>WFLX010028529.1_pt1 | contig 29575 bp, 30 predicted proteins | sample 4967041 | NCBI WGS metagenome assembly WFLX01 (sample SAMN12857096, study PRJNA449069) | gut metagenome | isolation source: stool from male and female vole | host: Microtus ochrogaster | place: USA:Florida | collected 2017
GGAACAGGCAAGACCGCAGCGTTTGCCATCCCTATTATCCAAAAGGTGAACCCGGAGTCCAAGAAACTACAGGCGATTATCCTTTGTCCTACCAGGGAATTGGCAATTCAGGCGGCGGAAGAAATCCGCAGGCTTGCTAAATATATGCATGGCATCAAGGTGCTTCCCGTCTATGGCGGTCAGGAAATCAGCAAGCAGATTACGGGACTTAAGAGCACACAGATTGTGGTGGGGACGCCGGGGCGTGTTATGGATCATATGCGCCGCCATACCATCAAATTGGATGATATCAGCATGGTTGTGCTGGATGAAGCAGATGAAATGTTAAATATGGGTTTTCGTGAGGACATGGAGGAAATACTTGGACAGATTTCCAATGAGCATCAGACGGCGCTGTTTTCCGCAACCATGCCCAAACCCATTCTGGACATTACCCATCAATTCCANAAGGATGCAAAATTGATTAAAGTGGCGGCGAAGGAGCTGACCATTCCTTTGGTGTCTCAGAGATATTACCGTATCAGAAAAGAGGATAAGGATGCGGCTTGCATCAGGCTATTGGAATATTATCAGCCTAAGCTGACNCTGATTTTCTGCAACACCAAGCGAAAGGTGGACGAACTTTCGGAGATTTTAAAGCAGCGGGGTTATCAGGCTGAAGGTCTTCACGGAGATATGTCCCAGCATCAGAGAGATGTGGCAATGGGGCGTTTCCGCAAGGGCAGCACCAATATTCTGATTGCAACGGATGTGGCGGCAAGAGGCATTGATGTGGATGATGTAGAGGCGGTCATCAATTATGATATTCCTCAGGATATTGAATATTATGTGCACCGCATCGGCAGAACAGGCCGTGCCGGAAGGACGGGGCGTTCCTTTACTTTTGTCAGCGGCAGGGAGATTTATCAGTTGCGTGATATAGAGAGAATCTGTCATACCACAGTGGAAGAGAAAAAGCTGCCCGGCGCAGGCAAGGTGTTGAAGGCTAAGGCAGACAAATATTTGAATCAGGCATGGGAGTTTCATGAGCATGAGGATATGGAACTGATGAAGAGCTTCTTGGAGAGGAAAATGGAGCAGACCGGAAGCGATGCCTTGGAGCTGGCAGCTGCCATGTTAAAGATGCAGGTGGGAGATAAGACGGAGGAAATACAGACGGACGACTATGTAAGCCGCAAGAAATCCGGCAAAAACTCCGGCGGCGGAAGAAGCAGCAGGAGGGAATCCGGCCGGGATAGAGGCGGTTTCGGAAGGAGAGAAAACCGCGGCGATAGGGACGGTTTCGGCAGGAGAGAAGAACGTGGTGACAGGAGCGGCTTCGGCAGGAAAGGCGAACGTAACGCTAAAGGCGAGCGTAGCGCAAAGGGTGAACGTAGCGCTAAGGAATCCCGCAGAGGCAGAGAAGAACATAGGGCAAGAGAATCCCGCAAGGAGAGAGGCTCTCTTGAGAGAATCGTTCAGCGTGATGCAAGGGATATCTTTGGATGGGGTGAAAAAGACCGCAGGCATAAGGATGATTCCAGAAGTTCTTTCGGCGAAAAAAGCGGTAAGAAGAGACGCGGATAAAAGAGGTAATATCTATGGGATGTCTAAATATTTTTAAGAGAGACAAGAACACGGCATCTTTTCGGTATATCATAGAGGATGTGTTTACCATTAAGGGAAGAGGAGTAGTCGTGGTAGGAACCATCCTAACAGGAACACTCCACACAGGGGATAAACTAACATTGGGCCGGACGGATGGCAGTACCATGACGGTTACGGTGGGCGGTATTGAAAAATATAAGCAGGGAATGGTGCCATCTGCGGTTCAGGGAGAGAATGTAGGCATCCTGCTGAAAGAAATAGGCCCGGAAGATGTAAGCAGGGGAGACTGCTTAATGTCTTAGGAGATGACAGGCGGGAAGGGGTGCAGAGCTTATGAAAAAGAAGATTGCAAAACATGGCGCTTTTATCTTGCTGGGGCTGGTTTTTCTGGCACTAGTTCTGCTGAATCTTTTTTGGCAGGATCANTGGCTTGATTCTGNNATGGCGGCAGAGATGNTGTTTTNNAAGCTTCTTTCCGAGAGCNGTCACATTTTTGCCACACCGGAGTGGTATTATTCGACGGAGTTTCGTTTTCTTTACACCCATTTAATTATGGCACCATTGCTTCTTGTTTCTAAGGATTGGCATCTGATACGTCTGATAACCAATATTTTGTTCTATGCACTGATGCTTGTGTCCTATTTCTATATGATGAAGCCCTTAAAAGCGGACAGGCGTCTGACCACACTTACGGCAATCTTTCTGCTTATGCCGTTTTCTGAAACCATGATGACACATATGCAGATGGGTAATACCTATATGTCCCATGTGATAATTTGCTTTTTCTTTTTTGGAATGTTCTTGCGTCTGGTGCGGAAGGAAGAGTATACAAAAGCCAGAAGATGGGTGCTTCTGGTCTTTTTTGCCATACTTTCCCTTATCTGCGGAGTATCTGGAGTCAGGTATCTGCTGGCATTACAATGTCCCCTTGTCATAACGGCGTTTTTATATGTTCTGGACTCCATGGATTTTCAACTGTTTCGGGAACAGTTTGGGGTTAATAAAAATGCAGCCGGATATTTTAGAAGAGTTCTAAAAGGAGAGGAAATCAAGTATCTGTATATGGCGCTGTTAGGCGCCGTGTGCAGTGTTGCGGGATATGGAATCAATGTGTTGTGGGTGAGCAGGCAGTATGTGTTCCAGACTTATGGGGCCACCAACTTTATTGCAGTATATCAGGGCGTTCTTTGGGAGAGACTACAGAATGCCATAGGAAGTTTGATTATGCTCTTTGGGTATATTCCTGACAAAGGATTTTTGTCCCTGAGGGGGCTTATCAGCATTCTTTCCTTTGTCATGCTGGGGATTTTTATGTACTGTGTAGNAAAAGCCCGTAAAAAGAGCACAGGACAACGGTTATTTATGGTGTTGTTTGTCATAACGGCATTTGCATTGAATCTATTTGTATTTGTATTTACCACAAGCACCATGGTACCCCGGTATTATATTACGATTTTCATTTTTGTTCTCCCGGTGCTGGTCTTTTATATGGAGCAGGAGGAGCCTGTGCTTGACAAATTTTCGGTGGGAGTGTTGCTTGCTCTTTGTCTAACGATTGCCTCTGCCAAGGTTACCCTGTCTTTTATCACAATAGATAAAAATGAGGGAAAGCGTGCTGTAGCGGCGTTTCTTCAGGAAAATGGATATGAATTCGGTTATGCCGGTTATTGGAATGCCAATATTATTACGGAGCTGACAGATGGCAGGGTGGAAGTTGCCAATATCATGGATCCGGAGACTCTGGAGTATTTTAAGTGGTCTTCCCCCATGAAATACTATGGGGAAGGGTATCATGAAGGGGAAGTATTTCTGCTTCTCTCTGCAGAGGAAAATGTGAAGTATCAGGATACAAAGGCATTAAAGGCAGGACAACAGGTTTATCAGGATGCAGATTATGTAGTTTACAGCTATGAGAGCAGTGAGAAACTGTTTTCTCAAAAACCGTAGCATCCAAAGGGAGGTACAGATATGAGAGTCGGAACAGGATATGATGTTCATAAATTGACAGAAGGCAGGAAATTGATTCTGGGAGGCGTGGATATTCCCTATGAAAAGGGTCTTTTGGGGCATTCGGATGCAGATGTGCTGCTTCATGCCATTATGGATGCCTTGTTGGGAGCGGCGGCTCTGGGAGATATCGGAAAACATTTTCCTGATACGGCTCAGGAATACAAGGGGATTTCCTCGCTGGTTCTCTTGGAAAAAACAGGGGCACTTTTGGAGGAAGAGGGCTTTTTGATTGAAAACATAGATGCAACCATTATTGCGCAGGCCCCCAAGATGCGTCCCTATATTGAGACTATGCGGGAAAATATTGCAAAGACGCTTGGAATAGAGGTCAGTCAGGTGAATGTGAAAGCTACTACCGAGGAAGGCCTTGGCTTTACCGGAACGGGAGAGGGCATTTCTGCTCAGGCGGTCTGTATGCTTACAAGTCCCTTTGATTTGACGGCTCAGTCCGTACCAATGGGATGCGAGGGATGTACAGGCTGTAATAACGGAAGGAAAAACGGAAATATATGAAGCGCAGAAACTTAAAACGGTGTTTCAGGATTTTGCTTCTTCTGATAGTTTTGATATGTTTGGTTCAGGTTGGCAGAGAGCGCTATTTGTCTGTCAGGTATCAAAGGCAGCAGGAGCAGCTGAGAAATGCTTACAGAGCGGGAAGTTTACAGGAAAATATGGCATCAAAGCCGGTTTTGGCGGCACAAGAGTCGCTTTTGGAACAAATACCTTCCGAACCACAGATGTTGGAAAAATTCAAGGAACTTTATGAACAGAACAATGAGCTGGTTGGCTGGCTTTCCATTGAGGGCATGGAAATTGACTTTCCGGTTATGCAGTGTATGGATGATGAGTATTATCTGAAACATGATTTTTTCAAAAAAGAAGATAAGCATGGTGTGCCTTATGTTCGGGCAAGAGCGGATGTAAACGCGCCAAGCACCAATTTTATTATCTATGGACATAATATGTTTGACGGCTCCATGTTTGCTCCTCTGGAAGGATACCAGAAGGAGAGCTTTTACAAGGAACACCCCATAATTTCCTTTGATACGCTTTATGAAGAGCGGACTTATGAGATTGTGGCAGTTTTTTTGTCAAAGGTTTATATGGAAAATGAAGATGTATTCAAATATTATCAGTTTTATCAGGCAAACACAGAGGGAGAGTTCAGCTATTTTTATGAAAATATTAAGGATTTAGCCCTCTATGATACGGGAGTGACGGCAGAGTTTGGCGATACTTTCCTCACGCTGTCCACTTGCTCCTATCACACGGAGGACGGGCGATTGGCAGTGGTGGCGAAGCAGGTAACACCTTAAACCGCCCTCTTTTTGATAAGCCGAAATGCCGCTTTTAGAAGCATAACTGCAAGCAGCACTACCATACATATGGAGGTGACAAGCAGGGCGTATTGCCCGAATTTTCCGCCATCCTGTCTGTATGCCCTGTTTAAAAAAGGGATTCCCAGCACAATGAAAAAATACCAGAACACAGGGGAGAGGCATTTGCCGGCAGTTTTTGAGAAAACAGTTTCTGCAATGTGATAAACTGTCAAAAGGGATGTGAAATAAACACACACTCCAATAGCGGTGTGAAGCTGCTCCGGCGTACCGCAGAGACTTTGCAGCTTTGTATTTTCCAAAAAAGCAGGAAGATAAATAGCCAGAACAATGCGCATAGCATTGACAAAAATTGTGAGCAGATAAGAGATACCGNTGCNTGNAGACANCCNGCAAANCTTTTTTTCCGNCCGATGGATANAGGNAAAAATAAGCGTGGTCATGATGATGAGCATGAACTGAATACCGCAGCAGGAAGGTGCAATGAGGAAGCGCAGGCTATGGTTCACATAGCCTGCATTTGACTCATAGACAAAGGGAATGCCGCAAAGCAGCGTCACAAGGTATGTGGTGGGAGCAGNGAGCCATCTCAGCTCATCGCTTCCCGCACCCCTGTAAAAATACTTGATTCCCNCAATCAGGAGAATGCCCAGAAGATAAAAAATAAGGTTTTTCTTAATTACTGCAATGATTTTTTGTGCCTTTTCTAATTTCATAATAATCTCCATTTTTGAATTTAAACTACAAAATTCCTTATTTCATGCGCTTTTCTGCAATGCCTTTCTTCTTTCTATACAAGCGAAGCACATGAATGCCCAATACCCCGGCCATTGCGAAAATCATGAAGACAGTTCCGGGCTCAGAATAAGTCATATAGCCGCCGCCCAGCGCCAGGTTTGACACCTTAAGGGGCAGGGGGGATGCCTGGTCCACATCCGTGCTTCTGCCTTCCGGATTTTTGACCGTGTCGATTACGGCGATAAAGGAGGTATAGGGAGTTGCCATGTTGTAAGTAAGTCCTAATTTTGTTACTTCCTCCTTGATGGAAGGGTCGTTTCGGATGCTGCCATAGTCAGTAAGTCTTTCCAAGCGTTTGCGTGCCCAGAGATAGCGCAGGGCATCACTGTCCTTGGTAACTGCCACATCTGCCACAGAAATTTCTTCCACATAGTCCTGCTCTCCGGTTTTTCCTGTCACACGGATGGTTCCCTCAGGATTTCCCTTCCATTTTCCAAACAGTACAATGGGTTTCTTTGCAAAAAGTGTAGCAGGAACGGCAGGCTCCACATCATAAACCTCAAAGCCGTCATATGTGACGGAAATATTGGTGAGAAGCGGAGACTGTATATAGGTGCGGAAACGCTCTGCGCAGTCCTTGGCATCTGCGGAATCCGTTACCGAAAAGGATTCACCGAATCCGGCAGTGGCGATTCCTTCAATTAAATAGCTGTTGACTGCTGTTCCAATGCCAAAGGAGAAAAAGCTGGCATTGCTCATGTTCTCATTTATCAGGTCAAAAATGCTCTGTTCATTGGAAATATAGCCGTCTGTAATGATAACAATGCTTCGCGCCACATTTTCGTCTGCAGGGATGGCAAGTGCATTCTCCAACGCAGGGGCAAGAGAAGTTCCGCCGCCTCCCTTCTGGGCGTTAATCATTTTGATTGCCTTGCTAACATTTGTTTTGGTTGCAGGCAGGGATGTGGGAGACATCTGAGCCGAAGTACCGGAAAACAAAATCAAATTAAAGGTGTCCGTCTCACGAAGATCTGATACCAGATTTTGAATCAGCTCTTTTGCCGTGTCCAAAGGATATCCATTCATGGATCCGGATACATCCAGAACGAAAATGTATTCTCTTGGCGGAATGGTCTCAAGGGTATAATGCTCGGGGGGCTGGAGAGTCAGCATAAAATAATTTTCCGATTCTCCTTCGGTAAACACGAGTCCGCTTTCTATTTCTTCTCCTGTGAGCTTGTATTTTAAAATAAAGTCGCGGTTTCCTGCATAGTCGTCCGGGTTTTCGAGGGTAATGTGAGCCGTGCTGTCATTTTCTTTTTCAACCTGAATCTCATGGGATTTGCAGCTCAGTTCGCCAATGGGCACTCCCGTTGCCAGATTTACCGTGATATGGTATTCAGAGGGAGGTGTCTGGCCCTCAGGCAGATAGGGGATGACAGCCCAATCGGTCTCTGCATTTGCATTGTCCTTTTTCTCTTTTTCGGATGAATCCGATGCAGTCGGAGCGATAAATCTGGGGCCCGCTACTGTGGGAAATACAAATTCATAGATGCCTTCCACGGGGGTAATCATTTCCGTGTAATGCAGCTCAATGCTGGCAGTTTCACCGGGCATAATATTCGCTACATCCATAGTGAACACATTGGGTCGTTTCTGCTGCAGCAGGGAAGCGCTTTTTCCCTGGCTCTTTGCCTCCTCATATTCCTTTTTTGCCTCTTCCTTCTCTTTGATTTGAGCGGTGACAATTTGATTGCCAATCTCCATTTTCATGCCATGGACAGAGACATTGGTGGAGACGGGAAAGACATAGCGGGCGTTTATGGGGGTGTCTCCCTCATTGACGTAGGTCTGTCTTACATAGGTTTCCGCAATAATGCCGTTTATGTTTGTGGTTACATCTGTTGCTTTTAAGGGGAAACGGTCCACGGGGGACTCCGGCGATTCCTCATTTAAAATAATGAAATAGGGCGCCTGTGTCTTGTCTTCCTTTTGTTGTTTGGTTTCTTTGGCGTAAACCGTGGGAGAATATGCTGCAAATGCCATAAAGATTAACAGGGTTAAAAATGCACGCAGCCTAAAAGTTTGTGTTGTGTGATAAATTTTCATAATAGTACCATACTCCTTCCTTGGTGATTTTTTTTGAATATTTGTCCTTTCGCTTTTAACCATACAACATAAATGCATCAAAAAAGACATAAAATCGCATCATTTTTGCATCATTTTTTTGGTTGACAAAACTTTTCTTTTTGCATATTCTGTTATGTAGGAGTTTTAGTTTTTATGGCAGGGACATGGGGTATAAAAATGGGATTTATCAGTAATATAAAAGAAGAATTCAGAATCATAAGAGAGAGAGACCCGGCAATCCATTCCTTTCTGGAAGTGTTTTTGTATCCCAGCTTTAAGGTGATGTTGCATTATCGTCTGGCCCATAAGCTTTATTTAAAGAAGCATTATTTTCTGGCAAGATATATTTCTCAGAGGGCGGTACGTAAGACAGGCATTGAGATTCATCCCGGAGCCCAAATCGGAAAAGGACTTTTTATAGACCATGGAAACGGCGTTATNNTAGGAGAAACCGCCGTTNTCGGTGATAATGTGACCCTGTACCAAGGCGTTACCCTAGGAGGTACCGGAAAGGAACATGGAAAGAGACATCCCACTGTGGGCAACAATGTGATGATCAGCGCAGGAGCAAAGGTTCTAGGCTCTTTTACTATAGGAGACAATTCCAAGATTGGGGCGGGAAGTGTGGTTTTGAGCGAGGTACCGCCAAACTCTACCGTGGTGGGAGTGCCGGGACGGGTTGTAAAGCGTTATCAGACGCATCTGCCCCGGGAAACCATGAATCAGACGGATCTCCCCGACCCTGTGAGAGAGGATATCACCTGTCTCCAGAGAGCAAACTCAGAGCTGACCAACAGACTGCTTGAGATGGAGAGTCAGGTAAAGCAGCTCAGAAATCAGCTGGAAAAGCAGCAAACTTTGGCAGATAAAACAGACTGACATAAGATGGTGTATTAGTCAAAACAGTTATTTGGAAGAATCATTCAAAAAATAGATTAGACATAAAGATAAAGGAAATAAGAAGAATATCTCTATAGAAGAAACAGAAACGAGGATTGACATGAGCTTAAAAATTTATAAGACACTCAGCAGAAAAAAAGAAGATTTTGTGCCCATAGAGCCCGGTAAGGTCAGAATGTATGTCTGCGGTCCCACCGTATACAATTTGATTCACATCGGNAACGCCCGTNCCATGATTGTGTTTGACACGGCACGCCGCTATATGGAGCATAAGGGTTATGAAGTCAATTATGTCTCCAACTTCACGGATGTGGATGACAAGATTATCAAAAAGGCATTGGAAGAGGGCGTGGATTCGGAGGTCATCTCCAAGCGCTATATCGAAGAGTGCAAAAAGGACATGAAAGATATGAATGTGAAGCCTGCCACAACCCATCCTTTGGCAACCGGCGAGATAGACGGAATGCTTGAGATGATCGGCACCCTGATAGAAAAGGGTTATGCCTATACGGCGGCGGACGGCACAGTTTATTTTAGAACCAGGAGCTTTAAGGAATACGGAAAGCTCTCTCACAAAAATTTAGAGGATTTGCAGGGAGGGAATCGCTCCTTGTTAGTGTCCGGCGAGGACCAGAAGGAAGATTCTCTAGATTTTGTGTTGTGGAAGCCAAAGAAAGAGGGAGAGCCCTATTGGGAGTCACCTTGGTGTCAGGGACGGCCCGGCTGGCATATTGAATGCTCGGTTATGAGTAAAAAATATCTGGGAAGTGAAATAGATATCCATGCAGGGGGCGAGGATTTGATTTTCCCCCACCATGAGAATGAGATAGCGCAGTCCGAGGCGGCAAACGGCAAAACCTTTGCCAGATATTGGATGCACAATGCCTTTTTAAATATTGATAATAAAAAAATGTCCAAGTCCCTCGGCAACTTCTTTACCGTGAGGGACGTGGGCGAAAAATATGATTTACAGGTGCTTCGCTTTTTTATGCTGTCGGCTCATTACAGAAGTCCTCTAAATTTCAGTGACCAGTTGATGGAAGCAGCAAAAAACGGCTATGAACGAATTGTGACCTGTGTGGAAAATCTGAAATTTTTAATGGGGAATGCAGCGGACGCAGCGCTGACAGACAAAGAAACCAAACTGCTTTCGGAGGCGGAGGGCTTTGCTGCCAAATTTGACGAGGCCATGGACGATGATTTCAATACAGCGGATGCCCTGTCTGCGATTTTCGAGTTGGTAAAATTTGCCAACACCCATGCAGGCGAAGCTTCCACCAAGAACTTTTTACAGGCGCTGCAAGACAAGATTGTGAGCCTGTGCGATATCTGCGGACTGATTGTGGAGAGAGAAGCGGCAGTGCCGGATGCGGAGATTGAAGAGCTGATTGCAAAAAGGCAGGAAGCCAGAAAGGCAAAGGATTTTGCCAGAGCAGACGCCATCAGGGAGGAACTTTTGGCAAAGGGCATTGTCTTGGAGGATACACGAGAGGGCGTAAAATGGAAGAGGGTATAAGGGAAGGTGTGCAGGAGCCTTCTAGTGTGTTGGCACAGATAAAGGAGTGTTTTAACTGCAAGGAGCAGGATGTGAGAGCTTATTCCCCTTTAACCCTTGCCTATATAGGGGATGGAATTTATGAGCTGGTGATTCGCAGCGTGATAGTGGAGCGTGCCAACCGTTCCAATAACGATTTGCACAAAAGAACCACAAAATATGTGAACGCAGGGACTCAGGCAAAGATGGCGGAGGCACTTCTTAAGCGGCTTACAGAGGAAGAGGAGGCTGTCTACAGGCGGGGCAGAAATGCCAAATCAAACACAGCATCCAAGAATGCCTCTCTGGGGGACTACAAGAAGGCCACGGGTTTGGAAGCTTTGTTGGGATATTTGTATCTGACGGACAGGATGCCCAGAGTGCTGGAACTGATAAAAGAAGGCATTGGGCTTGTGGGTATGGAAATCTAAATAACATATGGAGGAACTATGTCGTATCAGGAATTTACCATAGAAGGCCGCAATGCCGTTATAGAAGCTTTTCGCTCTGGCAGAACCATTGATAAGGTATATCTGTTGGATGGCTGTCAGGACGGGCCTATTTCTACTATAAGAAGAGAGGCGAAAAAGCAGGGCAGCCTTGTGAAATTTGTCACAAAGGACCGATTAAACCAGCTTTCTGAGACAGGCAAACATCAGGGAGTCATTGCTGTTGCCGCCGCCTATGAATATGCGGAAGTGGAAGACATGCTGGCAGCAGCCAAAACAAAAGGCGAACCGCCTTTTTTGATTCTTTTGGACAATATTGAAGATCCCTATAATCTGGGGGCTATTATTCGTACCGCCAACCTTTCAGGTGCCCATGGTGTGATTATTCCCAAGAACCGTGCAGTGGGGCTGACGGCTACGGTGGCAAGGGCTTCTGCGGGGGCTTTAAACTATACGCCGGTGGCTAAAGTGACGAATCTCGCCCAGACTATAGAGGAGCTGAAAAAGCAAGGACTCTGGTTTGTGTGTGCGGATATGGGCGGCACAGTGATGTATGATCTGGATTTAAAAGGCTCCATAGGGCTTGTGATTGGAAATGAAGGGGAAGGCGTAGGGCGCCTGGTAAAAGAAAAATGCGACATGATTGCCGCGATTCCTATGAAAGGGGATATTGATTCTCTCAACGCATCTGTGGCAGCAGGAGTGCTGGCATTTGAGATTGTGCGCCAAAAGCTTGGGGGTTAAGCGGCGATTACAAGGGTGCAGGAAGCGCCGGAAGGGGTAAAGGTGTTTAAAGAAGCAGATTACGGACAGGCAACGGATGAGGAACTGATTTTACGGCTTCGGGACGGCGAAGAGCAGATTATGGACTTTATCTGCGACAAATATAAAAATCTGGTGCGAAACAAGGCAAAATCCATGTTTATTCTGGGCGGAGACGGAGAGGACCTGATACAGGAGGGAATGATAGGGCTGTTTAAGGCGGTCCGTGACTATGACTGCGGCAGGGATGCCAGCTTTTACACCTTTGCGGATCTTTGCATCAGCAGGCAGATGTACACGGCGGTGCAGGCAGCAAAAAGAAAGAAGCATATTCCCCTGAATACCTATGTGTCCCTGTATGGCAGCACTTCCGAACAGATGGACAAGGAAGGCATCTCCTTGCCGGAAGTACCCACAGATCGGCGGAGCGGGGGCAATCCGGAGGAGCTCTTTTTGGATAAGGAGAGGGTCCAGTATCTGGAGGACACCATTGAAAGCGAGCTGAGCGCTTTTGAGAAGCAGGTGTTTGACCTGCATCTGACAGGGATGAGTTATAGCCAGATTGCAAGGGTTCTTGGCAGGGACGAGAAAGCTACAGACAATGCGCTGCAGCGGCTTAAGAGTAAGATTAAAAAGATGCTGTAAAATGCTGTTGACAAATTCGAATCAGTTTGATAAAATAAAGAACGGTGATTGCGAGAGCAGTCATTTGGCAATGCTGCTGTGGCTCAGTCGGTAGAGCGTCGCATTGGTAGTGCGGAGGTCACGGGTCCGATTCCCGTCAGCAGCTCGTCTTAAAGTAGCAGAAACCTTGATAAAATCAGGGTTTCTGCTTTTTTTGCGTGTCTAAAAACTTGTAGACAGTTGTAGACAGTAACTAGGGGTTATTCCAGAGCCTTTGTTAAAAGGACTACAAACACTACTATTATATAATACGAGACTAATATAAATATATCCTGGCGTTGTGTTGAGATTGCTATGCCCCAGCATTTCCCGAATGCAGTTAAGGGGGACTTTGTTGATATTCATCACTTGCAATTAAATTTTGATTGACTTCCCGAATATTACCTGTTATAATATCAACGATATCTAGGGAACATCTAAAGGAAAAAGGTATTTCATAGAACATTTCAAACCATTTCGGCTGAAAATCCCTATATAACAAATGAATATGGCGGATTGAAGGAAATGGTGTGACAGGGAAAGTCACATTCAAGTTATCATACAGTTTCTTCTTTCCGCTGGATTATGAAAGGAGAGCTATATGAAAACAAAAGATGAAGAAAAGCACCCAATGGAAGGGAGAAAGTCTCTTGAGGAGATGAATCTGCTGGACGACTTTCTGTTTGTGTCGATGGTGAGTTACCCGGAGATAGGGGAGAGGTTTGTAAGAAGCCTGCTGAAGACCATTTTCGGCAGGGAGTTCAAGCACCTGACAGTCACGGCCCAGAAAGTATTTTATGGAGCAGATACCAAACTGCACGGCGCAAGACTAGATGTGTATATAGAGCCGGAAATGGGAGAACCTGAGTGGAAGGCTGCCGTTTACGATATAGAGCCTGATCGGAAAGGCAGTTTTGCCGATATCAGGACGCTGCCCCGCAGGGTGCGCTTTTATCATGGGAAAATCGCCGCCAGAAGCCTGAGTTCAGGAGCAGACTACAATACCTTAAAGAATGTCGTCATCATAATGATCATGCCCTATGACCCCTTCGGTCTGGACCGCATGGTATACACCGTGAAGAACAAATGCGTGGAAGTGCCGGAGATGGAATACGAGGACGGGGCAAGCACCCTGTTTCTGTATACTAGAGGGACGGTGGGAATTCCCAGCGATGCGGTGAGGCAGCTGCTGCACTACATGGAAGATACGACCTATGAAAACGCCGTGAACAAAGAACTGCGTGAAATCCACAAAATGGTTGAGACCGTGAAGGAAGACCCGGAGGTGACAGAAATGCACATACAGATGGTAGAAGACATTATGAAAATGGCGCAGGAAATCACAGAACTGACGGAAGAAAACGCAAAGCAGGCAGAAAAAATCACAAAACAGTCAGAGGAAATCGCAAAGCAAGCGGAAGAAAACACAAAGCTGAAGGAAGAGCTTGCACGGGTAAAAGGCATGGGAGAGTCGGCAGAGCACGCTTAATGGATAGCCTTCTTTCGGAAACTTTGTAATGCTATGGGAAACGGAAGAGGCGGCAACCTCTTCCGTTGGGAAAAAGTTTGAGTGTGCAGATAAAGTAATATAAGTTTCCGGACACACTACCCTCTTATTTGATTTGCTCTATTTCAAAAAACTGCAAAAACATCACAAAATCTGTTGCATTGCCGTCAGTGAGGCAGTCCCCTCCCTGTTCTTTCATTTCATCACTGAAGATATATGTACCGGTTGCATAGATGGCGCCGTCTTCTCCAATGCGGAAAGAAACCATTACCGGATAGGCGTCCTCATAAAAGTAAAGATAAGCAACATTCTCCGTTACCGCCTCGTTGACAAACAACTCCTCTGCGCTCAGAATGGAGGAAAGTGCCAGATACTCTGCACCCAGACGGGCGTTTATCATATTCGCCAGATAAGAAAATCCTGATGCTCTTTCGAGAATCGTATCAGGGATATCATCTGTGGACATATTGCCTAAAGATAGAGAGAGTACAAACTGTTTTAGTCCGCCGTCAGGGTATTTTAACTCATAAACACTTTCTGGTTTGGAATAATCCTGCTTTGCAAGTTCTTTCACAATTTCTGCATGCCCTGAATAAGAAGAAAAATAACCGACATACTCCTCATTTAATTCCTCGGAAAGTGTCGCAACACAGGAAAGGCCCTTATCATAAAGCGAGGGGCGCTCCTTTTTTTCTGCACCGCATCCTGTGGACAACAGTGCCAGACTAAGCGTGACAATCATTGTTATAATCCGTTTTTTCATGGTGTTTTCCTTCTATTTTGTNTTCTGNNNNTNNCGAGCTGCCTTGTATTAGCTAGGTGTGGTTCTTAATCAATGGAGCCTGTATAGGTAGTCCACTTACAGCCCATCTGTTGTAATTCCTTTTCTATATCTGTTGACAAATGCGCATACAACTCATTGCTGATTCCGGGCATTCCCGGTATCTCGTAGCTTTTATCCCCATAAACAAATTTGGTTCCCGCATGTTTTTCCGGGCAGTAGGGTACAAAGGTTTCCTTTTCTTCCAATGCTTTCTTGCGCCAGCGCAATATAAATTCCCGAAGCTCCGGCACAAGCGCCTCTATGGAAGCCTCGCTGTATATTGGANTGGGATTGAACCATGCATCATAATCCATCCATACCACAGTCTCTCCGCCTTGTCTTAAAGCAATATATTCGCTGCTATCCTCGGGTTCTGTGTAAAGTACCTTCATCTTGGCCTCCTCAAAGTTATTCTTTGCATACATAATATCATATTATTACATTTTGATGACGCTTACTTTATAAATCCATCATACTATAAATTTGGAACATCGTCAAATCTGCTGAAAATATTTCTATTGTGAGAAGAAGCCTCATAATATGTAAATAGAANCNCAGGATTTACGGAAAATCTTATCAATCNAGCATATCCNGNATCCCAAAAAGGAAGTATGGTCATGAAAAAATTGGCTGCGGCAATCCTTGTTTTTGATATCATAATGGGAGTCGTTCTCCTTTGTGTGTATGGACGCGGGCGGCATATGTCAGCTGCCATGGCTATTTTCTCCGGNACAGAAAANGTGGAAAACAGGGAGGAAGACGAGGTACAGAAAAAAATTGCCNTTNCTTTTGATGACGGACCCCATNCCCATTACACGGAGNAGCTATTGGACGGCTTAAAAGAGNGCGGAGTGGNGGCAACCTTNTTTGTTACGGGAGAACACGCCAAGCTTCACCCAGATGTCATCAAGAGAATGCAGGAAGAGGGGCATCTCATCGGAAACCATACCTACAGCCACATTCAGTTGACCAAGAAGAACCGGGAGAAATTCAAAGAAGAGCTGATTGCCACCAATGAAGTGCTGAAGGAAATTACCGGGGAGGAAACGGAATTTGTGCGTCCTCCTTATGGAAGCTGGGACAAATCCTTTGAAAAAGAATTGAATATGTTTCCGGTACTCTGGACGGTGGACCCTTTGGATTGGAGTTCCAAAAATGTGAACCGTATTGTGGAGAAAATTGTGAGTAAGGCANGGGAAAATGATATTATNCTGATGCACGATTATTATGAAACNTNAGTCACCGCAGCGCTCAAGGTGGTGGATGAGCTGCTGGAAGAAGGGTATACCTTTGTGACTGTGGAGGAGATATTGTTTGATTGATAGGTAATGCGGGAAGAAAGTGGATTTTACAGTTGGAATAGTTTATACTATAATATGGTATGGAGAATTTGTACAAGCAAAAATAAAACTGAAAGTTAAGGAGATGGTGTCCAATGAATATTCAATGGGATGCTGATAAGTATACGGATAATTTTTCTTTTGTCCATCAGTATGGCAGTGCGCTGATTGATATGGTAGATGGCGAAAAATTGTCGGTTCTGGACTTGGGATGCGGCAATGGTGCGCTGGCAAAAGAACTTGCTGACAGGGAGCATGATGTGACAGGCATGGATGCATCTGAGGAACTGTTAGAGATTGCAAAAAAGAAATACTCAGGTATCCGTTTTATTCATGGGGATGCTACAGATTTTCATACAGACAAGCCATTTGATGTTGTCTTTTCCAATGCTGTATTACATTGGATTGACAAAGAAAAGCAGTCGGATATGATTTCCTGTGTCTGGGATGCGCTTAAGCCGGGAGGACAGTTTATCTTTGAACTTGGCGGGTTTGGAAATAATGCGCTGATTCACAATGCTCTGTGTGAAGAATTTAGGAAAAGAGATTTGGATTATATTATGCCCTTCTATTTCCCGACGGTTGGGGAATATACTTCTTTACTAGAGCAGGGTGGATTTCTGGTCAGGAGTGCGGTGTTGTTTGACAGGCTTACGAAACTTGAGGGGGAGGATGGACTTTACGATTGGATACATATGTTTTTAAGGATGCCTTTTGAGGGCGTGGGAACTGCATTGGGGGAGGAAATTATCCAATCGGCAGTGGCGGCATTAAAGAATAATCTATTCCGTAATGGTGAATGGTATGCAGATTATGTTCGTTTAAGATGTAAGGCAGTCAAATGTTGAATTTCCAGCTGGCGGCATTTACTATTCANGGGANTTGGCCTGTTTAGATATTTTGAGANGGGTTTTTGGGANAATGNTTGNCAGAATGGGAAAGAAAAGANAGAANATNCTGTCTAAGGNAGNAGAGGAGATAGTGCGGCATGAAAAATATTTTAGTAGTACAGGGCGGCGGACGACCAAACGGCAACACGTCACAGTTAGTCATGAGTNTTGTAAAAGGTGCGGAGGNAGCNGGGCATAAGACAGAGGTAATATCCCTGTTGAAAAANGANGTGAAAGGATGTCTGGGATGCAATGCCTGCCGCTATGGGAAGCCTTGCATACAGAAGGACAGCTTTAATGATATTATCCCCAAAATAGAAAGTGCGGATCTTGTTGTCTTTGCCACACCATTATATTTCTGGACGATTTCTTCAAGGCTCAAGGCATTTATTGAGAGGTTTTACTGCATAGCGCAGGAAGACCCTAACCCGCCGTTGGGAAGGTATGAGAAGTATCCTGTGAAAGACAGTGCATTGCTCGTGACCGCCGCTGATAATTTTTTCTGGACATTTGAACAGGTTACATCCTATTATAAATTTGCCATAGTGAATTATATAGGTTTTCATGACAGGGGGATGCTGCTTGCCGGGGGATGTGGAGATACAAATGGGAAGCCTGCAATCGATAAAACAAATCATCTTGCAGAAGCGTATGAGTTTGGAAAAAATATCTATTGACGAGTAAAAGGAGAAAATAAACAAAACAGTTATGTCAAAAGGACAATACAAAATATTGCTTATCCCGCTTTTTCTGTTGCTTTGTAGCTGCGCGCATATCGGAGACAATGTATCTCCCCTTCCAACGGCCTTCTCCGCCGAGCCTGTAACAGAAAATCCTTCCGCTGCCCTAGATGCGGATGCGGATGACCAGACATCGCAGCCGACACTTATGTTGACTTCATCTCCACCATCGGAATTTCCCCAGGCAGGTGTCCCCACTATGGAAAATCTAATCTTCACTGCGCTGGAGCCTGTGGGCAGCACTATGTATGTGTGGGGCGGCGGGTGGAACGAAGCCGACACCGGTGCTGGTCCAGAAGCTCTTTCCATAGGCTGCAGCGAACGTTGGGCGGAATTTGCCGCCACACAGGGCAGCGATTACGATTATCGTAAATTCCGTTACAAAATCCATGACGGATTGGACTGCTCGGGCTATATCGGGTGGGTTCTGTACAACCTGTTCTGCACCGAAAATTCTCAGTCGGAGAGCGACGGCTATGTGATGAAAGCCTCCCTTATGGCAAAGACATTTGCCGATTATGGCTGGGGGGAGATGATTCCTGCCTCTGAGGCAACTGCGTGGAAGCCTGGTGATATCTGTAGTATGTCAGGACATGTATGGCTTTCGCTGGGTATGTGTCAGGACGGCAGCGTGTTGCTGCTCCATGCCAGCGCGCCGGGGGTGCGCATCTGCGGCACGGCTTCCGGGGACAACGAAAAGACAGATGCCGTACTGCTTGCAGAGGAATGGATGTCCCTATGCTATCCCGAATGGTATGCAAAATTTCCAAAATGCAATGTAAAAGATTCTTATCTGACAACTTCTGACATCATGCGTTGGAACAGCGACACATTAAAAGACGCCGAACAATTTCAGGCTATGTCTGCGGATGAGGTTGCCGCATACTTTATGCCTGAACCTTAATAGTACATCATGTATCCGTAAAGAGTTGATTTTGCTTATCTTTTGCGTAATTTGTACAAAAATTTGCGTAACTTGTCGAAACACAAAAAATCAAATATACCCTATATAATTATGGTTTGACGAAAGCAGTGACAATGTATATAATATAGCAATGTACCGCANTANTATATAAAATGAATGCTTAGGAAGTACAAACATTATAAGGAACTTTATGATGGGAGGAACAAAGATGATATACAAAATAGCTGTGTGTGATGATGAACCGATATGGATTGAAATTATGCAAGGAATTGTAAATGATTTCTTTGGTAGTAGAGCAATAGAAATTCAGGTAGATACCTTTAATAACACACAGCGGCTTTTGGATGCCATGACTGAAAAAAAGGAAGCTGCGGATATTCTGATTCTCGATCTGGATTTGCCCAATATAAACGGCTTTGAGACTGCTGAGAAACTAAAGAATTTGTATCCCGATATTATTCTTATATTCTATACCATGCATGAGCAATATGTGTTTGACTCGTTCAGTTTTCAACCTTTTAGATATATCCGCAAGGAATATGCGGCGCAGGAGCTTAAAGCCGCATTGAATTCTGCGTTAGAGGTCATAGAAAACCGTGCGGAGAAATTTATTATGTTGAAATCCTTGAATGAGATTAGAAACGTTGAAATTTCTGAAATTATGTATTTTGAAACAAATAAGCGCAGATGCGATGTTTATTTAGAAGACGGAAGCATAGTCAATGTACGCAAAACAATTAAAGATCTTTATTCGCAAGTCGGCAGTAACAATTTCGTTTTGATCCACAGAGGAGCTGCCGTGAATGTCAAACACATAAAAATCTGTTCAAACGATGATGTGACATTGAAAAATGGCACAAGATTGATAGTCAGCCGAAACCGCATAAAAGATGTGAAAACCGCATTTGCTAAATATTGGGGAACAGAGTATGACAATTAACAGCTCAAAAAACTATTCAAACAAGAACAGTTTTTTGAGCTGTTTTTTTGGCCTTTTGACAAGTTACGCAAATTCTCTTACGAGTTACGCAAAAGCTTCCCACAAAGAATTTTTTTGTGCTATATATAGTATAGTTGCTTGAAAACAAAACTTTTTGAACAGGAGAAAAAACTATGAAAAAGAAAACATTTGCATTTGCAGCAATTCTGACAGCAGCCCTTATGCTCACAGGGTGTAAGCTGCCTTTNGANGTNAAANTAACAANGANCGTCGATTCGTCAACGGTTGAGTCNCAGAACTCCACCGAGAAAACAAATCCTTCCGAATCCTCCAATGCAACATCTACGGGTTCTGCAAAGCCAAGCACAGGCGAGGCAAATTACGAGCCGGTCACGATTGACTGTTCTGAAANACTAAACAGCGGCACTACGAGCTATTTCGAGATTNCATATCAGNATGGCGATGCCTGCACTGTAATACAGAGATACATTTATGAGNANAAAAGNTANAATNGCGGCTTAATCAAGATTGAACNCGGCACTGAGNCAGATTTAGCAACCATCATAGACAATGTAAANGTGCTTGAGGGCNGCGCTCCTTCTGCTTTTACTGAGGTCATTGNTNGCTGNACTATGAGTCTTGAGGCAACAGAAGAAGAAAAGTCATTTATGAATTACCAGAGCATGGAGGATATGCGCAAGCTTTGCTGGGCTATGACGCTTATGAGTCAGGGTTACTCCCAAGAAGAGGCAGAGGCCATAGTCGGTGTAACGAGCGAGCCCACCCTGCCATATATTAGCATGGACGATGGCTCCTCAAATTCCGCACAGGGTGATATCACTCTTGATGATGTGTCATATGTGCTTTTCGGCGACAACAACACGACTATTCTTTTTGGTGCGTACTATGCTGATGAATTTACAATAGAGGAGAAGTTCGTGTTTGATTCAAGCGNCAACTTCAAAAGTCTCGAAACCACACTCACCNCGNGCAGCGTTTCGGACACGGATGAGANTTTCGAGNCATTGGAATCGTTGTACGATGAATTTGACCCTNATGATTATNCGCTGTCAAAGCAGTCGGATACAAAGTACACGATGAGCGACACCATTTCCACGCGTTCCTTTTTCCTTCAAAGCGACCTCGCAAGCATGAGTGGAGTCACATACAGCGTAGTTTATTCGGTTCTGCATGAGGCGCTTTGATATAGAGGCTGGACAGGGAGGCAAACATGAAAAAGAAAATTTTAACATTAACCATTGCGGCAGCATTGTCCATGTCCTTGTTTGCAGGCTGCGGCAAGGCCACAGTGGATGCTGACAATAACAGTGTGGCAGACAGTGGGACAGAAAAGACAGGTGAAGTGGAGAACACCAAAACCACACCGGAATGTGTCCATCAGTGGAAAGAGGCGACTTTTGCAGAGCCCAAAACCTGTTCCCTGTGCGGAGAAACGGAAGGTGAGCCAAAGCAGTCCTATTTCGAGGAGCATGGAGCACAGGTGGCTGATGGGCCTGTGGCATGTACGGTGGATGCTGTACTTTTTGATNATTTTGNGACGGACANGCNNAGGANTACAGATNTGGTGTGGGAACAACTNGACTGTTATAGCGAACCNGCATNGGNGGAAGGATATNAGATTATTNNTNTGGAACTAGGTACATCACATCAGTTTTATTATGATGTGGCACAGTTTCGGGAATATTCTTTCTGTTATTATGATGATGCGATTTATGATTGGTATACAGGACGGGTTTTTCCATCCTTAGATTTGTTTTTGGATGATGGATTTGATTACAGCACTACGGTGGAGGTAGATGGCATCCCATATGATGTGTCATATTCAAAGAATGTAAGCTATGAATATGGAAGCTGGGTTTATGATAGTAATGGAAATGGTACAAAGGATGGCAGTGGTCGCATTTCTTATACCTTTAAAGTGCCTGATGGCTATGATGGGCTGGTATTTGCGGCTCTGCCAAAACATAAATATACAGGGCAGGACACAGAAAATATGGACGAAAGTGAGAGATATGCTTTCGATGATGAATTTGCCAAGGATACAACATTTTTCCGCATCAACAAAGAGGGCATGGTGCCTGAGAAACAGCAATAGGATGGCATAAAAAGGATATTAAGAGATTGTTCTGAGATTTATCTCTCCTAATTTAAATGGTCGGCAAAACAGAAGTATGTCTGTTTTGCCGGCTTTTAATATTGAAAAAATTAAAAATTAAAATTTGCTGTAAGGCTTGCATGTTGACCATAAAAGAGATAAACTTTTTATAAAAACAAGGGAGGAAATACATCATGAAAGAGGTATATGAATTCTTAAAGAACAGTCAGGTATATTATCTTGCAACTATGGAAGGCGACCAGCCCAGAGTCCGTCCTTTTGGCACGGTTGATTTGTTTGAGGATAAAATTTATATTCAGACCGGACTGAAAAAGGATGTTGCAAAGCAGATGCTTGCAAATCCCAAAATAGAAATTTCGGCTATGTATGAAGATAAATGGATTCGCATAGCAGCGGAGGCTATGTTAGATGATCGGACCACAGCGCAGGAACATCTTCTGGCAGCTTATCCTAATCTTCAGGCAATGTACAAGCCCGGTGACGGAAATACGGCGGTATTTTATTTGAAAAATGCCGTTGCCCACATCTGTTCTTTTACGGAAGAGACAAAGACCATAAGCTTTTAAGTAAGTTATAGGAAAGACTTAGGTAGCTCTATTTTCACCATAAAACCATTATGATTCATGGCCTTAAATCTGCCCCCATGGGCACAAATAATTCTGTATGCCATAGGCAGTCCCAGACCGTGGGCAGATTTAGGGATTTCTGCAATATGTTCCAAGGTTTCATCAGGAATGCCGATTCCATTGTCGGAAATGTCCAGATGAACGGTCTTTCCCTCTGTATATTCCCGGATGCTGATTTCACATCCGTTTTTGTTATGAGTAATACTGTTGTTCAAGAGATTAAAAATTGCCCTCTCAAGAAGGTTTTCATCACCGGATATGACCGCTTTTTCATCCTGTATATCAAGGTCGATGATATAATTGTNCGCAAGCCCGCTATTGNNGATATCGGTTGCAATGNGNCTTATCAGAGGGCANAAAAGGATATTGTTCTTTTTGNAAGGGCTGCATATCATATTCCAGCGAAGAAGTCAGGTTCAAGTCTTCAATGAGTTTCTTTATTTTGATACTTTGTGCATGGATGCTTTCTGTCCGCTTTTGATTCTCATCATTCAAGCTGTCACATTCTAGAAGTGCCTCGGAATGTCCCATAATCAGAGACAGGGGCGTGCGTATATCATGGGAAATTCCGGAAATCCAATTAGAGCGTGCATTATCCCGTTGTGCCAGAGCCAGATNTTTGTGTTCTATTGCCAGGGAAGTATTGTTGATGCTCNGGGCAAGTTCCCTAAAGATGCCTNTTTCTTTCAGGTGGACTGCCTTTTCTTTGCTTAAATCATTGATTCCATTTATAAGAATTTGTACTCTATGGTACAGCTTTGCGCCAAAGACAAAAGCCAAANTTGCTGCCAGAAACAGGTNGAGAACAAGGATTCCAAGTNCTTTCNGGGGCAGGGAATGAATCCATTCTACGGAATAAACCATATCATATTTTCCCACGGAATATTTTGGCAGCCCTAAAACCAGAAGCCCATAATCAGAGGTGTATACATACACGGGATAATCATTTAAAAACCATTTGGTCATTTTTGCAATATCATTGAGGGTATAATGGCTTGGAATGTCATCAGGCATATGTTCCGACCATGTAATATCGCCGTTTTCATCAATGAGGATGCACCAACAGTCCGGCCCAAGGATGTCTTGATTCGAAAGTTCAAAACCAGATTTGGATTTCACTAGGGACTGTTGGATGGTTTCCAGAATATACTCAGGAGAGTTGCCGTGATAGGTATTGAAACTAGTCGCAATAATGGAAAATCCCAGAAAATTAATTGCCAGAAGCAGGGTGGCAATCACTGCTGCTGACAGGGTAAAGCATATAAAAATTTTAAAAGCTGTTTTATTTATCTTTGCGCCCATCTGTTTACTCCTATTGATCCGTTATCAGCTTATAGCCCAATCCCTTTACTGTCAGCAAGTGCTTTGGNTGGGANGGATTGGCTTCAATTTTTGTTCTAAGCCTCCGTATATGCACCATAAGCGTATTCTCGCAGCCATAATATTCTTCGCCCCATGCTGCCATGCAGAGGGCATCATTTGTCACAATGCGGTTTTTATTTTCCCATAGTTTCTTTAACAGGATAAATNCTTTTGCCGTAAGGGCAGTCTGCTTTTCACCATCCTGTACCATTGCTGTTTCAAAATCAATGGTTTTTCCTGATAGGGAAAATGAAGTTTTTAAACCATTTATTTGATAAACCCTCTTTAAGACTGCGGTTATGCGCAGAATCAGCTCTTTGGATAGAAAAGGCTTTACGATATAGTCATCAGCGCCAAGTCCCAGACCTTGAATCCGGTCATCAGCCTCCCCTCTGGCCGTCAGGAAAATGGCTGGCGCCTGTGAGAATTGCCGCAGACTTTTAAGCAGAGTAAAGCCGTCGCCGTCGGGCAGGTTCATATCCAGCAGAAAGAGTGATACNGGCTGTTCTTTGGNCTTTTGTAAGGCATCCGCACAGTTTTTTGCTGTATGCACATTGTAAAANCCATCCCTGTACAGAATATCCGANAGCATGGAAAGCAATTCCGGCTCATNATCAACGATTAAGATTTTCTTGTTTTTCAATTCTTGCATTGTCATCACCTATTTGTATTTTATAATAAAATTTCCGCATTTAAAAGGTTTTGGAGAAATTTAAGGTTTCTGTAAGGTTGTGTTAAGTTTCCCGACAGAAAGGTCTATTATACTGACGGTAAGGGTTGTGGCGATGGTTGCATTCGGCAGTGCCTATGCAGAAAAATACAGCTCATAGCCTCAGACTAATAAAACCCAAATAGGCGATTGCGAAAGGAGTAAAAATGAAAGAAATTGTTAGAACTAATGGGCTTACCAAAAGATACAAAGATAATCTTTCGGTAAACAATCTGGACATGGTAGTAAAGGAGGGAAGAGTATATGGTTTTTTAGGACCCAATGGGGCAGGGAAATCCACAACTTTAAAAATGCTTTTGGATTTAGTCAAACCCACAGCCGGAGAGATAGAACTTTTTGGCAGGAGATTAAACAGCCAAAGCCGGACTTCCATCCTGAAAAATATTGGCTCCCTGATAGAGTCCCCCTCTTATTATGGGCATTTGACGGGAAAAGAAAACTTAAAGATTTTGCAGACCCTGCTGGATGTTCCAGAGGAGAATATTGATGAGGTTCTGCGAATTGTGAGATTGGACCGCCAGAGTAACAAAAAAGTATCGGCTTATTCCCTAGGAATGAAGCAGCGTTTGGGCCTTGCAGGGGCGCTTTTGTCATTTCCAAAGCTGTTGATTCTTGATGAGCCTACTAACGGACTTGACCCGGCAGGCATTCAGGAAATGCGTGAGTTAGTGTGTTCCCTGCCCGAAAAATACGGCATGACCGTTATTGTATCTAGTCATCTGCTTTCAGAAATCGACCAGATGGCGGAGGACATAGGAATCATCGCAAACGGAAAAATGATGTATCAGGGAGCATTAAATCTTTTGCACGAAACGGATAGTTCAAAGAGTTTGGAAGAAATCTTTTTGGATTTGACGGGAAGGGAGTCCAGCTTATGATACACCTGATAAAATGTGAATATCGAAAGACAAGAGGGAGTTATGTGTTTTTGANAGCTCTTGTNCTNANCGCGGTNTCACNTTCTTGGGGCTTATATGGGAAGTATGATGATTTTGCAATCCGAAATGGCTGGATGAGTTTTTTGTACCAGCTTCCCCTTATCAATGCTATCTTTATGCCAATATTGACCATTGTAATTGCTTCCCGCCTTTGCGACATTGAGCATAAGGGGGCCATGTTCAAGCAGATTTTGACTATTGTTCCAAAGGGAAAAGTGTATGATGCAAAGCTGTTATATGGTGTATCCATGATTGTGATATGTACTCTTATCCATTGGGGCGTGACAATAGCTTTTGGGTATTTTAAGGGGTTTGGGGGCAGTGTGCCGTTAAAATTGTACCTGATTTACCTGTTGTTTACGCTGGTGCCATCAATTACAATCTATCTTTTTCAACACACACTGTCCATAGTGTTTCCCAATCAGGCGGTTGCCTTTTTTGCGGGAATCATAGGAGCATTTGGCGGATTGTTTTCTATGTTTCTGCCACCATTCCCTGTGCTGAGCAAGCTGATTCTATGGAGATATTACGGGACACTGCAGTTTGTGGGACTGTTTGGATGGACGAAAGAAGAAAGGTACGCCAATGCCTNTTTTGAAGTCANGGGATNTGNTTGGACAGCTTNTGGGATTTTAATAGTGGCTTGCGNTGTAATGTATATANCCGGAAAAATTTTATTTTGCAGAAAAGAGGTATAAGGATGATACGATTATTAAAAGCAGAGCGGATGAAGTTAAAGCGTTCCCCGGTATGGCTTGCATTTTTGATTCTGCCGGTGATTCCGGCGGTGCTGGGAGCCATGAATTATCTGGGGAATCTGGAACTTTTGCAGAGTGAATGGTATAGCTTATGGACACAGGACACATTGTTTACCTGTTATTTTTTCCTGCCCATCACAATTGGCGTGTATTGTGCCTATATTATGAGGCTGGAACATAATAACCACAATTGGAATAAATTACTGACAATGCCCGTAGGCAGGGCAATGATTTTTGCCTCAAAAATGTGTACCGCATCCTTCATGATTTTTATTAGCGAAGTGTGGATAGGGCTCTTATTTATCGTATCCGGAAAGCTTGTGGGACTGACGGCGCCGCCTCCCATAAAAGCCCTTATCATATGGTGTCTGTTCGGAACGCTGGGAGGCATGGTCATGGCGGCGATACAGTTGTTCCTCTCGCTGTATATCAAGAGTTTTGCCCTTCCTGTGGGGATTGCATTCGCGGGAGGGCTTTCGGGTCTTGTTTTTCTTGCCAAGAACCTGGGGCATATATGGCCCTATTCTCTCATGGCATATGGCATGAATTCCAACGGACCCCAGAAGATGATAGAGAGCGGATATGGGACATTCGTTGTTATCTGTGTAATTTATATCATGATTTTTACAGTTATGGGGAGTATAGTTATGGTAAAGCAGGATGTGTAAAAACTTTCCGTTTTCCGATACAGCCTTTTGAATTAAATACGTCTTTACAGAAAGTGCAGGAATACTTATATATGTGTGGAAAGCAGACGATATAAAATTATAGCTGACTTGGCTGTAGATTTGGGAGGCATAATTATGTGGATTGTGTTTGCTTTGGGTTCAGCGATGTTTGCCGGTGTAACATCCGTTTTGGCGAAATGTGGGATTCGGAAAACAGATTCTACCGTGGCTACGGCGATACGAACAATAGTGGTATTGATTTTTTCATGGCTGATGGTATTAGTGGCAGGCTCACAGTCGCAGATAGCTTTTATCAGCGGCAAAACGTGGCTGTTTCTGGTTTTGTCAGGATTGGCAACTGGCGCATCATGGCTTTGCTATTTTAGGGCTTTGCAGTTTGGCGATATTAACAAGGTTGTACCCATTGATAAATCTAGTGTTGTATTCACAATATTGTTAGCCTTTATATTGCTGCATGAGGAGATCAATCTGCCCAAAGCAATGGGAGTTGTACTAATCGGTATGGGTACTTTTCTGATGATTGAGAGAAAGGATGTATCTGCAGGGCAGCGGGAAATAGGAAGTCATTGGTTTCTTTATGCTGTAGGTTCTGCCGTTTTTGCAAGTTTGACTTCTATTCTTGGGAAGATTGGAATCAGTGGCGTGGAGTCAAATCTCGGAACCGCAATCCGTACAGGCGTTGTGTTGGTAATGGCATGGGTTATGGTATATGTGGAGGGAAAGCAGCATGATGTGAAGAAAATTTCACTAAAGGAGCTAGGTTTTATTGCCATGTCCGGGCTTGCAACAGGCGGCTCTTGGCTCTGCTATTATAAAGCACTGCAGGAAGGTCCTGCAAGTGTCGTTGTTCCAATTGATAAACTTAGTATTCTTGTAACCATTTCGTTTTCTTATATTGTGTTCCGGGAGCGGCTGTCAAAAAAGTCATGTGCAGGGCTTGCAGCGATTGTGGCGGGAACACTAGTCATGTTGATTCCCTGATAAAAGAAAACTTTCCATTCCCAAATACCGTCTTTTGTGGTAGACTAGNAAAAGTGAGGAGGGAATTCCTATGAATGTAACAATAGTTTTGCCGTCATTAAACCCGGACGAGAAGCTGAATATGGTAGTGGATGGTCTGCTGGCAGCAGGATTCACAGATATTGTGATTGTGAATGACGGAAGCGATGAGCAGCATATGGAGCCATTTCTTAAGGCAGACAGCCATGAGGAAGTTACCCTTTTGACCCATGAAGTCAATAAAGGAAAGGGCAGGGCATTGAAAACGGCTTTTTCCTATGTAATAGAAAACCGTACAGGCACGGCGGGAGTGGTGACCGTAGATGGGGATAACCAGCACACGGCACATGATATCAAAGCGTGCGCTGACAAGATGATAGAGCAGAAAGATAAGGTGATTCTGGGATGCAGGGATTTTGGAAAAGAGAATGTCCCATTCAAGAGCCGCTTTGGAAATAATAGCACCAGCATGGTATTTCGGCTGTTTTGCGGTATTAAGATTTCGGACACCCAGACAGGACTCCGTGCCATTCCCTATCAATATCTGTCCTTGATGTGTGAGACGGAAGGGGAGAGATTTGAATATGAGACAGAGATGCTTTTTACCTTTAAAAAGAATCACATTGAATTTCTGGAAGTTCCCATTGATACGGTTTATATAGAGGAAAATGCTTCTACCCATTTTAACCCTATCAAGGATTCTCTGAAAATTTACAGGATTATTTTTAAATTTCTGTTTAAATATTCATTGAGTGCAGGGATTTCGTTTTTAATTGATTATGGTTTGTATACATTCTTGATATTTTGGATGGGAGATAAGGTGGAGCGGTCACTAAGGTTGTTTCTTGCTTATTTTTTGGCAAGGGCCGTTTCGTCACTGTTTAATNATANTGTAAATAGGAAAGCGGTTTTTCAATCAGATGCATCTGTTGGCAGGTCAGTGGCAAAGTATTATGCGCTTTGCGTGGTACAGACAGGTATTTCTTTTGGAATAGTTTATTTGCTCAGCAGTCTGTGTGGTGCGGGTTCTGTCTTTGAAGTGGTTTTGAAACCTATTGTGGATATTGTGCTATTTATGTTAAGTTTTCAGATACAGCAAAAATGGGTGTTCCGCTGATGTAGGGGAGTAGAGTATTATTATGAAAAAAGCAGTTTTTGGAAAAGCAATTTTAAGAATTTTATTGGTTCTTATCACTTTTGTGGTGATTACCTTTGTGGGTGCCTACGCAGCCATGTGGGAGATATGTCATGGTCCCAGCAAAGCGGCGAGGGATTTGTTTGTGTCCACCATATTGGAGACGGGACAGATGAAGTTTCTGGCATCCTGGTATTTTAGCGAGGAAGAGATTCTGGAAGTGACAAACAGGAATGCGAGGGTGCATAATGAGGATAATGTAAATCCCGATTTAATCGTAATTCCCGGCACTGCTGCGGAGCATCCTGATGAAGAATTTGACATCAATAAAATTGAGATAGTGGAAATTGCAGGACGTTCCTACTTTGCAAAGCTGATGATTATCAACGACCCTTCCCGGGTAAAGCTTTCCACCATTTATCCATGGTCGGACATGGACCGCAGTAAAAACGGCGAGACATTGGAAAAGCTGGTTACCAATGCGGATTGTATCGGCGGTGTGAACGGTGGAGAGTATTATTCGGACGGAAATTGGGGCGGCGTGCCCAAGGGTCTTGTGGTATGTGGCGGCGAGATACAGTATAATGTCCCTAAAAAGGGCGATGTCATGGTGGGATTTAACGAGGATAATATTTTGATGATTATGGATATCGGAAATATGTCCGAAAACCAGGTGAAAGATTTGGTAGAGGAAAACCGCATCAGGGATGCGGTGAGCTTTAAGGATGTGGATGATGGGGATAGCAATCATTTTACCAAGCTGATTATTAACGGCGCGGCAACGGAAGTAAGAGGCAGCGGAAGCGGTGCAAATCCCAGAACTGCCATAGGGCAGAGGGAGGACGGAACGGTGCTTCTCCTAGTTACGGACGGAAGAGGGTCTGCCGGGCATCTGGGCGCCACGGCACAGGATTTGATTGGCATCA
>WFLX010066512.1_pt1 | contig 29565 bp, 21 predicted proteins | sample 4967041 | NCBI WGS metagenome assembly WFLX01 (sample SAMN12857096, study PRJNA449069) | gut metagenome | isolation source: stool from male and female vole | host: Microtus ochrogaster | place: USA:Florida | collected 2017
GTTAATACATTTTAACACGGATTCCAAATTTATTTGCAAATATTTGCAAATAAATTTGGAATCCGTGTTAAAATGTATTAACTTTGCAGTCACAAACTCACAACCATGGACACACAGCACCTTTTCACCCAATCAGAAATCCCCATTTAGAGCCTCGACCGCTCTGAAAGCCCTGTCGCGAGTGCTCCTGCGCCAAAAAGGCCTATCAGCCTATCCATTCGGCAGCTTCATCTCAGGCTTCCCCCTGACATAAGTTTAACTTGCTTATGCAAGCTCGCAANGAACCAACNACTGCAGAAACTCTACAACGGCAGTCAATTTNAAANGCACGCCCATACCCGCCAANTAATTATTAACCGCGCTAATGCGCTTAAAATCAACNACTATGATTAAATTTAAAATACAGTCCAATCGAAAATTCCTTCCCGGACAAGAGCGAACAGAAGTCTTTCAACCGCGAACTCTCCAAGCATGTCGCAGAATTAGTTAAAACCCTGACCCTCTAACATCCCGCTCCGGCCGTCCCCACGCCGACCGTAGCAAATANACNCATAAACCAGTTAACAGCTTACCCCTTAACCTTTTAACCCCTTAACCCCTAAACCCTCAAATTTCGCTCGCGAAATTTGACTTAACACCCCATGAAAATGCAAAAAANATGCCCTTGGTGCAAGGGCGATGAACTATATGAGCAGTATCACAACCGGGAGTGGGGTCGGCAAGTGACCGACGACCGCACCCTGTTCGAATTCCTCACGCTCGAAAGTGCCCAGGCCGGCCTGGCCTGGATTACAGTCCTACGTAAACGCGAAGGCTATCGGCGCGCGTTTCACAATTTCGANTTCGAAGCCGTGGCGNGCNTGACNCCCGANGACGAAACCCGCCTGCGCTCCGACGACGGTATCGTCAAGAATCGNCTCAAAATCCGAGCCGCCATAACCAATGCTCGACTTTTTGGCGACATCGTCAAGGAGTACGGTTCTTTCTACCGGTACATCATAGGCTTCTTCCCTGATGGCCGGCGCATCGTCAATGACGTACCCGACATGAAATCCCTCCCGGCTTCATCGCTTATCTCAGATGCTATAAGCGCCGACATGAAGCGCCGGGGATTCAAATTCTTCGGCACCACTATCTGCTATGCATTCCTTCAGGCCACCGGTTTCATCGACGACCATCTCAACTCCTGCCCTTGCAAGGGTCAAAGCTGACCATAAGACGGTTCTGTCGCATCGTCGGGGTCGTACAACTCCTCGGCCAGACGCTTCCACTCTTCGATATTGGCCTTGATATCAGCTTTCTTATCCTCGGCAAGGTCAGGATGCGCCTCAAGATACTCTTCGTTNATCTTGGCCAGGGCCTCGGCTGCGCGATAACTACCTTCCATGCACGCGCGGCTAAAGTAAGTGATGGCTTTCTCGACCGACGGCTTACACCCAATTCCGTCTGCATAGATCCACCCCAGGCGGTAGGCATAGTCCTTCGGATTGTGCTTGGCTGCAACCTTTGTCCATTTGATGAGCCCGGCTTCCCAATCAGAGTCCTCAATGTAATAGGGCATGANCAGGTTCCAGTAGTAGTCGCTGAGTTTCTCAGCGGCTTCGGCGTTCTCCTTAGCGATTGATTCATAGTACTCTACTGCAATCTCGGGGTCACCGCCCTGCGCTGAGTCCATGTAGTAATCGCCAAGCCATAGCACGGCGAAGGGNCGCCACCGGCTCTCGATTTCGGCGCACTTGGCGTAGAAGCGCTCCGCATCATAGTGGTCGTACTTCTGGCGCGGTCCTCCGTCGGCCTGGTCGGGCGTCTCAATGTTGTCGATCATGAACCCGAGCATGAAGTAGCCCAGGGCATCCCCGCCGTCGGACGCTTGCTCTGCAAGCTCGTAACTCTTTTCGAGGTCTACGGGGTAGCCGATGCCTTCGTGGTACATCATGGACATAAGGCCGGTGCGTTCGCTGCTCGCCGGGGCCGATTCGACGAGCTTCACAATTTCGGCTCCCCATGCAGGATTCTGCTCGTACTTCTTGAATTGTTTGAAAAACTTGTCGGTGAGTTTCATTTCGCAACGTCGAATTTGATGATATGGCGGGTTAAGCCTCCGTACTTCTGCACGGTGGATGCAATTTCGAAACCGCGCTTGAGGAAGTTATTCAGGCTATAGGAATTATCCGGCGAAACAGTCGCTACAATAGCACCAACTTTCTCCTGCTCAGCCATTTGTACAGCACATTCGATCAGTATGTTCTGCAATCCGTAGCCACGCCACTTGGGGTCAACCATCACGGCGTCGAAGGTATAAGCGTCCTCGGGTTTGAATCCGGCTTCGGCCGCCAGGTTTCGTGCGCCCTCCCGGTTGCGCACAATCACGGCAACTCCGACGAGCTCATTGGCCGCATAAGCGCCGATAACCTTATCCAGGTGCATCGACTCCAGCAGTTCCTCGCGGCTCAGTGGATAGAACAGGGCCGGGTCCGGCAACGCCTCGACACATCTCTCCTGCAGTGCCATCACATCTGAGAGTTCGCTAAAACTTATATCTCTGATAGTGAACTCCCGGTCGCGCACTTTCACCTCCCTCGCAGCCGACGCCTCGCCCCGGAGGTTATCGTGCAGGTAAAGCCTATTGCCCAGATAATCCTCACTGAACATGTACTTCACGTTAGGAATGCGCGACTGCCAGTCAGTTGTCCCGGATTTTTTGCGGTACTCAACCCATGCCTGGTAGAGTTTGAAAATCTGGACGTACGACGACGAGGTCGGCAGGATGTACTTCTCCTGGATATACGGGTTGTGCACGAACATGAAGAAGCGGTAACCGAACAGGTCGTCCAGGTCCTCTATGTTGGCAATTTCGTTTTTGTACAGCAGATAGAGGTTCTCAAAGAANGTGCAGTACTGCGCGACCTCCACACTTTCCACGTCGGCCCATAGCTTGGCGCACTTCTCCACTTCGAGCTCATTCTCTTCGAGGCGGGCATAAACCTTCATGAGCCGGTCGCTGTCGTGGAAATAGTTGTTCAGGTTGATAAGCATGTCGCTGCACGTAACTTGCTGACCGTTTTTGAGCTCGATGGCAATGAAAATTGTTCCGAGAAGTGTGACGGCCAGCGAGAAAATTCCAACTGAAGCTTCCTCGCCGGTTTTGAACCACAGGATTACACAAAAGCAAAGGAGGAGAAGAAGAATTATGGCCAGGATGATTATCGTAGCCAGGCGTGTGCGGTGTCGGAGTTTTTGCATTTGTCTTGAGTTAATCGAATTTGATGCTTGGGTTCATTTGAGCCGGCGAAAGCCTGTCTATATTATAACGCTTTTGGAGCTTCTCAATTATATTTCGATGGCAACTATGGTTATGTTGTCGCGGCCGGAGATGCGTTTGGCTTCAGCTACGAGAGCTTCGGGGTCGGGGTTGGCCTCAATAAAGTCGTCGTCCACAAGGTCGGTCAGGCCATCGGAACACAACAGGTATAGGTCGCCGGGAAGTGTGGTCAGAGTTTTGAGGTCGGAGATGAACTCGCTCGGCTGAATACCCATGAAATTGTAAATCAGGTTCGACGGTACGTCGGGGTTTCCGGTCCGTTCACGCTCGGAGTGGTCCACGGATAGTTGCTTGAGTATACCGCGCCGAAGCCGGTAACAGCGGCTGTCGCCGACATTGAGCAAAAAGGTTCCGTTGGCGTTGAATATCAGCGATATAAAGGTAGTGCCCATCTCCGAGAGTTCCGGTCGCAAGGCCGCGGTTTCGCACACGAGCCGGTTTGCCTCCCGTGCCCACTCTTTGATGCGTTGTCCGTCGGCGTTACTGCCGGACTCATTCATGAAAGCGGCGAACGAGCGGCACACAATCTCAGAAGCAACTTCTCCGCCTTCGTAGCCTCCCATACCGTCGGCAACGGCATATGCCACGCACGCATTGGCACTTCCCTCTGCCGCGATGGATGCGTCGCGTACCAGTTGCCCGGCCACATAAGCCATGTCCTCATTGTTGGTTCGGACACAGCCTATGTCGCTGACGGCTTGATAACGGACCGGGCTACTCATTGCTCAATTACATCGAAAACGTAAGTGCCGATGTCAACGGCGTCACCTGGAACGAAAGGTACAGGAGTATTGGCGGGCACTTCCTTGTCGTTGACATAGGTGCCGTTGGTGCTTCCGAAGTCGATGATGAACCACCGGCCNCCGCGCTTNACAAACTTGCCGTGNCGCCGCGAAATCAGCGTCATNTCAGCAAGGACAGAGGCATAAGGACTANCCTGACGGCCTATTACAGCCTCGGACTCTGGTCGGAGTAGCACTCCCCCGCTCCGGGCTTTGAGCACGATGCTCTTCTCCTTTTGCTGCTCCCCGCTGTCCCCGGTTCCCGCGACGGGTTTGCGGGCAATCATCGGCTTGCCGCATTCTGGGCAAAAGGGGTCGACACCGAGGGTGTGGCAGTTGACACATTCAAGTAACTCTGCTCNGCATTGGTCGCAAAATCTGCTGTCGTCGGGANTCATNTCCCCGCAGGCAGGACATTCAATCTGGCTCATNTGAAGGTGGGTATGTCGGAGGCCTCGATTGTGGTCAAGGCTTCGGGGTTAGTATCAATGATTGAAGGATCGGCGGCGATGCGGTTGCCCTGGAGCTCGACCACCTCGTTAAGGAGGTTAACAACCTCGCGGGCGTTGCCGAAGTGGAGGCCTTTGGCACCTACCATGTTGCGTATGTACTCCCGCAGTTTTACGTCCGCGTCGGGTGTGAGGGTGAACTTGCGTTTGCGCAGGTTCAGGTGGAAGATAGCCGTGAGGGNTTCGGCATCATAGTCGTCGATATGGAAGCGCTTGTTGAAGNNGCTNATCNAACCNGGATTTCNACGTNNCACCAGCNCNTNCATGCGNTCNTGATAGCCCGCAATGACAACCACAAACTTGCCCTTGTCGTTCTCCATGCGCGTCATGAGCGCATCGAGGGCCTCGTTGCCGGTGATGTTCATGCTTCCGGGTTGCGGCAGGAGGTTGTACGCCTCGTCGATGAACAGCACACCTCCCATAGCCTCGTCCACGGCCTTGTCCATGTTCTGGCCCGAGGCGTTGACGTAGCTGGAGAGGATGGTTTTGGCCTCACGCTCTATCACCTTGTCGGAGGGAAGAACGCCGGCTGCGAAAAGCACTTCGCCCAGGCGTTTGGCAATGGTGGTTTTGCCCGTACCGGGGTTGCCGGTGAGGATTATATTCACAGGCTGGAGGGCGGAAGCTCCGAGGCCTCGCTCCATACGCATGCGGTTGACCATCGCCACATTGGCGAGCTTGCGTATTTCTTCCTTGATNTCGNTCATGCCGATGAGGTCGTCCATGGAAGCGATAACTTCATCGACNGTCTTGACGGGCCTGTCGTTNCCGGTGAGGTCGCCCTGGGTGAGGACGAATTCNTGCGAGGAGTCGAGCGTGCCTTCCTTGAGGCCTTTCTGAACGCGTGCGTTCTGAGCCTTGACGGCCTTGTCAACGGCGTTGCGGACGTCGCGCGCGTTGCCGAAGTCCTTCTTGCGGCCGAGGTACATCTTCTCGAAGAACTTGTCAATCATCTTGTCGGCATCAGCGTCGAGTGTGTAACCCTGGGCCTTAATCATCCGGCGAGCAATTTCTGTGAGCTCGGGTCCTTTATAGTCGCGGAAGTCGATTGTCTCGTTAAAGCGTGATTCNAGGCCCGGATTTGCGTTGTGGATAAAATAATCCATCTCGCGGGGATAACCGGCGAGAATCACAACGAGCTTNCCCTTGCGGTCCTCCATATTTTTGAGGAGCACCGTCACGGCTTCGTTGCCGAACTGGTCGTCGGCGCCATTCCACATATTATAAGCCTCGTCGATAAAGAGAATCCCACCCATGGCCTTNTCGAAAGCCGCGTCGACCTTNGGGCCGGTATGACCGACGTACTGCCCGCGGAGGTCCTTGGGCGCTACTTCCACCAACTGCCCCGAGGGGAGGATGCCCATAGCACTGAGGGCGTCGGCGAACACCCGGGCCATGGTGGTCTTGCCCGTTCCCGGATTTCCCAAGAACAGGAAGTGGTCCTTGAGCTCATATTCTTTGTCGGGGTGAAGTTTNCNGAATGAACTTATGGAATCNACAATGCCCGTCATGNTGCTCTTGATGATGTCCACGCCGACATACTTGTCGAATTCAAGCATGACTTCGTCCAAGGTCTTGGGCACATACTCCTTTCCCTGTACGTCGTCTGCTATGACTTCGGTGGGCATTGTCCCTTTCCCTCGGCGGGTAGCCCTCATAACCAGCTCGTTAGCTTTGGCGTTGGCCAGGTGGGCATTGCCGAATTTCTCGCTGTGGCGACGTTCGAAGTTGAACACACGGCATAGTTTTTCGAACGTTCCGGNNGCGAAATCCATTTTGTACTTCTCCTTCAGTATAACACGGCAAATTTCCGCCACCTCCACCGGCGAGTACTCCGGCAGGCGCAGATTCAACGCGAAAAGACCTTTGAGTTCAGGCTGAGAATCAACGAGTTCCTGGAATTTGTTGTCACCGACCACTATCAGTATAAATTCCTCATCCTCGAGGGCGAAGTGGAGACGTGCACGGTCGAAAACATACTCCACCGGCGTTCCGAATAGCGGATTTTCTGGGTCGCGTCCGAGATTTCGGTGAGCATCGTCGATCATCACCGCCTTCGCAGGATTTTGCTCAAGGTCGATGTTTTCCAGGGAGGTGGCAGTGTAGGCCTGACCTTCACTTTCCTCGAAAATATTCTCGTCCATGAAGTACTCGCCGATGGCCATCAGCAACTCTGTCTTGCCCGTCCCTGAAGGACCGGTTATAAGGATGTTGGTGTTGAGGCTTTTGAGTGCACCGGGCCCGTGAGCCTTGGTGACGGCCTTGATTGTGCGGACAAGCTCTCGGACAGCCTCCTTCTGAGCCTCGAGGCCGATGAGTTCGTCCAGGCGGTCCTTTTCCGGCTTTTGTACCGTTCCCGTGGTTATTTCAGGAGCCGCTGCAGAAAGTTCCGCGCCGCAATGGCGACAGTATTTCGCTTGGTCGCGGTTCTCCTTATTACATTTCTGGCACGTTTTCATTAATTCCCTGTGTGACGCGTGTTTCCGTATTTGTCAGTCTCATAAGTTCCCAGTGGCCCTGAATTAATAGTGCTCCCNCTGTTGTCCGTAGAATCAGTACCCTTGAACATCCAGCCCGCGAAAATAAGTAGGCAGGCCGCGAACAAGAAGTTGATTACTACAAAGATAGCGGAGATAACAGTGAGGGCTACTCCAATAAATAGCAGTACAGTTATCACCATGTCGGCCGGTCCTTCGACGTGGCCCACAAAGTTATAGTTCTTATACCCGAAAACCATCATTGCAGCAACGATGCAGTAGGGAACCAGCAGCGGGGTAGCAACCCAGTAGCCTACATCGTCGGGGTTGACCCACCAGGCGGCATCGGTTCCCAACGAGAATGCAGCTCCGATTTCGAGCAGCGAGATGACGCACATTGGCACGGCGTAACACCAGCGCATGAACATCGGCGCTTCATCACCCTTGAACATGCGCCACAAGAGGATTATACCGGCAAAGAGTGCACACGCCAGCGCGATAAGCCCCGGCTTGGAAGTACGGTACCAATCCCCCAACCACGTATTGCTCAGGTAGTTCCGGAAGCCGAGCCCGGAGGTGGTCTCTCCGTTTTCGTTTACAGGTTTCAGGTCTTTATCCGGAAAAACGACTTTATAATAATTACCTTCGTACTCAAAGACGAGACCTTCTTGATGCACAAAGCCGGAGCCTGCATAATTATAGTCCTTTCGTTTCGGAATTTCAAACGCTTCAATTACCGTACCGTTCTCGAGGTACATATCAGGGGCCTTCACATATTTCCAATGGCCGTCGGCCGGTTCCACGGGCACAAAGCGGGCTTTGCCGGCCTTATTAGCAACCTCGTAACGCTGGGTTTCGCCGAAATCTTCGCTGAAAGCCATCATCATGGGCGCGATAACGGCAAACAAGAGAATAAGATACTTTTTCATGTCGTTATTATTATATTTGTTTTAGAATAATGTGTCCTCGCCAAGGATATTGCCGGACGATGACTCCGGCTCGGTCGCTGTGGCTTCGGGCTCCGGTGTCGTTTCNGGCGTCGTTTCCNCCGNGGCCGGTTCTTCCACCTTCTTCGGTGCGGACTTCTTTGGCTGAGATTTGGCAGATGTTGCGGTGGACTTCTGCTCGGAGGTTGTGAGCGGCGTCTGGACGAAGTTCACCGTGTGCAAAATCTTCTTGCGGTCATAGTAGTGACCTTCCATAACCTTTCGGCCTTTATTGTACGAACCTTCGAGGGTCTGCTTGCCGTAGCCCATCTCGTCGGGCCAGAAGCGGAACATCTCGGGGAGGGTGTCGTTTTCGCTCCACACCTTGCCGTGAGCGGCCACGGGGGTCTGACCGGCGATGACCATCGTGCCGAAAATTTGGTCTTCGGGGTTGATGGAGTCGATGTTGCATACGATGGTCGTGCTTCCGTACTTCACTTTCCAAGTGCCGAGAACCCATTTGCCGGACTTGGCCTTGATTGCTTCCTGCTCGGTGAGCCAGCAGCGGTCGCCGCTGAAACCTGGCGTCCAGAAGTACCACAGTGCGAAGAGCATCCACACAATGCCGCCCCACCGCCAACCGTCGAACCATATGTTGGAGCGGTTAACACTGTTGTTGGCAACCTGGAGGTCGGAGTACTGCGTGATTACGTTCTCCTTGGAGAGGTTGATGTCCTTGTAAGCATAATAGAGAGCGTCGAGCTGGCGGTATTCGAACTCATCGCCCCGGATGGTCACACCACCGGTGTCGGTTTCGTGAATACGGATAAAGGAGATTGATTTCCACACCAGCAGGATACCGAGGACCACCATAATTGCAATAGCGAGGAAGCCGGGGAACCAAGCGAACGCGGCGTAGAACACAGCCGTAAGAACAGCTCCGACCACCGCGCTCGGAACGAGCGTAGTCCAGAAGCCCGGCCCCCACATGGCGGCGTTGTAAATTATGGCTCCTATGGTGCAGATGACAAATGTAGGAATGATGTGGCCCTTGATGGGATTAACACTCTCGGGCAGTCCGTTTATGAGCAGCGCAAGAATCATCACCACCGACGGGATGCCACAGGTAATCCAGAAGAACCAGCGGCCGAAGTTCACGCCCTTGTAGCTCTTTTTGAGCGTCTTGGCCGCATCGTCGATTTCGTTGATGGCGTCGTTGTAACGCACCACATAGAAGTTGTCCGGGTCGAATTGTCCCAGGAAGTCGAGGTACTCTACGGTCTTGTTCTCGTAGGTGAAGCGTTTGGTGAGGTCGAGCTTGGGGTCCTCCTGGAAGAACACCGTGAGCCATGCCTGAAGCCAGCGCTGCTTTATGCCCTCATCGTTTTCGTCCTGGAAGTTGAGAAGTGTGTGCTGACCGTTCTCTATGGACGCACGGACCACATTCCGCGGCAGCTTGAAGAGTTCGCCCGGCTCATAGATGCGCTCGCCGTCAAGCGGGTAGTAAGGTTGACGTCCGAGGAAGCCGGTGAGACCTTTATACACACCGACCACTATGTTGTATGGCCCGGGCTTGTCGTAGTTGTCTTTGCTGTCGGCGGTGCAGAAGAGCATCCAGCTCAGGAAGGTCATGTAGTTCTTACCGCGTGAGCGCAGAAAGTCGGCCACGCGGGACTCCTCAAACGTTAAAAAGGTGTTAAACTTCGGTTTGAGCGAGAGGTCGCCGGAAGCCATTTCGGCCATGAGGTCCTCCATCATTTCGCCGAGGCTCCCGATGGAATAGCAGCGGTTAGGGTCGTCGGGGTCGGTATTGAAATAGTAGTCGGCGTTGGGGTCCAGCTCGTAGGCCACACGGTAGGCGTTGTTGGAGTTGAAGTTGGCCGCTTCAGGGTCGTCGGAGACGTTGTCCAGCAGCATTCTAATCTTTCCTGCAAGCGCGGGGTCCTGTTGTGCCAGCCAGAGTACAAAGGCAGGCGACACGAGCATGAACCAGTTGAAGTAGCCGAAGTCATCGCCGTTGCCATGGAGAATTTCGAGAACCGACTTGATGTCGGACACGGCAACTACCGACTCTTTCTCCGCTGAGTAGAGAGGCAGCGGCAGCGAAGGAGCAATCAGGATTGCGAGGTAGTAGCCAACCAGAAGAGACTTGATTCCATCGCCCNTATCGTCGGGNAGNGTATCTGNNTNGTCCTCAATAGCATCCACAGCTTCGTTGAGACCGATAGCCTGCAGATAGATTTTGAGGCGTGTGTCCGGAAGAAGAATCTCATCGGCCATGTCCTGGGCATTTTCAGCAACGTATACGGCGAGTTTGCCCGGATTGTCCAGGCTGTCGCCCTGCGGAGAAACATACTCCATGGCCGGGTCAAGCAGATAGGCGACTGTCCAAAGTCCTGCATCCTGATCATCAGGATATTTGTCTTCGACAATTTCCTCCACAAGGACGGCCACTTCGTTGCGGCCCGTCTCTTCCAGCCAGCGGGTCACACGGCCTGAGTAGAGGTATTTCTTACCCAGAGTGTCCTCTTCCATGAGGTAATGAGCCAGCTCGGCAGGTGAATTGGCTACCTGATTTTTGGATGAATTGAACACCACATGGAAATTGGAGGCAGCCTTGTCGGAGACCAGTTCCTCGCCCTTGACCCAGCGCTTGATGTCGTCGAAGGTCGCACGGTCGGCCATCTTCAGGCGCGTCAGTGCTGTGATAAGTGAAGCCATGTGGGCCGACATGTCCTTGGGCATGGGCAGACTCTCGTTGAGTTTTGCCCGAAGGAGTGCTGATTCGTTGGCCGTAAGTTTTGCCTTACCCATCCAGAGGCAAAGCAGGGCAACTCCGAGGGAGAAATAATCGCTTTCAACGCCCACCTCAGCCGGTTCACCGGGCACGTTGGTGTAAAATTCCGGTGCGGCATAAACCGGTGAACGCATCTGGTCGATTTTCACATACGAACCTTCGGGACATTCCACCGATATGCCGAAGTCGGCCAGCACGATGCGGGTCTTTTCCTTGTCGAGGTAGAAAAAGTTGGCCGGCTTTATGTCGCGGTGGAGGATTCCGTGCTTGGCAAGGAAATCAATGGCCGCGGCCATCTTTACGGCCACCTCCGCGAGCGCCTTTTCGTCGCCTTCGAGCACTAGGCCATCCAGCGAACCGCCTTCGCAGAATTCCATCAGCTCGTAGTCGTTCTCTTCGCCGGGGCGGTTGGGATTCTGCCATTGGCCGTGGCTGATTAACGGCACGAGCAGCCCGCTATCACTTAGTTTGCGGATTTTTTCGAGTACCTGATGGTTGGGACGGTGCTCGGGGTCGTAGTAGTATATTTTCAGGGCATACTTCTTGCCGTCGCGGGTAACGGTGAACACGATGGCCTCGCCGGACAAAGCCGACAGCACGCCTTCGTTCTTATACTTCTTCCCTTCGAGCACAAAGTAGTCGGGCCACTCAGTGGCTTGATTTTCAGCCTCTTTGTTGCTGAGAGTTTTCTGGAAGGCATTCTCACCGACCTCGTAGGGACGGGGCTGATCGTTGCTCTGACTGCCACGCGATGCTTTACCGGTGGCATGTTCGTCGGACGTTCCTCGTTGCGCTTTACTGGTGGCATGGGCATCGGCGTCGGACGCGGGGCGGCGTGCCCCTGCTTTACCAGTTGCATGGGCATCGACGTCGGATGTAGAGCGGCGTGCTCCTGCTTTACCGGTGGCACGTGCATCAGGGCCTGAGGGGCGGCGTGGGCCACGGGCGCCTATGGTCTTATCTTCTTCGGCCATCTTATATTGAGTTTTGAGTTTGCTTAATTAATAATTGTAGTTCTTGGTGGAGCGTTCGGTGCGGGTCGATGAGCCTTTGAACTTGCTGCTCAGGACGTGGCGGCTGCGGCGCGTTCCGCGTTCCTTATGTCCGCACACACTGCACTTATAGTGGAGCTTGTAGTTGTCGTAACGTACCTGCTCCTCGTAGTCGTCGTCGCGGTAGGTGGTGTCGGTATCGACTGTTCGACGATGGTCTTTCTCTCCTACTTTTTGGTTACCGCGGTAAATATCGGTCCACTCCTTGGTCGTGGTACTGGTTTGGCCAATCTGCGTCGACTTTGTGCGGATTTCAGTGTCGTGGGTAGAGTGCAGGAACTCTTCTTCGTCGAGGTACATGGTGTCCATGGCGCGGCAGTTCTGACAGCGCGTGTGAGGCACGGAATCCTCGAGCATGATATTGAAGAAGTCCCATATATAATAGGTGGCGCCAATCATCAGTGCGGCTGCCCACCAGTAGGNACCCCAGGCCATGAGCGCAATCATCCAGTAGTAAGTGACGACAGCACCNAGTATTGCCATGACAANCAGCACTNCGGTGTCGGACAGGACGTAGAGCACACNCGGGTAGTATAAANTCCAGTAGATGAGGCACATGGGCACGGCGCCGACGGCAAACACCCACACCAGGCCGAATATCATCGAAATGAATGTACCGACCCATCCGAGGAATTTCTTGAAGCCCGTTTTCTCGAAATCGGAGCCGAGGTAGGCTTCATCGTAGACACCTGTGCGGGTGAGGAAAGTGGTCAGCGGCAGGTCGTAGATAGCCGGCGCGAGGGGGAGGTATTTCAGCGCCCATGAGCCGCGGTCGGTGGCGAGGTCATAGCGGGTAGCCACAGCTACGGAGTCAGGACCGAAGGTGAGAATGGGATAGTAAAATTTGCCGTCGGATGGGTTGAAAACGAAGGTACGGAAACGTACTTCAATGTCGTTTGACGCATTCCTGGCGATGTATTTCATAGGACCCACTCGCTTTTCGGCGTCAGCGAAACTGAGGTTATCGGCGATTCGCTGGAATTTGCCCTGCGACATGATTTTGGAATAATTGTGGCGGTCCTGAATTTCGTACTTTGCAAAATCCTTGATTGCAGGATAATAACTGTAGCGGTCGACATCGACCTCCTGACCGGTACGCACGAGGATTCCTTTAGGCCGGAGTTCGCCGTAGTGCATGCCGTACTTGCTTTGNAGCACCNTTTTGGGCGGGGACATGCGGATGGTGTCGCCGCGGAGGTTGGGGTTGCCGGTGATGACGTCAATGTCGGCCCACCAGTAGTAGAGCGCACCGCGGTAGCCGGAGGGTGTTTCAACGAGTAACCGGCCATTGTTGGACCAGTCGAGGTAACCGAGAACCTTGACCGAATCGCCTGCGGCAAGCGGGGTGACGATGGTGTCGTTGCCGAAGTAGGAGAACATTTTTGCCCCCTTTCGCACACCGATCCACGGGCCGTCGTTGCGGTAGTTATGGCTGGTGAGCAGGTCCATGCCTATCACAACCACGAGGAATATCAACGGTATGGATAACAGGCCCAGGCTCTTCTTAAAGCTTACTTTCGGATAGTTATATTTCATTAATGATAATGATTGATCTTATTAGGTTTATAATTATTGAATCATTCTATTTTAAGTGAGGTCTTGACGACGCGGGTATGGGTTGCCTTGTACTCCTCGATACTGTAATAAATCCACACTCCTCCGAGCTCGGGACGGGTGCATTCGGCAGGTGTGTCATGCAGGCATCCGCAATAGTTGCATTTCCACTGCGTAGGTTTGTATTCGGACATGTCGCAGACCGTCTNGGTGACCATAGTCCCGACCTTGCGGGCGGCGAAGTAGTCGCGCTGCNGCNCGGGAGTATAGTCGGGTGGGGGCGTGAGAGCCGCAAGGGCATCGNTCATCTNGGCAGCCTTTTNCTNGTNGGCGGCCAGCAGGTCGTCGATGTTTGAGGTTTGNAGGGTGTACTGCTTACGGGCTGCCGGTTCAGGCTCGGAGTTGTGTACCACCTCGGGGCGGGAACCGATCATTCCGAGGATGTCGGCATACTCGTCCAGGAGCGCCTTGTCCTGCTCGGAGAGTTCTGCTCGCTCTTCGGGAACCTGCGCATTGCTTAATTGTTCGATTTTGGCATGGAGTTCGGCAAGTTCGACGGCTTTCTGCTGCACACGTCTGAACGAAGGGTCGTTCTTTGCCTCCTCCATGGCGCGTTCAGCCATGGGGGTGAGGGGGTGGTTGCATTTACGGCAGAAATTCCGGGAGTTGAGCGTTCCACACTCGGGGCATATGATTCCTTGGGAGGACTGGCCGCAACGGGTGCAGAATTTGGCCGTGGGGCGCTTGGGTGCGCCGCAGAAGGAGCATTTCTCAGCGGTCTGTGATCGGCCGCACGAGGGGCATATCGCATCATTAGCTGAGACAGCCGCGTGGCAGAAGGGGCACTGCGCCGAGCTATCCTGCTCGATGCGCACTTTAGGACGCCACGCATGGTTCTGCCTGGATTCTTGATCGGTTTTAGTTGCGAGGCCACTTACGGGCTTGGTGCTAAAGCTTTTAGCCATTGACACATTTATCAGCCGTACCCCGATCCTAAGGGACAATACTTCGAAAAAAAATAAAAGCGCAGGATCTTACTGTTGCTCGTCCTGCTGCTAAAGGCCTTCGCATTGCCCGAAATAGTGGAACGAGCAACACAGAGCCTACGCCGTATGATATATGATACACCAAGGGGGACATGCCTCTGGGGCACAATCCTCCCGGGGTATTTGCATCATACCCGAAGACGTCCACTGTTGCTTCATTCCCGACTATTTCTTAAGAGGTTGCGAAGTTCTTAGCAGCCAAGAATCAAGCGTAGTAACGCTTTTGATTATGTCTCAAACCCAACCAACCGACGATTTCTCGCCATCGGCGTAGTTTGCACCGCAATATTACGAATTTTATTTGACATATCCAACGTTTTTCGCTCATTCTATCTCTTTTATGTATAGAAAGTTGGGGAAATATTTTTGTGCTTGAAAAAAATGTGTGCCGAGAAGGGCAAACGTGCTCGAGGAATGCATGGTCAAGCAAATATCCGAAGGTACAGGCAGTATGAAAACAACGAGGAAATTGGTATAAAAATCCGTATTTCTGGTTATTCATTATGTATATTTATATGTAATTTTGCATCATCCAAAGTTCTAATCCTGAATATGAAACGACTTTGCATTCTTTNAATATTAATGACACTAACCCTCAGCANTATGGCACAGCNGAAAATTNTACANACCGTCGGCCGGNCGCAGCTTGGCGAATTCGCGCCGGAGTTCGCGCGCCTCAATGACGATATCCTTTTTGGCGAAGTATGGAGCCGCAACGACCTCCTTTCGTTGCGCGACCGCAGCCTGGTGACCATCACCTGCCTCATCAGCCAGGGCATCACCGACTCCTCGCTTACCTTCCACCTCCAGGAGGCCAAGAAAAACGGCATTACACGCACCGAAGCCGCAGAAATTATTACCCACATTGCTTTCTATGCCGGATGGCCCAAGGCCTGGGCAGCTTTCCGGCTGGCCAAGGATGTGTGGAGCGACGATGTTGCAGGTGATGACGCCAAGGCCGAGTTCCAGCGGCAAATGATTTTCCCAATCGGGCAGCCGAACGACGCCTTTGCGCAGTACTTCACCGGCCAAAGCTACCTTGCGCCAATCTCCACCGAGCAGGTGAAGTTCTTCAATGTATCTTTCGAGCCCGGATGCCGCAATAACTGGCACGTGCACCGCGCCTCCAAGGGAGGCGGACAGATGCTCGTAGGCGTGGCAGGCCGCGGCTGGTACCAGGAAGAGGGCAAAGAGGCCGTGGAAATTCTTCCCGGCACTGTGATTCACATCCCCGCCAACGTCAAGCACTGGCACGGCGCGGCGGCCGACAGCTGGTTCGCCCATCTGGCCTTCGAACTCGACGGCGAGGATACCTACAACGAGTGGCTCGAACCCGTCGACGATGCGCAGTACTCAACTTTAAAATAAGATATAAACATATGAAAAAAGCCATTTTTGGCTTGCTGATGTTGGCAACGATGTCGGCAAGCGCCAAGACACTCGTTGTCTATTACAGCTATACCAACAATGTTGAAAAAATCGTCAACACACTGAAAACCAAGATTGAATGCGACGTGATTGAGATTGAACCCGCGGAAAAGAATCTGGATTATGCGGCCAACAACTATGCAATAGGTAGCGCGCAAATCGCCGCTATCAAGGCAAATCCGGCCCAGGCTTCGTCCTATCCGGCAATCGACGCAGTCAATGTCGACCTTGACCAATATGACACCATCATCATCGGCGCACCCTTGTGGTGGAGTCAGATGGCAGCGCCGCTTCAGACCTTCCTTTTCCAGAACGGCGCCCGCCTGGCAGGGAAAAACATCGGGCTGATTGTGTCGAGCCACAGTTCGGGAACCAGCGGAGTTGAAGCTGACGCCAAACGCCTCATCCCCGCCGGACATTTCCTCCAGCCGACCCTCTGGGTGCGTTCGGCCCAGACAAGCACTTGCACTACCCTGCTCGACCAGTGGCTCAACGACATCAAATATTCCGACCTCCAGACCGGCATCTCCGCTATTGAAACCGACGCCTCCGCCACGGAAATATATACCCTCAACGGCATGCGTCTCTCCGCAGACATGGCTCTCCTTTCCCCCGGCATCTACATCCTCCGCCAAAACGGCCAAACCACCAAAGTGCGCTTGTAAACAGTCGCCTCATGGCGTCGCAGTGACGCCTGAGTTATGGTTGGGATTTATTGGGGCAAGGATTTGGGAGGTTGGGGATAAATGCTTAACTTTGCAGCAACAAAAACAAACGCTATGAAAACAGGAACTAACAGTGAAATCGTATTGCGGTTCATAACTTTAATTGACCGTGACGATGGACAGAAGTTCTATCCGTGCGTGGCGACGCATCCAGAAGAAACGCGTATGGCGTAACCGCATCAAGTACTACGCCAACCTCCGCACCACCATTATCGATGGGGTGCATGAAGGTGGAATCATCCCTTGCGACTGGAAAAAATATCGCAAAGCCCGATGGGTCCACGTGCTTAAAACCACCGCAACTCCCTGCAGTTGTTGGATGGGCTGCAACTACCCCTATAATCGCGAAGAATACAAGCGCACCACTCGCCGACTCCTCCGCGAACAGGCTGAGGATTAAACCACTCGCCCACGCAAAAAAAGCGTGGGCGAGATTCGTTCAGGGGAGTTTGACGCGGTCGTCGGCGAGAATGAGGCGTCCTTTGTCGACGGCATAGTCGAGAGCCCGGGAGATTGCTCCGTTGAGGGTTTCNGTCATGCGGTTGAAGCCGAAGAGGTTTGCAGTTGCCTTTTTAAGGGCATCGACAGGGNGGGNTCCCTGNTCTTCAACAATCTTCCGCATGGCCACGGCAAANTCCTGCGGGGGGATGTCGACTGCGTCACGGCCGGAATCAGNACGGTAGGCGGNNTNGNCGTGGGGGTCCNGGCCGGGATTCCAGANGAANATGAATTTGTCGCCTGTGCGCCGGAGGCCCGCCTGGCGGAAGAGGTCATCGAGGNGATGCGCGAGTCNCGGTCCGGNGCGCGAAATGCTGAATGNGCTGATAATCTTTTTGNTGAGCAGNGATTTGCTGATGGNAGCTTCCGCGGCAATGACCTTTTGGATTTTCGGAAGAATTTTATGGTCAAAGTAGCCTGAGGCGAAGTCCTCGGAAGTGAGTAATTCCTGCTCAAGGTCGNCTGAGATGTAGGGCGCTTTCGGGTCCACCTGCTCCACTACCGGAGCTTTTGGGCTGGGCGGTTTCGGAGCGTCCTTGGGTGGTGCCGGAGGCATGGTGATACGGACCGGGCGCGGACGGGCATCTTTGGCGATGCCATCGCGTGCTTTTTCGACGGCTGAGATAATGGTTGAGAAGGTTTTGTCCGGATTTTCCCACCAGTCCATGGCCCATACGTGATGGATGGACCAGCCGAGGAGGTTGAGCACGGAGTCCTGTGTGATGATACGGTCGTTGGCCATCGGTGAGGAGGCATAGCGGTCGCCGTCGCAAATGATGCCGATTATATACTTGTCGGGGTCGCGCGAGTCGACAACGCCGATATCGATTTTATAACCCGAGCTGCCGATGTTGGTTTTGACGATGTAGCCGCGGTCGGCCAACCGGGCCGCGATAGCTTCGACGAGCCGGTCGCCTGCGACGCGTGAAGTTGTATTGGTATTGGTGAAATACTCACGGCCCTTCTCGGCATATTCGAGGAATGCCTTGAGGTCGGCCACGCCGTCGGCGGAAGTACGGNTGAGGNNAATCTGGTCGGCCCGCNAGGTGGAGAAAACCATCATTTNGTAGCGTGCGCGGGACACTGCTANATTGAGTCGGCGACGGCCTCCGTCGCGGTTAAGCGATCCGAAGTTGAGCGCGATTTTGCCGTCCTTGTCGGGTCCGTAGCCAATGGAGAACAGGATAACATCGCGTTCGTCGCCCTGAACGTTTTCGAGGTTCTTGACGAAAATGGGGTCTTCGAGTTCGAGGGATTTTGCTTCAAGGTCCGGGCGACGGCTGAAGAGGTCGTTGAGCATATCCTCGATGAGCGATTGCTGGTTGGTGTTGAATGTGACCACGCCGATGCTGCGCTTGGCGAGTTCGGGGTCGTCGAGGCGGCGTTCGATTTCTTTGATTACGGCTTCGGCCTCGGCACGGTTCTGGCGCGAACGGCCTCGGTCGTAGACGCCTTCGACGTTGACCCAACCGACCTTAGTCGAGAGGTCGTCCGGCGAGGGGAAAGTAAGCAATTTATTGTCGTAATACTTTACATTGCTGAATGTTATCAAGCTTTCATGCTTGCTGCGGTAGTGCCACAGGAGGTATTTCGAAGGCATTGACAGAGCGAGGCAATCCTCAAGGATGTTCTCCATATCCTCCTTGTCGGCGTTGTCCTCGTCGAAAGTGTTGGTGGAGAAGAAATTCGTGGGCGGCATCTGCTTGGGGTCTCCGACGACGACCACATTCTTTCCGCGGGCGATGGCTCCGACTGCCTCGCTGGTGGGCATCTGGGACGCTTCGTCGAAGATGACCAGGTCGAACGGGGCGCGTCCGGCGTCGATGTACTGTGCCACGGAAATCGGGCTCATGAGCATGCAGGGGCACATGCGTGTGAGCAGGTCGGGAATCTGGTCGAACAGGCGGCGTATGGAAGTGCCGCGACCTCCGTTGCGGATGTTGCGCTGGAGGATTCCCACCTCCGAACCCTGAGCGGCTTCTTTCTGGAGTGCCGGCAGGGATGCGGCCAGTTGGGCGTACAGCTCCTCACGGGTGAGGCGTTCAAATTCGGAGCTGAATTGCTTGAAACGTGCAATCTTATCCTCGAAGAGGGTTGCATGGAAGGCGTTCAGTTCGGGTTCCTTGGTGAGGATGAACTCTGCGTAGGTGCGATAGAAACTCTTGTCGAAAAAAGCAGCGACACTATCGCAGGGCACACTACCCTGGCGCACGGCTGCCACAAAGTCGCCGAAGCCGTCGGCGGTGAGGGCGTCGCAGAGGCTGTTGAAAGCAACGCGGTCGTGGAGGAGGTCGAGGTTATCCAGCCAGCGCTGAGCCACTTCTTTGCGCTCTCTTACCGGCATTTGCTCGAATGATGGAGCGTCCAGAAGCCGGGCTACGATGTCGGTCTGTTCGTGGACGTTTTTACCCAGAGCGATAACCGAGTCCATCAGCTCGCCGTTGACAGTATTGAATGCGCCGACGCCGTCCTGGAGGTTCTTATTGATGGCTCTGCGCAGTTGTGCGGCTTTTGGAACATCTTTGGTGAGCTCGAGGATGGAGCGGTTGAGCTCGGCGGCGTCGGCTGTGGCTTTTGCGATAACATCCCATTCGGCATTGCCGTTGTTCCACAACGGNCCGAGGACAGTACCGAGCTTCTTACCCATTTTTTCAATCTCCTTGCTGTCGTTCTTAAACGCTTCAAGGGCATGGAAATAGGCAGGGATTTCTTCGTTGGTAAAGTCTGTTTTTCCTTTGGAGAATTGCTTGAACTGAGCTCTTACTTTACGCTGACCCAGAATCCGGAAAAGCCACCATTTGCGCGAGCTTTCCTCCCAACGTTTCTGCCAGAACTCGAAATTCCAGTTCAGAATGGCTGTGGTGAATTCATCGGTCAGGGCCGAATGGGCCTTGTCGCGTTTGGTGCCCTCCTCTACCAGGCGGTTAATCTTTTCAACGAAGGCGTCATCTACGGCCGCATTGACAACTCCGGCAGGCAATACGGAAGAATTCAGGAGGGTTTGGGCAATTTTCACCGTGGCTTTCAGCTCGTCGGTGCCCATGCTTTCGGGCTTGTACTTGAAAAGGGCAAGGAAACGGTCGGCCGCCTGGATGAATTCATGAATGTCGGCAAGGAGTTCCGGCAACTGCTTGAGCACCTCGGACTTGACGGTTGGATTGTAAACTGTCAGGTTGATTCCATNGAGGGGATGTTNNGCGGGATTNCCATACGCTAAGNATATGGCCTGGAACNGCCNTACCTTATTCTCGAGCTCGGCGCGNTNGGTGGGACTGNGATTCTTGACGGNNNCGAATGGGAANGAATAAGCGGTGCCGGCGAAAGTCGAGCCGGTGTATGCGGCGATGCAGTCGTAGAGCGAGAGACCTGCGGGATATGTGCGGTGGAGTTTGTGAACGTAACTGTTGAGGTCGCGCCGGAGAAGGTTGATCTGGCCTGCGCGAATGCTGAAATCCTCGTTGGACTTCTCACGGAGCACCTCGGTCGTGCGCTTGAGTTGCTCGAGGATATAGGATTTCTTGGTTTTGTTGGAGTGGAGTTCGAGGCAGAAAGGAGCCAGCCCGATTGATTCGANCNTGCGTTNCACCACCNGGAGNGCGGCNATTTTTTNGGCCACGAAGAGAACTTTCTTGCCGTTGTAGAGTGCGTTGGCAATGATGTTGGTGATGGTCTGCGACTTGCCGGTGCCGGGAGGGCCGTGAAGGATGAAACTCTTGGCGGCCACAGCTTCAATGATTGCGCTGAACTGGGAGGAGTCGGCGGCAATCGGCAGCGCCACAGAGCCGGCAGGGAAAGTTTCGTCGAGGTCGGGAGTCTGTTCAGGTTCCTCTTCGATATCCAACTCCATCTTACCCGAGATGAGGCTTGCCACGATTTTGTTGCGACTGAGTTTCTCGGCATTGTTGTGGATGTCGTTCCACATGATGAACTTGTTGAAAGAGAAGTTGCCGAGGATGGCCTGCTCCTGCACGTCCCAACCGCTTTGCGACATGATGGCGCGCCGGACCACGTTGAAAATCTGCGTCACGTCGACTCCGCTTTCGTCGGTAGGCAGAGGGTCGAGTCCACCGATTGTTATGCCGAAATCCTGGCGCAGGAGTTCGAGGAGTGTGATGTTGAGAACAGTGTCCTCGTCGCGGCTACGGATTATGTAACCCTTTGAGGCCGAGCGGCGGATGATTTCGATTGGCACGAGGATTATCGGTGCGAATCGAGGACGTGTGCTCGCGGGTGTTTCGTACCATTTTAGCAGCCCGATGGCGAGATAGAGTGTGTTCGCACCGTTTTCCTCCAGCGAAAGGCGCGAGGAGCGGTAGAGGAAGGTGAGCGCACGCTGGAGCTGGGCTTCGTCGAGGTAAGAATAGAGGCGATGCTGGGAGAGTTCGCTCTTCACAAGGTCTGCCACAGGGCTGGAAGCGTTCAGGGCTTGATAGATACCCTCGCTCATGAGGGGATTATCCCAGTCGTTGGGCTTGGGGAGAACCTGGAACTCTTCGCCGGCAGCCAGGGCGTCCTCGAGGAGGTTGACGTTGGCCGAAATCAGTTGAAGGGTGTTCTTGGTGATACGCGTGTTCAGGAGGTTGTTGCGCAGTGAGAGGTCGAGGAGCTTGCGCTCCCATATGGTCTGCTTGCCGACGGCAATATGGTCAACCTCGTTGACGGTAGTTGTGGCGGATAGTTCGGAGGGTGCGTCGGAGTTGCGTTCGACGGGCTTTTCTTCTTCAATTACGAAAGAGCCGTCGCGGACTACGCGCAGAGGCAGGGGGCGAATCTGCGCATTGCGGGCGCGCTTGACGTCGACGAAGAGCACGAACTTGTCGGTGTCCACGAGCTTTTGATTGGCTGAGTCCACGGCCTGGTCGAAGGACGCGCCCGTTCCGGCATTCATGCATGTGGTTTCGACCAGCAAAATTTCGTTTATGCCTTCGGCGGTGCGCTTGGTGAGGAGCGACACATCGTCGTTGACGCTGTCGGGGAAGGATTCATCAACGAGCCAGCCTCCTGCGAAAGCGTGTCCCTGGATGATGACAAGCAGCGGGTGTATGCCGACGGCTTCGAGGCATCCGGCATAAAGGAGGGTCATGTCGAGGCATGTGCCGAGCTTGGTTCCGAGCACATCGGAGTACAGGCGGATGCGCTGGCCATAGTCCTCGAAGCTGGCCGGGATGGTGCAGTAGGCGATGGCCTTTTCAGCAATGGCCTCGTAGATGGCGGCCATCTGGAGCTTTACGCGGTTGGGATCCTTTGTCTGGTACTCGTCCATGGCCGGAGAACCGGTCCACGCCCCGAGGATGTCGGCTGCGCGCTTTATAATCGGCGCGACGTCGGGGTGGTTGGGTGTTACAAAGGAGGCGAGCATGGCAGGAAGCACTGCCAATCCGCTCCACTGGTCGAACGCCAGCGCCGTTATTTCCTCAGTTTTTGTAGCCAAAACCTCTTCTCCGCTACGCACCTCTACGTTTATGTGGCCGGAAATCCGCTCGGTGAGGTTGGATAAGTAGGACGTCGAAATATGGATAGGGACATCGACAAGCTGCGCAGAGGCCCCGGCTGCGATGTGGTCCACGTGCAGAGTGGTGCTTTGGGCAAACTCAGGGTCGAATGTGACTTCTATATCCAAGGATTCCACGTCCTGCTCTCCGGTGTTCCGCAAAAGGATTTCGCGGACAACGGGCACATGGTTCTGCTGAAGGGAAAAATTGACAACGGGAAGATGTTTAAGGCTAACCTCGACACTCATTTTTACACAGGAATTAGAACAAAAAAGATGGTCGTGAGAGCGAGGCACGGAGCCTGTCTCAGACCATCAACAAAATTAGTCAAAACCTTCGGATTTACCAAATATCCGGCCCGGTTTATGCTATTTTTGCGTTAAAAAGTTNTAAGANGTTGNATTATTCTTTGGGTTGGAGTTCGGGGAGGANTTTGTCGGTGNTGNCCATGTCTACNCCGAAGCCTTCGTAGAGTTCGTAGTCCTCGGGGGTGTTACAGGTCCANACGTTGACCTTGAGGCCTGCGTCGTGGAATTTTTTCACTGCTTCGGCGTCGAAATGGGTGCGCTGGATGTCGACGTCCATGCGTTTTTCCACACACCAGTCGAAGTGGTTGGGCCAGTACTGGCCAGTGAGGAACTGGAGCTCGATGTCGGGATAATTCTCGCGGATGTATTCAAGACAGGGCTTCATGGATGTGAGGATGATAACCTGGTCGCGGACACCGTTTCGGTCGAGGAACTCGATGAGCCGGGGGATGTTGGTGAAGTCCTTGGAGTTGATTCCGGTNCTCCACTTCAGCTCGATGAGCGGGCGGGCACCGTAGGCCTTGCAGATGTCGATGTACTCCTGACCCGAGCAAAGACGCCCGTCGTANTCAACTCCGGCGCGGNTCTGATGCAGAGGTTCGGCCTGNAGGTCGGCAAGGGTTGCTTCGGCGATGGTGAGCTTACCGCCGAGGCGTTCGGTGGTTTCGTCGTGCGAGCACACAAAGAGTGTGTCGGCGGTGACGCGGAAGTCGGTTTCGAGGAAGTCGAAGCCCATTTTAGCGCCGTTCGTGAAGGATTCGGCGGAGTTTTCAAGGCCATAAAGGCTGCCGCGGTGGCCGACCATGATGGGGCTGTGCATGCTGACGAAGCGCTCGAGCTGCGGGCGCATGGCGTCGGCGAAGTGCTGGAATCCGGCGTCGGTGAAGTGGTAGTTGTCGACCGTGGCCTCGTAGTTGTCGCCCAGGATTTTCGATGCCTCGAAATAGTAGAGGTTGGGATCGGACTGGCGCATGCGGTCGTAGATAGCGCGCAGGCGCGCGTTTTTGTCGGTGAGGGTTGAGTCAACTTCCTGATTGAAGCGCATGATGGGGAACCCGGGGCTCTCTACGAGCATGATGGGCGTTGTGGGCCGCGATTCGCGCAGGATTGCCACGAAAGGTTCAAGGCGCTCTTCGAGCATGGGGGCGGTGCAGTTGGGGAGGACGTCGATGACATAGACCGACGCATCGGCCGATGCCATGAGTCGTGCGATTTCGGGGTCAAGACGTGCATTACCGCTGAAACCGAGGTTCATCACCTCGCGCTGGAGGTCGCGCTGGAGGATGTTGGTATGGGCCATGCCGGGGCGGGTTGCGCAACCGCCCTGAAGGATGCTGGTGCCGTACATGAGCACGGGTTTATCACGCTTGGGGAGGTCCACAGCGGGCAATTCAACCACGGCCGATGAGTCGACACCGATAAAGAGTGAGTCCACTCCGTCGTAGAGCGAGAGGAAGAGCATGTACTCGCGCATCTTGCCGGGCTCCATGTCCACCACGAGGGTGCTTTTGGATGACGCCGAGGCCATTGAGGGGCGCGCGCTGCTGACGGTGGTCCACGTCGAATCGTCCTGAAGCACGTAGAGGTCCAGGCCCCGGATGCCCGTCGGGGTCATATGGTTCATGGCGAACTTGTTACGGCTGTGCCACTTGGCCTGAAGACGCGGGGAGTCGCTGCGGAAACGCACCGACATGCCGGCGGAGTGGAGGCCGAGGTTCCAGAGGTCCTCGCGCACCTGACTCTTGAGCGAGTCGGGGAAGCGGCTGTATTTTTCGGCAGCATCGGGAGCGAGAGTGCCGTAGACGGGAAAATCGTCCATGTTGACGTACTTCCAATCCTGCGCATATCCGGCTGCCGCTGTTGAAAACACCAAAGCAAGAGCTATTCCTTTAAATAATTGTTTCATAGAGATTTAAAGCGGTTTGCCTCAAGCATGACTTGAAGCGCATTAAGATAAAAGAGATGGAACAGGGTTTAGCCCGGTATCCATCTCTTAGTATTTTTCAGATTGCAAGCGAGGCGCAAAGGTTGTGCATTGAAACGTCCGCGGAGCTCGCTGTTTGCGGATATTACATGTTCATGCCGCCGTCGACCTGGATAACCTGACCGGTTACATAGCTCGACATGTCGGAAGCGAGGAATGTAGCCACATCGGCGATGTCCTCAACTTTGCCGCCGCGGCGCAGAGGAATCTTCTTCTTCCACTCTTCGCGCACTTCGTCGGGGAGCTGGGCAGTCATGGCAGTTTCGATGAAGCCGGGGGCGATTGCGTTGGCGCGGATACCGCGGCTGCCGACTTCCTGGGCTATACTCTTGGCCAGAGCGATGAGGCCTGCCTTGGAGGCGGCGTAGTTGGCCTGACCGGCGTTGCCGTGANCACCTACAACGGAAGCCATGTTGATGATGGAGCCGCCGCGCTGACGCATCATGATGGGGAGCACTGCGTNGATGAAGTTGAAGGCGCTCTTGAGGTTAACGTTGATGACCGCGTCCCACTGACCTTCGGACATGCGCATCATCANGCNGTCCTTTNTGATACCGGCATTGTTAACCAGAATGTCAATGGTGCCGAAATCCTTGTGCACTTCCTTGACAACTTCCTCAGTCTGGGCAAAGTCGGCTGCATTGGAAGCGTAGCCTTTAACTTTTACGCCATAAGAGGCAATTTCGGCCTCGGTGGCCTTACCATTTTCATCTATCACGAGGTCGGTGAACGCAATGTTGGCACCTTCCTGTGCAAAGCGCACTGCCAGGGCCTTACCGATTCCTCGGGCGGCGCCTGTGATCAGCGCTGTTTTTCCTTCAAGTAGTTTCATTATGGTTGGTATTTAACTGAGTGCAAAATTAGTTATTATTTTTCAGTCTGCCAAAAAAACCTTAACTTTGCCTCATCAAACCGATACAGCCATGGCACTCACCTTTTATTATATCTACTTTTTCCTGATAGCCTGTCCTCTGCTGGTGGTAGCAACCACCCTTGCAGCCCTCACAACCATCATCGGCAGCGCCCTGGGCATGCCACGCTCCATGGGTTACTGGCCCGGGCACATCTGGGCNCGCATTTTCTGCACGCTGTCGCTGGTGCGTGTGCAGGTGAAAGGGCGCGAGAATATAAGCAAGAAAACCTCCTACGTGTTTGTGGCCAACCACCAGGGTGCCTACGATATTTTCGCCATCTACGGCTATCTATGCCACAACTTCCGCTGGATGATGAAGAAGTCGCTCGAGAAGATTCCTCTGGTGGGCTACAGCTGCAAGGTTTCGGGTCATATTTTCGTGGACAACTCGCGTCCNTCGGCTGTGAAAGCCACNATGGAGACAGCCGAGAAGCGNNTGGCCGGAGGCATGAGCGTGGTGGTGTTCCCCGAGGGGGCGCGTACNCTGGACGGGCGCATGCACAAGTTCCGCCGCGGGGCCTATACGCTGGCCATCGAGTTCGGTCTGCCGGTAGTGCCCATAACAATCGATGGTGCTTACAACGTGATGCGACGCACGGCCAAACTCCCCCGCCCCGGCAAGATTGTGCTGACCATCCACAAGCCCATTCTGCCGCCCGAAGGCGGGCGNCATGAGCTAAACGAGCTGATGGNCCNCACCTTCACCGCCATTGCCTCCGCCCTCCCCGAGGCCAACAAGCCGCTGGAAAACGTNGCTCCGAGCATGTAGAGGNAAAAGGAGCTCGGGAGTGAACTTTCGAGGATGGCGATTGTTTAAAATCTATAATTAATTGTCATCCTTATGAAATACTCCATCAAAAGTCTCTTTGCTTTCGCCGGAATAGCCGGCATGACCCTGCTTTCTTCCTGCGACAAGACAGAAAATATATCCGGCCAGTGGCAAGGCAACCCCACTCGCCTGGAACTGCCCGGCGTGGCCAACGCCATGTCGACCACGATGCTCGATTTCTCACCCAACTCCGACAACCGTTCGGGGCATGTCAACATCTCGTCAGTAATCGAGGTTGAGCAAGCGCTGCCCGGCAGTCCTGAAAATAATTTCGCGGAACCCTACGCAGTGTCGATAGCCGCTACGGCGAGCGCCGATGCCACTTATGTGTTCGAGGACGGCGATGACGACGACATCATCCTCACCTTCATGCCCTCGACCTTCAACATCAATGTCGACCCCGACGGTGTGACCTTCGACCGCAAAATTCTCTCCGGCACCATGCAGCCCGATGTTGATTCGCTCACCGAGGCTATGGCTACCCAGATGAAGAGCATCATCACCAAGGCCGTGCACGACGATTATGCAAAATATCAGAAAATCGAAGACATCAAGGTTCACCATGGCGACATGATGAGTTGCGAAATCAACGACCGCGACCATACCTTCCGCAAGGTGAACTGAGCTAACACCCAAAACGGCTTCCCAAAGCGGAAGTCGGCTTTTCTTACACATAGTTTTTATAAAGAATCGGCCTCGTGCCGATTTTTTTGTGTGCGAATGTGTAATAAATGGCAGGAACGGGCGTCATATAGATGTATGGCAAAGCCCGATGTAGACAAAGAGAGGGAATTCCTCGCGTTGGCCGACTCCTGCAAGGAGGTTGTGGCCAAGGTGTGCTACATGTATGCCACGCCCCAGGCGCCGTTCGACGACCTCTATCAGGAGGTGATGATAAACCTCTGGCAAGGGATGTCGAGTTTTCGCGGAGAAGCCAAGATGAGCACGTGGATCTACCGCATGGCGCTTAATACGTGCATCTCCTGGCACCGCGCCAACCGCAAACACGGCAACAATGTCAGCATCGAGGATGTTCCCATCGACGCCCCCGACACAACCGACGGCTCGCAACGCCTCGAAGACTATATGCGTCTGAAGGTGCTCATCGACCATCTCAACCCCATCGACAAAGCTTTGATTACCTTGTGGTTAGACGACAAGCCATACAACGAAATAGCTGTCATTATGGGTATTTCGCAGACAAATGTGGGCATACGCATCCACCGAATTAAAGAAAAACTCCAGAAACTCGCCTCCGACCAATGAATATAGATGATTTAAGAACCCAATGGAACAGCCTCTCGGTGCGTGTTGACCGCCTCGAGCAGGAGAACCGCCGCCTGGCTGCGGAGCTCGCTACCGGGCGCGCGACCACTGCCCAGCAACGCCTTNCGTCGCGCTACATCAAGCACGGCCTGATGGGCTTATTGCTGCCNCTCCTTGCGCCGATGATTGTCTATGTTCTGGAGATGCCGGTGTGGGTAGCCGTGCTCTACGCCATCTTCGGCCTCATCTGCATGACTACAGACTTTGCTTTCTCGCAATATATCAAGCGCACCAATTTTGCAGTGATGCCGGTGGTGGTGAGTCTGGAGAATATGCTGAACATCAAGAAGCGCCAACGCCAAATCCAATTAGTGTTCATCATCCTCGGACTCCTTTTCCTCGGCCTGGCCTTCTTCCCCGCGATGGCAGACCGGCCGCCGCTGCTGATCGGGGGCTTGGTGGGCCTGGTGTTCGGCCTGTTCATAGGACTGCGTGAGTACCGCCAGAAAGTGAAACTTATCAACGAGGTGCTGAGTCAGTTGCGCGAGTCAATAAACCCACATATCGACGGGCCGGTGAACGACCTTTAACACCCGAGCACGCGGAGGAGGTCGGGGAAGCGGTCGATTACGACGTCGGCCCCGGCATTGATGAGTGCCTCGCGGCCGGAATTTCCATAGCTCACACCCACGGTAAAGCACCCTGCTCCGCTACCCATAGAAATATCCACAGGCATGTCGCCCACCACAGCGGTGGCTTCGGGGCCAGCTCCGAGCGCATGCAGGGTGTGGAGCACGGGTTCTGGATCGGGTTTATGCTTAGGCACATCATCGCATCCCAGAATGAGGCTGAAATAATGGTCGATATCGGTTGCATGGCAAAACTCCACGAGAGTTGGACGCGACCGCGATGAAGCAATGGACATCTTCACGCCCATTGCGGCAATGTGCGCGAGGGTTTCTTTCACACCGGGATAGAGCTCCGGCAAGAATTCCTGCTGATGCTCGGCGTAGATTCGGCGGTAAGTAGCCACACAATGGTCCAGCCCGGAGTCGTTGAGTGTCGGGAACAGTGAGCGAAAGCCCTCTTTCAACGGCAACCCAATTGTTGCCCGGCATTGTTCATCGGTGCGGGAAGGCAGGTGTAATTCACTGAGGGTCAGTGCATATGTTTTCAGAATCGACGTGGTTGTGTCCGCGAGGGTCCCGTCGAAGTCGAAAATAATCAATTCAGGTATCATAGTAATTTTTTTGCAAAGTTAATCAATAAAGGTTTTGCCAGCAAGGTTTTAACGGCTGTCTTGTTTCTTTTTGGTTAGGCAAACGAATTTTTCCATAGTAAAGAATTAATTTCTCATAGTTAAGATTAGATGTTTGATTAAGCCCTCTCAGCCCGACCTGAGTTTCCTATGCAAAGATACTCAATTCGTGAGCCGAATCCAAATTTCCGACCCAAAAGTTATCTACATTCTGGCCAGTTGTGGACGTGATTTTGCGATGAGGGGGCCGGGGGTGCCCGCTTGATTTATCGAGATTAATCTCGGTTAATNTTGATTAATNCNGAANAANCCTGCNGGNAAGTCCNGNNTACNCNGCGGTGCGCCCAGGGCTACCCACAACGGCGCCTCTCCGATAANCCCCCGCTNCGCTGCGCTANC
>WFLX010022415.1_pt1 | contig 29503 bp, 27 predicted proteins | sample 4967041 | NCBI WGS metagenome assembly WFLX01 (sample SAMN12857096, study PRJNA449069) | gut metagenome | isolation source: stool from male and female vole | host: Microtus ochrogaster | place: USA:Florida | collected 2017
GGCGTCAACCTTTTACGTGAAGGTCTTGACCTGCCGGAAGTATCGCTTGTTGCGATACTCGACGCTGATAAAGAAGGGTTCCTCCGCTCCCACCGTTCGCTGACACAGACCGTAGGACGTGCGGCACGTAACCTTAACGGCAAAGTGATAATGGAGCCACCAAATGTCAGCCTTGTTGCCAGCCAGACGAGTACAGTGAATACGGCTCTGCTGACCAGCACCGATACCTATTGCCTGTCCGTCTTTCACGTAGCAAACAGAGTTTGACTGCGTATATTTGAGGGTGATGAGCGCAATCTTGAGGTCACGCTTAGCATCAGTAGGGATGTCTTTATTGTCTGTTGGGATATTCTCAAAGAGGTTATCACCTGTCAGGTCTATTTCGTTACGTCCCTGCTCGAAGGTGATGCCAAACACCTGCTTGCACTCAATAGGTGCCGGTGTGTAGTTCGGATCAATTTTGATGACACAATATGTGCCGTTGCGCTTAGCCTTCAAAATCTCCAAAGCCTCAGGTGTGTAATCGGGAGCGATGATACCATCACTCACTTCACGCTTGATAAGCGTGGCGGTAGCCTCATCGCATGTATCAGAAAGTGCGATGAAATCGCCAAAAGAAGACATGCGGTCAGCACCACGAGCACGTGCGTAAGCTGTAGCAATGGGCGTGAGCGGAATCTTTACATCTTCCACAAAATAAATCTTCTTCAAGGTGTCGCTGAGCGGAGCACCCACAGCTGCACCAGCAGGACTAACATGCTTGAATGAGGCCGCAGATGGCATGCCTGTAGCAGCTTTCAATTCCTTGACCAACTGCCAGCTGTTGAAAGCATCAAGTAGATTGATGTAACCGGGGCGACCATTAAGTACCTCAATAGGGAGTTCGCCCTCCTCCATATAGACGCGTGATGGCTTCTGATTGGGATTGCAGCCATACTTCAGTGCTAATTCTCTCATAATCTATGTGATTCTATCGTAATGGACGGCAAAGATAGAGATTATAATTGACAATTCATGACTGGCTGCGGACAATTTTATTTAACAATAACCATTTTTATAAAAAAATGCACTAAATGGCAAATTGTCAAACAACAACAACCAATTATCAATTAAAAGTCGTACCTTTGTGCCCGATTTTATCAAGCATTCAATCACAGATTATTATATAACATGAAACAAAGGGTAAAACTGTCGCTTGACGATTTGAACAAAAGCAACGTTTGGACCATCACACCAAGCGAACTCAGCCAAATGATTATCGACGCAAAGAAAAAGCGTGAAGAGTTTGCTGAGAACGAAAAACATTACATGAACATCATTCGGGTGGTGTTTGACATTCAATATCTTAAAAGAGAAGAGTCCAACCGAATGAGCCAACTGGAAAATGCAAAATACGAAATTTTCTCCACTCCTGATGAAAACGGCAACAATGCGATTGCTATCCGTAAACACCCAATCAAGAAGGTCACAGACTTGACAATGGAAAACATCCTTCATTTGGAAGCATGGGAGGTACTGGAACTTATCAGCAACAACATGGGCACTGGATGGAAAGGACTGCCTTTAGCTATTCAAGACATTATTGAGTCTGCATTTTTTNTTNACNGCACNATTATGCCTGTCAANANAATNCGCAAAGAAGGCGGTATCATTGAAAAACGCAAAGAGGATGGTTATGAGGTGCTGGAGATTGAACGTGGTACATGGATTGAAGGTGTTTTCATGAAACCGAAACCACGCGTGGAAAAAGTACACACAGATTATAGTATAATAGATGACGATGAAGATGGAAGAAAGAAGCACCGCAAGGACATTGATGACGATTTGGAATTGGGGGTAGAGGAAGAAGAGGAGGACATGGACGAGGAGGAGTTGAAAAAACTTGATGGTGAAAAAGAAGAGGAGGACATGGACGATGAAGAACCAGACGAGAATACGCTACACATCGAGGACATAGAAGTCATAGATGCTATTGACGAAATAGATGAAGAGGAAGATTAACCTTCCTCTTCTTTTTTGCCCTGTTAGTTAGTCTTTATAGAAATCAATGTTCTCTTTGGTAAGCAGCTCTATAGCCATATAGTGATCACGTGGCAACTTCATCTTGAGCACACAAAGATTGAACATGGAGCGGAAGCAATCCAAGCCTTGCGACTGTGGATGCTGCGCAATGAGAAAATCAACTGAACCATTTTTTATGCACTCCACATTCGCACTAACCGCCTCATAACCTAACAACGTGACATGAGGACGCTCTGGCATCTGCTCGCGCAGGAAGTTTGCGATGATATGAACAGAAGAGTTGAAGGACAAAGCATGACGGACATCAGGATTCTCTGTGAAAAAATCANGCANAATGTCNTGNATTCCCTNCTTGNCATAAGCATAAAGNTTCACANCGACAATCTCAATCAGAGNACAATGNTCCTCCATGTATTTACGGAATCCCACCTCACGGTTCATTTGCTGAAGACTCGCCACACGCCCCTCACCCAACACTTTGAACAAGGCTATTTTTTTTGTATCCGCATCAGTAGCTAACGACATGATACGTCCTGAAAACGCCCCACTTTGCAAAGAGTCCTGTCCATAGAAAACACGATGGTTAAATTCGGGCCAATTCGAATCAAGAAGCGCATAAGGAATGCCACGCTCGTCGAGCTGAGCCGTGAAATGAGCCATTATGTTATAATTAAAGATAGGGGCAATAATCACGGTGTCAGGGTTGAACTCAAGCAGGCTCTGACACTCCAGCTTAAAGGATTCCATATTGAATGGATCATAACGAAAAATCTTGAAAGATATTTTGAAATCATTGCAACGGCGAACTCCATCTGCCAAGCCTTTCTCCACACGCGCCCAATAACTATCGACTTCATGCATTGGCAGAATGGCGGCGAACTGGTGAACGCTGTGTGCCGCCAACGCTGAAGCATAATGATTGGGAATAAAATTGATTTCGTCCAGTACCTTTTGTACTCTTTCGAGACTGATAGGCGATACATTCCCACGCCCATGTATGATTCTGTCAACAGTACCAACAGACACCCCTGCTCTCTCCGCAATATCCTTAATACGGACTTTGGAAGTTGTTTCCATTTTGAATTTACCTTAACAATACTTTTTGAGCTCTTAAAACTTATGAATATATACGTATGAGTTTGCTACCATCGAACAACACTGCTATTTTCCGCATCACAACGAAAATCAATGCAAAATTAACATTTTCCACATAAACGAAATCTAAAAAGTGGTAAAATTTAACGGGACTACGACTTTTTACTCACATTCAATACCTGCTCTCGCAAAAAAAAACTATATTTGCACATTATTTATTGAGATATATCCATACAACAACAAATTAACTAATATGGCTAAAATTGTTACAATGGGCGAAATCATGCTTCGCCTTTCACCTGAAGGCAACTACCGTTTCGTGCAGGCAGAGAAATTCAACATCATTCCTGGCGGTGGCGAGGCAAATGTTGGCATCAGCCTTGCCAATTACGGGCATGAGAGTGTATTTGTAAGCAAACTCCCCAAACACGAGATTGGGCAGATTGCAGTGAATGCACTGCGCAAGTTTGGTGTTAATACAGATTTCATTGCCCGAGGCGGCGACCGCGTGGGGCTCTATTATGCAGAGACAGGTGCCAGCATGCGTCCATCAAAAGTCATCTATGACCGTGCCAACTCTTCCATTGCAGAAGCAAAACCTGAAGATTTTGACTTTGACAAGATATTTGAAGATGCAGACTGGTTCCATTGGTCAGGCATTACCCCTGCTATCAGCGACGCTTCAGCCGAATGTTTGAAGCAAGCATGTATCATAGCGAAGAAGCATGGCGTAACGATTTCATGCGACCTCAACTTTCGCAAGAAACTATGGACAAGCGAAAAGGCAATCTCCATAATGCGCCCACTGATGCAATATGTTGATGTATGTATCGGCAACGAAGAAGATGCAGAACTCTGTTTGGGTTTCAAACCCGATGCTGATGTGGAAGCAGGCGTGACTGATGCTACTGGATCTGAGGGCATCTTCACGGCTATGGCAAAGGAGTTTGGATTCAAATATGTGGTTTCCACACTGCGCGAAAGCCTCTCTGNCACCCANAATGGATGGAAAGCACTCATTTACGATGGCAAGGAGTTTTATCAAAGCAAACGCTATGANATCAANCCTATCATTGACCGTGTGGGTGGTGGTGATTCTTTCTCTGGTGGTCTAATTCACGGTCTGTTGACAAAGCCTACACAAGGCGAGGCTTTAGAGTTTGCCGTGGCGGCATCCGCTTTGAAGCACACCATTCCTGGAGATTTTAATCATGTATCCATTGAAGAAGTCGAAGCATTGGCTGGCGGTAACGCAAACGGTCGTGTACAACGATGAAAAAAGTCAAACAAGATTATGGCTAAATTCGNNAAACTTGCCGTTATNGCAAAGATTGGTATGACAGNTATGGTACCTGTGNNTTACCACCCAAACGCAGACGTGGCAAAGAAAGTCATCAAGGCTTGCTATGATGGAGGCGTTCGCGCCTTTGAGTTTACAAATCGTGGAGATTTTGCCCATGAGGTATTTGCTGAATGTGTAAAATTTGCCGCAGTGGAGTGCCCAGAGTTGGCTTTGGGCGTTGGTTCTGTTGTTGACGCTCCTACAGCAGCTCTATACATCCAGTTGGGGGCTTGCTTCATTGTAGGTCCTCTTTTCAACCCTGAAATTGCTCCNGTATGCAATCGTCGCCTTGTCCCCTACTGCCCTGGNTGCGGTTCTGTCAGTGANGTTGGTGCTGCACAGGAGTTGGNTTGTGACCTTACCAAACTCTTCCCTGGGGATGTATATGGTCCTGCGATGGTGAAAAACCTCAAAGCCCCAATGCCTTGGTCGAAAATCATGGTGACAGGTGGTGTTGCTCCTACAGAGGAGAATCTCACTGCATGGTTTAAGGCTGGTGTATTCTGTGTAGGCATGGGCTCTAAGCTTTTCCCAAGCGATAAAGTAAAGGCTGGTGACTGGCAGTATGTGACCGATAAGTGTAAAGAAGCACTATCATACATTGAGGCGGCTCGTCAGTCTATGACAAAATAATTGAATTCTATTTATACATATAATATATAAAAATCTATGGTTATTTCCAATCTTCAGAAAGCTCGTGCTGCTTACCAGCCAAAGCTTCCCAAAGCTCTCCAAGGTTCTGTAAAAGCAGTGGAAGGTGCTGCAACTCAGTCGGTAGGCAATCAGGCTGAGATTAAGGAACTCTTCCCTAACACGTATGGCATGCCTGTCATCACATTCGAATCAGGCGCACCCGTGGAGTTGCCCCCTTTCAATGTGGGTATCATCCTTTCTGGCGGTCAGGCTCCTGGTGGTCACAATGTGATTTCTGGTCTTTTCGACGGTGTGAAATCCCTCAATCCTGCTAACAAACTTTATGGTTTCATCCTCGGTCCTGGTGGTCTTGTTGACCACAACTATATGGAGATTACTCCTGAATTGATGAATCAGTACCGTAACACTGGCGGTTTTGACATCATTGGTTCTGGTCGTACCAAGCTGGAAGAAGAAGAACAGTTTGAAAAAGGTATTGAGATTCTTCGCGAACTCGGTATCAAAGCACTCGTCATTATTGGCGGTGACGACTCTAACACCAACGCATGTGTGCTCGCAGAGTACTATGCAGCCAAGAAATATGGCGTTCAGGTGATTGGCTGTCCTAAGACCATCGACGGCGACTTGAAGAATGAACAGATTGAAACATCCTTCGGTTTCGACACTGCTTGTAAGACTTACTCTGAGTTGATTGGCAACATCCAGCGTGACTGCAACTCAGCTCGTAAGTATTGGCACTTCATCAAACTGATGGGTCGTTCCGCTTCTCACATCGCATTGGAGTGCGCTCTCCAATGCCAGCCTAACATCTGTCTCATATCTGAGGAAGTAGAAGCAAAGGCAATGTCGCTTGACGATGTGGTAACATACATCGCAGAGACTGTAGCTACACGCGCTGCCGCAGGTAACAACTTTGGTACTGTGCTCATTCCAGAGGGTATCATCGAATTTATCCCTGCCATCAAGAAACTCATCGCTGAGCTTAACGATATTCTCGCTTTGCCAGAAGCACAGAACATCACCAGTGCCAACGAACAGCTGTCATTTGTACGTGGTCACCTCTCTACGGACAATCTGGCTGTGTTCAAGTCGCTTCCAGCAGACGTGGCAGCACAGTTAGCCCTCGACCGCGACCCTCACGGCAACGTACAAGTATCGCTCATCGAGACAGAGAAACTGCTTTCCCGTATGGTGGCTGACAAGCTTGCCATTTGGAAGCATCAAGGCAAGTTCACTGGCAAGTTTGGCACTCAGCATCACTTCTTCGGCTACGAAGGCCGTTGCGCTGCCCCATCTAACTACGATGCAGACTACTGCTACTCACTGGGCTACAACGCATCTCGCCTCATTGCCAACGGTAAGACAGGTTACATGTCTGTCATCAAGAACACGACCGCTCCTGCCGCAGAATGGATTGCAGGCGGTGTGCCAATCACCATGATGATGAACCTTGAAAAGCGCAACGGCAAGATGAAGCCAGTGATTCGCAAGGCACTCGTTGAACTTGACGGCGCTCCATTCAAGTACTTTGCCGCACATCGTGCAGAGTGGGCAAAGGAGACAGCTTACGTTTATCCTGGTCCAATCCAGTACTGGGGACCATCAGAAGTTTGCGACCAGACAACGAAGACCCTTCAACTGGAACAAGCCAAATAATCATTACGAAATTGTTAGATGACCGCGAAAAAACGAACAACGACTAAGCGCAAATCTACCAAGTCAAAGAAAGGCANACGACGNAACCCACTTCGCCGTGTGCCTTCTTATGNTNTATGGGCAGCACTGGCTTTTATTGTTGTCATCTATATCACCTTCTTCTACAAGACCTTCGTGGGTCCCTACTCTTTTCGTTGGAAAGCCATTTTCAGCCAAGTAACCTACCCTAAAGGAACAGTCAGGGGATTAGACATATCCCACTATCAAGGTGAAATCGATTGGAACAAGTTGCGCAACGCCCAAATACAAGGTGCTCCTGTCTCGTTCATCTTTGTGAAAGCCACTGAAGGCACCAACATCTGGGACGAGAACTTCAACCAGAATTTCCATAACGCCCGCAAGAACGACATCGTGCGCGGAGCCTACCACTATTTCAGCCCTTCCACCTCAGGCAAAGCACAAGCAAAATACTTCTGCAAGATGGTACAATTGGAAGAAAACGACCTTCCCCCTGTGCTTGACGTGGAAGAAACGGGGCACTGCACCACGGCACAACTACAACGAGAAGTGCTCAGTTGGATGAAGATTGTAGAGGAACATTATGGCATCACCCCTATTCTCTATACAGGTTACAAATTCCGCACATCCTATTTGAACACACCCGAATTTGACAGATTCCCCTACTGGATAGCCCACTACTACATCGATTCGCTCGCATACAAAGGCGAATGGGCTTTCTGGCAACACACCGACGTAGGAAAGGTAGATGGCATCAAAGGAAACGTAGATATCAACGTGTTCAAAGGCAACTACCAAGACTTGATGGACATGACCATCAAAGAATCGGAGTGATTCCAGTCCAAGAGAAAACCTTAACCCTCTTTCCTCCCATGCAATACCTCTATACCGACATTACCGTCTCCCCCAATTCAGACATAGCCTGCGATGTGCTTTCCGCCATGTTGAACGGCATCGGCTTTGACTCATTTGAAATGACAGATACAGGCATCAAAGCCTATATCCCCCAGAACCTTTTNNACGAAAATCTGTTTGAAGCAACATTGGCAGAGATTGTGCTGCCTGATGTATCCTTCTCTTACACACTCCACACATTGGAGAACAAGGACTGGAACGCAGAATGGGAACAAAACAGTTTCGACCCCATTCTTGAACGAGAGTTTGGCATACGGCTCAATCCACGCATGGCTTTCGGGTCAGGTNCTCATGCCACCACCTACCAAATCACGTCCCTCCTATTCAAGCAAGATTTCACCCTCCAGCGCGTGCTCGACATGNGTACAGGCACAGGTGTTCTCGCCATCGCTATGGNAAAACGAGGAGCGCNAGAAGNGGTGGCCATTGACATCGACCCTTTCAGCGTGGAAAACGCCCAAGAAAACGTGTCGCTCAACAATATAAATAATGTACACGTGCGATTAGGCGATGCCTCTTCCATCGATGGAACATTTCATACCATTGTCGCCAACATCCACAAGAACATCCTCACAGCTGACATGCCTACCTATGTGCGACACCTCGCTACACAGGGCACGCTTTTCATCTCAGGCTTCTTTACCGAAGATGTGCCTGATATGCAACGCGTAGCGATAGCAAACGGCCTCAGCGTCACACACACATTCTCAAAAGACAATTGGGCTGTCATGCAACTCATCAAAAACTAACATCCGCCACCACCCCATGTGAATTCATAAAACTCCGCATAAAGGTTCGTTGTGAACAAAATACATCCCTCTGTTCGATATTGGCAGTCGTCAGAGAATAAGAGGAAAGATAACAGACAGGCCCCGTTCTTTCATGAAGAACGGGGCCTGTCTGTTATTGTATGGTGGATGATGAAGCGGAGACCTTTACTTCATATACACCTTGAAACGATTCTTTGGGGACATACAGCCTCTAAATCGGAGTCCTCGACTCCGACTGACCGATGTCCCCGACTCCGACCAATCGGAGTCGGGGACATCGATTTTGGAAGTGAGTTTTAGGGGTGAGAAGTAAGAAGGGAGGGGATGAGGATGGAGGGCTTCGAGTCTATTCGTGATGATATGGTTCGCCACGCATAATAGTCATAGCCCGATAGAACTGCTCCACAAAGATGAGACGAATCATCTGGTGGGAAAAGGTCATCTTCGAGAGAGAAAGCTGCTCATTTGCCTTGGCATACACGTCGGGAGAGAAGCCGTAGGGACCACCGATGATAAAGACGAGCCGTCGGCTGACCGTCTGCATCTTCTGTTCCATGTATTTGGAGAACTCGATGCTGCGCAACTCCTTGCCGTGCTCATCAAGCAACACAACGTGGTCGCCAGCTTGAAACTGCTTCAATATCAGCTCGCCCTCCTGCTGCTTCTGCTGCTCGGCAGAAAGGTTCTTGGTGTTCTTCAACTCGGGAATGGTGATGATGTCGAAACTGATGTAGTGTTTCACGCGCGATGCATAGTCGTCAATCAAATCGACAAAATNCTTGTTCANCGTTTTTCCCACTAACNATAGAGCTACACGCATGGTGTTCAGTTGTTTATGGTCTTTGAAGCCAACCCAATGCACGGGTTAATCATCGTTCGACGTTTTTAACTCCCTTGACAATGGTGATTTTCTTGATGAGCTGGGTGAGCTGCTGCTGGTCGTCAATCATCACGGTGAGTGTGCCTGCGAAGAGTCCGTCCTCGGACGACCGAATGCTGATGCCACGCAACATNACGTTCTTNTCNTTGTTGATGATGGAGGTGATATTGTTGACNATGCCGATGTCGTCGTGTCCCACCACACGCAGCGTGACAGGATACTGCTTGGAGCCTTTGCCTGCCCAGCGTGCTCGAAGCACACGATAGCTCATGCGGTCTTTCAGAAGGGCGGCATTAGGGCAGTCGGTGCGATGCACCTTGATGCCACGGTTCACGGTGACAAAGCCAAACACATCATCGCCATAAATGGGGTTGCAGCATTTGGCAAGGCTGTATTCCACGCCTTTCAGGTTGTTGTCAAGCACCAGCACATCAGCTCCCGACTGCGTGCGTTCGTCCTGCACGTTCGCCACATAGCCATCGGCACTGCGCTGTTCGGTGGAGAAAGCGTTAGGGTTGGAGTCGCGCTCCTGTAAGGCCACATATTGCTCAATCACAGTGTTGACATCGAGCACATTTTCGGCAATGGCCNTGTAGAACTCGGTGNCGNGCTTGTACCNCATNCNCNTGAGCAGANGCATNATGGTAGANTCGTCAAGNTCAATCTTCTNNNTCTTGAACTTGNGCTCCAAGGCCTCCTTTGCCAAAGTCGATACCTGCATCTCCTGTTCCGTAAGCGACTGCCTAATCTTGGCACGCGCCTTGGGTGTGACGGCAATGTTCAGCCAGTCGCGCTTCGGCAGTTGCTTCGACGAAGTGAGAATCTCCACTTGGTCGCCACTCTGCAACTTTGTGCGGATGTGTACGTTCTTGCCATTCACCTTTCCGCCAGTGCATCGACAGCCCACGGTGGTGTGAATCTGAAAGGCAAAGTCAAGCACCGTCGCCCCCTTCGGCAATTTGAAGAGGTCGCCCTTAGGCGTGAACACAAACACCTCGTCGCTGTAGAGGTCAACCTTGAAGCGGTCCACCAACTGCTCGTCGCTGTCCGCATGGTTTTCCAATGCCGAGCGAATGTCCTTCAACCAATCCTCCAACTTGCTGCCGCTGTCTTTCACACCCTTGTATCGCCAGTGAGCCGCCAAACCACGCTCTGCAATCTCATCCATCCGCTCCGTGCGAATCTGTATCTCCACCCATTTACCGTCGGGTCCCANCACCGTGATGTGCAACGACNCATATCCATNGGATNNCGGCACCGACAGCCAGTCCCTTAAACGCTTGGGGTTAGGGCGATACATGTCGGTCACAATGCTGAACACCTGCCAACAGTCCTGCTTCTCCCGTTCGGGTGTCGAATCAAGAATGACACGAATGGCAAACAGATCATAGATTCCCTCAAATTTGCACTTCTGCTTCTTCATCTTCTGCCAGATGGAGTGTATGGACTTGGTGCGTCCCTTGATGTGGAACTTCAACCCCGCAGCTTTCAGCTTCTCTTCGATAGGTTCGATGAAGTTGGCAATGTAAAGGTCACGAGCTGCACGCGTGGCGTTCAGCTTGTCCTTAATCATATAATAGATGTCAGGCTCCAAATACTTCAGCGACAAGTCTTCCAACTCTCTCTTTATCAGATACAAGCCAAGCTTGTGCGCCAACGGAGCGTACAGATGCGCCGCCTCGGTTGCCACACGGGTGCGCTCCTCTATTTCTCCCCGGTCCTTTATCTGCCGCATCAGGTTCACACGGTCGGCAATGATGATGAAGATAACGCGCATGTCCTCGGCAAACGACAGCAACAAATCGCGGAAGTTCTCCGTCTCTATCGAAGGATTCTTTGCGTACAACTCGTTCACACGCAAGATGCCATGAATGATGTGAGCCACATCGTCACCAAACTCATGGCGCACATAAGCCTCATCCACCACACCGACTGCCACGCAGTCATGCAGCAAGATGCTCACAATCGACGCGCGGTTCAACCCAATCTCTTCGGCTATAATGATGGCAGTTTGAAGGTCGAAGAGGACTGGCTCCAAGCCAAACTTGTCTCGGCTCAAACAGCCCGATTCCACTGTACGCAACAGAATCTCCTTGATTTTGTGGAAGTCTTCTGGGTTCAACACGTCAGCCACCAGTGTCTGCAGCTTCTTCACCGTCAGCAACAATTCTTCTCGCTCCTCCACCATCTGTCTNTNTTGCTCATCCATCTATTTTNCCTTTCTTTTTGAGTGATTNTATCATGTATTTGCNATGCAAAGGTAACGAAAACGNCAATAACCACATCATAATCANCCANGAAATGTAAGATTCTCCAACAACAAGCAGCGGAATTGCCGTCCTTTCCCGAAAAAAGCAAGAACAGGATTTGGAGCATTCGGGGAAAAACACTACCTTTGTCAACATGTAACATAACGCTAAAAATCAATCAATATGAAACCTTTCATGGACGAAAACTTCCTGCTGCAAAGCGAAACTGCACAGAAGTTGTATCACGAACATGCGGCAAAGATGCCTATTATCGACTACCACTGCCACTTGGTGCCACAGATGGTGGCGGAGAACAAACGCTTTGAATCCATCACACAGATTTGGCTGGGTGGTGACCACTACAAATGGAGAGCCATGCGCTCCAATGGTGTTGCCGAGCGTTTCTGCACAGGCAAAGACACATCCGACTGGGAGAAGTTTGAGAAGTGGGCGGAGACAGTGCCTTACACGTTCCGCAATCCATTGTACCATTGGACGCATCTGGAGTTGAGGACTGCATTTGGCATCAACAAAACCCTGAATCCAGAGAATGCACGCGAGATTTTCGACGAGTGCAACGAACAAATCAAGAACGACCCGAAGTTCACGCCACGGGGACTGATGAAACACTACAACGTAGAAACGGTATGCACGACCGACGACCCTGTGGATTCGCTTGAATGGCACAAGAAAGTGGCTGCTGACCCAACCATGGAAACGAAAATGTTGCCTGCATGGCGTCCTGACAAGGCAATGGCTGTGGAAGTGCCCAAGAACTTCAAAGCATACGTGGATAAGCTTTCCGAGGTGAGCGGCAAGAGCATCAACAACTTCAACGATTACATTGATGCCATCCAGTGTCGCCACGATTTCTTTGCCTCAATGGGTTGCAAACTGAGCGACCACGGCATTGAGGAGTTCTATGCCGAGGACTACACGGATGCTGAGATTAAAACGATTTTCGACAAGGTGTATAGCGGCAAGGCTTTGACCCAAGAGGAGATTCTGAAGTTCAAGAGTGCCATGATGTACATCTTTGCCGTGCAGGATGCAGAAGCAGGATGGGCACAACAGTTCCACTATGGCGCTATCCGGGACAACAACTCAAAGATGTTCAAGCAGCTGGGTCCCGACACAGGCTTTGATTCTATCGGTGAATTTAACACTGCCAAGAAGTGCTCTAAGTTCCTCGACCGCTTAAATGCCGAAGGGAAACTGGCTAAGACCATTCTCTACAACCTGAATCCTTGTGCCAACGAGGTGCTTGCCACCATGTTGGGCAATTTCCAAGACGGTTCTTGCCCTGGCAAGATTCAGTGGGGCTCAGGCTGGTGGTTCCTCGACCAAAAGGACGGCATGACCAAGCAAATGAATGCGCTTTCGTTGCTGGGACTGCTGAGCCGCTTTGTGGGTATGCTGACCGACTCGCGCTCATTCCTCTCCTACCCTCGCCACGAATACTTCCGTCGCATTCTCTGCAACCTTGTCGCTACAGACATCGAGAATGGCGAAGTGCCATACGTCGGCTATGAGGAGAAGCGTGTCAATCAGATGATTGAGGACATTGCCTACAACAATGCCAAAAACTACTTCTGCTTCTGATGCCCACCCCCGACTTTCGTTTCAAGCAATTCACCATCCGTCACGACCGTTCTGCCATGAAGGTCGGGACGGATGGCGTGTTATTGGGAGCATGGGCAAACAGGAGAGAAGCTCAAAGGGAGCATGTTACGATTCTTGACATAGGTACAGGAACGGGGCTGATTGCCCTGATGTTGGCACAACGATTCCCACACGCAGACATTGTTGGAATAGACATTGATGAGGCATCTCTCGAACAGGCAAAGGAGAATGTGGAAGCCTCCCCTTTCAAGCATCGAATCCGTATTCAGAAACAGGATTTTAACGCTATTGACTCAAACTCTAACAGATATGATATAATCGTATCAAACCCACCATTTTACAAAGAGGAAACATTAGGGAAGGAAAAGGCTCGAAATGCAGCACGCCACACCACGTCCCTGCCTTTTGAGAAGTTAGTCGAGAACGCATCCAAATTGCTTTCAGAAGAGGGTCTGTTCTCCGTTATCATTCCCTATGGTGAGGCTTCCTCGTTTATAGGTCTTTGTGCCCTCCATAAGCTTTATTTACAGCGTCGTTTGGATGTGCGCTCCACCGAACGGAAGCCATTCAAACGAACATTGCTCGAATTTGGCAAGATGATTCGCCCGATAGAGACCGACACCCTCACATTGCAAGACGCAGACAACAACCGCACCACAAGTTACACCGCTCTGACCCATGAATTTTACTTATGAACTACCAAGCAATCATTGACAAATACTATCCTGAAAAGAACGAACTTCGCCACACTTTGCTTGTACACAGCCGAAAGGTTGCCGACATGGCTCTTGCCATCGTTGACCAACATCCCGAATTGATGGCTGACCGCCAGTTTGTGGAAGAAGCAGCCATGCTCCACGACATTGGCATCTTTCAGTGTGATGCAACAGGTATCCATTGTTATGGTAACGAACCATACATCTGCCACGGCACCATCGGAGCTGAATTGTTACGAGCCGAGGGCTTTCCAAAGCATGCTCGTGTGTGTGAACGACACACAGGAGCAGGTCTGTCATTGCAAGAGATTGAAAGGCAGAACCTTCCCGTACCTCACCGTGACCTCATGCCTGAGACCATCGAGGAACAGATTATCTGCTACGCTGACAAGTTCTTTTCCAAAACCAAACCCACCACAGAAAAGACGTTGGTTCAAGCCATTCATTCGCTTTCAAAGTTTGGCGAAGAAGGAGTCATGCGTTTCGTCAGATGGTCTAAAATCTTCGGGTAATTTACATTTGTAACAGATGTACATACCACATTATTGGCAGGGAAATTATACGTTGACCATAATACCTGTTTTTAATGGAAATACAATAAAAAGTGAAAGGAATCGTTATTACAATATGCCCAAAAGAGTTATAGCCACGACAATGTATCTGTTTTCACTTGCAAGTTTTGCTCAGACTCAGTCAGATGTAAAAACAGGCGAAGATGGCTATGGGATGGTAAAGACAAACATTTGTATTCAGACAAACCATATCTGGGGAGCAGTACGAGATGACTTCGGAGCAAGGGTGTCTTACGAAGCATACAAAAACAAATGGCTGACGGTGTCAGCCAATACAAGATACAATTCGGTCAAAGTTGATTTTGACGAAAGCGACTTAAGCGACGGTTATTCTCCGAAAACTCTTGGTCTAAATGACATCCATATAATGACAAAATTAGGCGCAACAGCAACTGCACGAACAAAATTGTTCGGCAAGCCATTTATGGGGATGGTCATGTCAGATACAGAATGGGGGGATGGGGGCTTTGAGCGTATATCAGGAATGATTATGGGTATCATTATGCTGAAAGCCAATCGTTATACCACCTTGGGAATTGGTCCATTGGTAATGATAAATACCACTTCAAAAATACCCGCATTCCTCGTTTTTATGTATCGGCACAAGTTCAATGGGAAATTGGCTTTAAATCTCTATGGTAATGTGTTTGGATTAGACTATAATCCAAACAAAAACAATCTGTTGTCAGTGGGTGCAGATATAGATGTCAAGGCCTTTTATTTCAAGCCCAACCATGAGTATTTGCCTGAAATATGTAGATTCACCTATACGTCATTCCGACCAATGGTTAAATATCGTCGCCGTTGGGGACAGAACTTCTACATTGAGGCACAAGGTGGGGTCGCTATTAAGATGTCATGCCGAGTAAATGGGAAAAATGGCACGAAGAAGTATTTCGATTGTAATCAAAAGCCTGCCCCATTCTTACAAGCAGGAATCTCCTATTCTTTGTAAAGAAAAACGACTTATACCTTTAGAGTTCGTTTTTGACAATCAGCAAACTTCTTATGTCAAACTCACGTTAAAACAATGGTGTTTCCTTTGTAATATGCCCACTTATTCGTACCTTTGTCGCGTTTTATGAGAAGACAAAGGTTCATTGCGTTATTGCTGGTACTCATCACGGTGCTATCTATGACAGCTTTCAACACCCCATTGGTCGGCACACTATACATGGTTGTCGGCCATAATGATGTTGACACTACCCGACATCCGAAGTCGGAATCGGACTCGCTTCTCATAAACTTCGATTCCATCAAGGCGCAGTTCGACCGTGAGCACGGGATTGCGCCAGCCCCTCAAAAAGGCGCAACCCAATGGAACGACTCCATTGCCGCCGTTGAAGACTCAATCCAAAAAGCACAAAAGAAAAGCGCATTGGATGCTCCTGTCGTCTATGAAGCCAAAGATTCCATGACCTTCTTTATGGGCACGAAAAACGCCTTTCTCTATGGTGATGCCAACGTGAAGTATCAGCAGATTGACCTCAAGTCGGAGAACATCAAGATGAATATGGACAGCTCTATTGTCTATGCTGTCGGCGCACTCGACTCGGTAGGTAAGAAGTTTGGCGAACCAGTTTTCAAAGACGGAGGGGAGGAGTACCAAATGGAAGAAATGGCGTATAACTTCAAGACAAAGAAAGGTTACATCACCAATATCTATACAGCTCAACAAGACGGCTTCCTCACCGCAGAAGAGGCTAAAAAGGGGGATGATGGTGCTTATTACATGCGTGGCGGTCAATACACTACTTGCGATGCCCCCCACCCCCATTTCTACATACGTATGTCAAGAGGCAAAGTGCGTCCTGGCAAGAATGTGTTTGCTGGCCCGTCGTGGCTTGTGGTGGAAGATGTTCCTCTTCCGTNCGCCATCCCATTCGCTTTCTTCCCAATCACCAGCAGCAACTACGCCAGTGGCTTCATCATGCCGACCTATGGTGACGAATCTACTCGTGGCTTCTATCTGCGTGATGGCGGCTACTACTTTGCTATCAACGATTACATGGACTTGAAACTCACGGGCGAAATCTTTACAAAAGGCTCGTGGGGTCTTGGTGCGCAGACCACTTACAAGCGTCGCTACAAGTACAGCGGCAACTTTTACTTTAATTATCAAGTAACAAAAGAGGGCGAGNNGAATCTGCCCGACTACTCTGTAACCAAGAACTTNAAGGTACAGTGGNGTCACCNCACTGACCCCAAGGCTTCTCCCAACAGCNCNTTCTCTGCCAGTGTGAATTTTGCGACACAATCGTATGAACGCAATAACCTCACGTCGCTCTACAACCCTACGGCTTATTCGCAAAGTACACGCACCTCATCGGTCAGCTATTCGCACACATTCCCCAAGATAGGACTCTCAATGTCCAGTTCGTTCAATATCGCACAAAACATGCGAGACTCTACCATTGCACTCACGATGCCTTCCCTTTCCCTCTCTTTGTCGCGCTTCTATCCATTCAAAAGGAAGCATGCGGCAGGCAAAGAACGATGGTATGAGAAAATCAGCATGAACTACACGGGTAATCTCTCCAACTCCATCACGACCAAAGAGGACAAGCTGATGCACTCCTCGTTGACCAAGGATTGGCGTAACGGCATGAAGCATACGATTCCAGTCTCTGCATCATTCAATCTGCTGAAATACATCAACGTCACACCGTCGCTCAACTATACCGAACGTTGGTACACTAACAAAATTATCCAGTCGTGGAACACAGAACAGCAAGCGGTCATGCGCGATACCATCTATGGTTTCAACCGTGTGTTTGACTACAATCTCTCCCTCTCTGCCAACACAAAACTCTATGGTATGTACAAACCTAATCCCAAGGTGTTTGGTCGGAAGCTTGCTATGGTGCGCCACGTGTTCACACCATCAGTCAGTTACAGCTATGCTCCTGACTTTGGCGATGCCAAGTGGGGATATTGGAAAACCTATACAAAGACAGATGAAGAAGGAAACGTCTCTCTCGTTTCTTATTCTCCTTATGCAGGTTCGCTCTATGGACAGCCCTCATCGGGCAAGACAGGTTCCATCAGCATGGACATATCCAACAACATTGAAGCAAAGATTCGCAACAAGGAAGATAGTCTCAAGAAAGTTAGCATCATCGACGAACTCGGTGCTTCACTCTCCTATAACATGGCAGCCAAACGGCAGCCTTGGTCAAACCTGTCCACCCGCGTTCGTCTGAAATGGGGCAAGACAACATTCAACATGAATGCCGTCTTCCAAACCTATGCCTATGAGTTTGACGATAAAGGCAACGTTGTGGTGGGCGACCGAACAGAATGGTCCTATGGACGTTGGGGACGCTTCCAAGGCATGTCTAAGAATATCTCCTACACCTTCAACAACCAGACGTTCAGACTCCTCCGAAAGCAGATTCGCAACCTCTTCGGTCATCAAAACGAAGAAAAAGAGAACAGCACTGCATCAGAGAACGAGAATGACACAGACGACTTGGAGACTAACATCGACACTCCCACAAAAAACAAAGGGAAAAAGTCAAGCGAGGACACAGGTCTTGATGAAGACGGTTACATGAAATTCAGCCTGCCATGGGCTTTGTCTATTTCCTATGGCATCACAATGGCAGAAGACAGAACCCAAGACATCAACATCAAGACAATGCGTTACCCCTACAAGTTCACACAAAATTTGAACTTCTCTGGCAATCTGAAACTCTCCAACAACTGGAACTGCAACTTCGCATCAGGTTGGGATTTCACCAACCATGAGATATCCCTCACCACAGTGAACATCTCGCGCGACATGCACTGCTTTAACATCTCGTGCGGACTCGTGTTCGGCATCTACACCAGCTACCACATTTCCCTGCGCGCCAACGCCAGCACGCTGACCGATGCTCTCAAATATGATAAAAAATCCAGCTATTCCAGTTCCATCCAATGGTATTAGGAAATTGAACAACAAGAATATGTCAAGAATACTCGCCATAGATTACGGACAGAAACGCACAGGCATTGCCGTGACCGACACGCTACAAATGATAGCTAATGGACTTGCCACCATCGAGACACGAGAACTGGAGAAGTTCCTCACCGACTATATGGCGAAAGAAGACGTGTCCGTCATCGTGATGGGCAAACCCACTCAGATGAACGGCGAGAACAGCAAGAACATGAAACGCATCGAGCCTTTCTTCAACCGATTGAAGAAGCTCTTCCCGAACAAGGAAATAGTCTATTACGACGAACGTTTTACTTCCGTGTTGGCTCACCAAGTTATGCTTCAAAGCGGCATCCACAAAAAAGCACGGCAAGACAAAGCACTCGTCGATAAAATCAGTGCAACCATCATCCTCGAAGACTACCTGCAAAGCAGAATAGGACAAGGAAATTGGTAACTCCAATCACAAACAGAAACTTATTCAATCGTAAACAAAAATGATACTACCCATGTACATATTCGGTCAGCCTGTACTCCGCAAGACTGCCGAGGAAATTGACTTCGAGTCCTACCCCAACCTTCAAGAACTCATCAACAATATGTTTGAAACCCTCCGTCGCTCCGAAGGCGTGGGCTTGGCAGCCCCACAAGTAGGTTTGCCCATCCGCCTCTTCATCATCGACCTCGATGTTATCTCCGACGACGAACCACAATACAAGGGTTATCTGCACGCGTTCATCAATCCAGAAATCATCGAGGAGAGCGACGAGGAAGTATCCATGTCAGAAGGCTGCCTATCCATCCCTGGCATCAACGAGAGTGTGAAGCGTCCTGCCAAGATTCTCGTCAACTATATCGACGAGAACGGTGAGGAACAAGAGCGTTGGATTGAAGGCTACGAGGCACGCGTATTCCAACACGAGTACGACCACCTTGACGGTAAGATGTTCGTCGATCGCCTATCCCCCTTCCGCAAACAGCTGATTAAGTCTAAGCTCATTGCTATGACCAAAGGCAAGTTTTCCGCACACTACAAGTGCAAGCCCAACAGAGGATAAACGATAAGTAGTAATTGATAGTTGCAAGTAGATGGACAAAGTGCATCGTCTCATAGCATCCCTTGCGCTGCTGTTCACCATGGTCGTGTGCCAAGCACAAATCAACACCGACCGCATGATGAACATTGCTCGCAATGCGCTGTCCTTTGATGACTATGTGCTGTCCATCAGCTACTTCAACATCGTCATCAACTACAAGCCATACCTCTATGAACCCTACTTCTACCGAGGCGTAGCCAAGTTCTATCTTGACGATTACTCGGGCACCATCCTTGACTGCACCGAGGCTATTCACCGCAATCCCTACTTCCCCAGCAGTTATGAGCTACGTGGTTTAGCCCACATCAATCTCGACCAGTTCGATGCAGCAGCAGCCGACTATAAGATTGCCACAGAAATGTCCACCGAGAACCGTTCCTTGTGGCATAACCTCACCCTGTGCTACATGGAGCTTGACAGCCTCGACCGTGCCGACAGCGTAGCTAACATCATCATCAAGAAATGGTCTCGATACGCCGACGGCTACAACCTCAAGGCGCAAGTCCAGTTACAGAAGAAAGACACCCTTGCAGCTGAGGCTCTTATTGACCGTGCGCTCGATGCCGACAAATACAACATCAACGCCCTCAACGCCAAGGGCGGCATTCTGATGAGCCATGAAAGCTATGCTGAAGCCATCGACCACTACAACGAGTCCCTGCGCATCAATCCCAAGCAAGCTGGCATCCTCATCAACCGCGCTCTCTGCCACTATCACCTCGATCGCTATCGCGATGCCATGACCGACTACGACCAAGCCCTTACGCTCGAACCAAGCAACTTCGTCGGACACTACAACCGCGGACTCCTCCGTGCCAATGTGGGTGAGGACAACCTCGCCATTGAAGACTTCAACTTCATCCTCTCCATCGACCCCGACGACATGATGGCGACCTTCAACCGCGCCACCTTACTGGAGAACATCGGTGATTATCAGGGAGCTATCCGCGACTACACCACTGTCATCCAAGAGTTCCCCAAATTTCTCTATGGCTACGAACGCCGTGCCGCAGCACGCCACAAGATAGGCGACATTGCAGGTGCCAACCGAGACGAAACCCACCTGCTCAAAGAGCAAATTGCCCAACGCTACGGCTACTCCACCCCAACGTCACGGCAGCAGAACAAGACCCGAAAGAAATCGCAAGTCAACCTCAACGACTACCAAAAACTCGTCGAAGAAGACAACACGCAAGAGAAGGTTTATGAAAGCGAGTATCGCGGCAAGGTACAGAACAAGGACCAAGAAGCTACCCTCCTGCAACCCAGTGCCAACACATATAATATATATAAAGAGGCTGGTCAAACCGACATCCTCACCACCTTTGAGCAGGCATACCAGCAAGCCCAATCCGGCAACATCAACGATGCCATCGCTGGCTTCACCCGTGTCATAGAACAGCACAACCACTTCGCCGAAGCCTACTTCAACCGCGGTCTTCTCCAACTCCTGCTCGACAACACTCCCCTTGCCATCTCCGACCTCTCCAAAGCCGGTGAACTTGGCATCTATCAGGCATACAACATTATCAAGAAGAACCAAAACAAGATAAATGAAAAGAAGAAGCAATGAACCGTCCGTGTTCATTGCTTCTTTCTTTGTTTACAGAGGACTACGTAAAAGCTTCACAGCTGCACGCGGTCCTCATTTCGTTCATACAGTTTTATCAATTCCATTCAGTTGTTCATTCTTACCATTCTGTACAACCTCCACCTGTTTAGATGTAGCAAATGCACAGAGTGCCAACAGTGCCAGCGGAAGAATGTACAACACTTTGCAGCGCATCCCTGGGATTGTTCTCTTCTTATTCATCATCATACGTAATTTGATTAGATTGTTATTAGATTGAAAGGCATAACGGTCCGCTTCATATTCGTGGATTTCCCTCAAACTTGTGCCAAGCAGATAGGCAATAAGATTCCACCGCAGAACCGATGTCCCCGACATCGACTCGTCGGAGTCCCCGACATCGGTGAATCGGAGTCGGGGACTCCGATTTTGAAGTGATAAGGAGGGAACTTGAACGAAGAGTGTTGGAAATGTCAATTCTTTTTCATACCTTTGCAACGAAATACAGATTGTTTAACCTCTTACAACCTATTTGAACCATGGCTATACCATACCGAAAAATGAAAAAGAAAATCATCACCCCCGACCAGAACGTCCGCGAGGCATGGGTGATGCAGCAAGTGAGTTACGACCCCATTCCGTTTGAGGCATTCGTAAAAGAGTGCGTGATGTCGCAGGGCGTGTCGTCTGCACAGGTGAGGGGCATCGCCGATGCCATGTCGAACCGTTTGCGCCACTATTTAGAGATTGGGCACAGCGTGCAGATTGAAGGTATCGGAACACTCAAGCCCGTGTTCAATGCGCACAGCGCAGACACCCCAGAAGGGCTGGGCGGCGACAAAGTACACAAGGTCAAGGTGCAGTTCTATCCCCACAAAGAGTTTCAGGAGGTGCTGAAAAAGATTGACGTGGTGGATCTTGACACGCTGGATGCACCGACAGAGGAATAAGTATCAAAACGATGACGCGCAAACAGAAAAAGCGTCATTGACACACGTTTTTTGTAGGAAGTTTGTGTGCGAATGGATTTTTAGTGCTACATTTGCAAGACTTTGTGTGCTTGACACTTGATGTGTCATGCGCGTGTGTGTGATACTATAATATAATAAGATATGATAAAGATTACCTTTCCTGACAATTCCGTGCGCGAGTATGAGGCTGGCGTGACGGGCTTAGAGATAGCCGAGAGCATCAGCCAGCGACTGGCACAAGACGTGATTGCGTGTGGTGTGAACGGCGAGACGACGGAGCTGAACCGCCCCATCATGGAGGACGCAACGATTGCCCTATACAAGTTTGAGGACGCTGAGGGCAAGCATGCTTTTTGGCACACTTCTGCCCACCTCATGGCAGAAGCCATCGAAGAGTTGTGGCCAGGCACGCAGTTCGGCATTGGTCCTGCTATCGAGAACGGTTTCTACTACGACGTGATGCCACCCGAGGGCGTGAAGCTGAGCGACAGCGACTTCCCCAAGATTGAGAAGAAGATGCAGGAATTGCAGCAGAAAAAGGAAGCACTGGTGCGCAAAGACATTTCCAAGCAGGACGTGATGGAACTCTTCGCATCGAAGGGACAAAGCTATAAGAACGAGTTGATTGCGGAGCTGGAAGACGGAAAAATCACGACTTATACGCAAGGCAACTACATCGACCTCTGCAAGGGTCCTCACCTCATGACGACCGCGCCCATCAAGGCATTCAAACTGCTCTCGCTGGCCGCTGCCTATTGGCGTGGCGACGAGAAGCGTCCGATGATGACCCGTATCTACGGTATCTCTTTCCCCAAGAAGAAGTTGCTTGACGAATACCTCGTGGCACTCGAAGAGGCAAAGAAACGTGACCACCGCAAGATTGGCAAGGAAATGGAGCTGTTCATGTTCTCCGAGCGTGTGGGCAAGGGGCTGCCTATGTGGCTGCCCAAGGGCACTGCCGTTCGTTTGCGCCTGCAAGACTTCTTGCGCAAAATACAGAAGCGTTATGGCTATCAGGAGGTTATNACTCCNCACANCGGTGGAAAGNATCTCTATGTGNCTTCTGGTCACTACGNACACTACGGAAAGGATTCGTTCCAACCCATCCNCACGCCTGAAGAAGGCGAGGAGTACNTGCTGAAACCCATGAACTGCCCTCACCACTGCGAGATTTNCGCTTGGCAGCCACGTTCCTACAAGGANCTGCCNTTCCGCTGTGCGGAGTTCGGCACGGTGTATCGCTATGAGCAGTCGGGCGAGCTGCACGGACTGACGCGTGTACGCTCGTTCACACAGGACGATGCCCACATCTTCTGCCGTCCCGACCAAGTGAAGGACGAGTTCCTGCGCGTGATGGACATCATCAACATCATCTTCAAGGCACTCGACTTCAAGGACTTCGAAGCACAGATTTCGCTCCGCGACCCCGAAGACAAGGAGAAGTACATCGGTTCTGACGAGGTGTGGGAAGAGGCACAGAGCGCCATCATCGAGGCTTGTGCAGAGAAGGGGCTGCCCACTCGTACAGAACTGGGCGAAGCCGCATTCTACGGTCCTAAGCTCGACTTCATGATTAAGGACGCATTGGGTCGCCGCTGGCAGCTGGGCACCATTCAGGTGGATTACAACCTGCCCGAGCGTTTCCAACTCGAATATACGGGTGCGGACAACCAAAAGCACCGCCCTGTGATGATTCACCGCGCTCCGTTCGGCTCGATGGAACGCTTCATCGCTGTGCTCATCGAACACACGGCTGGACATTTCCCACTTTGGCTCACACCTGACCAAGTGGTGGTGCTGCCTATCTCGGAGAAATTCAACGACTACGCCAAGGAGGTTGCCGCCGCACTGAATGCCCAAGACGTGCGCACCATCATCGACGACCGCAACGAGAAGATTGGCAGGAAGATTCGCGACAACGAAATCAAGCACATCCCCTATCTGCTCATCGTGGGCGAGAAAGAGGCTGCCGATGGCACCGTAAACGTCAGAAAACAAGGCACTCAGCAGCAGGAAACGATGAAAATCAACGATTTTGCAAAGAAAATCCAAGAAGAAGTTNGTCAAATGACAGAAAATTTNTAANTTTNCAANGGTTTTTAACAAAATAAATACTCAACTCAAAACANACCGAAGGAACAAGCCAACTGAATGAAAGGTGACAACAAAAAACAGCAGTACAGAATCAACGAACAGATTCGTGTACGCGACGTGAGAATCGTCGGTGATGGAATTGAAGCAACCGTCATGCCAACCNGCGNAGCTCTACGCCNGNCAGAAGAAAAGGGAGTGGATCNCGTCGAAATCTCTCCTAATGCCCAACCTCCGGTANGCCGTCTCATCGACTACTCTAAGTTCCTCTACCAACAGAAGAAGAAGGCAAAGGAGCTGAAAGCCAAGCAGGTGAAGGTTGAGGTGAAGGAAATCCGTTTCGGACCTCAGACAGGCGAAGCCGACTATGCTTTCAAGCTGAAGCACGCACAGGAGTTCCTGAACGACGGCAACAAGGTCAAAGCATACGTGTTCTTCAAGGGACGTTCCATCGTCTTCAAAGAACAAGGAGAAGTGCTCCTGCTCCGCTTTGCCAACGACCTTGAAGAACTTGCAAAGGTAGAGAGCATGCCATCTCTGGAAGGCAAGAAGATGTTCCTCACCCTTGCGCCAAAGAAAGCGGGGCAACCCAAAAAGAGCCAGCAGAAGCGTGACAACGAGGCTGCCGAGGCACAAGCAAAGGCGACACGTCAAGCCGAAGAGGAAGCGCAAGGTCCAAACCCCAACAGCCCGTTCGCAGGACTGGCTGACAAGCTGGCGGCAAAGGAAGAGAACTGACACACGGTTTCTCAGTTGGGCATTCCAGCATATCAAGCAACAAGAAGTGCGTAACGCCTTGGTATATGCGTTGCCACACATTACTAATAATAATTAAACAAAACAAAAATGCCAAAAATTAAAACTAAGTCCGCTGCAAAGAAGCGTTTCAAGCTTACTGGTACAGGAAAGATTAAGCGTCAGCACGCTTATCACAGTCACATCTTGACCAAGAAGACTAAGAAGCAAAAGAGAAATCTCGTTCACAGCACACTTGTCGTAAAGGCAAATCGCAAACAGGTGCTTGATTGTCTCGCACTCCGCTAAGTCTCCTACCCCGTTCGAGAGAACATTATCAGTAAGTAAAACAAAGTTTAATCGAATTGTTAGCCCAATAAGCACGTAAAGAAGCGTCGCTAACATTCAAAAAGCAAACAAAATTATGCCAAGATCAGTAAATCATGTTGCATCACGCGCTCGCCGCAAGAAGATTTTGAAGCGCGTAAAAGGTCAGTTCGGTGCTCGCAAGAACGTGTGGACCGTTGCCAAAAACGCCTATGAGAAAGGTCTCACCTACGCATTTGCAGACCGCCGTCGCAAGAAGCGTGAGTTCCGTTCCCTTTGGATTCAGCGTATCAACGCAGCCGTTCGTATGGAAGGTATGTCTTACTCTCAATTCATCGGCGCTCTCCACAAGGCTGGCATCGACCTCAACCGCAAGACACTTGCATACCTCGCAGTACACAACGCAGAGGCATTCAAGGCTATCGTTGAGAAGGTAAAGTAAATCAACAATTAGTGACCCGATAAAGCATCTTTCTCATGTAGGAAGATGCTTTTATCATTCAAATCCAAAACACATGAAAGCATTTGTATTCCCTGGTCAGGGTGCTCAGTTCACAGGAATGGGCAAAGACCTTTACGACACGAATCCTAAGGCAAAGGAACTTTTTGACAAGGCTAACGAAATCCTTGGCTTCGATATTACAAAGATTATGTTTGAAGGCACTGCCGAAGAGCTGAAACAGACAAAGGTGACCCAGCCAGCCGTGTTCCTCCACTCTGTTATTACCGCCATTTGTCTTGGTGAAGCCTTCGACGCTGATATGGTAGGTGGTCACTCACTTGGTGAGTTCTCTGCCCTCGTTGCAGCTGGCGCACTTTCGTTCGAGGACGGATTGAAGCTTGTGTCACAGCGTGCTCAGGCCATGCAGAAAGCGTGCGAAATAGCTCCTTCTACTATGGCTGCTATCATCGGTCTTGACGATGCTAAGATTGAGGAGATTTGTGCTTCTATCTCTAAGCCTGGATACATCGTGGTTCCAGCCAACTACAACAATCCTGGTCAGCTCGTAATTTCAGGCAACGTGGAAGCTATCAACGAGGCTTGTNAGGCCCTGAANGCCGCTGGTGCAAAGCGCGCGCTCCCACTCCCCGTTGGCNGNGCATTCNACNCTCCTCTCATGCAGCCTGCTAAGGACGAACTACAGGCAGCTATTGAGGCCACAACGTTCTCGGCACCTAAGTGTCCTGTTTATCAGAACGTGGATGCCAAGGCACACACCAACCCAGAGGAAATCAAGCAGAACCTCATCGCCCAGCTTACGGCTCCTGTGAAATGGACATACGAGGTACAGACCATGATTGCCGCTGGTGCAACCGACTTCACTGAATGTGGTCCAGGCAAAGCTTTACAGGGCATGATTGCCAAGATAGACCGCAATGTAACGGCTCACGGCGTTGCCTAATTAACAACAGAAGGTCATAAGTGATAGTAACGCTCATCGCTTATGACCTTTGCTTTTTATCCAGTTCATCTGCATTCCAGTCCTTAAAACGACAATCTCATGGAAAAACTCATCATCTATCAAGTATTTACCCGACTCTTTGGTGCCAACGCCAAGAAGAACGTCTGCAACGGAACAAGAAAAGAAAACGGCTGTGGCAAGATGGCAGACTTNACAGGAGCNGNACTTTCTGAAATCAAGAAGCTGGGTGCGACCCACATTTGGTACACGGGACTCATTGAACACGCCACAAAAAGCGACTATACACAATATGGCATCAAAAGAGACCACCCAGCTGTCGTGAAAGGCATTGCTGGTAGCCCGTATGCCATCAAAGACTATTACGACATCGACCCAGACTTGGCAACAAAGGTGCCTGAGCGTATGAAAGAGTTTGAAAAGCTCGTGACACGCACTCACAAGGCTGACTTGAAGATGATTATTGACTTCGTACCTAACCATGTGGCGCGTCAATACCATTCAGATGCGAAACNCGAAGGTGTACGCGACCTNGGCGANGACGACNACACAGCAGAAGNTTTCAATTCCAACAATAACTTCTACTACATGCCCGGTACAACATTCGATCCCAACTTCTCGCTGCACGATGAGGAAATGGGCGACTATGTGGAGACACCAGCCAAGGTGACGGGTAACGACTGCTTCACCCCTTGGGCAGGTCAGAACGACTGGTACGAAACCGTGAAACTCAACTATGGCGTGAATTATCAAGGTACTCACCAACTGGTATGCCCCCCTTCTACCCCTAACACATGGCTGAAAATGCGCGACATCTTGCTGTTCTGGGCGGGCAAAGGTGTAGACGGCTTCCGTTGCGACATGGCAGAAATGGTGCCTTGCGATTTTTGGGGATGGGTTATCCCACAAGTGAAAGAGAAGTATCCTGCCATCATCTTCATTGCCGAAGTCTATAACCCTAATGAGTATCGCAACTACATCTACCACGGACATTTCGACTATCTCTACGACAAAGTGGGGCTGTACGATACAATTCGTTCGGTAGTGGGCGGCAATACCGCCACCAGCATCAGTAGTGCATGGATGAGCGTGGATGATATCCAAAGCCACATGCTCAACTTCCTTGAGAATCACGACGAGCAACGCCTCGCCTCCACGTTCTTTGCTGGCAAGCCAGAGAAAGGAAAGCCAGCCCTACTCGTCAGCGCACTGATGAACACAAATCCGATGATGATTTACTTTGGTCAGGAATTGGGCGAGCAAGGCATGGACTCCGAGGGCTTCAGCGGACAGGACGGGCGCACCACTATCTTTGACTATTGGNCCATCGACCTCATTCGTNGTTGGCNCAACAACAACAAGTTCAANGGAACGCTGCTATCAAAGGAAGAGAAAGATTTGCAGCAGTACTACACCAAGGTGCTGAACATCTGCAACAAAGAGAAAGCCATCCGCGAGGGGCAATTCTTCGACATCATGTATGTGAACCGTAATGAAAGGATGAACGAACACCGACAATACGCTTTCCTGCGAAAGAAGGACAAGGACCTCATTCTCGTCATCGCCAATTTCGACGATGCACCAGCCAATATCTGGGTGAAGATTCCTGCACACGCCTTTGACTGCATGGACATCCCCGTAAACGAGAAGGAACGGGACTGCACAGACTTGCTCATAGGCAAAAAGGAAAAGAAAGCCCTCATCCCTGATGAAGCCCTCTATCTGGAGATTCCTGCACAAGGCGGTAAGGTTATAAAGTTCAAGCTCTAAGCTTTCTACCTTTTTGGCATATCCATTGACNNATTACACCTATTTCATAACNCCTAATNNACAAACACCTATGNTGAAAAAAACGNTTCTCGCAGCTNTTGCTATCTGCACCGCNGTGCTCACATGNGCACNGCCACAAGCTCCTATGGGGTTCGGACAACCCGCTACTGAACCTGATTTCAAGAACATCAATTACGCTGGCGACAACTTGGAGGCGCACTGCATGGACATCTACCTCCCCAAAACAGGATTGGAGAAGTACAAAGTGATTGTAGCCATCTATGGCAGCGCATGGTTCTCCAACAATATGAAGGGCATGACGTACATGTCCCTCGGCAAACCTCTGACTGATGCAGGATTTGCTGTCGTATGTATAAACCACCGTTCGAGCGGTGATGCCAAGTTCCCGGCACAAATTCAAGACGTGAAAGGAGCTATCCGATATATCCGTGCCCACGCCAAAGAGTACAAGCTCGACACTTCCTTCATCGGCATCACAGGCTTTTCATCAGGAGGTCACCTGTCATCGTTAGCAGGTGTGACCAACAACATGAAGAAACGCACAGTGGGAAGTACCACAGTCGATTTGGAAGGCAACGTGGGCGGCAACACCAAGATGAGCAGCAAAGTGAATGCTGTTGTAGATTGGTTCGGTCCTGTTGACATGGCGCACATGGAGAATTGCGAAACCGTGAAGGATGCCAATTCGCCCGAAGCAGCCCTCATCGGAGGCGCACCCGCAGATATGCCCGACATGGTAACATTGATTAGCCCAATCAGTTATGTATCGAAAAAGTGTCCACACTTCTTGGTGCTCCACGGTGATGCAGACAACGTAGTGCCTCATTGCCAGAGCGTCTTCTTCTCAGAGAAACTGAAAGAAGCCGGTTTCTTGGATGACCTCATTACCGTGCCCAAGGGTCAACAGGGACCTGTGACATGCAATGAAACGACATTCAAGCAGATGGTTGATTTCTTCAAGAAAGAAGCAAAGAGGTAAGCCAACCCACGTCCAAACGCGTGTGTCAGTGACCCCGTAAGGCAAGGCCGCCACTTCCCTCATGGAAGTGGCTGCCTGGCTTTACGG
>WFLX010039446.1_pt1 | contig 29496 bp, 21 predicted proteins | sample 4967041 | NCBI WGS metagenome assembly WFLX01 (sample SAMN12857096, study PRJNA449069) | gut metagenome | isolation source: stool from male and female vole | host: Microtus ochrogaster | place: USA:Florida | collected 2017
GCCTCGCGGCACAGAGGCCCGAGGAAAGCGTTGTCGATGGCGGCTGTGTCGGTCATTGTTCCGGCAGGGTTTCAAAGCTGTAGCCCTGCGCGAGCAGCCACTCGATGGCGGCGGGGAGCACAGCCTGCATGTTGCTCAGGGCCTTGATGGAGTCGTGAAACACTATGATGCTGCCGGGGCGGGTGTAGCGCTGCACGTTGCGCAGCACGCGCTCCGGCGGCAGCGAGGCCGCGTAGTCGCGCGTGACCACGTCGTACATCACCAGGCGGAAATGCCCTCGCAGGGCGCGCGCCTGGCTCGGGCGCATGATGCCGTGGGGCGGCCGGAACAGGCGGCTGCCCGTGAGGTCGCGGGCCTCGAGCACGTCGCGCAGATAGGCGCGCGTGGAGCAGCCCGCGCCCCGGAGGTGGTGCATGGTGTGGTTGCCGCAGCTGTGACCCTCGCGGCGCACTCGCTCGAGCAGCCCGGGATGGCGCCGCACGTTGTCGCCCACCATGAAGAAGGTGGCGCGCACGCCGTAGCGGGCCAGGGTGTCGAGCACCCAGGGCGTGGCCTCCGGCACAGGCCCGTCGTCGAAGGTGAGATACACCACCTTGCGGCGGCCGTCGCCCACCCTCCACAGGGCCTGCGGAAAGAGCATGCGGTAGAGCCGCGGCGGCTGCTCTATGAACATGGCCGGGGCGTCAGATTATGCGTCCCCACTCCTCGCGCGAGAAGCCGTAGGTGTTCTCGATGTCGCGCGTGCGGGCCAGGGGGTCCATGCCGGCGGCCTCGAAGGCCTCGAGCAGCAGTGCACCCTCGCGTGCCACCTCGGGCAGCTGGCGCACGTCGGCCACCTTGTCGACACCGGCGGCGTCGGCCAGGTCGTTGACGGTGTAGCCGTCGACGTAGAGCAGCGGATACACCCGCATGGCATATTCGAGCGGCAGGCGCTCGCGCACATCGGCCAGCAGGGCCTCCTGCTCGGGCGTGCGCTGCGGCATCGACGAGAGCTTCTCCACCAGGTCCATCTGGTTGAGCAGGCCCACGGCCATGCCCAGATACTGCAGGCCGTAGAGCTCGGCGCGCCCCATGGCGGCGCGGCGCTCGGGCGAGAGAGACAGGGCGTAGCGCACGAACTGGGCGTAGCGCTTCTCCGAGCCCTCGAGCACGGCGCGGGCCTTGGCCAGGTCGTCGGCGCGGCCTGTGTCGAGCCACAGGTCGTAGTATTTCGAGGCAATGTACACGTCCATCATGTTGTCCCAGGGCGAAGCGGCCACGGGCAGCTTCTCCACAATCAGGTCGAGCATGGCGCGGGCCATGTCGCGCTGCGTGGCGGGCACTTCCTTGCCGTTCTCGCGGGCATAGGCCACGGCGAAGTCGCTGGCGGGAGCATCGGGCTGCGCCAGCAGGTCCTCGGCGGTGGAGAAGAGGCTGGAGCGCGTGGAGGCCACCATGCGGCGCACGGTCTCGTCGAGATAGAGCTCGCCGGCGGCGGGCGTGTCGAGGCCGCCCCAGCGGAAGCGCGACATGGCGTTTTCGTAGGCCTTGAGGGCGTTGACGTTGACAGGCGCGTTGCGGAAGGGCGTCACCTCATAGGCCATGCCGGTGGCGGCCAGGTAGGGCGAGAGGCCCAGGTAGTACGACGACGGCACGGTGGAGGCGAAGTACATGGGCCGCTCCCAGCCGTCGGCCAGCGAGGTGGATATCATGTCGAGCGACAGCGTGCGGGCCAGGTGCATGCCGCTGCCCAGGTCGCGCAGATTGGTGCGCGGGGCGTCGAAATAGCGGGCGAGCACGCTGGCGGTGTCGGCTGGATTCACGCCGAAGCGCCTGATGGCGGCGGCGGTGTCCACCTCCAGCACCACGCGGGGGCTGGTCATGAGATGGGCGCCGAACTGCGAGGCGTCCGAGGCGTAGAGCTCGGCCAGGGCCTTGCGGGCAGGCACGAGGCTGTCGGTGCGGGGCACCACGAAGCTGTAGGCCAGGCCGTCGTAGGCATAGTCGGCCGGGGTGGCCAGCGTGGGGATGGCCTTGCCCTCGTAGTAGGGGTGGCGCATCTGGTCGGCATACCAGTCGGTGGTGAGGTAGCTGAGGTTCACCACGCGCACGTCGCGGCGCACGCCCTCCACTTCCTGGGCGTACCACAGGGGGAAGGTGTCGTTGTCGCCGTTGGTGAAGATGATGGCGTCCGGGTCGAGCGACTCCAGGTAGTTCATGCCGAAGTCGCGCGTGGTGTAGCGCCCGCTGCGGTCGTGGTCGTCCCAGGTCTGCGACACCATCTGCAGCGGCACCGCGATGCCTATGGCCACGGCCACGGCGGCGGTGGCCCACTTGGCCCCGCCGGAGAGCGGGCGGTCGCCGCTGAGCTTCTTGAGCAGGTCGCGCAGCAGATAGGCCACGGCGGCCACGCCCATGCCTATCCAGATGGCGAAGGCGTAGAACGAGCCGGCGAAGGCATAGTCGCGCTCGCGGGGCTGGCCGGGCGTCTGGTTGAGGTAGAGCACGATGGCGATGCCCGTCATGAAGAACAGGAAGAACACCACCCAGAACTGCTCTATGCCGCGGCGTCCGTCAGGGCCGAAGCTGCGCAGCGCCTGCCACAGCAGGCCTATGATGCCCAGCAGCAGGGGCAGCATGTAGAACACGTTGTGGCCCTTGTTGCCGCTGCCGTATTCGTCGGGCAGCAGGCTCTGGTCGCCCAGGCGGGGATTGTCGATGAAGGGGATGCCGGATATCCAGTTGCCCAGGTGGGGCTCGCCGTTGCCCTGGATGTCGTTCTGGCGCCCGGCGAAGTTCCACATGAAGTAGCGCCAGTACATGTGGTTGAGCTGGTAGTTGACGAAGTAGCGCAGGTTCACGCCGAAGCCGGGCTTCCACGCGGTGGTCTGCTGCACGGGGCGGCCCGTGGCGTCGACGGCCGTGGTGATGGTGCTCTGGTGGTGGAGGTAGGGAGCCACCTCATAGAGAGGCGCGTAGCCGTCCTCGGCCCAGCGCTGGCGCATCTCGGCGGGGATAGCGTCGAGGTCGGGCGTGGTGTATTCGGCCCAGCTCTTGTAGGAGGGCACGTGGGCCGCGTCGGTGCTGTAGATGCGCGTGAGCAGCATCTTCATGTCGGGCACGTGGCGGTAGTTGGGCTTGTCGGTTTTCTGCACGTACTCGTCGTCTTGCAGCGGCGAGGTCTTCACCACCTTCGACCACACGGGCTCCGAGTCGTTGTAGGCGCCGCCGTTTTCGTCGCGCAGGTAGCCGTCGAGCAGGCGGGTGACGGGTCGTCCGCTCTGGTCGACGCGCACGTAGAGGTTGCCCTGGCCGTCGTCCACGGTCTCGAGCTCCTCGGCGAAGGCCACGCCGTAGAAGAGCGGGCGGTCGCCGTACTGCTCGCGGCTCATGTACGACTCAAGGGCGAAGACATTGTCGGGCGCGTTTTGGTTCATGGGCGTGTTGGCCGACGCGCGTATGAGCAGCAGGGCGTAGCTCGAGTAGCCTATGAATATCACGAAGATGCTGAGCATCACCACATTGAGCACCCTCACGGGCAGCTTCGGGCAGAAGAAGAACAGCCAGCAGGCCAGGGCGGCCACCAGCAGCAGGCCCAGCCACCACGGGCCGGCCAGCAGCATGCCGCTGAGCACCACGCCCAGCAGGGTGCTCCAGCGGATGGCGGCGGCGCTGCGCTGCAGGTAGAGCGCGCGGGCGCTCCAGCAGAACACGGCCACCAGCACGATGGCATAGACCAGCACGCCGGTGTTGTAGCCCGTGCCCAGGGTGTTGACGAAGAAGAGCTCGAAGGCCTGGGCCACCTTCATGAAGCCCGGCACGAGGCCGTAGAGGATGGCGGCCACCAGCACGCACGACACGCCCAGGGCCACGAGCGACCCGCGGGCGTTAATGTTGCGCCACTTGCGGTAGTAGAACACCAGGCCTATGGCCGGGATGCACAGCAGGTTGAGCAGGTGCACGGCTATGCTCACGCCTATCACATAGGCGATGAGCACCAGGTAGCGGTCGCTGTGGGGCTCGTCGGCGCGGTTTTCCCACTTGAGGATGAGCCAGAACACCAGGGCGGTGCAGAACGAGGAGAAGGCGTAGACCTCGCCCTCGACGGCCGAGAACCAGAAGGTGTCGCTCCAGGTGTAGGCCAGGGCGCCGCACAGGCCCGAGCCCATGATTATCACCAGCTTGCGCAGGGAAATCTCCGTGGCGTCGTCGCGGACGATGAGGCGGCGCACCAGGTGGGTGATGGTCCAGAACAGCAGCAGGATGGTGGCGGCGCTCAGCAGGGCCGACATGGAGTTGACGGCCACGGCGGCGCGGGTGATGTCGCCGCCGAAGAGGGTCACGAAGAAGCGTGCGGCCAGCATGAAGATGGGGTTGCCCGGCGGGTGGCCCACCTCAAGCTTGGCGCCCTGGGCTATGAACTCCGGGCAGTCCCAGAAACTGGCCGTGGGCTCGAGCGTGAGCAGGTAGGTGACGGCAGCCACCACGAAGCACACCCAGCCCAGGGTGTTGTTCACTATGTTGTATCGTTTCATAATCAGATGGAAAGGCGGCGCAGCGTGTCGAGCAGCTCGCGGTTGATGGGTTTGTCGTTCTTGATNGCNTTNNNGAAGGGNACNTANACNATCTCGTCGTTNNNNANGCCNATCATGACNTTGCGCTGNTCNTCCATNAGGGCGTCGATNGCCGCNGCNCCCATNCGCGANGCNAGGATGCGGTCGTGGGCNGTNGGCGAGCCGCCGCGCTGCAGGTGNCCCAGGATGGACACGCGCACGTCGTAGCCGGGATATTCGTTCTTCACGCGCTCGGCCATGCCCATGGCGCCGCCCGTGACGGGGCTCTCGGCCACGAGCACTATCGACGAGTTCTTGCTCTTGCGGAAACCGTTCTGGATGAGCTCGGCCAGCTGGTCGACCTCGGTGCTGATCTCCGGGATGATGGCGGCCTCGGCGCCGGAGGCGATGGCGCCGTTCAGGGCCAGGAAGCCGGCGTCGCGGCCCATCACCTCGATGAAGAAGAGGCGCTCGTGGCTGGTGGCCGTGTCGCGGATTTTGTCCACGCAGTCCATGATGGTGTTCAGGGCCGTGTCGTAGCCTATGGTGGTGTCGGTGCCGTAGAGGTCGTTGTCGATGGTGCCGGGCAGGCCAATGATGGGGATGTTGAACTCATTGGCGAAGATGCGCGCGCCCGTGAGGGAGCCGTCGCCGCCTATCACCACCAGGGCGTCGATGCCGTGGCGCTGCATCACATCGTAGGCCAGACGGCGTCCCTCGGGCGTCTGGAACTCCTTGCAGCGGGCGGTCTTGAGGATGGTGCCGCCCTGCTGGATGATGTTCGACACGTTCTGAGTGCGGAAGTCCACGATCTCGTCGCTGATGAGACCGCGGTAGCCGCGATATATACCCTTGACTTTGAGGCCGGCGTAGATGGCCGAGCGGGTCACGGCGCGGATAGCTGCATTCATACCGGGGGCGTCGCCTCCGCTCGTGAGAATGCCCACGCATTTAATTTCTGCCATAGTATGTGATGTTTACATGTATTCTAAACTGCAAAATTAACACTTTATGCCGAAACTCCCTCGCCCGCGCGCAATTTTAATATTTTTTGATAGAGACCCCGGCAATGCCTCCACTGGCGAAAAAAAATCGCGCAGAGCCGCTGAGAATTCATTTATTAATTTGAAACTCAGATTAAAAGCCACGTAGGAGACGCGATTTCATTACACACATCTTTGTGAGAAAACAGCGCATCTCCGAAGCGCCGGAGACTTTTGGAGTGGTCCCTCAGGCCTCGCTGCGCTCGACCTGAGGTTAAGGAATGTCGCGTCTCCGACGCTCTTTAACCCCGATTTTCAGCTCTTTATATAATTCTCTGCGCCTCTGCGCGAGTTTTCTCCTTACGACATAGCATATAGCTGAATGGTTACTTGTAGCTATTTTAGCGCTACAGGCGGTCCATTTCGGCGGGGGCGGCGGGGCGGCCCTTGTAGCTGCTGCGGCGNGGNCGGAAGCTGTAGGTGAGGCGCAGGGAGATGCCGCGGCGGTCGTAGCTCTGGCGCTTGTCCACGAAGATGCCGCCGGTGCGCATGGTCCAGTCGTTGCAGGCGCTGTTGAAGATGTCGGTGGCGGCCAGGCGCAGCGTGAGGGCGTCGCCCAGGAACGACTTGCCCACGGAGGCGTCGACGCTCAGCAGGGTGGCGCCGAAGCGGTTGGTGTGCATGTCGCCGGCGGTGGAGCCGCTGATGTTGGCCGTGATGGTCCAGCCCGCCGGGAGGGCCAGGGTGTTGTCGAAATAGTAGGAGAAGATGGGGCGGTCGTGGCGCGTGCCGTCCAGGTCGAGCCACTGGCGGTACACGCCCAGGGTCACGTCCGGCGTCCAGCGGCCCACGGGGCGGCTCCACAGCAGATAGAGGCTCAGGGCCGAGACGTCGATGTTCACCGGGTGCATGAGCAGCTGCAGCGTGGGCGCCGGGTAGAGCTCCTTGACGAAGGCGTAGCTGTCGAGGCTGCGCGTGAAGTCGCATTGCAGCATGAAGCCGCGCCACGTGGCCGTGAGCTGCAGGTCGTGCATGTGCTCGTCGCGCAGGGCCGGGTTGCCGCCCTCGATTTCGTGTAGGCCGGTGTAGGTGAGCGACCCTGTGAGGCCCGAATAGGGAGGTTTCACGGTGGAGAGTCGGTAGCTCAGGGCCATGCCCGCGTCCGGGGCTATGTTGTAGCCCAGCGAGAGGTCGGGCGCCAGGGTGTGGAAGCGGCGGGAAACATCGTTGTCGCGGGCGCCGTCCACCGTAAAGTCGTAGTCGACATACTCATAGCGGGCGCCGGCCGCGATGTCGAAGCGGCCGGCCGTGCGCTGCCACGAGGCGAAGAGGGCGGCCGATGTCTGGCGGGCGCAGGTGAGGGTCGAGGGGATGTAGCTGCCGGCGGCGGCGCTGAGCATGCGGTAGTCGAGCGTGGTGCGGGTGTAGCTGTCCTGCGTGCCCAGGGTGAGCTCGCCGCCGGCCAGGGGCGAAGTCAGGTAAAGCTTTCCGGCCCAGAGGGTGGAATGCCTTGCATCGGTGGAATTTACATCGCCTGCCGCTGCCTGCGGGTAGGTGGTGGCCGAGGCGCTGCGGCTGCGCGCGCTGCGGAAGTCGCCGTCGAAGTGCAGCAGGTGCTTTTCGGCCAGGGTGTTTTCGTAGTAGACCGACACGAGGTGGCTGCGGGCGTGCACGCCGCGGTCTATAACGCGGTCGATGGCCGGGTCGCTGTCCAGCCACTCCGTGCCGGTGTTGCGGAAGTCGCCGCGCTCGGGGTTGAAGCGGTAGGTGGCGCCCAGCGACTGCGCCCCCGCGGCGTAGTTGAATCCGGCCTTCACCACGCCGGCCGTGGCGGCATTGCGGGCGTACTGGCTGCCGCCCACCACGGTGGGCGCGCCGTTGTAAATCAGGCTGTTTACAGTGGTGCCTTTCGTGACGGCATCGTCGCGGTTGATGGTGCCGGAGGCCGAGAGCTCCCAGCCGCCGGCGCGATAGCTCAGGACCAGGTCGTCCATCACGCTCCAGCGGCGCCGGCGCTGTACCTGCAGCCTGTCGGTGGCCGACAGACCCTGCACGAAGTTGCGGCGCGTGACTATTTTCAGTACCGCGCCGGTGGTGGCGGCATAGGCCGCGCCCGGTGCCAAGAGCAGCTCCACGCGGCGCATGTTGCCCGAAAGAAGCTGCTCCAGCTCGAGATTGTCGCGCATGGGGCGCCCGTCAATATAGATTTCTACGTTGCTTTTTCCCACGACGCTCACGGCGCCGTCGTCCACCTTGATCAGCGGCAGCTGGGCCAGCACGTCGAGGGCGTTGCCCAAGTGCGCCAGATTCGAGCCGGCGATGGTGGAGACGAGCGTGGTGCCGCGCAGCTCGGTGGCCGGCTGGCGGGCGGTCACGACCAATTCGCGCAGCTCTTGCGGCAGGCTGTCGGTGCTTTCTTCGGTGGCGGGCTCGGCTGCTCGCGCGGTGGCAGCGGCGAGCAGCAGGGCGATGATAGAGATGGAAAATACGGGTTTCATGCGAGTGGATTTTTTTGTTGCAAAATTACTCGCAGCGCCCCCGTTTTCCCAAAAAATCAATCTGACACAATGAATTGCAAATAGCTGGGCAAAAGCAATATAGCGACGCCCAAAGGCGAAAAACCTGACACCCCGCCCGTCAGAGCGCCGAGACTACGGCGAGGGTGGCCTCATCGGCCCCCAGGCGCTCNCGCAGGCGAGCCTTCAGGCGCGACTTGCGCTTGTACACCACGTCGACGCTCTCTCCCAAGAGCAGACTGATGGTGCGCGACGACAGTCCGCCGGCCAGATAGACGAGCAGCTGATACTCCTCGGGCTTGATTTCGGGATAGGCCNCNCGCANCTTTTCCAGCAGATTGTCGCGACAATCGTTCACGGTGCGCTCCATGCGCGGGAAGGAGTCGCTGCGCACCGATTCTATCTCGTGCTTCACCTTGTCGACTATGGCCTTGCGCTCGGTTTTGGTGCCCTGCGACTCGTAGTAGGTCTGGCACAGCGAGTCGATGAGCGAAAAGCGGCTTTCGAGNTGCGCCCACAGCTTGCTCTCGAGGCGCCCCACGTCGCCGCGGCCGGCCTCCACGAGGCATTTCAGGCCCGACGCCTCGGCCATGAGCGCCTCGTTCTGCAGCGACTGGGCGCGCAGCCGCTGGCGCATCCACGCTATCACGGCCACGGCCGCTATCAATGCCACAATGAATCCCAGCACCAGCATGCGGCGGGTGGCGCGCTCCCTGTACAGGAAAAATTCCTTTTCTTTCTGCAGATAAAGGGCCGTGGCCAGCTCGTCGCGGTCGCCCGCGCTGCTGTTCAGGGCCTTGAGGGCCGAAGCCTTGCGGAATTCGTCGCTGCGGCGGTGGCGGCCGTAGTAGTCGATGGCTATGTCGACGATGGTGTCGTTAGGGGCATAGACGCGGTTGGCGGCCAGGGCCTCGCTGTAGAGCAGCGCCCACTGCGCCATGGTGGCCGAGTCGGGCAGCTCGGACACATCCAGGGCGTTGAGCCTCGACAGCGCCGCCGAGGGGTCGCTGTGCATGAGGCGGCGCGCCTCGTCGAGCGCCTCGTGGCCCGAGCCCGAGACGCGGCAGGCGGCCAGCGCCAGCACGATGGCTATGTACAGCAGCTTCTTCATTCCGGCCGCAAAGATACGAAAATCTTATAAATCTTATAAGTCTTATACGTCTTATAAGTCATATAAATTGGATAAAATGGAGGATGATTTGTGCGTTCCGCCGTTTTTTCGTACCTTTGCTACTATCACAATTCAAGCGACGCGAATATGTTCAAAAAACTCCTTGTGGCTGCCGCTTTCGGGCTGGCTGTTTTTGCGGGTAAAGCCGAGGCTCCCCGCTATGTGTTCTACTATATAGGCGACGGCATGGGCATGGGCCCCGTGATGGCGGCCCAGAACTACTACCGCATGGTATTGGGCGCCGAAGAGCCCCTGACCATGATGCAGCTGCCCGTGCTGGGCTGGTGCCAGACGTGGTCGGCCTCCAGCACCACCACCGACTCGGCCGCCGCCGGCACGGCCATAGCCACAGGCAGCAAGACGCGCAACGGCATGCTGGGCATGGACGCCGACACCACCGCCGTGACATCCATCGCCACCCGCCTGCACGAGCAGGGCTGGGGCGTGGGCCTCGTCACGAGCGTGGCCGCCGACGACGCCACCCCGGGCGCCTACTACGCCCACGTGGCAAACCGCGGCATGAACCGCGACATCGACCTGCAGTTTGCCGAGAGCGGCTTTGAATTCCTGGGCGGCGCCGGCCTCTACGGCCTCAACGGCGACCACCACGACGAGATAGTGGAAGCCTTCGAGCGCGAGGGCGTGCAGCTGCTCTGCGGCAGCGACCGCGTGGCCGAGATGGACTCGCGCCGCGTGTGCGTGCTCAACACCGAGCGCGGCAACGTGTGGAACCTGGGCTACACCATCGACAGCATCCGGGACAACATCACCCTGCAGCAGCTCACGTCGCTGTGCCTGGGCCAGCTTGAAAAATACACCCCGGAGCGCTTCTTCATGATGGTGGAGGGCGGCAACATCGACCACGCCCTGCACGCCAACGACGGCGGGGCCGCCGTGATGGAAATCATCAACTTCGACAAGGCCCTCGCCATCGCCTACGAGTTCTACAAGCAGCACCCCGACGAGACCCTCATAGTGGTGACCGCCGACCACGACACCGGCGGCCTGGCCATGGGCAACAACAAGGTGAAATATTCGTCGCGCTTCGACTATCTGCAGCACCAGCGCAAGTCGAAGGAGGCCTTCAGCGAGGAGTGCAAGGCCATGCTGCGCGACCGCCGCGTCTACACCTGGGACGACATGCGCGCCAAGCTCGAGGCCGATTTCGGCCTGTTCACGGCCATCCCCGTGAGCGAAGCCGAGGAGCAGAAGCTTAAGGAAATGTTCGCCGACACCTTCGAGAAGCGCAACTCCGAAGACCAGAAGACGCTCTACGCCAGCTTCGACGCCTTCTCCGTGGCCGTGCTCGGCCTGGTGAACGAAAAGGCCGGCTACGGATTCACATCCAACAGCCACACCGGCAACGTGGTGCCCCTCTTTGCCGTGGGCGTGGGTGCCGACCGCTTCAAGGGCCTCAATAACAACGACATGATCACCCCCACGGTGCTCGACATCCTGGCCGGAAAGTGATATGACGCAGGAGAGCGCCGACATAGGCCTGCGCAGCGCCCAGCACATGGTGGACCGGTGGATCACCACCACCGGCGTGCGCTATTTCTCGCCCCTGACCAACATGGCCGTCCTGGCCGAGGAGGTGGGCGAGGTGGCGCGCATCATGGCACGACGCTACGGCGACCAGAGCTTCAAGCCCGGCGAAGACCCCGACGCACTGGCCGGCGAACTGGCCGACGTGCTGTGGGTGCTGATGGCCCTGGCCAACCAGACGGGCACCGACCTGGCCGACGCCTTCCGCGCCACCCTCGAAAAGAAAACCGCCCGCGACGCATCGCGACACATCAATAACCCGAAACTGAAAAATCAATAATCTATACACGTATGAGCGACAAATACAACGACGCCATCGCTGCCAGCAGCGTAGTGGCCGACGACGCTGCCGTAAAGGCCGCCGTAGACAAAATCGTGAACGATAACTTCGACGCATGCAACACCACCGAGGTGCACAAGTTCCTGCTCAACACCGTCGACCTCACCACCCTCAACGCCACCGACTCGCCCTCGAGCGTGGCCGCCTTCGTGGAGCGCGTGAACACCTTCGACGACGAGCACCCCGACCTGCCCAACGTGGCCGCCATCTGCACCTACCCCAACTTCGCCGCCGTGGTGCGCACGGTGCTCGACGTGAGCGACGTGGACGTGTGCTGCGTGAGCGGCGGATTCCCCTCGTCGCAGACCTTCATCGAGGTGAAGGTGGCCGAGACCGCACTGGCCGTCGAGGCCGGCGCCGACGAAATCGACATCGTGCTCAACCTGGGCAACTTCCTCGACGGCGACTATGAGGAGGTGTGCGACGAAATCATCGAGCAGAAACACGCCTGCCGCGACGCCCGCATGAAGGTGATTCTCGAGACCGGAGCCCTGGCCACCGCCGAGAACATCAAGAAGGCCTCGGTGCTGGCCCTCTACAGCGGCGCCGACTTCCTGAAGACCTCCACCGGCAAGGGCTATCCCGGCGCTTCGCTCGAGGCTGCCTACGTGATGTGCCAGTGCATCCGCGAGTACTTCGAGAAGACCGGCAACATGGTGGGCTTCAAGGCTTCCGGCGGCGTGCGCACCACCGACGAGGCCGTGCGCTACTACTGCATCGTCAAGGAAGTGCTGGGCGAGAAGTGGCTCACCAACGAGTATTTCCGCATAGGCGCCAGCAGCCTGGCCAATAACCTCCTCACCAGCATCCTGGGCGAGGAAACCAAGTGCTTCTGAACATGAAGATCTGGATTCATATCAACGGCGTGCAGCAGGGCCCCTACACCCTGGAGCAGCTCGAGGCCATGCGCCTGCCGGCAGCCACGCCCGTGTGGTACGAGGGCCTGCCGCAGTGGGTGCCCGCCTGCCAGGCGCCCGCGCTGGCTCCGCTCTACGGCGGCGCAGCTCCCGCTGCCGCCGGCGAGCCCGAGCCTGCCGAGGTGGTGGAGGAAACCATCGAGACGGTGAGCGCCGCCGGGCCTGCCCGCGCCGCCTATGCCGCCACCGTGCATCCCGCCGAAACAGCCGAAGCGCCCCGCCGCCCGGCCACATTCCTGGTGTGGAGCATCGTGCTGACGCTGTGCTGCTGCACCCCCTTCAGCATCGCGGCCATCGTGTGCGGAGCCATCACCAACACCCGCTACAACCGTGGCGACTACGAGGGCGCGCGCCGCATGTCGCACGCCACCGAGTGGCTCGTGATCATCTCCATCACGCTGGGCATCGTGGGCCTGCCCCTGAGCATGCTTTCGATGCTGTGATACCTGCCCGCATAAACCGCGGAGCGGCTGCTGCCATTGCTGTGGCGGCGGCCGCTCTGTGTATATATTATTATAATGTGGACCCGGCGGCCGGTGGCACGGCTCCGCGCTGTCTGCTGCGGGCCATTACGGGCTACGATTGCCCGGGCTGCGGCACCCAGCGTGCCCTCCATGCCTTGCTCCACGGCCGCGTGGCCGAGGCCTGGCACTACAACGCGGCCCTGTTCTTCGCCGTGCCCTTGGCCGCGGCCTATGCCGCCGAAGACCATCTCCCGGCCGGCGTGGCACGGGTGCTCCGCGCCCCTGCCTTCATCCTGGGCATAGCCGCGGCCATCGCGGCCTGGTGGATATTGCGCAACCTCTGAGGCCGATGCCAGGAGACAAAGCTCCGCCTCAGCCCTTGCGGGGGATGAGGCGCAGCCACTTGCGGTAGCCGAACACGGCTATCACCGTGTAGACGGCGTAGAGGACGGCGTAGAAGGGGATGCCCTTGTAGATGTAGAGGCCCACGCACACGGCGTCGACGGCTATCCAGGCCAGCCACTGCTCGGCATACTTGCGGGCGAGCAGCCACATGGCCACGATGCTCAGGGCCGTGGTGAAGGCGTCGTAGGGCGCCACGGTGCTGTCCGTGCAATATTCCAGGAAGGCCCACAGGGCTGCCCACAGCACGGCGAAGAAAGCCGTGGCCGCGGCGGCGGCGCGGGGCGTGATGTGGGTCACGGGCCGCGGGTCGGGCTTCTTCCCCTCGCTGTCCTCGCGGCTGCCGCGGCGCGTCCAGCGGGCGTAGCCGTAGACGGCGATTACAAGGTAGTAGATGTTGATGCCGAAATCGGCATAGAGGCCTTTGCCGAAGTAGATCCACATGGAAATGGCCGGCATGATCACCGATGCCAGCCACATGCGGGGATTGGCGTGGTACTCCCACCAGAGGTAGAGGAGCCCCACGCACAATCCGAGTATTTCAAGAGCGTTGAACAATGCGGGGTCAGAATTTTACGTTTACGGTGGCCATCACGTGGGTGGGAGCCTGGGCGGCGAATCCGGCGTAGCTGTATATCACTTTCTGCCCGGCGTCGTCCACGTAGTACTCCGTGCCGGCATAGCCGTTGTTGCAGTACTTTTCGTTGAACAGGTTGTAGACGGTGACGCCCAGCGTGAGGCTCTTGACCGAGGGAATGCGGGTGAAGGTGTAGGCCAGGCGCAGGTCGCTCACGAAGTAGGCGTCGAGGCGTGCCTCGGGGGTGCGGGCGTTGTCCATGTACTGGGCCGACACGTAGCGCGATGTGAGCGAGGCGTCCAGGCCGGCCACCTTGAAGTTGAAGGCGTTGTGCAGCACGGCCGAGGGCGAGAAGGCTATGGGGGTGTCGCCCAGGTCGCGGGTGATGGGGTTGGCCCAGCCCTCTTCATAGATGTACTGCACGAAGTCGCGGATGCGGTTGCGCGACAGCGTGGCGTTGATCTGCCAGTCGAACCACTCCACGGGTTTCAGCCCGGCCTGCAGCTCCACGCCCATGCGGTAGGAGCGGGGCACGTTCACGCTCAGCGGGTTGCCCGTGTCGGAGAGCTGACCGGTGGCCACGAGCTGGTCTTTGTAGTCCATGTAGTAGAGGTTCACCCCGGCGCTGAACACGTGGCCCGTGTAGCTGTAGCCGGCCTCGTAGTCGAAGAGGCGCTCGGCCGTGGGATAGTGCTGCGGGTCGCCGTCCGTGAAATTGTCGCGCACGGGCTCCTTGTGGGCCACGCTCCACGAGGCGTAGGCGCGGTGGGCGCCGCGCATGTAGGTGAGGCCGGCCTTGGGGTTGAAGAAGTCGTAGCGGCGCAGGATGTCGAGGGCGGCGGGCGACTCGGTGTTCCAGTCGTAGTTGTCGCTCACGCCGCGGATGGTGTAGTGGATGTGGCGATACTGCAGGTCGGCGAAGGCCGAGAATCCGGCGCCCAAGGCGTAGTCGGCGCGGGCATAGACATTTACGTCGCTCTTGCAGCCCTTGTTGCGGTAGTACTCCTGCAGGGGGTTGATGGGACCCAGGTAGTTGCGCACCCAGTCGACCTGGCCGAAGTGGTTGCCGCGGAAATAGTTGGCGGCGCCGCCCAGCGTCACGTTCAGGCGCGTGCTCTCGTAGTTGGCGGCCACCATGGCTCCGCCGAAGTCGTTGTCGTTGTATTTCAGGCGCACGAGGTCGCTCTTCTTCACCATTTCGCCGTCGGGGCCGAGGAAGGGCTCAAGGCCGTATTCCACCAGCGTGCGGCGCGTCTTGTACTGCTTGTAGTAGCCGTCGCCCTTGGTGTAGTGGAGCGTGGCGTTCAGGCGCCAGCGGTCGCTCAGGCGCGTGGAGCCGATGAGCTGCACGTGGTGCTGCACGAAGTGGTCGAACTGGTCGGGATAGTAGGCCGTCGAGCCGTCGTCGGCCGTGTACTTGCCGCAGGGGTTGTAGCGGCGGCCGTATTCCTCCATTTCCTCCTTCGAGGCGTAGTCCCAGGCCATATAGGTCTGCTCCTTGCCGCCGAAGGCCAGCAGGCGCAGCATGGTGCCGCCGTTGGTGTAGGCAAGCTGGCCCATGTAGCTCCACAGGCGCGAGTAGGCGCGGTCGATGTAGCCGTCGCTGCCCACGTGGCTCAGGCGGGCGTCGAGGCTCCAGTGGTCGCCCAGCAGGCCGCTCTGCACCTTGATTGTCTGCTTGTTGGCGTTGTACGAGCCGTAGCTCAGGTTCACCTCCGCGCCGGGGTCGAACGAGGGGGCGTCCGTGATCATGTTCACGGATGCGCCGAAGGCGCCCGCGCCGTTGGTCGACGTGCCGGCGCCGCGCTGCAGCTGCAGGTCGCGCAGCGACGATGCCAGGTCGGGCATGTTCACCCAGTACACGTTGTGGCTCTCGCTGTCGTTGATGGGCACGCCGTTGGCCGTGATGTTGATGCGCGAGGCATCGGTGCCGCGCACGCGCAGGCCGGAATAGCCTATGCCGCCGCCGGCATCGCCGGTGGTCACCACGGAAGGAAGCGTTTCGAGCAGGAAGGGAATGTCGCGGCCGTCGTTCACGCGCTTGATTTCGCGTGCGTTAAGGTCCGAAAAGGCCACGGGAGTGCGGCTGTCGGCACGGTTGGCCACTACTTCGACACTGCGCAGCTCCACCACGGAGCTGTCGCCGGCCTGCGGCGCCTCGGCGCCACGGGCAGCCACGGCGGCACACACAGCCGCCACGGCCGAAAGAAAGAGTCTTTGGCTCATACTTTTGTTTTCTCTACGCCGGTATTACCCGGTTCAGGTTCAAAGGGTGTGATCTCAGCCCCGGAGCCTTTCGGCCGCCGGAGCACCCCTAACTATATTAATGTACTCTCGATGGACATCGCCCCCCGGGGGGATATCCGCCGCAAAGTTACAAATAATTCTCAGATATTTTGTAATTTTTACTATCTTTGTGGTCGCTTGGCCGTTAAAGCCTGCGCTATAATACAAAAACTGTTCTCATAAAATAAACCGATTTTTCTTTCTCCTTCTATGAAACGCATATTTATTTTGCTGGCAGTGGCCGTTTTAGGCATCGCCGCCCATGCCGAGAGCCGCGGACAGTCGCTCTACACCCAGGCCGAGCAGGCCATGGCCGCCGACGAATACATCAAGGCCCGCTACCTCTATCTACAGGCCTATCAGGCGTTTCAGAAAGAAGGAAACGTGGAGAAGGCCATCCCGGCTGCCGTGAACGTGGCCGCCCTCTACCACCGCGAGAACTACTACAAGGAGGCCTTCGACATCCTCAACGCCGCCGACGCCGCCCTCAACGCACGCGAGGACGACAAGGCCACCCGCCTGCCCGCCCTGCACTATCCCCTGGCCCGCGAGCGCCAGAAAATCTACCTGAAGCTGCGCAAGCCCGACAAAGCCGCCGAGCAGCTCGAGCGCATGCAGTCGTGGGCGAAACAGGCCGCCGACAGCACCCTCACCATCGACCTGCTGGCAGCATCGGCCCAGCAATACTACATGTTCGGNCAGTCCGACAAAGGCGACGCCGCCGTCAACCGCCTCATCGCCCTCTACGCCACCCGCAGCGACTACGACAAGGCCGACCGCTGCTACAAGGACCTCATAGACATGGCCTCGCGCACCGGCAACGCACGCCTCATCTCGCGCACCTACGAGAAATACGTGGCGTGGGCCGACTCCGTGGCCGCCGTGAAGTCCGACGCCCGCGCGGCATCGCTGGAGCAGCAGCTCGAGCAGGCACGCGCCGATATTGCCGACCGCGACAGCACCATCACGGCCAAGACGGCCATAATCGTGGGGCTGTGCGTGCTGGCCGCCATCCTGGCCGCCGTGCTCGTCATCGGAGCCATCGTGCTGCTGCGCTTCATTGCCCTGAGCCGCCGCCAGAAAAAGCAGATTGAGACCGTGCAGGCCCACAACGAACTGAAAACCAAATTCATCTCCAACATCTCGGCCCAGCTCGAGCCCACGCTCGACACCCTGCCGTCCGAGCTGCCCGCCGTGCAGGCCCTGCGCGGCTTCACGGGCCACATCCAGGAGCTTTCGGCCCTGGAAGCATCGCTCGCCGAGATCTATCCCACCGAGCCCACGGACATAGCCAAGTTCTGCCAGGGCATCGCCGCAGGCATCGACTCAAAGGTCAAGCCCGACGTGAAAGTGGTGGTCGACGCACCCAAAGTGAGCGCCCCCCTGAGCGAGGAGCCCCTGGCCCATGTGCTGACCCATCTGCTCGACAATGCCGCCATCTACACCCCCGCCGGCGGCAAAATCACCCTCGAGGCCAAGAAACGCGGCCCGCACAACATCCAGTTCATCGTGTCCAACACCGGCGCGCCCATCGACCCCGAGCAGCTCGCAACGCTGTTCAAGCCCTTCTCCGCCGTGCGCGACCTCACCCGCGGCGACGGCCTGGGCCTGCCCATCTGTGCCCTCCTGGCCACCAAGATGAAAGGCACCCTGCGCGTCGACGACACCTACACCTCCGGCGCCCGCTTCGTCCTCGAGCTGCATCCCTGATAAAGGGGATAGCTATCATAGCTATTTTAGCTATTTCAGCTATTTCAGCTATTTCAGTTTCTGCTGGAGGGAGGGGCGGAGCCAGCGCAGGGCGGCGGGAGTGTCGGACGGCAGGAAGTAGCTGTCGATGGTGCGGGTGTAGGTGATGGTGCGGGTGGCAGGGTCGGCCGTGATTGAGGCCGTGATGAAAGGAATAGCTTCTTCCACTTCGGCGCGATGGCGCGCGCCATCGCGCGTGAGCCACTGCTTCAGGGCTGGCGCGGCCACGGGAGCCTTGACGGGGCGCCAGCGCGAGTCGTACCACTCTATGCGGCTGTCGGCCATGGGATAGCGCACGGTTTCGATAAGGGCCACCAGAGTGTCGGCCGGGGCGGTGAACACGGCCAACTCGTAGCTGCAGCTGTCGCCGGCCTCGAAGGTGAGGCGCCTGTCGGCCGACGACGTCACCATGGCCATGCCGCCGGCTTCGTTGCGCGACGGCCGCTGCATGCCGCTGTTGTAGTAGTCGAGCATGTCGAGGCGCGTATTGGCCGGCAGCAGAGGCAGCACGTCGTCCGGCGCCATGGCGAAGAACCACTGCGCCGAGCCGGCGTCGCGGGCCGTCATGGTAGCGCTCAGCGGCGCAGCCGCCTGCTGGGCGACCGCGCCTTGCGCTGCGGCAGCCGCCAGGGCGGCCGCCAGGATGAGGGGTTTCAATCTCATTTTTTCTTGCGTTTTTTTGCGGGTGCCTCGGCGGCGTCGCGGCTCTTGCGGCCGGAAGCGCGGGCATAGTCCTTGTCCGGGTCGGCCACCTCGCTGAAGAGGCGCTTGCCCAGGAAGTCGGCACCCTTGAGGGCGCTCACGACGCGGCCGGCGTCGGCCTTGCGCACGTCGAAGAGCGAGTAGCCNGGCATCAGGTCGATGCGGCCCACGTCCACGCGCGGNCCCTGCACCGTGTGGTTGAGCATGTCGATGAGGTTGCCGGCATAGAAGCCGTCGTTCTTGCCTGCGTTCACGTAGATGCGGGCCATGCCGCGGTCGGCCGTGCGGCGGTCCTTGTCGCGGGCATCGGCGGGCGCCTCGTGGCGCTTCTTTCGCTCGGGGGTGTCGCTGATGTTTTCGATGGTGGGGGCGTCCTTGTAGTAGTCGAGCAGGCGGTTGAACTCCAGCGAGAGCACGCGCTTCACCAGGTCGTGGGTGGAGAGCCACGAGAGTTTCTTCTCCACGCCCTGCACGTAGCGGTCGATTTCGTCGTCCTTTACAGCCACGCGCTCGATGCGGTCGGCCAGCGAGTAGAGCTGGCGCTCGATTATGCGCTCGGGCGTGGGCACGTCCTTGTGCTCGAATTTCTTGCCTATGATGCGCTCGATTTCGCGCAGGCGGCCCTTCTCGCGCGAGTGGATGATGGCGATGCTGGTGCCGTGCTTGCCGGCGCGGCCGGTGCGGCCCGAGCGGTGGGTGTAGACGGCGGTGTCGTCGGGCAGGCCGTAGTTGATCACGTGGGTGAGGTCGTCCACGTCGAGGCCTCGGGCGGCCACGTCGGTGGCCACGAGCAGACGCGTCACGCGGTCGCGGAACTTGCGCATCGTGAGGTCGCGCTGCTGCTGCGAGAGGTCGCCGTGCAGGGCGTCGGCGTTGTAGCCGTCGTGGATGAGGGCGTCGGCCACCTCCTGGGTGTCGCGGCGCGTGCGGCAGAAGATGATGGCGTAGATATCGGGGTTGTAGTCGGCCACGCGCTTGAGGGTGGCATACTTGTCGCGGGCGGGCACCATATAGTAGATGTGGCGCACGTTGGCGGCGCCCTCGTTGCGGGTGCCCACCACTATCTCCTTGGGCTCGCGCATGTAGCGCTTGGCTATGCGGGCCACCTCGGCCGGCATGGTGGCCGAGAAGAGCAGCAGCTTGCGGTCGTCGGGCACATGGTCGAGGATGTCGTTGATGCTGTCGACGAAGCCCATGTTGAGCATCTCGTCGGCCTCGTCGAGCACCACGGTGTGCACGCGGTCGAGGCTCACCACGCCGCGGCCTATCAGGTCGATGAGGCGGCCGGGGGTGGCCACGATTATCTGCACGCCGGCCTTGAGGGCGCGAATCTGGCTCTCGATGCTCGAGCCGCCGTAGACGGGCAGCACTTCCACATCGGGCATATACTTGGAATAGTCGGCCAGGTCGCCGGCAATCTGGAGGCACAGCTCNCGCGTGGGGGCGAGCACCAGTGCCTGGGGGTAGCGGTGGGAGGGGTCGATGAGCTGCAGCAGCGGCAGACCGAAGGCTGCGGTCTTGCCCGTGCCNGTCTGCGCCAGGGCCACGAGGTCGCGGCTCTCGCCAAGGAGTTCGGGAATCACCTGCTCCTGCACAGGCATCGGGTTTTCAAAGCCCATGTCGGCCACGGCACGGAGCAGCTCGGGCATCACGCCCAGTTCTTCAAAAGAGGTCATATACTGTATTTTGGTTATTCTTTTCCCTTATAACGCCCGTGGCGCCGATAAGTTTCAACCTCTGCTACACATTGAAGCGGAAATGCATGATGTCGCCGTCCTGCACCACATAGTCCTTGCCCTCGACGCCCATGCGGCCGGCCTCGCGCACGGCCGTCTCGCCGCCCAGGGCCACGTAGTCGTCGTACTTGATCACCTCGGCGCGGATGAANCCCTTCTCGAAGTCGGTGTGGATGATGCCGGCGCAGCGCGGCGCCTTGCTGCCGCGGATGAAGGTCCAGGCGCGCACCTCGTCGGGGCCGGCGGTGAAGTAGGTCTGCAGGTCGAGCAGGGCGTAGGCGGCGCGGATGAGGCGCGCCACGCCGCTCTCCTCCAGCCCGATGGACTCCAGGAACTCGCGGCGCTCCTCGTAGGTGTCGAGCTCGGCTATCTCGCTCTCGGTCTGGGCCGCGATGATCATGAGCGAGGCGCCCTCGTCGGCGATGGCGCGGCGCACGGCGTCGACATAGGCGTTGCCGGTGGCGGCGCTGGCGTCGTCGACGTTGCACACGTAGAGCACGGGCTTCGACGTGAGCAGGAAGAGCTCGCGCACGAATTTCTGCTCGTCCGGCGTGTCGAAGCTCACGCTGCGCGCCGGCCGTCCCTGCTCCAGGGCCTCCTTGATGCGCTGGAGCACGTCGGCCTGCATGCGGGCCACCTTGTCGCCGCCCGTCTGGGCCTGCTTGATGGTACGCGCCAGGCGTGCGTCGATGGTTTCCATATCCTTGAGCAGCAGCTCATAGTCGATTATCTCCTTGTCGCGCACGGGGTCGACGGAGCCGTCGACGTGGGTGATGTTGTCGTCGTCGAAGCAGCGCAGCACGTGCAGGATGGCGTCGGTCTCGCGGATGTTGGCCAGGAACTTGTTGCCCAGGCCCTCGCCGCGGCTGGCACCCTTGACGAGGCCGGCGATGTCGACGATCTCGACGGTGGCGGGCACCACCGAGCGGGGGTTGCACATCTCCACGAGGCGCGTAAGGCGGTCGTCGGGCACACTGATTACGCCCACGTTCGGTTCGATGGTGCAGAAAGGAAAGTTGGCCGACTGCGCCTTGGCATTCGACAGACAGTTGAACAGGGTGCTCTTGCCCACGTTGGGCAGCCCCACAATGCCACATTTAAGAGCCATATATGAGAGTGATTATGATTTTACAATTAATAATGTGCAAAGTTACGAATTTTTTGTCAGATGCGGGCATCGTCGTGCAATTCGTCGAGCGAAATGCCCGTGTGGCGCTCGGTCTTGTCGATGAGCCAGCGGCGGGCGATGCGCGCCCAGAGAGCCCCGCTGCACGAGGCTTCGTTTTCGAGCATCGACAGCGCCTGCCACAGGCACACGGCCGCGGCGCAGGCGCGCACGATGTCGAGCGTCACATCAGGCAGCAGTATCACGCGGCGCACGGCGGCCGCCAGCAGCAACAGGCCGTAGACGCGCCCCAGGGTGCCCAGCGCGGCGGCCAGGCGGCAGCTCTGCAGCTTGCCGGCGGCGCGCCGGCCGGTCTTGCGCGCCACGCGGCGCCCCAGGCGCCAGGCAGTGAAGGTGTCGGCCGCCACCATGAGCGAGCACACGGCGGCATAGGGCAGCACCGGCAGGGCCACCGAGAGAAAAGCTCCGCCCACCGCCGCCATGATGGTGCGCGCAGCCATAACCACATCGTGATTCATACGAGACAAACATTTAGAGATTGCAGGATTGCGCCGCAAAGATACGGCTCCTGCGCCGGCCGCGTTGCCACAATCGGGCGCATGGCGGACACCCGGAGACAAACACTTTTTTTCCGGCCCCGGGGGGCCTAAGAGCCTGTCCCATAAAATNTGTTAACGCTGAGGCGGTCAGCCATTGAGCAGAGTTGTTCGTGTGATGAGGGAGTGTACTTGACGTACACGACCGAAGAGCACGGACGAACATGCCAATGGATGGCCGCCTCAGCGTTAACATATTTTATGGGACAGGCTCTTATTTCCGGGGCTGGATGTTGAGCTTGTACTGCACGGAGAGCATGAAATAGCGCGGCAGGGCGTTGGTGTAGCTCACGGTGCGGCCGGTGGCCGTGACGGCATACGACACGTTGGACAGGCGGTGGAGCAGGTCGAAACCGTCGGCCATGAACACGAGGTTGCTCAGACGCGGCGGCGTGTAGGTGATGCGCAGGTTCCACACGGGGTCGGTGGTGTCGAGCTGCGGCGAGCCGTAGCCGCGGCGCGTGTAGCACACGAAGTCGGTGGAGGCGCCGAAACCGGCCGGCAGCTTGAACACGCCGGAGATGCCGTAGTTGTAGTGGTGGGCGTCGAGGGTGCTGAAGCCGTCGCGGGCCGATGTGGTGTGGCGGAAGGTGTAGTCGCCGCGCAGTTTGAGCATCTGGCCGCCTATCTGCCAGGTGAGGCGCAGCTTCTGGGATATCTCGCTGTTGTTCACGCTGGTGGGTACCGGGTCGAGGATGTCGACGCCTATCATGTCGTTGAGGCGCGCGATTGAGGCGTCGGTGGTGGCGGCGAGCGACCACTGCTTGCGGCGGCCGAACTGCCACGTGAGGTCGTTCGTGACGGCGGCGGAGCGGTTGCCGTCGACGTTGTACATGCGGTTGTAGCGCGCGCCCGTGGCGGTGTCGTAGCTGAAGCCGCGGGTGAGGGCGCGGGTGGTGTGGGAATAGCTGAGGTAGAGCTCGTTGTTGAGATTCTCAGAGAAGGGCTTGAGCTCCCATCGCAGCAGGTGGCTGTGGCGCAGCTCGGCCTTGAGCGCGGGGTTGCCCAGGTAGATGTTCATGGGGTCGGCGTCGTTCACGGCGTCCACCATGTCGAAGAGGTCGGGCAGCGTGGGCACGCAGCGGTAGCTGTAGCGCAGGGTGTGGGCGTAGCGATAGGCCTCGCCCTCTTTTTTCTTGAGGCCGCACTCCACCATGGCGGAGAAAATGGAGTTGAGGTTCACCGTGAAGTAGTGGGGGGTGATATGCGACGTGTGGCCCTCGCGCTCGTAGGTGAAGTCGCGGTGGTCGAAGGTGAGCTGCGGACGCACCACCACCTGCAGGTAGCTCTTGCCCTCGAATTCGTGCCAGCCGTAGATGTAGGGCAGTATGGCGTGGGAGTTCTGGATGGTGTGCGAGGTGTAGCTGTTGGCCGGGTCGAAGGCGGCGGCATAGCCGGCGGGCAGCACGCCGTAGACGCCCATGTCGGTCAGGCGCTCGAGGGCGTAGGTGTAGGAGTCCTTGACGCGGTCGATGTGGGTGTAGGAGTAGACTATGCCCACATTCTGGTCGAGCACGGTGGTGCTGTAGGTGAGCTGGCCGGTGAGCTGCAGCTTGTGGTCGGGCTTGCGGTCGTTGAAGTTGCGGCGCCTCACGTCGGCTTCCGAGGAGCCGGCGCCGTAGCGCACGTCGTAGTCGTTCCACAGCTCCTCGCGGGTGGAGCTGTAGCTCGCGGTGAACTCCAGCGAGAGGCGGTCGGCATTGCCGGGCAGCTTCACGCCCACGTAGGGCGTGGCCGACACCTGCCAGGCCTTGCGGCGCGTGTCGGAGCGTGTCTCCACGCGGTTTATCACCTTCTCTTCCAGCTCCGTTGAGCTGCCGGAGAATAGCCCGTCGAGAATCTCGGGCGATAGCGCGCCGGGGTCGCCGTCGAAAGCGCCCGAGAGCGCCGAGCCGGCATTCTTTATGTCGTTGTAGCTGGCGCGCACCTGTCCGATATAGGTCATGCGTCCGCGCTGCAGCCAGCAGTGGTGCAGGGTGCTGAGGACGGTCTCGCGGTCGCGGTTGCGGCCGTAGGACTGCTCGTAGGTGTCGCCGCCGGGCAGGAAATTGATGAGCGAGGTGGTGCGCTCGGTGTTGTTTATGGTGCTGTTGAAGTTCACGTTGCCTTGCAGGCTCGTGGTTTCCTCGGCGTCTTCATAGTTGTAGTCCACACCGGTGCTGAGCACCTTGCGGGTGCCGTCGGGCAACTCGTCGGGTGTCCAGGTGTCTTCCTTGCCGGGCTTGCGGTTGTCGCTGAGGTTGTTCACGTTGGCCACGAGCGACAGGCGCGTGGTGGGGCTGAAGCGGCTCAGGAATAGGCGCCCGAGATAGCGGTCGCTGGTGCCGTAGCCGGCCTGGGCGTTGAGAATCCACCCCACGCTGTATTCTTTCTTGAGCTGCACGTTCATGGTGAGCACCTTGGGCTGCGAGTCGTCGCCCTTGCGCTTGTCCTGTAGCGTCTGGCCCTCGTAGACCTTGATGTCCTTCACGGTGTAGGCCGCGATGTTTTCGAGCATCACGTTGTTGTTGCCGTCGAAAAACTCCTTGCCGTTGAGCAGTAGCGACTCCACGAACTGGCCGTTGACCTTGATCTGGCCGTCGCTCGAGAGCTCGGCGCCCGGCAACTGGGCGATGAGGGCGTCGAGCATCGAACCCTCGGCCAGGTCGAAGGCGTCGGCGTTGTAGACGATGGTGTCGCCCTTGTTGTAGAACTTGATTTTCGATGTCACCACCGTCACCTCGTTGAGCTGTCGCGGCGCGCGTTCCATATACACCACGGGCATGTCGCGGTAGCGCTCGCGGCGCCCGGGTTTCTCGAGGTGAAACGACACCGTCTGGTCCTTGTAGCCGTCGCACACCACGTCGTACACATAGGTGGAATCCACCCTGGGCACATTGAACCAGAAGGCCGAGGTGGTGTCGACGTCGTGGCCGTTCCACTTGAAGCCCTGGTTTGTGGGGATGGTTTGCTGCAGGTTGCCCGTGGAATCATAGACCAGCACCCGGGCGTTGAGCAGGTCGCGCTTGAAGGCCGCCTCTTTCACGCGGCCGTAAAGGGTGATGCTGTCCTGCTCGGCGGCCCGGCCCCACACGGCAGCAGCCAGCATCAATATCATTGCAAAAATCTTTCTCTCCATAGCAGTCATTTATCAATGCGCAAAGATAACTCATTCTTTCCTTATTCCCAACCCTTTCACCGGAAAATCGCCTTACTGCTATGCCATTATAAAAATTATAACTATTTTTGCAATATAAAACTTTTTGACCTACAGCTAATGACCAATACTTACAGCATCCCCCGTCTGCCTCTTTCCTTTGACTTGGAGACAAAGGAAATTCTCAAGCAGTTAAACCAGGCAAACAGGCGTCTTGCTGAGTTGAAAGGTATTGCCCTCACTATTCCTAATGAAAACATCCTTGTGAGCACCCTTACGCTCCAGGAGGCGAAAGACAGCTCTGAAGTAGAGAATATAGTTACTACTCAGGATGATTTGTACCAGGGGGCTGCAGCCACAATTTCCGATTTTGTGGTAAACGCTGCAACAAAAGAGGTTCTGAATTATCGTGAAGCCCTCGAGCACGGTTTTCATCTCGTAAAAAGCAAGGGCGTGCTCACATCTTCTGTAATTAAGGAAATCCAGACAGCGCTCGAACACAACTCGGCAGGCTTCCGCAGCGTTCCCGGTACGGAGCTGAAGCGCACTGACGGTACGGTGGTATACACTCCGCCTCAAGACAAACAGACGATTCTTGAGCTGATGGATAATCTTGAAAATTTNATCAACNACNACCGGATTTCCGACCTCGNCCCGTTGATAAAACTGGCTATCATCCACCACCAATTTGAGAGCATACATCCCTTTTATGATGGAAACGGTCGCACGGGTAGAATAATCTGCGTGCTATATCTCGTTCTCACCGGTAGGCTGGATTTGCCCATACTATATCTGAGCCGTTACATCACTCACAACAAAAGTGAGTACTACCGACTGATACAGGCGATAAGAGACAAGCAAGAGGATAATGCCGGCGAATGGGAAGCATGGATTTTGTTCATGCTTAAAGGAGTGGAGGAAACTGCTATCGAGACTACCCGCCTCGTAAAGGGTATTTCAAAACTCATGGCCGATTTCAAGAGCGTTCTTCGTCCCAAGTTCGGCAAGCAATATCGCCACGAGCTTTTGAACAATTTGTTCTTTCACCCGTACACAAAGGTTGAATTCCTTGAAAAAGAGCTGGATATAAGTCGCCCTACCGCTACGCGATACCTCAACGGCCTCGTTGAGACGGGAATGGTAGATAAGGTGAAGATTGGGCGCACCCATTATTATATCAACGTTCCGCTGATGAATCTTTTCATAGGAGTTTCTGATTCGGCCCGCGACACGGACACGATGCCTATCGAATCGGTGACGGAAACGAAGTAATACTTCTCAAAAATGGCGTTTTTTGAGAAGTATTCGGCTTTTACTTCTCAAAAATGGCGTTTTTTGAGAAGTATTGTGCTTTTACTTCTCAAAATCGGCGATTTTTGAGAAGTGTTGCGGGGGATGGGCTGAAAATACATTTACAAATGTAAATTATTTTAATTTTNGGGGCGATTTTTTTATTTGGCAATGTAAATTTTTTCGCGTTTTTTCGCTAACTTTGTGGCAGATGTCGGCAGCGCGTGCGCCGATTTCGCATCTCCTTATGAATCAAGACGTTTACCACATACCGGCACTGCTGCCGCAAACCATCGGAGCGCTCGACATACGCCCCGCGGGTGTCTACGTCGACGCCACCTACGGCGGCGGCGGCCACTCCGCGGCCATCCTCGCCGCCCTGGGGCCCGAGGGGCACCTCTTCGGCTTCGACCAGGACGAGGACGCCGTGCGCCGCGCACCGGCCAAGGACGACCCGCGTTTCACCATGGTGTACAGCAATTTCCGCTACCTGAGCAACTTCATGGACTACTATGGCGTGCCGCAGGTGGACGGCGTGCTGGCCGACCTGGGCGTGAGCTTCCACCACTTCGACGACCCGGACCGCGGGTTCTCCTTCCGCTGGGACGGCGCCCTGGACATGCGCATGAACCGCCGCGGCGGACGCTCGGCGGCCGACCTGCTGGCCACGGCATCGGCCGACGAACTCACCCGCCTGCTGCGCCTCTACGGCGAGCTGCGCCAGGCGCCCCGCCTGGCACGCGCCATCGTCGAGGCCCGCGCCCGCGGGCCGGTGGACACCGTCGAGGCCCTGCGCGCCGTGGCCGAACCGCTCCTCAACCCCCGCCAGCAGAAAAAGGAGATGGCGCAGCTGTTTCAGGCGCTGCGCATCGAGGTGAACGACGAACTGGGCGCCCTGCGCTCGCTCCTCACCCAGGCCCTCGAGGTGCTGCGCCCCGGCGGACGCCTGGCCATCATCACCTACCACTCGCTCGAAGACCGCCTGGTCAAGAACTTCATGCGCACGGGCAACCTCGACGGCACCGAAAACAAGGATTTCTACGGCCGCACGCTCGCGCCCATGCGCCTGCTCAACTCAAAACCCATCGTGCCCGACGAGGCCGAGGTGGAAGCCAACCCCCGCAGCCGCAGCGCCAAGCTGCGCGTGGCTGTGAAAAACGACCCCGAATCATGAAGATGCCGCAGATACCCCGCCCGTCGCGCCGCCACATGAGCGTGGCCTTCGACAACCTGCTCCACGGCAGCTTCCTGACCAGCCGCATCTTCAAGCGCTACTTCTTCGGCGTGCTGCTGATAGTGGGCCTCATACTCATCAACATTTCCGTGCGCTACGACTGCGTCACGGGCATGGAGACCATAGCCTCGCTGCGCACCCGCCTGCAGGTGGTGCGCACGGAGCTGCAGCAGGAGCGCTCCACCTACATGAGCTCCACGCGCGAGTCCACCATGCAGCACCGCGTCGACTCCCTGGGCCTGGGCCTGGGCATACAGCAACGTCCACCCTTTAAACTGCCCGAAGGGAAATGAGCAACGAACAGCCCGCAAGCAACACTCCCAAACCACGGCGCGCCGACGGCGGACGCCGCGGCCGCATCATCCTCAACATGGGTATCGTCACGGCCATCGTGCTGGTGATGGTGACCCTGATCGTGTTCATGCTCGTCAACACCACGGTGGTAAACGCCGATGCCTGGAACAGCAAGGGACGCCGGCAGCTCGACACCATCACGCCCATAGCGCCGCTGCGCGGCGACATCCTGGCATGCGACGGCTCCATCCTGGCCACGAACCTGAACTACTACGACGTGAGCATCGACTTCAAGCCCAAGCATTTCTGGATCAAGCAATACGTGGAGTCGCTCGACTCGCTGGCCGACACCCTGGCCGTGCACTTCCCGCAGCGCTCGCGCGACGAGTGGCACCGCTATCTCTCGCAGCCCCTGGAAAAGGCGCGCACCGACCGCAGCGGCACCTACCGCCTGGTGCGCAACGTGCCCTTCAATGTGGCCCAGGCCTTCAAGCGCTTCCCCTTCTTCCGCCGCACGCGCAACGCTAACCGCACCGGCCTGAAAATCGAGCCCGTGCTGCGCCGCATGTATCCCTACGGCGACATGGCCCGCCTTAGCATAGGCCGCGTGGGCTACCTGCCGGGCCTGCCCGACCAGCACGGCATCTCCGGCCTGGAGCAGGCCCTGGACACGCTGCTCTTCGGCAAGCCGGGCCGCGCCAAGCGAGTGCTGTTCACGAACCGCGTGGCCAAGTGGCCCATCGAGCAGCCCCAGCACGGCTACTCCGTGACCACCACCATCGACATCACCATGCAGGACATCCTCGAGAGCGAACTGGGCGAAATGCTCGTGAAGAGCAATGCCGACTGGGGCACGGCCATGATAATGGAGGTGGCCACCGGCGACATCAAGGCCATATCCAACCTGGAGCGCGACTCGCTCAACCCGGGCCGCTACATCGAGGCCATGAACCGCGCCGTGCTGGCCTATGAGCCGGGCTCGGTGATGAAGGCCATCTCGATGATTCCGGCCCTGGAAGACGGCTACGCGCTGCCCGTGACCAAGACCTTCCCAATAGGCTACAGCTACGCCTACAAGGGCGGCCGCCCCATCCACGACACCCACTCGCCGGGCACGCTGCCCGTGAGCCGCTTCCTGGAGTACTCCTCCAACATAGGCATGACGCGCCTGGTGGCCGCCCACTACGAGGACAACCCTAATGCCTTCCGCGAGCGCCTGCGCGAGATAGGTTTCTTCGACCGTTTCAACACCGGCATCGCACGCGAGCGCCGCCCCTACTTCCCCACCGTCGAAAACAACGCCCGCGGCATGATAGCCCTCTCGCGCATGACCTTCGGCTACAGCACCATGATACCGCCGCTCTACACCTGCGCCATCTACAACGCCATAGCCAACGACGGCAAGTTCGTGCGCCCGCGCCTGGTCAAGGCCCTGCGCGACCGCGACGGCCGCGACAGCATCATCCCCGTGAGCTACGTGCGCGACAGCATCATGAGCCGCCGCAACGCCGCCCTGCTGCGCGAGATGCTCACGCAGGTGGTCTACGGCGAGGGCGGCACGGCCAAATTCCTGCGCGACAAGACGGTGCGCATCGCCGGCAAGACCGGCACGGCAAAAATCGTGAACGAACTGCGCCCGGGCCAGAAACGCGACAGCGTCATGGGGCCGGACGGCAAGAAGCGACCCGTGGCCCTGGGCTACAAGGAAGGCCACTACCGCGTGGCGTTCTGCGGTTTCTACCCGGCCGAGAATCCCAAGTACACCTGCATCGTGGTGATAAGCGACCCGCGGCCACCGCTCCACGGTCCGGCCGTGACTGCCGGCGCCGTGCTAAAGAACACCTCCCTGAAGCTCTACGCCCGCGGCTATCTCGACAAATACTCCCACATCTCCGAAAAC
>WFLX010021846.1_pt1 | contig 29415 bp, 20 predicted proteins | sample 4967041 | NCBI WGS metagenome assembly WFLX01 (sample SAMN12857096, study PRJNA449069) | gut metagenome | isolation source: stool from male and female vole | host: Microtus ochrogaster | place: USA:Florida | collected 2017
CAATGAATCTGACCGTTACTTCTATCACAGCCCCTCACCTAAGGTGACTATGACATGGAACAACAATTTCTCATATAAGGATTGGGACTTCGGTATTTCCTTACGTGCAAACATCGGCAACTGGCTTTACAATTCCAATATGGCCGGCACAGTGGATAACGCCGCCAACAATTCACTCCCCTTGTCTAACCTGATGAGAAAGACGTTCATCTTCGAGGATGTTACCTCTACTACGAAGCTTTCAGATTATTTCGTACAGAATGCATCGTTTGTACGTTGCGACAACATCACAGTAGGTTACACATGGCGTGATCTTCTCGGCGATCGTCTGCGTCTCCGTCTCTATGGTGCGGTTCAGAATCCTTTCGTAATTACGAAATATAAAGGTATGGATCCTGAGAGCGCCGGCGGTATCGACAGCGGTGTATATCCCCGTCCATTCACATTCACTCTCGGTGTAGTTGCATCGTTCTAAACCCTTCAATTAACAATTTAAACAGACAAGGATTCTCAATATGAAAATCAGCAAATATATAGCGATAGGTGCTCTGACGTTGACCCTTGGTCTCTCCTCTTGTGTGGGCGACCTCAACGTTGACCCGGAGAACCCCACCACCAAGACCGAGCTTACGTCGAAGGAGGACTATCTTGGAGTGCTTGCGCGTGTTTACGGAGGCCTGGTGTTTACGGGCGGTGTTTCGGTAAATGACGAAGGCCGTGCTGTCTACACCCGTCTGATGTGGAACCTCGAGGAGCTTCCGTGTGACGAGGTCATTATCGGTGATAACTGGAAAGATGCAGGTATACCGGAGGTTAAAAATGCCAATGCCGGACCTGACTGCGCGATGCTTTACGAAGCATACTGCCGCTTCAATTATCAGATTGCCATCTGTAACGAATTCCTCAAGGTAATCGATGGTGGCGCTCAATACTTCTCGGAAAACGAGATCAAACAGTTCAAGAGCGAGGTGCGCACTCTGCGTGCTCTGAGCTACTATCATATCATCGATATCTTCGGCAAAGGTCCCTGGACCACTGAGGAGAGTGTCGTAGGTTCAATTCCTCCCACTTACAGCCGTCAGGAACTTTTCGATGCCGTGACAGCTGATCTGGCTGATGCTATCCCTGATATGCTCCCTGCTTCTCAGCAGATTTATGGCCGTCTTTCCAAAGAGGCTGCTCAGATGCTGCTCGCTAAACTTTACCTCAATGCCGAGGTTTACACAGGCCGCTCAATGTGGAAAGAGTGTGCCGATCTCTGCAGCCAGATTGCTACAACAATTCCTTGGGATGCAAATCTGGAGTACAAGTATCTCTTCTGCGGCACAAATGATAAGTATGTAGGCAACGGTGAGATAATCTGGGGCGTACCTCAGGATGCCAATACAATCCAGACCTATGGCGGCACTACTTATCTCTCAGTAGGTGCTTACAACAGTGATGTTGACTGTCTGCCTTACGGCTGTGCAGGTGACCAGTGGAACGGTCCGCGTGTATTGTCAAACCTCTCACAGGCTCTTGCTTCCAATGATAAGCGTCGTCTTATCTATGAGGGCGATCTGCATGAGAACGTTCTTCCCGCCGATCTTGAGAACTGGACGGGTGACGGCGGCGGTTACATGTGTGTAAAATATGTTTACACTCCTGAAACCAACTATGACAATGCCGATGGCACAAGCACTGCTGTAAATGCTTTCAACAATGCTGACTTCCCATTGTTCCGTCTTGCCGACGTTTATCTGATGCTCGCAGAATGTGAACTCCACGGACAGTCTTGCAACGGTCTTGACTACTATAATAAAGTACGTATCCGCGCCGGTCTTGCTCCAGTAGGCAACTACACAGCTGACGAACTGTTGAATGAGCGTATGTGTGAGCTTTATTGGGAGGGTCACCGTCGTTCCGACCTTATCCGTTTCGGCAAATTTACAGGTGCTTCCTATCTGTGGGAATGGAAAGGCGGTTCTTATAGCGGCGCTTCAATCGAAAGCTATCGTAATCTTTACGCTATTCCTGTGCAGTTTGAGGCTACTTTAGGTCAGAACCCCGGCTATCCCACTTCTACCGGTGATGCCAATTAATGACAGAGAGGTAAACAACACTTTCAATCAACTTTCATTTAGACTGAACAATGAATAAAATTCATATAATTGCCTGCGGAATGGCAGCAATAGCAACACTTGGGTTCAGCTCATGTCAGGCCGACAAGGATCCTGTCTTCACTGAAGCCACAGAGTTTGTGCTGAATACTCCGCCTTTTGCAGACCAGTTGTATCAGCTCACATCTAATACAGTTCTTGAGCTGACCTGCTCGCAGCCTAATTATGGTATGGCTCTGGCACCGGCATACAGCATCGAAGTGTCTCTGCTTGAGAATTTCGGCGAAGGACTTCCTGAGCCGGCAGAGGGAGAAGCTCCATATTATGCCTCTGTGTTGGTAAACAATCCTCAGAGTGCTGTCATAGAGATGGACGAGAAGAATCTCGCCGTGGCCATGTGTCAGCTTATGGATATCAATCAGGATAACTACCTGGAGAAGGACATCCCTGTTGTGCCGCTTTACATTCGTGCCACAGCAAGTATTAATAATCAGCCATCAACTACCATTACCTCAAATACAATCGTATTGAAGCAGGTGCTCACTTACTATCAGCCTGAGGCTGTGGAGATGGACGTGCTCTATACTCCGGGTAACTCCAATGGTTGGAATCAAGAAAATTCTCAGCAGCTTCTTGCTTACGAAGAGGGCAAATACCATGGCTTCGTTTACCTGAACGGTGAGTTTAAGTTTACAAATCAACCTAACTGGGATGGTACAAACTTCGGCGCAGCTGAAGAAGCCGGTAAACTTGATACAAACGGTGCAGCCGGTAACTTACAACTTCCTGATGAGGGTGAAGGCCTTTATTATGCAGACGTCAACATCAATACTCTGTCATATACACTGACCTATATCAGCAGTATCACGGTAGTTGGTGANGACAATGACTGGAANCAGGCTGATGCGGCTAATCACATGACTCCATCTTCTAATTATCTCAAGTGGACATTTGACAGTAGCAGTATTACCGGTCAATTCAAGTTTGCATTCAATGATGCTTGGAATATTAATCTTGGTGGTACATTTGATGATCTGACCTTCAGCGGCGATAATCTCAATAGCAACGGAGGCGCAACCATCACACTTGATCTCAGCACTCTACCTTACACTATGACAATGGAGTAAAGTGAGTATGAACAACCGTCCGGGTATGTTGAAGGAAGCTACCCGATATGATTACCCGGACGGTATATTGTATTCAATCTGAAATAGTAATTTTTTCATAAGCAATACGAAATGAATAAACTATATATTTATGGACTTACAGCGCTGGCTCTCGGTTTCGCGGCTTGCGACGATATCGAGGAGGGTACCGGTCTTCCGCAGACCAATCCTCAGCTGCCAACTGTAACTGCCACCAGTGTCACGGCTCAGGCGGGACCTTCAGCAAGTTCGTTGATCAATCTCGATGCCTTGAACAATGAGGGCAAATTGGTGGAGATAGCAAAAGTGGCTGCCGGAGAGGATTGGCCCGAAGGCTTTACTGCTCTGGTGCCTACTATCCAGATTTCAAAAACTGATGATTTCGCTGAATATCAGACTATCGAGGCTGCTACTGACGAAGCAGGTCTTGTCACTGTATCTCCGGATGCATGGGAAGCTGCCTATCGTGAACTGTTTGGTAAGAGTCCCGTGACCACTGAGTCCTATGTCCGTTTCCCGATTTGGGCAGTCAAAGGTCTTCAGAAAGTTCGTTTAGGTAGCGTGGATACTTATTACGGTAACTTCGGTGTTGAGGTTAAACCTTTCGATCTTTATAACGGTAGACTTGTAGAGGAGGAGTATTATCTTCTTACTTCCGAAATGAACTGGGATCTTGAGCAGGCTATACCACTTCACAGGGTGGGTTCAAATCCTGATGTTTATGCCGACGGTAGATTCGCATCTCCGGCTGTCATCGTTAACGGAGCAGGTTTTGAGTGGATGATAATTCCTGAAAGCGCTATGGCTTCCGGTGATCTGACCGGTGAATTTGCAAGTTTTGGCATGGAAACAGCTGATGACAAAGCAAAAGAGGGTTCATTGGTTGCAAATGTTGAAGGTTCCAAGGCAACCCCGGGTCTTATTGATGTGGCCGGTCCTTACATCTTCAATGTAGATATGGAGCTTCTCTCATATCAGGTGCAACTGGCATACGAGAATCTTTATACTCCCGGTGATTCAAATGGTTGGGGTTTTGGTAGTGGTTGTCAAAAATTATCTACCTATAACTACAGCGACTACTTCGGTTTTGCTCATCTGACAGGTGGATTTAAATTTACAACAGATGCCGGTTGGGACGGTATCAATTTCGGTATGGCGTCAGCACCTATAACAGAAGAGGGAAAAGAAGAGCCGGGTACATTAAGCACTGCTGGTGATGCAGGTAACATAACTGTTCCTGCGGATGGCCTCTACTGGTGTAAAGCAAACATTGATGCCCTTACATATACTATTACTGAAATTACCGGATTAGGTGTGATTGGTGATGCTACACCCGGTGGTTGGGATGATCAGACTAACATGAATCCTTCAGCTGACTTCTTAACTTGGACTCTTACTGTTAATCTTACCGAAGGTCAATTCAAGTTCAGAGGTAATGATAACTGGGATATCAACCTGGGTGGTGACTCCTTGGATGAACTGAAGTTAGATGGTGCTAACCTTCAGGTTGCAGAGGCTGGAAAATATCTTATTGTATTGGATCTTTCCGCTCTGCCTTACAAAGCTACACTGACCAAACAGTANTATTGTCGCGCTATCCGTNTNCGGATTNNTGANATAATAATGAATAANAANGGGATTGCCTNATCTGNGACGGTCCCGTTTTTATAATTGNCTACTTANCTGTAACTGAGTANAATTTNTTTTACTGACAATTAATCAATCAGTTAATAACTTAACCTGACAAATATGAAAAAATCAATCGCAATAGGTATTTTACTCTCTTTCACTGCCATGCAAATGTGGGGAGAGGAAAAGAAATTTCAGAATATCAAAGCTGATGGCCTGGCGGGGAATCTAACCGAATATCCTTACGTGGAAACCACTCCTCCGGCACAGACTCCGGCACCCCAAGGTTACGAGCCTTTCCATCTTGAACATTATGGACGTCATGGCTCTCGGTGGCTTATAGGGGAGAACGACTATCTTACGCCCGTAAGACAGCTGGAGAAAGCGGAAAAAGCCGGTAAACTTACCCCCTTGGGCGATACAATCCTCAATGCTCTCAGAGATATGGCTGAATCATCTAAAGGACGCCTTGGTGAACTTACCGACANGGGCGCCTTGCAGCATCAGGCCATTGGTAGGAGAATGGCTCAGAATTATCCTAAGATATTTAATGCCACTGCCGATATCGATGCCAAATCAACCGTTGTAATCAGATGTATCCTCTCGATGATGAATGGACTGGAAGGTATCAGACAGATCGCACCGGACATCATTCCTACAAAAGATGCAAGCTATGCCGATATGTGGTTTATGAATTATGACGACAAACCGGCTTGGCCGATTAAAGACAAAGCTGAACAGGAGGTAGTGAATCCGTATAAGGAGGTCCACAAAGGGGGTGACGGCTATCTTGACCGTCTGGTAAATGATCCCCAATTTGCCCGCGACAGTGTGGCACCCGGCATAATGCCCTACCTTTATTGGGTATTGGGAAGTATGCAGGGGCATGAAGGTAAACCATGGCTTTTGGAAGATGTCTTTACTCAAGAGGAACTGGAAGAGAATTGGAAAGGGGGTAACGCTTTCTGGTTTATCCACAGTGGCGATACACCAATAACCGAGCATCGTATGCCATATACCCAAAGGAAGCTGCTCGGAAAGATTATTGAAGATACCGATTCAGCCATTAATTCAAAATGGCCAAGTGCAAAACTACGTTATGGTCACGACGGTATCCTTGTAAATTTGGTTACTCTTATGGAACTTGGGAATTATGGTACGGAAGTGACCGATCTGGAGCAACTTGATGACCTCGGCTGGCGTGATTACGAGATAATACCTATGGCAGGTAATCTGCAACTTGTGTTCTATAGACGCTCAGGCTCTACTGATCCGGATGATGTGCTTGTCAAGGCACTTCTGAACGAGAGGGAGATCGCAATGCCCGGTACGCCGGTGAGCGGACCCTATTACAGTTGGAAAGAGCTGCGCTCCTATTATCAGAATAAACTTGGCGCCTTCGGAGATAAGTTCAAAGAATTTGCAGAATAGGGAGAAATTCATTATTTTTGTAGTCAGAAAAAGGGGGCCGCGTCCTAACCGGGCGCGGCTTCCGATTGTTCATATATATTATGAAGACCAATCAGAAAGATACAGAAGAAGTCAGAGGCGCTGTTTCGGTGAACCCTGAAGAGGGACCGAAGAATGTCACTGACAGTGAGAAGGTGCTTAAGGAAGCCACCAACTCCGAATATAAATATGGATTTACCAGTGATATAGACACGGAGATCGTGCCTCCGGGTCTGAGTGAGGATGTGATTCGCTTTATCTCGAAGGTGAAAGGGGAGCCGGAATGGCTGCTCGATTTCCGTCTTAAAGCTTATCGCTATTGGCTTACACTTCCGGTGCCTGAATGGGCCCATCTCACAATTCCTGAAATTAATTTCCAGGCCATATCTTATTACGCAGCCCCTAAGAAGAAGGAGCTGAAGAAAAGTATGGATGAAGTGGATCCCGAACTGGTGAAGACGTTCAATAAGCTCGGCATCTCGCTGGAGGAACAGAAACAGCTTGCCGGAGTGGCCGTGGACGCTGTCATGGACTCTGTGAGTGTCAAGACCACGCATCGGGAGAAGCTTGCAGAGCTCGGTGTGATTTTCTGTTCATTCTCGGAGGCTGTCAAGGATTATCCCGATCTCGTTAAAAAATATCTCGGCACGGTGGTGGGATATCGTGACAATTTCTATGCCGCTCTTAATTCTGCTGTCTTTTCTGACGGTTCTTTCGTATATATACCGAAAGGGGTGCGCTGCCCTATGGAGCTGAGTACATATTTCCGTATCAATGCCTCCGGCACAGGTCAGTTTGAAAGAACACTGATAGTGGCTGATGACGATGCTTATGTCAGCTATCTGGAAGGGTGTACAGCTCCTATGCGTGACGAGAACCAACTCCATGCCGCCATCGTGGAGATTATCTGTGAGGAGAGAGCTGAGGTGAAATACAGCACGGTGCAAAACTGGTATGCCGGCGATAAGGAGGGACGCGGCGGTATATATAATTTCGTGACCAAACGTGCCTTGTGCCGTGGACACAGGAGTAAAATCTCGTGGACACAGGTGGAGACCGGCTCGGCCATAACCTGGAAGTATCCTTCCTGCATACTCAAGGGTGATGAGAGTGTGGGTGAGTTCTATTCGGTGGCTGTCACTAACAATTATCAGCAGGCCGATACCGGTACCAAGATGATACACCTCGGAAAGAATTCCAGAAGCACTATCGTGAGCAAGGGTATCTCTGCCGGAAAAAGCCAGAATTCTTACCGCGGTCTTGTCAAAGTGGTAAAGAATGCTACCAACTGCCGTAACTATACCCAATGTGACTCTTTGCTGATGGGTAGCGAATGTGGCGCACACACGTTCCCGTATATTGATGTGCAGAACTCGAGCTCCACGGTGGAACACGAGGCCACCACTTCAAAAATTAATGAAGCTCAGCTTTTCTATTGCCGGCAACGCGGCATCCCTACAGAGGAGGCTGTAGCTCTCATAGTCAACGGTTATGCCAAGGAGGTGATGAACAAACTTCCTATGGAGTTTGCGGTGGAAGCTCAGAAGCTCCTCCAGATCACTCTCGAGGGCAGCGTTGGATAAATATATCAACTTGAATTAATGAACGAGCGAATAGTAATTATCGATAAAGTCGATCCCCAGACTTTCTATGGGGTGAACAATAATAATATCAATTTGATCCGTAATCTTTTCCCGAAATTGCGGATGGCAGCCCGAGGTAATGTCGTGAAGGTGATAGGGGAGGATTCGGAAACTGCGGAATTCGAGCGTAAGATAAAAGAGCTTGAAGAGTATGCAGCGAAATATAACAAGCTCCCGGAAGATGTGATCATCGATGTGATCAAGGGGGAACCTCCTAAACCGGTCAATGCCGAGGGAGTGATAGTTTTCGGTCAGTCGGGTCGTCCTATCGCTCCACGGAATGCCAATCAGGCCAAGATGGTGAGGAGTTTCGCTAAGAATGACCTTACTTTCGCCCTCGGTCCTGCCGGCACGGGAAAGACTTATATAGCTATAGCTTTGGCAGTGCAGGCTCTTAAAAACAAGGCGTGCAAACGTATCATATTATCTCGTCCGGCTGTGGAAGCCGGTGAGAAATTAGGCTTTCTTCCGGGTGACATGAAGGATAAGATCGATCCTTACCTGCGTCCTCTTTATGATGCCCTGGAGGATATGATCCCTCAGCTGAAGCTTAAGGAATATATGGAGAGCGACACTATACAGATTGCACCGTTGGCTTTTATGCGCGGCCGTACACTCAATGATGCGGTCATAATCTTAGACGAAGCACAGAACACTACCAAGCACCAGATGAAGATGTTTCTGACACGATTGGGTGTCAACAGCCGTATGATAATCACCGGTGATGCCACACAGATTGATCTTCCCCGAAGTGTGCAGAGCGGTCTGTTGCAGTCGCTCAGGATCCTTCGTGGTGTAGACGGCATAGGTATCATTGAATATGAGAAGAAGGATATCGTGCGTCATCCTCTGGTGCAGCGCATCGTGGATGCCTATGAGGCCAAGGAGAAGAAGGTGGATCAGGAATTTGAGGCAGATCTCGCCGCGCGTATGCCACGCGACGGAGAGAATTAAAATATTGAAGTGAACAAGCATTATGGCTAAGATTGGTGATACTGTGCGCTTTCTCAACTCTGTGGGAGGCGGAAAGATTGTAAGGATCGAAGGACAGATAGCATACGTGGATGATGAGGGTTTCGAAACCCCCGTTATGTTGAAAGAGGTTGTGGTGGTCATGCCGGCAGGGCATGAGAAAGCTGCCAATGCCCCTAAGGTTATGTTTGACCAGAAAGCATTTGACGAGGGCCGGAAATCGCCTCAACCCGCTGAGGCTAAAACACAGGCTGTCCCGGAATCTCAACCCGAACTTCCTGTGGAGGAAACGCCTCACGGGGAGAAACCGAATATTGTGCTGGCTTTCGAACCGGGTGATGTGAAGCATCTCGATAAAACCAGGTTTACCGCGGTGCTGGTTAATGATTCAAACTATTATCTGGATTTCTCTCTTTTACGACGCAGCGCGGAGGAAAGAGGCTGGACCATGGTCTATAACGGGACAGTCGTGCCCAATGAACTCATAGATCTTGTGACGCTTACACATGAGGATCTGCCTAAATACGAGAAAATCGCTTTCCAATGTATAGCATATAAGAAAGAAAAAATTTTCACTCTTCAACCCCCGGTTAGTGTAGCCCGGAAACTTGATCTCACTAAGTTTCATAAATACCATTGTTTCCGTCCGGGTCTTTATTTTGATAACCCCGTTCTTGAAGTGCCTCTGGTCACAGACGGGGTGGCCTCGAAACCTCTTGAAGTGAATGTGGCCGAGGTGCGTGAGGCCATGACGGAGAAGAAAACTGAAAAGGATATGGCCTCCGAGCTGTCGAAAAAGTATCGTGTCGACAAGGGTGAGAAACGTAACCGATATAACCCGGCCGATAATCCTCATAAAGTTCTCCCTTTGATAGAAGTGGATCTTCATATCGGGGAGTTGACCGACACGCTGACCGGAATGGAACCAAAGGATATGCTGGAAATGCAACTTGCCGCCGTGCGCAAGCACATGCGTGACAATCAGCAGAGAATCGGCCAGAAGATTGTGTTTATTCATGGTAAGGGTGAGGGCGTGCTCCGTAAAGCTGTGCTTGACCTCCTTAAGAAAGAATATCCCAAAGCTGAACTTCAGGATGCCTCTTTCCGGGAGTATGGGTTCGGCGCTACTCTTGTGACCATACACTGACAGTTGACTTTCCATAGAAAGGAAAACGACATTAAAGCGCGGATGAGATGAAATATACAGATAAATGGTGGAGTTATCCGGCCGAAAGTGAGTCGGGGCGTACGGTGATTGTGACAGGGCGTGACAAGATTGATGATTTCCGCGATAGCGGCAAGTATAAATATCGTATAGATGTGACCTGGCAATATAACGCCTTGCCTGACGGCATGCCGGAAGACGAGGACGCCAAAATTATGGAGGAAGCAACCGATGCCCTTATGGAGGCTTTCAAGAAAGACCGTGTGGCTGTCATGACCGGCATCTATACCGGTGACGGGCGACGCGACTGGGTGTTCTATACGAAGAATCTCAAGATTTTTTCCGTAGTGTTCAATAGAGCTCTCGAGGAATTGCCTACTATCCCTATCGTAATTGAGGCGGAGGAAGATGTCGATTGGACGGAATATTCCCACATGCGTGAGGAAACATACGTGCCTGATGAGGACTGAAGTATAAAAGCTGCTTTTTTGTTTAACCAAATACTTTCAAACCATGATGAAGACTTATATTGTGACGTTGCTCTTTCTGCTGGCGACGATTACAGGCGTGTATGCCCAAGTCACGTCTGAACCGTCACCGCTTCAGGAGGACTCCAAGGATGTGAAAATATTTTTCCATGCCGATCAAGGTAATAAGGGCCTTATGGGTTTGCCCGCTACCGCGAAGGTATATGCTCATACGGGTGCATGCCTGAGCGACGGTAATAATTGGGTAAACGCTCCCGAATGGGGCGACAATTCTGAGAAATATCAGCTTAGCTATGTGAGTGAGAACCTCTGGCTGCTTTATATAGGTGATATCCGTGAATATTACGGTATAACAGATCCGGCGGTGAATGTCACACGTCTAGCTTTCGTCTTCCGTACGGGTGATAAATCGAAAGAGGGAAAGGGTGAGGGTGATGCCGATATATTTCTCGATGTGCTCGACTCCGGTCTTCAGGTGGCTTTAGAGTCGGGTCTAAGCGGATCATTAGTGACACCCTCTACTGCTGATGTGACGTTCAAGGTGGGCGCTACCAAGTCTGCCGATATAAGCCTTAGTGTCAATGACAAAGAAATCGGGTCTGTGAAGAACTCGACTCTTCTTACGGTAGACTATACTTTCCCGGGTCCCGGCGAGTATGTGGTGAAGGCGGTGGCCACGGCGGGGGATGCCACAGTAACTACAGTTCGCAGTTATACCTTTGCCGAGGACTCGAAAGCTGAGAATTATCCCGGGGGAACTCCAAAAATGGGTCCGGTAAAAAACAATGACGGTAGTGTCACATTCTGTCTCGGAGCACCCGGAAAGGAGAGTGTCATGATTGTCGGGGCTTGGAATGACTATGTCTATGACAATAAGTACGTAATGAATTATCAGGATGTCGACGGTCTGCGTTATTTCTGGATTACTCTTGATGGCCTTGACAACACGCAGCAGTATGGTTATTATTTCCTTGTAGACGGTGTGCAGAAGGTAGGCGATCCCTATGCACGCCTTGTGCTCGACCCCTGGAACGACAAGTATATCTCCACCGACGTATATCCCGATCTGCCACAGTATCCTTTCGATAAGATAGATGGTGTGCCTCTTGCCGTATATCAAGGTAATATCAACGATTACACTTGGCAGGTGAAGGATTTCAAAGGTGTTGCACCTTCTGAGCTCATGATATATGAGTTGCTTTTCCGTGATTTCACAGGTACTGAAGGAAAAGCGGACGGTAACGGCACCGTACGCATGGCCATCGAGAAGATTCCTTATCTCAAGACTCTCGGTGTAAATGCCGTTGAACTTCTTCCTATTATGGAGTTTAACGGAAATATATCTTGGGGCTATAATCCTAACTTCTATTTTGCTCCTGACAAAGCTTACGGTAGTCCGGCTGACTATAAGGAGTTTATCGACATCTGTCATCAGAACGGGATTGCTGTTATTCTTGATATGGTGTTCAATCAGAGCGACGGTCTGCATCCCTGGTATCAGATGTATATGCCCGGTGATAATCCTTTCTATAATATGCAGGCTCCTCATGCTTACAGTGTGCTCAACGATTGGAATCAGGGTTTTCCAATGGTGCAGGAGCAGTGGAAGGATGTGCTTGAATATTGGATGACCGAATATAAATTTGACGGATTCCGTTTTGATCTTGTGAAAGGTCTGGGTAATAATGATTCTTACGCCAATTCCGGAGATGCGGCTACAAATGCCTTTAATCAATCGCGTATCGACCGAATGAGAGAATTGCAGAAAGTAGNGGAAGGCGTGAATCNAAACGGATATTTCATAAATGAGAATCTTNNCGGCGCNCAGGNGGAGAACGACATGGCGGAGACANGTCAGCNTAACTGGGCAAATATCNACGAAGCGGGTTGTCAGNTTGCCATGGGATATGCGGATGACAGCAACCTTAACCGTATGTATGCTCCCAAGGACCAGCGTACTTGGGGTTCCACCGTTTCTTACCTCGAAAGTCATGACGAACAGCGTCTGGCCTATAAGCAGGAGCAGTGGGGCGTGGCGGGAGTAAAAGGAAACGTGCCTAATTCGATGCATCGTCTCGGTTCGGCAGCCGCACAGATGATTCTCGCTCCCGGAGCACACATGATATGGCAGTTCTCTGAACTCGGTAATGCGCAGAATACAAAGAATAATGACGGAGGCAATAACACCGATCCCAAGACNGTCTGCTGGANCNTGCCTCGACAATCCTGACAGGAAGGGATTATATGATAATTATTCGGAGTTGATGGCGATACGTTCAGCTAATCCTGATCTGTTTGCCGAAAGTGCATCGTTTGAAAACAATTGTGCTCAGGCCAACTGGGCTAACGGGCGCACGATGGTGTCTAAAGCAGGTGTAAAAGAACTTATAACGGTGATTAATCCTAATGCGGATAAAGAAATTACCGTGAATGTAAGTTTTGGTAAGAGTGATGATTCTTCCTATACNATTCTTTCCAAATCGTATGACACGACACCGACTTTCAGTGCAGCAGGTGGTACAGTCACAGTTCCGGCCAATTGTTATGTAGTAATCGGATCAAATGATCTGGCAGCAGTTGAGTCTGTGTGGAGTGACGGTGATGCCGGCTCGTTAAGAGTGCATGGGGAGGAGAATGCGATTGTGGTTGACTATACCGAAGTTCCCGTGGATATCTATGGCGTGGACGGCCGTAAAGTGGACTCTCTCAAAGGCCCCGGAAGAATAGAAGCCGCAGCAGGTGTTTATATTGTCACAAACGGCAAGGATAAAGTGAAGATAGTGCTTTGACATCATAAACTTAAAGATTGATATTTAGCCGGGGTGCATGGTGACATGTGTTCCGGCTTTTTTATGTGCGACTCTCAGGGTAGAGTCAGGCTACGACCACGGATGTTAAAAAGCGGTGTTTTAAAACATATAAGCGCTGTTTCGTGATGTAAAGGAGATTTTATAACTTTGCTTGCCGAATTTTTTAAACAACCAACTTAACATCATTATTTATGGATGCATTATTTTGGATAGTGCCGGTGTCGTCAGTAATCGCACTATTATTAGCCTGGTATTTCTATAGCCAGATGAAAGGAGAGAGCGAGGGAACTCCTACTATGGAGAAGATCGCCTCTTATGTACGTCAGGGAGCAATGTCTTATCTGCGTCAGCAATACAAGATCGTTGGAATCGTTTTCATTGTTCTGGTGATTGTGTTCTCAATCATGGCATACGGGTTTAATCTTCAGAATCCCTGGGTGCCTGTAGCTTTCCTAACGGGTGGTTTCTTCTCCGGTCTTTCAGGTTTTCTCGGAATGAAGACTGCGACATACGCTTCGGCCCGTACGGCCAATGCTGCACGTCAGTCGCTCAACGGTGGCCTGCGTGTGGCTTTCCGAAGCGGAGCCGTGATGGGTCTCGTGGTGGTCGGACTCGGCCTGCTTGACATCTCTTTCTGGTATTGGTTGCTTAATATCTGTGTGGAGGAGGATTTTCTGACTCCTACGTCCAAGTTAGCTATGATCACCACAACTATGCTTACTTTCGGTATGGGAGCAAGTACCCAAGCCCTGTTCGCACGTGTAGGAGGCGGTATCTATACTAAAGCTGCCGACGTAGGTGCTGACCTCGTAGGTAAGGTGGAGGCCGGAATACCTGAAGATGATCCCCGTAACCCTGCCACTATTGCTGATAATGTTGGTGACAATGTGGGTGATGTGGCCGGTATGGGCGCCGATCTTTATGAGTCATATTGTGGTTCGATTTTGGCTACCTCTGCATTGGGAGCTGCGGCTTTCATGACTTCAGGATCTGTAGAATTGCAGTATAAAGCGGTGATCGCTCCTATGCTTATCGCTGCAGTTGGCATTATTCTGTCGATCATTGGTATATTTTCAGTCAAGACAAAGGAGAATGCTACCATGAAAGATCTTCTCGGTTCTCTTTCATTGGGTACAAATTTAAGTTCACTTCTGATTGTTGGGGCCACTTTCTTTATTCTTTGGCTCCTGCGTATGGAGAATTGGGTGAATATTTCTTTAGCTGTAGTTGTAGGTCTTATAGTTGGTATTGTAATCGGTAGATCAACAGAATATTACACCTCACAGTCGTATAAACCTACACAGAAATTGGCTGAGAGCGGCACCACCGGTCCCGCCACAGTGATAATCTCAGGTATAGGTTTAGGTATGATTTCTACAGCTGTTCCGGTTATCGCCGTTGTTGCCGGTATCATTCTTTCTTATTGGCTTGCTGCCGGCTTTGATTTCACCAATGTAGGGATGGGTCTTTATGGCATCGGTATAGCGGCTGTAGGTATGTTGTCTACGTTAGGTATCACTTTGGCTACAGACGCTTACGGACCGATAGCCGATAATGCAGGTGGCAATGCGGAGATGAGTGGCCTCGGCGAGGAGGTGCGACGTCGCACTGATGCGCTTGATTCGCTCGGCAACACTACGGCGGCTACGGGTAAAGGTTTCGCGATCGGTTCGGCTGCNCTTACCGGTCTGGCTCTCCTTGCCTCTTACGTGGAGGAGATACGTATAGGCCTGACACGTCTCGGAAATCAATTCATACAGGTGGGAACTACTATAGACCCGGTTACCGGAATTCATGTGCCGAATAATGTGCCGATTCATGAGGCTTCTTTCACCGACTTCATGACTTATTATGACGTAACTCTCATGAATCCTAAAGTGCTTTCCGGAATGTTCCTGGGAGCGATGATGGCCTTCCTCTTCTGCGGCCTTACTATGAATGCCGTGGGACGTGCAGCTGCCAAGATGGTTGAGGAGGTACGCAGACAGTTCCGCGAGATAAAGGGTATTCTTACAGGTGACGCGGAACCTGATTATGCCCGTTGCGTGAAGATCTCTACAAAGGGTGCTCAGCGTGAGATGGTGTTCCCGTCGCTTCTTGCAATCGCTGTACCAATCCTTACGGGTCTGATTTTCGGTGTTCCCGGCGTGGTAGGTCTTTTGGTGGGTGGACTTTCAGCCGGTTTTGTGCTCGCGATCTTCATGGCCAATGCCGGTGGTGCGTGGGACAACGCGAAAAAGTATGTAGAAGAGGGTCATTTCGGAGGCAAAGGCAGTGAGGTGCATAAAGCAACGGTTACGGGTGACACCGTGGGTGACCCGTTTAAAGATACATCCGGTCCGAGTCTCAATATCCTTATCAAACTCATGTCGATGGTAGCAATCGTTATGGCCGGTCTGACCGTCGCGTGGAGTCTTTTCTAACCTTCAACGGTGATAATAAAAGAATTAAGAGATAGAAATTTTACATAATATAAGCGCCGTGTCCNGATAAGACACGGCGCTTATATTATGTCGGATCAAGGATTATTTTTTCATCGTGAAATGCTTGGAGGCAAGACGATAACCGTCGGCAAATATTTCAACGGTATAGTCGCCCGGAGTGAGGGTGGTGTTTACGTCCCAATACACACTTATGCTGACCTCCTCATTGGTATATTCAATCTGTCGATGTGCCGTGCATTGCAAAGTGGAGCCGTCAAGCTGGAATGAGCCTCCTCCACCTAAAAGGTTGCCTTCGGGCGTAATAATGCGGATATAGAAATCTTTCATTCCGGCGGCAGCTGTGTTGTTCGGGCTGACAATGAAGCTGACACCAAGTTGTTTAGCCTTGGTGATATTTTTCTCTGCTTTCCCCTTTTTATTATAAGCTACAAGCGACACTCCTGTGACGTTCAGTTTCTTGGCCAGTTTGACAGTCTGAGTCAGCTGCTCATTTTGAGTGGTAGTGACCGACACCTGCGATGCGAGCTGCTGATTGCGCTGGTTGACCTGTTCGATCTCTTTCTTGAGACCTTCGTTTTCCTCTCCGAGCCTTCTGATCTCTTCCAGGTAATGCTTTACGATACCTTTGAGGGTCTTGATTTCATTTTCAAGGTCACGGATGCGTTTGCGGTTGGCCGCATTGCTCTGCTTTTCCTGATTTAGTTCGGTAAGAAGTCCCTCCACTTTGAGGCGTGCCTCATTATATTTCTTTACGAGTGAATCATTCTTAAGATAGATCTGCTGGTCCTCATACTGATTGAAATCGGCGTTCAGCTGATTGAATTCGTTAGTCAGCAACAGACGGTCGTTGGCGAGACGCAGGTTTTCGGTTTCGGCACGGGCTTGATTGACCTCCTCGGTGCGAGAGGCATTGGTGATGATAAGCACGATAACGAGGGCTACCAGCGCCGCTATAGCTATCATGCCGGCATAGAAAATTATCTTCTGATTCTTATTCATAATGATTATATCTGATTCTTATTCATAATGATTATAAATGAGNTTGCTTAATCAGGTGGATGGAGAAAAAATCCAAATGAATGCAAAATTACAACGAAAAAAGTAAATGCCAAAGAATATAAAAAAGAATTTGGCCAATATCCTGAGAGGATATCAGCCAAAACTTTGCTTTTTGTTGTTCCTAACTTGCTATAAATTACTGCTCAGCAACGGCAGCTACAGCAGCAACAGCTGTATCAACAGCAGCAGAATCAGTGCCGGCGTTAACAGTGTCAACAACCTCAACAGCAGCCTCTTCTACAACAACAGCAGCTGAATCAGCAGCCTCTTCAGCAGCTTTCTTACCACCACAGCTAACCATGGCAACGCTGAAAATAACAGCAAGTGAAAGAATTACTTTTTTCATCTCTTTAAATTTTAAAAATAATAAAACAATTTTTTTGCTATCAAAAACGGTGCAAAGTTACAATTATTTTTTCAATTGGCAATGTTGTTGATGGTATTTTTTATCAAAGATTTGAAATTTTGAGCATATTTAACATTTTTAAGTTAAATATATATNGATTTAATACCAAATTAAGCTTAGAAAAGTAAAATATTATTGTCGTGCCTTTGCNTTTACTTCTGAGTTGGATAAAAAATCAGTCCTGAAGATAATTATAAAAATTAGTCTTGAAATAGGTAAAAAACAAGGCCCGGAATCTGAATTCCAGGCCTTGTGCCCTGAGCCGGGCTCGAACCGGCACGGCTCGCACCATTGGTGTTTGAGACCAACGCGTCTACCAATTCCGCCATCAGGGCTGATAGCGTCGCGTTTACCGGCAGCAAGAAAGCTGCGGTGACGTTTTACGTTGCAAAGTTACGAAATATTTATCATTCCCACAAAATATTNTGGCAATAATTTTATTCATAGTGTATCTTGGCCTTGCGCAATACTCTCCAGCACCCGTCTTTGAAGATAGCTGTACCGGCGGAGTCGGTGACAATCTTCTGTAATCCTGAAGTCTCGCCTAAATCCGGCCCTACACAAGCGGCACTCAGCATTTCTGCCGGATGTTCTATTACCTTGTCTAAAATGGAATTGTCGGTGACTACTTTAAATGAACCTGCCAATCCGTCGGTGGTGTCAAGACGATATACGGAATTACCGGGATTCAGCGTGCGGTCGGCACGGATAAAGATACCTTTGGTGTTCGCCCTCCCGAGATAGATGGTGCGTAAAGGTGTCGACGCCGCTTCAGGTGCCTGTTTGGATGCAACTTCGGGTTGAGCTGCCGGAGCTGCTGTCTGTGACTCCTGGGTTTCACCGGGACGAGGAATACCTTTGATAGGTGCCTGTGCGGTCTGTGCAGGACGGAAGCGAAGTTTATTGATCTCCACTTTGAGTGCTTCAATGTTATTTCTTAGTGAGGCATTCTGTGCTTGAAGATCATCAATGCGGGTATATGCTTTTTTCAATTCATTGGTGAGCATCTTGGTCTCCTCTGAATTATCTTTGTCGGCTCCTCCCGTTTCAACAGCGTTTTTCTTCATGACATTTGAAGCGAAAACTACCAATGCCACGACCACACCTACCAATATGCACAATATGAGGACATAAACCCATGTGTTGGTGCTTTCTTTCTTAATAGGGGCATCGTCTTCAGCGGCTAAGGCTGCTTCGGCCAACAGCCTGGCTTCCTCAGCTTCAGCCTGGGCGCTGTCAAGCTTTATATCCGTAGTGGCTTGGTTGGTGGATTGAGCTTGTGTTGTCGCCGCTTGTGCCTGATCCTTGACCGGGGTGGCAGCCGGAGCCGGCTTTTCCGTTGTAGCAGGTGCCTGTTGAGTCGTGGCAGCTGTCTGTTGTGGGGCGGTGGCTTGAGCTGTAGCTGCCGGTGCGGGAGCGGCGATCTTCATGTTGCTCAGCTTTTTACGGGCCGGGTTTTTCCCCACCTTCCCCTTTGGAGTAAGTCCGGCATGAGAAAAAGCGGTTGTTGACCAATAATCAACAAGCTTTTGTTTATCCCAGGATTGATAACCTGCGGGCACCGGGATAGCCTTGAAAGCCTTGATGTTTTCCTTCTCTTTGGCCTTGAGATTCTTCTCAAGCTCTGCCATTGTGGTGGGGTGCAGCGCATCGAGATAACCCGAGCCGTCGTTGGCATAGCGGAGGTAGGTCTGTGTGGCAATGACACGTGCCTGCTCCATCTCTTTGTCGGTGACAGCTAAGGCAGGCAATGCTTGCCAAAGGATAATCAGCGCTGTGATGATCTGGACGAATCGTTTCATATATATTAGCTGTAGATTAAATGAAATTCATAAGACATAATTGATTCGGGTCTACATCTCTTTTCGTAGACGAGCCANAGGGATNCCCTGGCGGTNACGATATTTCGCGNCTGTTCGCCGTGACANTTCGTATCCCCTCTCTTCCATAAGCTGTCGGATCTTCTCATCACTCAGAGGATGCTTTTTGTCTTCAGCATCTACTAAAGCGGTGATTTCAGCTTCGATCTTACGGTTGGTAAGCACTTCTGCCACATCCTCTCCATTTTCATCGGCTTGTTCGCCTATGGAGTCGCTGAAGAAGAACCTCAAAGGGAAAATTCCCCAGGGTGTGGCAACATATTTATTGTTGGTGGCTCTCGATATGACTGACAGGTCGTAACCTGTAAGGGCGGCTATGTCTTTAATCATCATCGGCTTGAGATTATAGACATCCTCAGTGCGGAAGTATTCTTTCTGTATCTGTAATATTGCTGTCATGACATTAAGCAGGGTTTCCTGCCGCTGACGCAGAATCTTTATGAAATCCTTAGCGTCATTGTAACGCGATATTACAAATTCCTGTCCCTTCTTTTTTTCTCGGGTGGCATTATGTCCCATCTCGGCCACCGCTTCGGAGAATGTACGGTCGATGGCAAGTTCCGGAATACGATTGTTTAATGCCACGTGAAGCGTCCCTTCCTCATTTGATATGACAAGATCGGGCACTATGACGTTGCCGGCGCCTGATGTGGATTCGAAGGATGCCCCCGGTTTGGGATTTAAAGTCAGGATAAGATTTATAGCCTCTTTCACCCGGTCGGCACCAATCTTCAAAGCTGAGATGATCTTGTGGGAATGCTTCATGGAGAAAGCTTCGAACTGGGTGTCGATAATCTGCAAGGCATCTTCCCGTGCGGTAGACTCAGGTAAATGTATAAGCTGGAGACGAAGACAGTCGCGCAGGTCGGTTGCACCCACACCGAATGGCTCAAGACTCTGGAGAGTCTCGAGAGCTTCGGCAGCTTCAACCGGAGAAAGCTCTATACCGGGCCCGAATGCCATATCGTTGACAAGAGCATTGAGGGGACGTAACAGATATCCGTTTGAGTCGAGGCTGTCGATAAGATAGTTGACGGTCTCCCTCTGTTTGGGTGTGAGATTCCGTTCCGATAATTGGCGACGCAGATAATCATATAGAGAGTCAGACGTATCGGCAGGGGAGAAGTCGTAATCACCCAAGTCGTCAGATGAATAATTACGTGCATACAGACGATAGGCCGGTATGTCGGTGTCGCTTACAGGAGCAGGCTCCAATGCTTCAAGAGCAGGGTTGTCTTCAAGTTCGCGGTCAATGGCTTCTTCAAGTTCAGGCGCATTAAATTCCAACAGCTTTACAAATCGAAGCTGTTGTGCGGAGAGGCGCATGGTGAGCCTTTGATCGAGTGACAGTGACTGGTCTGAAGCCATAGCAATATAGGCTCGAACTTGAGATAGCCGAGCAAAAAAAGTATTATAGCGCGAAATTAGTATAAAATATGCATTTGTAGAGAAAAAAGAGGGGAAAAAATTGTAGGTTAGCTAAAAAATACGTAATTTCGCACCTTGAAACCCGACCGGTAAGTCAGGGAGGAGAGTTATGTGCCTCCATTTTGACAGACTCTGAAAGGGTCAGGGTGATTAAACAGAACAACTTAAAATCAAGGAACAAAAATAAGATCAATGGCATCCCAGAACCAACAGCCGGAAGAGAGCACTATCGATAAGATGAATACTCAGCTCACAGGTGCCGGTAAAAAGATTGCAGATAACAAATCGGTAATAACATGGGTCGTTGTAGCTGTGCTTGTGGCAGCCGGTCTCGTGTTCGCGTTTATTAATTTCTACCAGAAACCGAAGAATGCCAAGGCTTACACGGCTTATAATCGCGTAGAGCTTGCCTCAATGGGCAACGATTCCATAGCGGCAGCCCAATATAAGGAAGTNGCTGATAAATTCGGTGGTAANGCTGCCAATCTGGCTTCACTTTCTGCAGCTGAAGCTTTCTATAACGAAGGCAAATATGAGGAGGCAGTCAAATATCTTAAGAAATTTTCTTCCAAGGATAAGGTGCTCGATGCGAATGCTATGGTTTTGACCGGTGACTGCTATGTCAATCTGAAAAAATATGACGAAGCTCTGTCGGCTTTCCAGCAGGCAGTACGTAAGGCCGATGGAAATTCTCAGATCGTACCGAGAGTGCTTCTTAAGGAAGCTAATGTGTATGATGAGCAAAAGAAGTATGACAAAGCTTTGGAATGTTATACGATAATCAAAAAAGATTATCCTGATTTCCAGCTCGGCAACGGTGTCTCCATAGATGCTTACATAGCACGGGAAAATGCTCGTCTTGGTAAATAATTTTGAAAATTGGATATAATTTAAAATAGTGGAAACACTTCCATAAAATAATAAAACATCTTTGCTTATTTTATGAAAAAGGGCAGCGGCTTTCGAACCGGCTGCCCTTTTCTTGCTCTGTAATAGAATTAATAGAATTCAGGAAATGTCACTTTATCCAGTTCAGATGTTTTACAAGCGGCAGCGCCGAGGCTTCTGTGAATGCACCACCCTTGACAGTGAGATAAGAAACAAAAGCACAGATACTTACCGGGAAAAACAATATGTGGGCCGTAGTCATCTCTATTACTATGAATATACTCATGAGCGGTGCGCGTATGATTCCGCTCATTGCTCCGGCCATGCCATAAAACATGAATAGATTCACCGGAAGAGTTGTGCCGCAGAACCGATTGCAGAATGTGGCAAAAAGAAAACCTGCTATACCGCCCGCATATAAGGTCGGAGCGAAATCACCTCCTACTCCGCCACTACTGTTGGTGGCGCTCACGGCCCAACATTTTAAAACCAATATTCCGGCTGCTGTCACCATCAATAGCCGTGTAGGATCAATCCCTAATTGATTGAGGGCGCTTCCTGTGGTAAGAGCTTCTGAATTACCGTTTAAGATGGCTCCGAGCACCGGATAACCCGTACTGAACATAGCGGGGAAGATAAACAGGATAGACCCTAAGATGAAACCACCTGTGAGGTTGCGCCACCAGGGATTGGTGATGCTTTTGAAAACTTTATCCATATAGTTGGTCACCCCGCTGTAATAAAGGCTGTAGAGACCGCAGAAAAAACCCAACCCGATTATTGCCGGGAGTGTGGCCCACTCGAATCCTTCCTGAGGTATAAAAAACAGATCAGAGTTAAAGCCGGCCAGAGAAAATACCGTAAGGAACGCTGTAAGGGCTGCTACAGTCACAGCGAGGATGGGAATGGTGGTGAGTTCGATCCTCAGCAGCTCCAGAGAGAACATAAGGCCTCCGATGGGGGCGGAGAATATGCCTGCTATGCCTGCGCTTGCACCGCATGCCAAAAGTATTTTCAGTTTACGGTTGTCAAGTCCGAGCAATTGCCCTATATTACTGCCGATAGCGGCACCTGTAGCGGCTATCGGACCCTCGGCGCCTGATGAACCTCCCATTCCAAGAGTGATAGTACCTCCTACGACTGCTGAGAATACAAGACTATGGCGAAGACGATAGGTCTTATTTTTAAGATCATTGATCAGCTGGGCCACCACATGGGTGAGGCTGTTATGGAGAATATAACGTGTGAATATTCCTGTAAGGAGAATACCAGCCAAGGGTATACCGATTATCCACCAGTTGAAACCTGACTGAGCGATATGCGGTATGAAAGTATATGCCAAAGCATGTATCATCTTCTTGAACAGATAAGCCATCGCGCCCGATACCACACCTATAATTATAGCTAAAAGAATCATGAATATATAATGGGGCATGTGGGCAAGGCACCATTCCGACACACGTAAGCCGGGGGCGAATGTGCGGGTGCTTTCCGGCGTAGAAGAGGCAATATGGTTGTGGGTGTTCATAATCAGTATAGAAGAGGTTTGGGTTGAACCCGTCTGCAGGGGTTTGCGGAATGCTATGTCTATTTTGTGTAGATTGTGTTTATAAAGGAAAACGGATACTGATATAACACACGATAAAGGGGTTTTGTTAAAAACAATTACAGGCCTCTTTCACAAGAAGCCTGCAATTATGCGAATCAAAAAATATTTCTACAAACCTAACATAAACGATTTATTTAATTATATTCTTTCTCAAACTAACCTAACATCTTTATTACCTCAGATATTACCTATAGTAGTCTTATCAATTTTCTGACCTACGATGCAAATTTAAGACGTCTTTTCCTCATTTGCAAGCAATATGGGACGATTATAAGTGAAAATATAGATAATATAAAATAATATATATTGATAATCAATTAGTTAAAGAAATAGAATATAGATGAATTATAAATGGAAATATAGGTTTCATAACCATATTTTTACCCTAATGCAGCCACTTGGCGGTCAAAATTGTCACGATCGACGGCCCTGTTGCGCATTCTGTTGCGATAGGCGTAGACAGTATTTACCGAATAACCGAGGATCTGGGCTATGCGGTTGCTCTGCTCAACTCCAAGCCTTACGAAGGCATATATACGCAGCTCGGGCGTGAGGGGTTCGTCTTCACTGATTATTATCTGTCGGTCGGGCAGGAGCAGTGAATTGATCCGTTCCACAAAATCCGGGAAAATATCAAGCAGAGCTTTGTCGATAAGTCTGTAGAATTCTTCATTGTCTTCTTCTGCAAACTTACCGGAGTTGACTATCTTGACAAGATCGTCACTTTGTCCGGCCGAAACTTTCCGTGTCACGAGTTTTGACAACTGATCGAGGCGTGCGGCATAGTTGGAGCATAACCCTATGAAGTTGCCTACGTAGGATTCAAGTTTTTTTGATGATGCCGCCAGCTTCTCCTGGCTGAGCCGGAGTCGCTTGAGAGAATTATAGGAATATATCAGAAGAATGATTGTGGCGATAAAAAGGATTGTTGTGATGATGACATAGAGAAGCATGTATTTACGTGAAGAGAGCGTCCTGTCACGTATATCGGCATCTATGAGAGGTATGATCGGGGCTATAGCCGGAGTACGCATCCGTATGTTGCTTGAGTTGGCATCTTCAAGAATGTAGTTGACATATCTGAAGGCATTGTCGATATCTCCGTGTTTATATACCCAATTGGCGAGTGTCGGGAGTGCCAGACCCTCATGCACGGAGCCTTTTATATCGCTTTCAGCTGCCAGAGCCAGATAACGGGCGTATTCTTTGAAGTCACCTTTATTACGATGTACTATGGCTAACTGATATGCAGCCATGGCATATAGATTGCTCTCTTGTGGAAGAGCACTGATAAGAGTCTCGAGCTGTGGCCTCGCCTCTCCCCATTTGTGCTCGTCGACCAGTCGTTCACCGTATATGAACTGATAAAATCTGTCGGAATCGGGAAGATAGCGAAGGAGGCTGTCGTCGCAGGCGTTGTATTTTTTCCGGTAGGTGTTGACATAATAATCGTGGTTTTCCACCCATGTCATAATGTAGGAATAACAACGTCGGGCCGTATGCCAATAGCTGATTTTATCTTCCGGAGCAGTTATCAAGGCGCTAAGTGAATCGAGTTTATGCAAAGCGGGAGGAAAGATTCCTGCTGTTGCGAGGGCGTCCACAAAAGCCAGGTCCCCTCTTAGGGATGATATGCTGTCGGGGAGTGAAGCAGACAGATCGAGAGCTTTGGCGGCATAGACAATAGCAGAGTCCGCCTCTGTCTGCCGATACCCCTCAGAAAGATTCACGTATGCCTGCCAACGTTCGTATGGAGTTGAGTTTACCGTTGCGAGATGCTTGATGGAATCAAGTTGATTCTCTTTGTGCTTCTTGTATGTACTTGAATTGTTGATTGTGGTGTTGAGTTGTTCAAGTGCTGATGTGGGAAGCACGTCGGAGGCTCTGTTTTCACCGGAGCAAGCGGTAAAAAAGAGGTAAAAAAACAGCATGNAAGCAATAAAAAGGGAGAAGGTGAGGAATTTTGTCGCTTTCATTATTATAAAGGTTAGTTGGGAAAGAGGTCTGTGAATCCGGATGGTGAGGTGTATCCGGAAGAAAGATATGCAAAATTAAAGAAAAAATATTAATTTTGCATCTTATTATGAATCCATCATACATTATATTTACACTTCCGAATGGCCTTCGCACTGTGTGCCGTCAAATAGAAGGGCTNGTGAGTTACATAGGGGTCGTAGTGAATGCCGGCAGCCGTGATGAAGGGGAAAAGGTGTATGGCCTGGCCCATTTTGTGGAACATACCATTTTTAAGGGTACTGACCGCCGGCGCAGTTGGCAGATCTCAAGTCGTATGGAGACCGTAGGGGGTGAACTTAACGCTTACACCTCGAAAGAGGAGACCATGATCTACACCAATGCCCCTGCGGGTTATGAAGCCAGGGCTCTCGAGCTTCTTTCCGACCTGATCGCTTCCAGTCGCTTCCCTGTTGAAGAGATAGAACGGGAGAGAGAAGTGGTGATCGAGGAGATACACAGTTATCTTGACAGTCCTTCAGATGCTGTATATGACGAATTTGAGGAGTTGGCTTATGCCGGTTCCGGACTTGCCCATAATATTTTAGGTTCTGCGGAAAGCGTGCGCAGACTTAACGGCCAGGATTGCCGACAATTCCTTGATAAATTTTATACTCCCGGAGAAATGGTGGTGTATTGCTGTACGCCGCTGGCTCCCGAGAAAATTCAGAAATTGGTTGAAAAATATTTCGGACCGTTACATTTTGAAAATATCGGTAGAGACCGAGTGGCACCGCCACCCATGGAATCTTTTGAAATCCGCAGAGACCGTGGAAATCATCAGGCCAATACCATAGTAGGGGCGCGTGTATTCGGGCGACGTGACCCACGGAGGTTTGCACTTTTCCTTCTGAACAATTATTTAGGTGGACCGTGCATGAACTCAAGACTCAACCGCGAGTTGCGGGAGAAGCGAGGCTATGTATATGCAGTTGACAGCAATGTGAGTCTGATGAGCGATGCGGGTCTCTTGCTGATATATTATGGATGTGATCCTGCCAACGTCATGAAATGCCGTGACATCATATATAGGGAACTTGACCGGTTGGCATCGACACGAATGGCTGAACCGACATTTGAGAAAATCAAAAGGCAGTATTGCGGCCAATTGCTTGTAAGTTCGGATCATAGGGAAAGTCGCGCTATGGCTCTCGGAAAAAGTCTGTTGTATTATGACACGGTGCATGACATTTCCACTACCGCGTCAAATATAAATGAAGTGACGTCGGAACAGCTCAGAGATGTGGCCGCCATGATTATGGAAGGTAATAAAGGATTACTGACATTAGTGTGAGATAGCTGTAGGTGTGATTAATCACTTCCCGTTCGGTTTAACAATCCTCTTAAGGAGGAAAAGAGCATAATATGAAAATTGGTAATATAGATCTTGGAGAGCGACCGGTGATGCTGGCGCCTATGGAGGATGTCACAGATCCCTCTTTCCGTCTAATCTGCCGCGAACAAGGTGCGAAGATGGTTTATACGGAGTTTGTGTCATCAGAAGCTCTTGTGCGTAATATTGCGTCTACGGCACGTAAGCTTAACATAGACGACCGTGAGCGCCCCGTGGCTATACAGATTTATGGCCGTGATCCTGAGGCCATGGTAGAGGCTGCCAAGATGGTGGAGGATGCCGGACCTGACCTGATAGATATTAATTTCGGCTGCCCTGTAAAGAAGGTTGCCGGGAAAGGCGCGGGTGCCGGCATGTTGCGTGATATCCCCAAAATGTTAGCCATTACAGAAGCTGTAGTGAAAGCAGTGAATCTGCCGGTTACGGTCAAGACCCGCTTGGGCTGGGATTGTGAGAACAAGATAATTACCGATCTGGGTCCACGGCTTCAGGATTGTGGTATAAAGGCCTTGACAGTGCATGGACGCACACGTTCGCAGATGTATACCGGGAATGCTGACTGGAGTCTTATCGGGGAACTGAAGTCTGATCCTCGTATGGAAATTCCGATTATCGGCAATGGCGATATAACTTCTCCGGAAGGGGCGGCAGCTGCATTTGACAAGTATGGCGTGGATGGTATAATGATAGGTCGAGGTGCCATAGGAGCCACATGGATTTTTCACGACGTTGACCAATATCTACGGGAAGGACACTGGTCACCGTTGCCTGACGCCGAGAAATTCGCTTTGTTACGACGTCAGATAAAAGAAAGTATCGATAGGATAGATGAATACCGCGGCATCCTTCATATACGTCGTCATCTGGCTGCTACCCCTCTTTTTAAAGGTCTCCCGGATTTTCGTCAGACACGTATAAAACTCCTCAGGGCCGATACTGCCGAACAAGTAGAACATATAATCAGAGAAATTGAAGAGAAATATTTCAGTCATTAAATATACTTTGTGTGTTATATAATAGAACCACTGAAATAATGATTTAATGAAAAGAATATTGCTTCTTATGATTGTTCTGGCCATGCTGCCGGGAGTTAAGGCTCAGGTTATACAACAATATAAAGTTGAAATCGGGCAATTTGATAAAATAAAAGTTACTGACAACGTGAATGTTGTCTACAGATGTTTACCCGATTCCACCGGCTGGGCACAGTATTCCGGCAGAACAGAATTTGCCGATGCCTTTATACTTACGCCCAAGGAGGGGACCTTACGCATACAGGTCTCCACTCAGGATGTGGGCAATCCTGATTTGCCGACGCTTTATGTTTACTCGGATTTCCTGACTTCTGTCGAGAATTCTTCAACAGCCACGCTTTTAGTGGAAAATCCGGCTCCCTGCGCAGAGTTCTCTGCTAAGGAAGTAGGCAATGGTAAGATATTGGTTGAAGGAGTCAGAGCTAATGTGGTGAAAGGCTCAATATCTACCGGCAACGGTATGGTGTCTATCTCAGGCTCATGCAGGGATGCCGTTTACAAGATGGTTGGCACGGGAATAATTTCATGTGACCGGCTTGAGGCTCAGAATGTGCAGTGCAAGATATTGGGAGGTGGCACAATCGGGTGTTGGGCCGTAGAAAAACTATCGGCCAAAGGCATTGGTTCCACCAAGATATATTATAAAGGCGACCCGATAATCAAGAAGTCGGGTGGTGGGAAGCTGTTCCCCCTTCCGGAGGGTAGGCCGCTTGACGTTGTAATAGATGAAGATTAATGACCACTCTTCCCGTTCAGGGGATGAACCGACATTGAAACTACGCACGGCGCGTACTTTGAAATGGAATACNATTGACCGNCTGGCNTCGCAGGTGTTATATGGTGTNGTAGGCGTTGTCTTGGCAAATGTGCTTTCACAAGANGATTTTGGTCTTGTGGGGGCACTTCTTGTGTTTCAAGCATTTGCAATAATATTTGCCGANAGTGGTTTCGGAGCCGCATTGCTTCAGCGTAAAGATCCCACGGAAGAAGACTATTCCACAGTCTTTTGGTTTAATTTTATAGTGAGTGTCGGCATCTACTGGATATTATGGTTTGCCGCCCCCTTTATCGCCGAGATATTTCAGGGTGACCGTAGATTGATTCCCTTGTCAAAGATAATGTTTCTTACCTTCGTACTCAATGCCTTGGGAATAGTTCAGACCAACCGACTGATGAAACGGATGGACGTCAAGATGATAGCCATTTCCAATCTTGTGGCACAGATAGTAGGTGGCGGTTTGGGAATATGGTTGGCAGTGGCGGGTTATGGAGCCTGGGCACTGGTATGGCAGTCGGTAGCTTTAGCAGGNGTAAAGACNGGTATNCTCTGGTTNACGGGTGACTGGNTACCGACNTGNTGGATAAAANGGGAATCGTTTCAGNGAATNTGGAGGGTAGGTTTGAGTGTGTTTTCCTCCTCAATGCTTAATACGCTTTTTCTCAACATATATTCATTTGTAATAGGCAAGTTTTATAATTTGCGGGCATTGGGTGTGTATTCCCAGGCCGACAAATGGAGCAAGATGGGTAGTGCATCCATGTCGCAGGTACTCACGGCATCCTTCGTACCGTTGCTTTCACGAGTGCAGGATAATAGTGAAGATTTCAGAAGATACATAAAGAAAATAAATAGATTCACTGCCTTTGCACTTTTTCCGGCCATGATAGGATTGGCTGCGGTAGGAAGCAGTTTGTTTCACACCTTGTTCGGAAATAAATGGGATGCAGCGATTATCTTGTTTCAGATACTGACAATCCGAGGAATATTCGTGGTGTTAGTATCACTTTATGGAAATTATATGCTTGCCAAGGGATATGGGAAACGACTGTTTACGATAGAAGTAGTCAAGGACACGGCAGTAGCGTTAGCGATTTTGGCGACAATTTTTGATGGGAGTGT
>WFLX010091133.1_pt1 | contig 29385 bp, 30 predicted proteins | sample 4967041 | NCBI WGS metagenome assembly WFLX01 (sample SAMN12857096, study PRJNA449069) | gut metagenome | isolation source: stool from male and female vole | host: Microtus ochrogaster | place: USA:Florida | collected 2017
ACCGTAAATGCTGCCTTTCCGAATGTGAAGCGAAACATTGTTGACAGAAACAAAATTTTTATATTTTTTTGTCAACTGTTCAGTGGTAATAATGTATTCCATGAAAATCCTCCATTCTTGCTCAACCCGCGAACTTGGGCACAAGCACAAATTTGCCTGTGAAAAATTTATTTTTCACGTAATATCTCCTTTCCTTGTCTCTATGGTACAGCACCAACCTGACATTAACTTTCCCGCAGCCTTACTTTTACCTTACTTTTTGCAAATCGGCATATAAAATAAAATGAATATGATATAATAGTGAATCACGGAGGCAATTATCATGAATCATTCATTTTTACAAAATAAAAAACTCCTGCTTGTGGATGATGAGCCTGAGCTGATTAAAATGGTTACATCAATCCTGTCGGATGAAGGCTTTGGGAATATTGTGACTGCGGTTTCCATGAAGGAAGGAATTACTGCAGTCCAAAAAGAGAAGCCCGACCTTGCCATTTTGGATGTCATGCTGCCAGACGGAAATGGGTTTTCCCTTATGCAGCAGATACGCACATTTTCAGACGTACCGGTAATTTTTCTAACCGCAAAGGATGAGGCTGTGGATAGACTGTCCGGGCTAGGGCTCGGAGCAGATGACTATATTGCAAAGCCTTTCCTGCCACAGGAATTTCTGTTTCGCATCTATGCTGTTTTACGCCGATGCTATAAGGAAGATACACCATTGATAAATCTGGACGGCTGCACCATTGACTTCAGTCGGGCCGAGGTCCACAAAGCCGGAAAAACCATCCCGCTGACAGCAAAGGAACATATTTTTCTGGAAACACTTGCCCGCAGTGAAGGCAGGATCGTGACCGTGGATACGTTATGCGAAGCCTTGTGGGGTGATAACCCCTTTGGCTACGAAAACAGCCTGAATGCCCATGTCCGCAGAATCCGTGAGAAGATTGAGACCGACCCGTCAAATCCCGTCTCCCTGATCACAGTCAAAGGCTTGGGCTATAAACTGAATACAAGGAAGTGAAGCCATGAAATCACTTGGGAAATATGTATCAAAATATTTAGCATCCTTCGCGGGGCTGGTTCTCCTACTACTGTTTATCAACGGCATTGCTTTTGGTTGGACGTTTTATGGAGTTGTAACAAAAGACTATGGCGACCTTTCGCCACAAAATATGTTAGAAGCTGCTGCTGCATCTGCTTCCCTGGAAGGTATCCAAGATAAAACATCTGAACAGTTAAAGGACAACCATATCTGGGCTGTCTATCTGGATATGGAAGGGAACAGAATCTGGGAAGTAGGCGCACCTGATGAGATACCAGAACATTTTACCGTTCAGGATGTGGCTGTATTTTCAAAAGGTTATCTTGCCGATTACCCAGTCTTCATTAGAAACACAGATGATGGTATGTTGATTTTAGGATATCCGAAAAATAGTTATATGAAATTACCGAGCAACTACTATTCACTGCGTTCCATCAAAACCTTTCCTTTTTTTGTTATGGGAATACTGGCAATTGATTTTACAATTCTGTTTCTGGCTTATTATTTCTCAAAGCGGAAAATTCTAAAAAACGCTGAACCGATCATAACCTCGATTGTAACACTCGGAAACGGCAAGCCAGCTTCCCTTTCCATGCGTGGAGAATTGGCAGGAATTGCCGACAGCGTCAACAAGGCATCTGACATATTAAGCAGGCAAAACCAAGCCCGTTCGAACTGGATCAGCGGTGTTTCCCACGATATACGGACACCCCTTTCTATGATCATGGGGTATGCAGAGCGGATTGCGCATGAAAAAAGCGCAGATACCCATATCCGCAAAGAGGCTGAAATTATCCGGCAGCAAAGTGTAAAAATCAGGGAATTGGTGCAGGACCTCAATCTCGTATCGAGGCTGGAATATGAAATGCAGCCCATCCATAAAAGTCCTGTAAACCTGGCAGGTTTGTTGCGCTCTTATACTGCTGAATTACTCAACACGGGCCTACCCGATGGGTATTCCATAAATATCGGGATTGCACCTGCCGCAGAAACAATTTCTTTCAATTGTGATGCCCGCCTGATCTCGAGGGCAGTAGGTAACCTTGTGCAGAACAGCATAAGTCACAACCCGGACGGCTGTGATATTGCACTGGCTCTTGATTGCACAGACGAAAGTATTTCCCTTTCCATATCAGATAATGGCATTGGCCTGTCAGCCGAGAAACTGAAAGAACTAAATGAAAAACCACATTACATGGAAAGCACAGATGACAGATTAGATTTGAGACACGGCCTTGGACTAATTCTTGTCCGTCAGATTGTAGACACCCATAATGGAACCATGCAGGTTGAAAGCGAAGAACAGAGAGGCTGCAAAGTCATTTTAGACTTTCCGATCAGCGGAGACAACTGAATAAAAACAACCGCTATAAATTCAAGAGATATTTTTTGCTGCCACCTGTTCCTGTCGCCCCTTAAATATCCACAAATGATATTGGATTATGTTTTATTGCCTTTTTGAAATAACTGAATCAATCAAACCATATGCTAAGGCTTCATCTGCACTCATAAAATGATCTCTATCCGTATCTCTTTCAATTTCTTCAATGGTACGCCCTGTATTTTCCGCTAAAATGCGATTTAACCTCTGCTTGTTTTTTTGTATATGGTCTGACATGATTTGTATATCACTGGCTTGCCCTTGAAAACCATTACCATGTATAGCCGGCTGGTGTATCATGATTTCCGAATTGGCTAATGCCATACGCTTTCCATGTGCGCCGCCCGCCAATAAAAAAGCTCCAAAACTCGCGGCAAGTCCTACACATATCGTAGAAACATCGCATTTGATATACTGCATAGTATCATAAATCGCTAATCCGGCTGTTACAGAACCCCCGGGACTGTTGATATAAAACTGTATATCTTTGACCGGATCTTGCGCTTCTAAAAAGAGCATTTGTGCTATGATCAAACTAGCGGAAGTATCACTGACTTCTTCCCCTAAAAAAATTATTCTGTCTGATAATAACCGTGAAAAAATATCATAACTTCTTTCTCCGCGACTGGTTTGTTCGATAACGTAAGGGATCGTGCTCATGCTGCAATCTCCTTCATTTCAGCAATAAATCTATGNTATTTAAACATACAAGAAGAGCTCATAGAAATTCTGTTTTGCTTTGGCATAAAGATTCCAATATCCCTATAGGTTTTNGGCGGATATAAATATACTTGTTTAAAAGCAAAGGAAAANGATTGCTGAGTATCATATCCGGCTTCATNTGCAATTTGTATTATCGGTTTATCTGTCTTGACCAGTTTTTCAGCAGCTATCGTANGTCTGCGGTTTTGTAGATATTTATAAATCGTAATTCCTGTCTGCTCTGTAAAAATGCGATTAAGATGGAATTTGGAATAACCAATATTTTTTGATATATTGTCTAAGTTGATTTCTTTCTCTAAATTTTTCTCAATATAGTCTATGACTTTCCTGACAACTTCCTTTTGGTCTTTCATGGTAATAACCCTGCCTTTCCGCAACCTGCGATTTGTGCCGCAGGCACAAATTGCGATTGAAAAATAAGATATCAATCTTATTTTTCAATCTACCTCCTTGCACTTTTCATTATTATAGCAAGTTTAGATGTACCTGTCTTAATAAAAAGTGCTAAAGTCTNCATGATTTACAAGAAGATCAAAAGTAACTTTCCATTTATCTATAGTAAATGGGAGAATTATTTTTAATTTTTATTGTTGTACCTCTTTAAATATTCTGAAAAGCGCCTCATTAACACATGTGCAAAATAGTGAGCCATCTGCGGCGGTTGTGCCAAAAATGACAGAATCGCAAAATCATTAGACGCAGCTATTTTGCCGTCATTCGACACTTTTTTAATCTTGAGTAACAGTGCAGAAACCGGAACCGGAATGTGCCTCCCGCTGAGTGTGTTCGTCAAATTCTGCTTGGCTAAATTTCTCAATACCTGTCAGGGTTCCATTCCCAGAGGTATTTAGATTTGAAAAATCACGAACCGTATAGACATCAATTGAACCACTTTCGTTCCACGAATTGCGGATTTCGCCGTGGAACTTTCCACCAGTCAGGCTCTCGCCGTTAGAGTTTAAAATATCTTGGAAGTAGCGTATCTTTTCGCCATTGAAATACCATTGATCATTTTCAACATCATAGGTGACACCAAATGCTTCATACTCTTTTGCCATATCTTCGAGTTCCTTTGCAGAGGATAGATCACCAACTATGGTTACAATAGGAGGCGGATTTTTGATTGCCTCAATGTCACGGGCAGCAAATTCTTCCTCCGAAAACTCTCTTACACCAACCAATGTTCCGCTGGGATCAAAAGATCCGTCATTAGAGCGAACAAAGCTGTTGAGATTACGGACAGCATAAACATCAACCACGCCATCTTCGTTAAAAAAGTCCCTGCCAGCCCGGGTGCCATCCGCTATAGTATAATAGTCCTCAAACCACCTCACTACCTTTCCGTTATAATACAGTTCATCCTTTTCAGCGTCATAGACCATGCCGAACTGTTCATAGGTCTTGAACTGCTCCGCATAGGCATTCCCATCCGCTTTGGCATCCCCTCCATCCTCGGCATACGCTGCAAGAACAGGTGCGGATTCATTTGACACTTGTGGTGAAGATTCTCCCACCTGTGCCGTATTTCCATTCGACATAGCCACCCCTGCACTGCACCCTGTACCGGCTGTCACAATCAATGCGCTTAAAAGAACCAGCATAAGATGCTTATTATTTTTCATAAGATAAACCCTTCCTTTCTTTGAATGTACTTATAGCATAGCAGTCTTATTTGTGTTGCATTTGTAGTTAGTGTGTGATTTATGTGTAGAATGTGCATCTCGGATGCACATGAAAAGGCGGCAGGTCAAAGTCTCCGCCGCCTTTTCAACTGGAATATTAAATTGTGAAAGAAAAACGGACTCCGGAAGCAGTATTGCAGACCATGCATTCACTCCCATGCTGGCGCAGTATCCTCTGCGTGACATACAGCCCAAGCCCGCTCCCTCCTGTTTTCCTGCTCCTTGACTGTTCCACACGGTAAAAGGCATCAAACAGTTTCGGAATACTTTCATCCGGTATATGCGTCCCCGTATTTTCAACGGAAAACTCCAATTGTCCGCCCTCCACATGCCCGCTGATCCGGACGGCTGCACCGGGCGGAGAATACTTGACTGCGTTTCCGATCAAGTTGGAAAAAACCTTCTCCATCAGCATTTTATTTCCATTTATAAAAGCGGTGGCCGGCAGGTCAAGACATATCTGTAAATCTTTCTCTGCCATGAGGTCTTCCGTTTCATTCAGATAACGCCGTATGACCTGCACACAGTCAAAATTGTCTTTCTTAAAGTCTGCGCCTGCGGCATCCAGCCTTGATATGGTCAGTATCTCCTGCACCATCGTCTCAAGTGTGTTTGCAACCTCCAGCGATCTTGCAAGGTATTTCCCGTGATCCTTATAAGCCCCGATGCCCAGCAGCATCCCCTCTAACTGGCCTTTGATGACTGTGATGGGGGTTTTTAATTCATGGGACACGGCAGAAAAGAAATCCGTCCTTGCCTGTTCCAGTTTCTTTTCACGCTCGATATCATCTTCCAGTTTCTTATTTGCATCCTGCAGGTCAGACAATGCGGCAGATAAATTATGCGACAATGAATTAAGGCTTTTCTCCAATGATCCCAGCTCGTCCGTCCTGTGTCCGTCAAGCTGCCACTCCAAATGCAGCCCGGACATTTCTTCTGATATGCGGCTGATCTCCAATACCGGTTTCGTGATCAGACGGGAATAAATCCATGAGGCAGCAAGCGAAACCGCGATAATAGCGAAAAGAAGATGCGGCAGGATACGCTGGAATGCCTGCCGTAATTCTGCGACCTGCTCCGCTGTCCCATATACAATAAGCATATAGCGGGTGTCATTATCTGAAAAAGAAAAATAATAGTTAGCTGATAAAACAGGNCTGCTTTCATNGGAATCCTCCACTGCTGACAGCGTAATCCCGCCTTCCCATTCATCACCGGCCCATTCCGTGGGCAGCGGCACCTGCTGTCCGTTCCCATCATATAATGCCACAGAGTATATTTCCATATTCTGTTGGAACTGATCGAACAGGCCCCCGCTGTCTGAAAAAGCTACCTGCTCCAGCTCAGCAAGAAATCCCTGTACCTGCCTGTCCAATGCCGCACTCAGCCTGTCAGAATAAGTCTGCGGCATCAGCCATGCCAAAAGCCCATATACCAGNAGGGAAACGCACAGCAGCATGGCCGCCGTAATGAAAAATACTTTTGCAAACAGACTGCTTTTAACTTTCCTTATCAATTTTGTACCCTACCCCTCTGACTGTCTGAATAAATTCAATGCCCAGCTTTTTGCGCAGATTCTTGATATGCGTGTCAACTACCCGCTCATCACCATAAAAGTCATACCGCCACAGCTTATCCAGCAGGTTCTGCCTCGTCATGATACGCCCCTGGTGGGTCAGCAGTTCCCTCAATACTTCAAACTCCCGCTGTGTCAGTTCATAAGCGGTCCCGTCCACCGTGGCAGTATAATTATCCAAATCCAGAAACAGATTCTGATAGGCAATGGTCTTATTCCCCTCCTCCTGCGTCTGACCGCTCCGCCGCAGGACAGCCGCAATTTTCCGGATCAAGATTGGAACAGAAAACGGCTTNGTGATATAATCATCCACCTGCAGGTCTAATCCCCTTATCTGTTCTTCCTCACCGCCTAATGCGGTGAGCATGATGATTGGCACCTGGGACTGTTTCCGTATCAGCTCACAGACTCCGAAACCGTCAATCTTCGGAAGCATGATGTCCAGCAGGATTAGGTCAAACTTATTTTTCGCAAACAGATCCATTGCTTCAATGCCATCACTGGCAGATGTCACCCCATAGCCAGCCTCTTTCAAAAATTCCCGTAACAGTTCCTGAATATCCATATCATCTTCAACAATTAAAATATTTTGCATGGGAACACCTCCGTACTCTGTGCATCATACCATACTTTTTTGTGTTTTGTGTGTAGTTTGCCAAAGTTGTATAAAACCATCCCCCTCTGTCATTCCATCTCCCCAAACGTGCCAGCCCTTGACAGATTCCGCTCTTTCCTTTTACTTCGGCAGAATACCGTTCCTGCCAAAGCAAAAGCACCCACTGAATTATACCACAAAATTGTCCTGCATTTTACCGGATTGCACGAAACGACTATTTTCCGGGAATGGAAAGCACAAAAAAGAGAGGCTCACCAGTCGCTCCGATGAACCCCTCCAAACCTGATAACCCTTGATTTCAAGCCATTTTCTTATACTTTCGCCAAATCGTTCAAAATTCCTACGGCATCAATTATTTATAGCCGCCTGGCCAGCTATCAACATCCGTCTGGTTTAACCTCTTTATAAATAATTATCCCATCTTATGGCCTGTACCACTCCGCAAAACTTACCACTTCCCCGTCTACCAGTTCCACACCCCAGAATATCGGAAATTCCGTCTCTCGCCAATACTTCTCAAACGCTTCCGCATCCAGTTCAATACATTCACCCTGATGGTTTTCCAGTATAAAATACCTACAATCACTGCTGACCGGATATACGGCATCTTCTCCCTCCAGATCAACAATCTCAAAGCCCACGTCCGGATCATACTCCGGCTTCCAGTCCGGGGTTCCGGGCACTACCCAGTTCTGCCGGTCTATCGTAACCGTGCCGCCGCCAAAATCCGTGATATACCCAAGTACCTGCTCACTGTTTTCCGGTATGACCGCGAAAGTATCCGCGATCACCGCCAGTTCGCTTCCCCAGCCTTCTTCCGCCTCTGCCGGATAACAGTAATTCACCAGCCATATCTTATCTTCCGCCTCATATAATCTGGCTTTATGGCGAAGTCCGTCCTCATCTTTTGTCATACGCACTCCATCCGGCACATAGTTATCATCTGTCAGTATCCGCTCGATCGGATAGCCGCTCTCAAAGACTGCCACAAAGAGCATAACGTCCTCATTTGCCACAGCATACCATAATGCGGCCCCTTTTCTCTGCCATTCCCCGTCGGGCAGATAAAAAGAAAATCCCGCATCATCCACGACAAGTGTGGCCTGTTTTTCCTCTATGATACCCTCTTTCATGATCGTGAGCGTTATCGTATCTTCCGCCGCGCTCTCCTCCNCGGGAAGATTTTCGGAAAGGTTCTCTTCTTCGGACTGTNCGCTGCGCTTCCAGTATACTGTTTCCCCATACCAGTCCATCAGAATATATTCCGCGCCGCCATCGTTTTCGTATTTCAGGGTCAGGATTTCCTTTTCCTCACCGTGCGGCTCATAAGGCTCTATCTCCACGCTGATCTCCCCATTATCTTCTTCGCACCGGCCGGTTCCGCCTACGGTAATGCCGATATAATAACTGAATTCTCCTGATTCGGATATTTCCATCTCATCTCCAAAGGATATCCCCGTTCCCCAGATGTTCGGATCCGTCCTCTCAAAGTCTATCATCCAACTGCCCGCCATTTTCGCAAATTCAGATTCTTTGTTATCTGCCATCTCATCTATATGTTCTTTTACCACTGAACANCCCACCAGCGTTCCCATGCTCACTGTCAGNGCCACGGCACAGGCCAGAATGGAAAATCCGTTTTTCTTTCCTGTCTTCCGNAAAATATTCTGAAATCTTTTTTTCATNATCTGNTTTCCACCGTAAAATCCTGTGGATAAAGCGATGCGCCTGCCATATCCTTTATGAAGCGTAGANAAAAGTGTTTCCGTATATGCCTTTTTCGTGGCAAGATCCGCTCCCCTTGTGACCCTTTCGTCACAGGANAGCTCCATATCCACCGCCGCCTCTTTCTGCATGAACCAANCGATGGGATTAAACCAGTGCATACCGTTCGCTGCCACAAACAGCAGTTTCCAGNATACNTCCCCACGTTTTANGTGAACAAGCTCATGTTTCAAAATGAANNATAACTCTTTTTTACTGTACNCCTTGTCCGGCAGAACCAGAACAGGCCAGAAAAAGCCAAGAAGCATCGGACTTGCCGCTTCAGAATACTCTATGACAGGCACANCATGCCTGATATGCAGTTCCCGCTTTATTTCCAACANCTGCTGTAAAACGACAGCTTCCTTTACCGGCCTTCCGTTTTTCATTACCTGCCTTATATAATGCAGATAACTTGCCATATGCACAACTATAAAAAGTATACTCCCTGTAATCCAGATAAAAGCACTGATATCCAAAGGCGTAATGCTTTTTTCGCTCTGTACTTCCAGCGGAGTTGTCATCTGCTCAGGTATTTCCACAACGATCCGTCTTGGAGCAGGCTCCACAACTGTCACATTCGCCTCACTTTGTTCNGCTTCCGAAACAATACGGTCTTTTAAACCAAGCGCCAAGTCCACAACGGATCTTCCATCGGATCCACTGAAGAAAATCAGCATCCTGACAGCAAGAAATATCCAGATCAGATAATTCCATTTTGCGGCATACCGCCTGTTTAACAGCGGTGATAACAATAGCAATAGAAGAATGACCGGACTGACCGATACCGAAATTTCCAAAACAGTAAGAAACAGGTGTGTCATCACGCATCCTCCTCCCCGGAACATTCTGCTTCCAGTTTGTCCAGAAAATCCCTGAGTTCTTCCACATCGGAACTTTTGATNGCTTTCGAGCTGTACAGNGTAGCTACCATATTCTGTATTGAATTGTTATACAGTTTTTCAAGAAAATGTCTGCTCGCTCCGGCTTTATATTCATTTTCCGAAATAACAGAGGTATATAGATTACTTCCCGTTGAGCGGTCACAACTGACAAATCCTTTATCAGACAGCCGCGCCAATGAAGTCATCAAGGTAGAAAGCTGCCATTTTCTTCGCCCCTGCAATTCCTTTAAGATATAATTTGAGGTGACCGGATTTTCACTGTTCCAGATTACCTGCATGATTTCCAGTTCTGCCTCGCCCAGCTTTTTTAGATCATTACTCATATAATATATCTCCTGTCATTATACATTTGTATAATTCATTATACGTTTGTATAACNNATCTGTCAAGCAGTATTTTCTATNTTCTCTGAAAACCCGCCACCCGCATATTACCTCACTATTTTACNTCATGCCACCTGATGTTTATGAAATGCCTTGTAAGCAAATGGCAGTGTAATGACGCTTACAAGCAGAGCTACCAAAATCAACATAACAGGATAAGATATTTTTAATCCAAATATATGAAAGACCTCGTATTTCGTCAGCGCAGTATAAGCTGCAGCCATCTTGGCCGGCATAAGGTTCAAAATATTGTTATATGTCCGGCTGCTTCTTGAGTACGACAGAAACGATGGTATAAAGAAAAACACCATTGTACATATAATTACCGGAAAAGGAGAGGACATCTTAGCTGATAACAGCAACGTGATCCCTTGCATTAACAGACACATAAAGTATCCGGCCAAAAGCACATACAGATATGNCTGCAATAAATTTNCATCTGCCGGAGCCAGAAAATTTAAAACCTGCAGNCTGCAGGCCGCCCCNCCGCTCCCATATATAAGAAATGTCNCAAATGTCAAAATAAGTATGCCTAAAANATAAATGACACTGGTAAGCAGAAACGATGATACAATCTTTGCAACAATCAATTTGCTCCTTCCGTATTTTGTTGACAACAGGATTGCATCAGCTCCTGTCTGGTATTCAGATGAAAATATAGGCGCCAGGGTAATGCAGACCACCAAAGCGATTACCATCAACGCAACATAGCTGATACCCAATAATTTATTCCATCCAGTGTTATACTCATAATGAAAAGGGATTGTGAGCTTTTCATTTTGGGTTATAAAATACTCTTTATCCGCTTCAGAATAATTGCCGTAGGAATAATCCATATTAAGATATTCATCAACTTTTTTCATCCGGTTTTCATAGAAGTTCTCAGCATCTTTAAGATTCAAACTTCCTATCGCATAGTAATCATAGTTTTCCCCCTCTGGTGTAAATGCCATATCTATAAGGAATATAATATCACTGTTGGACTGAATATATTTTGCATAAGCAGCATTATTGATCCATGAGCCCACCGTACCATCTTCTTTGATAAAACTGGCAGGATCGGCATAAGCGCTTTGGTAATTTGTGATCACAGACTGTAATTTTTCAGTCGTTAAATCGCATGAAGAATTCTCCATGGAATTCCTTTTTGCAAGGATTGCCGACATTCCGGTAATTTCCGTTCCGTCTTCATTGATCCAGTTATTTTCACTGATCGTAAGACACGGGACAATAATAAGCATAACCATCATCAACGAGGCAGCACAAAGAAAAGATTTCTTTTTAAATACTTTCATAAATTCAAAGCGTATTATTTTTTTCATATTCCATATCCTCCCTAACGATTCTGAAAATGATAAAGATACAAATCCTCCAGCGTTGGCGGCACGGGAACCGCCTCCGCAAAAGGCTGGTTGTCGTTTATAATCCGGATTTCTACATTCCCGTCTGCAAGATGATGCAGATTCGCCACACAGAAACTCTCATTTATCCTGTCAGCATCTCTCCCGTCAACCACATATTTCCAGACCTTTCCCCGCATGGAATCAGTTACNCCTTCGACCGATCCCCTTAAAAGGAGTTTCCCACTTTTCATCATCAGTATAGTATCCGCAATATANTCAACATCTGAAACGATNTGTGTAGACAAAATTACTATCTTGTCTTTGGAGAAATCAGAAATCAGGTTACGAAACCGCACCCGCTCTTTNGGATCAAGNCCNGCGGTNGGTTCATCCAAGACAAGAATTTTAGGATTGTTGATTACTGCCTGCGCAATGCCCAATCTCTGCTTCATGCCGCCTGAAAAAGTACGGATCTTTTTATTCGCAACATCTGACAGACTTACAATTTCAAGAAGCTCCCTGGTCATAGACCTTGCCTTTTTATCACTTAATCCCTTTAATGCAGCAATATAATACATAAATTCTTTGGCAGTAAAGTCAGGGTAGTAACCAAAATCCTGTGGCAAGTAACCAAGTAAGTTACAGTAAGCATTTCCACATTTCCAAATATCACGGCCGTCCATCAGGATCTCACCCTCTGAGGGTTGTAAAACGCCGCAGACCATGCGCATAAGAGTGCTCTTGCCTGCCCCATTCGCCCCAAGCAGTCCATAAACACCGGGGGAAAGNGCTATATTCATACGGTCTACTGCTTTTTTTCTTCCAAATTGCTTTGTAATNTGCTTTAATGTCAGTTCCATTTGTTTCCTCCTTAATCAAAATAATTCCGTTTAGCCAGACTCTATCATGCTTTCATCGCTTTTTGTTGAATTTTGCCCAAATAAAAATAGGATTGCCTCAAAACGAATTTTCAATAAACATTCAGGCAATCCCACTGTCATTCAGGCATAAAAAGCGAGCAAGCTGTCATTTCTCAATTCTTAAGCATTGCACAAATTCATTCTCCTTAAAAAAAGAATTCAAAAGTACATTCTTATATTTTCGTATCAATTTATCTACAATTAGAAGCCCGTTTCCACGACCCAGTCCTTTATCCGTTGTTCCGGCAATAACTCCCTTTTCCCTCGTCTGCTGACGCACTGTATTGCTGATTGAAAAAAGATACTCCTGTCTATTCTCTTGCATTAAAATTACTACNGTCCCTTTACAGGACTTTGCTTCTTCTACNGCATTATCTATCAGTATTCCAAGAATACGGATTAANTCAATCTGCCCAATACAGAAAATATCATCTGCACCATCCAATCGTACCTGTAAATCTATTGGCACATTCTGTTCAATCCCCTGCATGATCTTAAAATATAAAAATGACTTCAAGCTCTCATCGTGTATGCCTGTAAGTTTCGCATACAAATCGTTTTTCTGTAGTTCCTGTTTTGCAAAAGGGACAATATTTTCATCATAAAATACTTTCATCTCTTCATCATTGCTTCTATCCACAAATCCGCCCATTGTAAGGAATATATTTTTTATATCATGCCTGATCCCCCTCATATCTTCCATATTTTTTTCAAGTTCATGGTTATACTCTGCAAGTTGGTGCAGATCTTTTTCCTGCAGGCGCATTTCCTCTTTTACCGAAATACTTTTTACCAGCAGGCGGATATAAACAACCTGGATCATTACAATGATTGTACATAGTCCGATCCAAAGAAGTGGAAATTCATAGGTGTTATCTTCCGGAACAAAAGGAAGCAGTTCCGTCATCATCAAACAGCATAGGGTCAAAATCATTACCAGCATAATGGAACGGTCAATCTCTGTATACGTCATGCTGTATTCCTGCAGGTTTATCAGCCACTTTTTTATGANAACACTNAAATANNGGANCATTNAGNAAATNNAAACAGCTANAATANNNATTCCTGCCAGTAAACATAGTATTTTTCCAACAAANNCNTCTGTAANTCCTCTCNCAAGGNAGTTTANAAAAAGAGACTGTTCACATTTTTGATATANNNAAAGAACNACCATGCAGCATAGCACTGCATGTCCAATGGCAATACCATATCCCNTTTTCCTNTGATGAATCCCTCTGACCANNACAAACAGTTCTAATAAAAGTAAAAATGTAAAAGGAATGATNCGTGAANGCNNATACTNCGGNATNTANAGGAANTGCAATACCACTTTGTTNNCCAGCATAAAAGATGNCACTNCTGTCAAGTCATTNACNGACAGTTCCAGCAATGGCATNATTTTCAAAACTGCTGTCAAAATCAAGATTTCACTNATNTCCATAACATAGTANANATTTCGGCTCCGNAGCTTCCATCCGATAAACAGCATAAATATCAGAAACGGCAATTCCAAAATGAGCGCTTTCCTTTTTACGTAATCCACTTTTTCACCTCACTCCGCAGACGAAAGGAACAGGGAATCTCCTGCTGATTGGATAATTTTAAAAACCCTTCTTTCATCTTTAATATATGCTTTTTATTTACGATGTAAGAACGATGCACTCTGATAAAGCTGTCCCCTAATTTTTTCTGTTCCNCATCCAAAGTGCCGATAATCGTAATCACAGATCCATTGATCGTATGATAGGTTATTCCATGCGATACATTTTTCTCTGTTTCTATATAGACAATATCATCTAAAAAAATAGAAATATCTTCATCCATACCGGGATTCAATAAAATAGACTCTGTAATATTTGACATTTCTGATTTTGTCTTATTTAGCAGCATTATGATATATTTGCGGTATCCGTCGGAAAGCTTTTGTATATCACTGCTTTTTTCCAGAAAGCCAAANGGTTCTACCCCGCTTTTTAAGACATCCATCGCCATCTCGTGATGATTTGTAGTAAAAACAACCTTACAATCACTTTCTGTCTGCCGCAGTGCTTTCGCTACATCAATGCCATTTAGTTTTCCGCTGCCAAAATCCAAATCAAGAAAAATTAAGTATTGTGACGGATTATTTTTTATATAGGAAAACAATTCATTGCTGCCCGATGCCATGCTGACAACCTTTGCNTCAAGTTTNTGTGATTTGATCATTTCATTAATTTTTTCTGCGCCTAATTGCAAAATGAACTGATCGTCATCGCATAATATAATTTTTAACATACGAAACACGCCCTTTTTATAAAACTGTATACGTCATAATTATATGCCCAACTCATTTTTCTATCAATATCATATATAATCTTATCATTCATTTATTGTCTTTTTGAAATAACAGAATCAATCAAACCATATGCTAAGGCTTCATCTGCACTCATAAAATGATCTCTATCCGTATCTATTTCGATTTCTTCAATGGTACGCCCTGTATTTTCTGCTAAAATGCGATTTAACCTCTNCTTGTTTCTTTGTATATGGTCTGACATTATTTGTATATCGCCAGCTTGCCCTTGAAAACCATTACCACGTATAGCCGGCTGATGTATCATGATTTCCGAATTGGCTAATGCCATACGCTTCACTTACTTTTGGTCTTTCATGGTATACCACCTTGCACTTTTCATTATTATAGCAAGTTTAGATATACTTGTCTTAATTAAAAGTGTTATTTTGGCACCAGATCTTGATAAATACATTCAGGTTGTGTTGTTTGCATTTAAATTACATCAGCCAAAGCTGCCGCTTTTTTGCATCCATCTGTCTTNTCGATATCANCAACATTCAGCACACCGGGAATCAAAACCTCGCCAACCATCTTCCATTTATTCAAAGCACACATACGTTCCATAGGAATACGGACCCCATCCATAACGGACAAATCCTCTTCCTCACAGCAGGTGATCAACGCACATTCCTTGCCGGCGATATCTTTCCCGCCTACAACCAAAGAGAAAATACGGTCAATGACACCCTTGATCTGTGCCGGAATAGAATACCAGTAAACCGGCATAGTAAACACGATCGCATCCGCCTCCAGAATTGCCGGTGCTATCACATTAAAGTCATCATCAAAGCTACAGGCTTTCCCTGTAGAAAAACAGGTTTCACAGGCACGACATCCGCCGACTTTTTTCATAGCGGCATCAAAGCGGGNAACGGTATGCCCTTTCTCCTCCGCGGCCTTGATAAACGCATCCGTCATAGCAAAGCTGTTTCCATTTTTGCGGGGGCTTCCTGTAATAACAACAATTTTTTTACTCATGATCAATATCCTCCTCGTTTCCTGCAAGATTGACTTTTCCTGCTGTTGATATTATAATCTTAGCAAGAATATACCAAAAAACAAGTACGCACNTTNNGGTGCAATACTTACATGATAGTTATATACTTACCTAAAGNAGAGTGTAAAATGGGCGAACGCTGTATCTCAAAAGAATGTCTGAAAACAACAGGTTTCAGCTACACATTATCCCTGATCAACGGAAAATATAAAATGACAATTCTTTATACGCTTATGGAATTTGGCGTAGTCCGCTTTAACGAAATGAAAAAATATATTGGNGAGATTTCTTACAAGACTCTTAGTTCCACCNTGAAAGAATTAGAAGCAGACCAATTAGTACACAGAAAAGAATATCCCCAGATACCTCCAAAAGTGGAATATCGTCTGACAGAACGCGGAAAATCTCTGATTCCTATTTTGGACGGGATGTGCGAGTGGGGAGATAACAACAGGCTGCCATAATGAGAACGGCCCGTTGTACGAGCCGTTGATATTACAAAAGCCTTTAACTCTTTCCCGTCATCTCGCTGATAAATCCGCTGATCTTCGGTGCCGCATCCTCGCCATATTCCGCAATGATATTGACGATAGCAGATCCCACAATCACCCCATCCGCAATGCGGCAGTACTTCTCTACCTGTTCTCTGGTATGTATGCCGAATCCCACCGCAACCGGCGTATNNGTACACTGACGGATTTTTTCNACAATNCCGTCAACCTCTGTCTTNATATTNTCACGCATTCCGGTAACNCCCATNGAAGAAACCAGATAAATATATCCTGTGGCGTCCTTTGCNAATTTGACGATTCTTTCTTCACTTGTCGGGGCAATCAANCTTATTAAATCNANATTATATTTTTTTGTAAATTCAATAATTTCGTCACTTTCNTCATACGGAAGATCCGGTATNATCATACCNTNNACCCCGACCTCCTGACACTTTTTNCANAANGCGTCNTANCCATAATTNAATACCGGATTGGCATAAGTAAGAAATACCAGCGGCACCTGCGTCTCTTTTCTCAGATCCTCCACCATCGTAAAGATCTTGGTAAGCGTACACCCATTTCGCAGGGCACGCACATTCGCCTCCTGAATGACCGGACCCTCTGCTATGGGATCCGAAAATGGGATACCGATCTCGATGATATCCGCTCCCGCCTTTTCCATCGCAAGGATAAATTCCTTCGTCTTATCCAGACTGGGATCCCCTGCTGTTAAAAATCCTATAAAACATTTCTTATCATTAAATGCCTCTCTGATCTTACTCATTTTTATCATGCTCCTTTCATAGCCTGCAATTCTTTTAACCTAATTCCTTCTATAATAATATCCAATATTCTCTATCCGTTTCCTGCAGTCCTCTCCGCAAACTGCCGTCTTCCTTCCTGCCATTATCTATTATAACATCATCTATTCACTCAGCTGNATNCCGCGGTATCTGGCNATNGCNGCNACATCCTTATCCCCGCGNCCGGACAGGCAGCAGATGATNATCTGATCCTTTCTCATNTTCGGCGCAATCTTCATCATATGCGCCACTGCATGGGAACTTTCGATAGCAGCAATGATACCCTCTGTTCTGGCNATATACTCAAATGCATCCACCGCCTCATCATCCGTCACCGGCACATATTCCGCCCTTCCGGTATCATGCAGATGAGCGTGCTCCGGTCCGATCCCCGGATAATCCAGTCCGGCGGAAATCGAATACACCGGCGCGATCTGCCCGTATTCATCCTGGCAGAAGTAAGATTTCATACCATGAAAGATGCCCTCGCGTCCCACAGCGATCGTAGCTGCCGTCTCATTGCTGTCAATTCCTTTTCCTGCCGCTTCGCATCCGATCAGCTTTACGCTTTCATCCTTAATAAATTCATAAAACATACCCATGGAGTTGCTGCCGCCGCCGACGCATGCCATCACAACGTCCGGCAGCTTGCCCTCCGCTTCCAATATCTGCGCCCGTGCTTCCCTGCTGATCACGCTCTGGAAATCTCTCACGATCATCGGGAACGGATGGGGTCCCATCACAGAACCCAGTACATATAATGTATCATCTACCCGTTTCGTCCATTCTCTCATACATTCATTGACCGCATCCTTCAATGTCATGGTTCCGCTTTCCACAGGATGNACCTTGGCGCCCAGCAGCTCCATACGATAGACATTGAGNGCCTGNCGTATCGTATCCTCTTTCCCCATGAAGATNTCNCACTCCAGCCCCAAAAGCGCAGCTGCCGTGGCCGTCGCCACACCATGCTGNCCCGCTCCGGTCTCCGCNATGATCCTCGTCTTGCCCATTTTTTTTGCAAGCAGCGCCTGACCGAGTACATTATTGATCTTATGNGANCCGGTATGGTTCAAATCTTCTCTTTTAAAATAGATCTTGGCTCCGCCCAGATCCTCCGTCATTTTCTTTGCATAATAAAGCAACGACGGGCGGCCTGCATATTCCCGCATCAACTGATCCAGCTCTGCGCAAAATTCCGGATCATCCTTATAATGCGCGTAACTTTCCTTCAGCTTCTCGATCTCCGTCATCAAAGTCTCCGGGATGTAACACCCACCATGAATTCCATATCTTCCTTCCTGATTAGATTCACTCATAATTCCTTCTTCCTTCCTTTATTTTTAGTGTTATTTTAGCAAAACTACAATTTATTAAATTTTATTTTAACTTATTTATCTATTTGTATTTTAATTTGTATTTTTATTACTATTTTGATTTTACAACTTTACTTATATCTTCATTATATTTCTCTGTATATGCTTTTATTTCGCCAATTTTCTCCTATTTTTTCTTCCTTTTTCCCCTCTTTTTCACCTGTTTTCCTCCTTCTCCTCTTCACTGTATGCTCACTCCACATTTATGGCTCTTACCTTCTCCATAAACACTCTGATCTTTTCCTTATCCTTCACACCGTCCGTCTCCAGACTGCTGCTGACGTCGACTGCATACGGCTTGACATCCCTGATCGCCCGCTCTATATTATCGACGCTGATCCCACCGGCTAAAAAAAACTCCCTGTCTATCCCCTGAATCAGATCCCAGTTAAAATGTTCCCCCGTTCCTCCCGGAAGCGTCTGGGAATAGGTATCCAATAAAAGCCGACCGCATTTCGTCTCACCTATTTTCTTGAAATCCTCCGCTCCCCTAATCCTGAAGGCCTTGATACATCTTTCCTGCGGATCATCGATTCCATGTTGGGTCAGACTTTCAAACAATTCCTCCTCATATGCCGCATCCTCATCCCCATGCAGCTGCAGATAATCTACCGTCCCGCTAACCAGCGATTCCGTCAACAACCCGATTTCCTGCTTTACATAGACTCCCACCCTCTTTATCCGGGGATCCAGCTCCTTTGCAAGCATGGCGGCTGTTTCCAGACTGACCTTTCGTCTGGTATCAGCAAATACAAAACCGATATAATCCGGAAGATACTGGTTTACATAATATGCATCCTCTATCCTTTTGATTCCGCAGATCTTAACCTTAACCATATATATGACCACTCCATATTTCTGCTTCCTATCTCTATTTCTTATCTCTATTTCTTGTCTCTGTCTTTATCTCTTGCCTCTGTTTCATATTCCTATCTGAGTATTTGTGAAACTCTAATCCGGTTCTTTCCCATTTGTGCATCATTGATAATTCATCGCAGGTTCGATTCCGTTTTACTCACTTGCGCAAAATCCCTGACAACCGCTGCTCTGTCCTGTGCCCTCATCAATGTCTCTCCGATCAATACGGCATTCACACCTTCCCTGTAAAGCTGTACAACCTGTTCCTTTTCTCTGATACCGCTCTCCGCCACAAAGATGGTTCCCTCCGGTACGAGTCTCCTAAGCTCCTGACTATGACCGATATCCACAGAAAAATCTTTCAGATTACGGTTATTCACGCCGATGATTCCTGCACCCGCTTTCACCGCCATCTCTATCTCAGCTTCGTCATGAGTCTCTACCAATGCAGAAAGCCCCAGTCTGTGTGCCAGATTCAGATATTCCGTTAACGTATCCTGATCCAGGATGGCACAGATCAGCAGACACGCATCCGCTCCCAGTGCCTTGGTCTCATAGATCTGGTATTCGTCCACGATAAAATCTTTTCTCAGGATTGGAATAGACACTTCCTTTCTGATCTCCCGCAGGTACTCATTGCTGCCCAGAAAATAATATGGCTCCGTCAGCACAGAGAGCGCGCTGGCTCCCCCGCGCTCATAATCCTTAGCAATCTCTACATAAGGGAATTCCTCTGCAATAATGCCTTTCGACGGCGAAGCCTTCTTCACTTCACAGATCAGATGGATCCCCGCTCCTGACAGCGCATCTTTAAAGAAATATGTTCTTCCTGCCTCAGCATCCGCCTCTCCTATGCAGCTGCCTGCTTCTTCGACTATCGAACTGCCATATCCATTTTTACAGGCATTTTCAGCCTTCCTTACCATCTCTTCTAAAGACACGGACTTTTTCTGTTCTGCCACACGTTCTCTGGTCCGCTCCGCTATTTCTGCCAAGATATCTTTCATCGCTTTCTATTTCTCCTTTTCCAATATCGCGCTGGCGAAAGTCCTCCACCACGCGCATACACAATCATGCTCCGATGCATTTATCGGATTCTTTCCCGCGCTATGTTGGCTGCCTATAACACTCCTGCCGCATTCACAATCGAGTATGGGAATGACCTTCCCCCTACTCGCCGCGCGGTCCGCATGCTGCGTCAGCAGCCAACTTCCTTATGCGGACCTGTGCAAATAAAAAATCCCTGCCCAAGTAAACTCAGGCAAGGACGATATAACTCAATCTATACCGCGGTACCACCTTGCTTTGTGGAATCCACACTCTCACGAAATACTTAATATCCGAAAAATCTCACATTAATCCAATCTAATCTATGATAAATTCGGATTTTTATATTCCCGGCAACTCACGTATGCCCTCACGTCATGGAATACTAGGCTGAATCGCTTTTGACCATGCCCTCCGCGGTCCATTTAATGAACTGCTCTCTATGGGTTCTCAGCAACCCCACTCTCTGTAAGCGCATCTTTCATTTTTATCTCCGCATCAACGGTTTCATAAATATTCTGTTTTCTAATCATTACTATAAATCAATTATGGCGGTCTGTCAATGCCCTATTTTTGTAAAATCACATATGTCTTATTAACTATTTTCTTATCACTTCAAATATATACAGCCTTATTGTGTTATGCTCCTATACTGCTCCGGATGGCGGTACTTATTGCCCATCACCTCATTTGCCCGATATTCCCGAAGCAGATCAAGATCGATCCTGGCAATATAAACTCCCTCCTCTTCCGGCGCCTCAAAAACGCACATATCCCGTGTTCCCGGTTCATCCCTTAGCCATGCAATACCGTCAAAAACCGTCGAATGTCCGTTACAGTCAGGCTGCCCCACAGGATAATTGCAGGTAGCAACGGCAAGCATATTTTCATAGGCTCTGGTACGAAGGGCGGCAAGACGGTTGATTTCCATCGGACATGCATTTGGTGCAAGAATGACTTCCGCCCCCTTTAACATCAGTATCCTCGCACTCTCAGGGAACTCCCTGTCGAAACAGATCATGGAACCGACCTTAACGACTCCCCTGCCGATATCCAGATCCGCAACATAAAAATCTTCCCCTGGACAAAGCGCTTTCTCCAAATCAAAATCGCAGGTATGTACCTTGGAATAATGAAGCGCCTGCTCACCGTTTCTGTCAAACAGGATCATGGAATTTAACGGTCTCGGCTTATGGCTTTCCAGAAACGTAATGCCGATTGCCATGGAAAGTTCCGCAGCCAGCCCGGCGAACTCCTGAATGAATGCGCTATCAGCAGCAATCGACAGACCGTCTATCTCTCCTTCATCCTGCGGAAGAAAATATCCGTCGCTCCACATTTCGGGGAATAAAGCGATATCCGCCCCAAGCGATTTCGCTTCTCTGCAGGCAGATTTTCCCTTTTGAAGCTGTTCTTCCATACAAGCCCTCCATGTCAGGCTATCAAGCTTATTTTTCAATCTATCTCCCGGAAGGAGCTGTAAGAGAGCAATTTTCAGAATCATTTTTTATCTCCATTTCTCATTTTCAAATAGATCGTTGACTGCAAACCACATATCTGTTATTCAGATATCATATTCTGCCATGCGGTATTTCCGTTCTTTCCCTGATATCGATTATACCACTTTTGCTAAAGAATTGTAATACTATGCAATATCAGCGGATACCGCATAAGAAAATTTCTGATGCAGTAACAACCTGAATGAAAATCATCAATTTAATCAATAATAATACTATCTGCATACTATATAAAAATCAAGGAGAGATCTATCAATGAAAGATAAAATTTTTGGCGTATTACAGCGTGTCGGACGTTCCTTTATGCTTCCGATCGCTCTGCTGCCCGTAGCAGGGCTTCTGCTTGGAATAGGAAGCTCCTTCACGAACCCTACAACGATTGATACCTACAATCTTGGCGGTATCATCCACGAAGGCGGCATTCTTTATATCATCCTGGACATCATGAGCAAAACCGGAAGCGCCGTCTTTGACAACCTTGCCCTGTTATTTGCAATGGGCGTTGCCATCGGCATGGCCAAAAAGGAAAAAGAGGTAGCGGCGCTTTCGGGAGCACTCGCATACATTGTCATGAACACCGCTATCAGCGCTCTCATCATGGCCAAAGGCGGCGTTGAAGCAATGGTGGAAAATACGACCACAACGGCTCTCGGAATCACTACCCTGCAAATGGGCGTTTTCGGAGGTATCATAGTAGGTCTCGGAGTCGCTGCGCTGCACAATAAGTACTATAAAATCGAACTTCCACAGGTGCTTTCGTTTTTTGGCGGGACAAGATTCGTACCTATCATCTCTACTGTGGTTTATCTGATTGTCGGCATTGTAATGTTTTATCTGTGGCCCTTTGTACAGATCGGTATTTCCAAACTTGGCGGACTGGTTCTAAGCTCCGGCTATATCGGAACATGGATATACGGTATCCTGGAGCGGGCGCTGATCCCCTTCGGACTGCACCATGTCTTCTATATGCCGTTCTGGCAGACGGAGCTTGGTGGTTCCATGACAATCGACGGCAACATTGTTACAGGGGCACAGAATATTTTCTTTGCAGAGCTCGCCTCCAAATCCACAGATATCTTTTCCGTTTCCGCGACGAGATTTATGTCCGGTAAATTCCCATTCATGATCTTCGGTCTGCCTGCGGCGGCATTTGCAATGTACAAGGCTGCCCGTCCCGAAAAGAAAAAGACTGCCGGCGGTCTGCTGCTTTCAGCAGCCCTTACTTCCATGCTTACGGGAATTACCGAGCCTCTTGAATTTACCTTTATTTTTGTGGCACCGCTCATGTACGGAGTGCACTGCATCCTTGCGGGACTGTCCTACATGCTTATGCATATCTTCAACGTCGGCGTGGGAATGACTTTTTCCGGCGGTATTATCGATCTTACCCTGTTCGGAATTTTACAAGGCAATCACAAGACCAACTGGATATGGATTGTCATCATCGGTCTGATCTATGCGGTTGTCTATTATTTTGTATTCTATTTTATGATAACAAAAATGAATNTTGCNACTCCGGGACGANAAGCGNACGATNTGGNNACGAAGCTTTACCGCAGAAGCGACGTTGAAGCTGCGAAATCCGGCAAATCCTCAGGAAGTTCCGGGGATGTCACAAGCGCCCTGATCCTGAAAGGGCTTGGAGGAAAAGATAATCTTTCCGACATCGACTGCTGCGCCACAAGACTCAGAATCACCGTAAACGACGTGGAAAAAGTTTCCGACAGCCTGCTGAAAGAAAGCGGCGCGTCCGGGGTCATCCACAAGGGCAACGGCGTGCAGGTCATTTATGGTCCAAGGGTTTCCGTGGTAAAATCAAATCTGGAAACCTTTATGGATACACCAGATTCAGACGACCTTGACAGTATTCTTGGGAATTCGTCTCCTGAAACCGCTGCAGACAATTCTCAACCAAAAGAAAAATCACAACAAAAGAAAACGTCAACTCCGAAAAATAGCGGTACAGTTGTGATGTATTCCCACCTTAACGGCACGGTTGTAAGCCTTGAAAACGTAGAAGACGACGTTTTCTCCCAAAAAATACTGGGCGAGGGAATTGCTGTCGAGCCTTCCGAGGGCAGGCTTTACGCGCCCTGCGACGGAAGAATAAATTCCATTTTTGACACGAAACATGCGGTAACCATACAGTCGGCTGACGGCGCAGACGTGCTGCTGCACATTGGCATCGATACCGTGAAGCTTGGCGGAAAACATTTTGAATCCCATGTTTCAGACGGTCAGGAAATCAAAAAAGGCGACCTGCTGGTCACCTTTGACATCGACGCAATCAAAGCCGAAGGATATAAACTCACCACCCCGCTTATCATCGGGAACACGGATGACTATTCTTCATTTTCACCTGCCGCACAAGGGAACATTTCAGCGGGTGACGTAATATTTAAAATAAATTAGCGGCAAAGCACAAAGTTAAGATAATNGACTTTACTCATNGCTCGCGGAAATAAATCGTGAGCAATGAGTNNATTANCGTNTTTATTTATCTCTGTAATGAGAACCACATTGAACAATCTTTATCGTATTACCTTCTANACGANAANCNATACGATTCACATCATCTATCCGTCGACTCCAATATGCTGCCAGATCACCACTTAACCTTTCCGGCTTTCCTATTCCATCATACCCATTTCNGTCAATATCTTTCAACAACTGCAGAATACGCTTTAACGTCTTTTTATCTTGCTTCANCCAATATTCAAAGTCTTCCCATGCCGCATCCGACCATGATTTAATCATCAANATCTACCTCATGTACCGTACCNCCTGTAGCTTCCATCTGTGCCACAGAGTTTCTAAGTCTGGTCATATTTTCCTGCGAATAAAACGGATCCACAGATACTTCAAATGGTATACGCCTCTCTCGTCCCAACTTTTTAAGATAAATGTTAATAGCCGTTGACAAAGACATCCCAATATCGGCACAAGCCTGCTCTGCCATTTTCTTTACATCATCTTCTATACGTAAACTGATTTGAGCCATCATATCACCTCTTTCTTTTGATGTTACAATTATACCCTATATCATAGCATATGTAAAGCACTTTGCTACCATTCATCCTAAGTAAAATTTTTTATCTATAAGGAAACAAACCACGCCACCCACAAGATAACACAGAAGATCCGCCGGATCAAACGTGCCTCCCACAATCGTCGAAAACGGCTCCGGAAGTATCCCCGACAGCCCGGTAAGCTGCACCGCTTCCACACAAAATGCAAAAAGTGTAACCGGTATTGAGAGCCAGCGCATGCGNNCGNCANCCACCCGCNCCAGAAAATANACNCAGATCACCGCCAGTANATCTCCAANATACGGACGNACNATCCTGTCATGTACATACAGGGCAATCCATATTTCCAATCCCAGTAACGCGGCAAAGATCAGCGCGCTTANCAGNCTNNTTTTCATATGTNCTCTCCTAAATAACNCCTTTTTCCGTTCTTTTTTTNATAAGTTTCTTTTTTAGCAGNCTATGNTGAATTTCAAGCCAAGCTATTTCAGCAAATATTACGATTAAAAATACAACCANCTGAAACACAGTNTTATCATATTTTTCAAGGAAATATACAAAGACAGACATTGTTACAAACAAAACACATCCATATATNATCAGATTTCTTCCGTGTTTATGATTCCATTCTGACATATCNGTNAGTTCATCTTCTCTTGGAGGGACTTCTCCNGTATTCAATGAAACCGGAACTTTAGACCGAAACTGATTTACACCAAGCANGATAAAAATAAGCGAAACNAGTNAAGAAATCACCAAATAAATAATGATACCTNCCATAACTTNATTNNCCTCCAAAATTCNATTTGTATATAAGCATACCACAGAACATGCAGATCTAAATACAGAATTTTTATTCATTGTATTTCAACGGGAACACGAAGCCGAATTGGGANTTATTCAATAANCTTATCATTCCAACTTATTCCANTANAAANTCCCANCTCAGGGTACCNGTGTCATATTCTTCTTTCAGAGATACAACACTATCTCCGTAGGTTCCATACTCACATACCACCGTCAGCTTTCTATCTGCCTCATCATATTCGTAGCTGTATGTATCCTGCGAGAGGCATTTGTTAGAAAAATAGCTTTCGTCTATTTCTCCGACTTTTCTTACGATAATTCCATTCTTCTGGTAAACATTAAAATAGGTAAGTTCAAACGTTTTCTCTAAAATACGGACATGCCCCAACGTCTCCGTAAAAAGAACCTCCCTACCGTCCGACAGAACGATCTGCTCTACTTCTACCCTATTTTTCATATCTNTATAAACAGAATAGGGAATAGCCCCTACACCTAAGACAATCATTACAAGAGCAATTATCATAATAATATTTCGTTTCCTGCTTTTAGGCTGACCCTTCCACGTAACAAAAAGACCAATATATAATACTGCTATAGTAAACTCGCTTAGATACTGCCTATCCCATATATATCCGAATAGGAACAGATCGCTTTCCATATGCTTCAGATACCAACCTAAACCCAGAAGCGCTATTATGACAATGACATACACCCAAAAACCTACTGTCAGTATCGATCTGTCCTTTTCCTGAGATGCGGCAGATTCCTTCGCTGACACCGGTGGCAATCCTTCCTCATTTTCNGTACTCATACTAATCCTCCNTTGAAATATAATCATAAAAATCCGCCGTTTCCCTGTNCCGGTATTCGTGCTTTTCATAATANCCGATCAGTCTGCCATCCTCATCCCGCAGGGCGATCATATAAACATCTTTATTCTCTTTTTCATTGTAATAAGTATATATCCGGTTATTCTCCACACTTTCCCAAAACCATTGTACCACCTGTTTGATTTTCTCATTACTGGACGGGTTATGGCAGTCAAGCAGCGATTTCCCCACCAGCGCGTATCCGCCTCTTTTTTGATACCTCTCTGCCGCCGCAGGATTCATATACACAATTTCGTGGGAAAGATCACATATCACCACAGCTGCAGTATCCATGTCAATAACACTTTTAAAAAATTTTGAAAGCTCCATAAAATATACCTGCCTCCCTCTAAGTTTGATCAATATATCCTCCATGTCAAAGCAGCTCGCTGCGATGACACGCGATGAGAAATCCGCGCAGGCGGTTTCTCATCTGCGTTCAGGCTGAAAAATCAGCACATCAGTGTGATTTTTCAACCTAATGTCCTCAGTAACATCCTATTTTCAACGTAAATTCCCCTCCTCATAGGAATACTGTATACCATGATCCAGCCGCAGAGGATTGTCCATACGGACATAAACACCCTCATCAGATATTTTAACATAAATCCGGGGATTTCCATCAGAAGTGTGGAATTTTCTATTGAGCTCCGAGTAATCTGATATTCCCAGATTTTCAGCAATTTCCCGGGAAAAAGCGTCATCCGGTCTGCCCCAATCGGAAATATAACACCCTTCTCTCATCTGCATATAAGAATCGGAAGTTCTGTCTATTCCGTCCGCCATCATAGCAGTACCAACACAGCTTGATATCGTCTGAAGGCGTCTTTGATCATTTGCAGCTCTGCTACGGAACCCATATTCTTCAAACTGAACGAGCAGCATCTTAAATAACATCATTATACAAAGAAGAATCATGCCGGAAACGATTCCTTTTTCGACAGGCATTCTTTCCTTCCGACTGTCGTCGATATCCACATCGTCCCTGTATCTTTGCATATTCTCCTGCCGGTAAAACAGAAGTGCGGATATGCCCCAGAAAGAGTCAAACAGCAGCATGATACATAGTAAAAATACCGCTAAACCTCCATCAAACTGATACCAGCGGATAATATACCGGACATTCCAGACGTTGGCAAGCAGAAAAACAGCTGCGTAAAAGAAAATCAGAACCCTTCTGCCCACATTCTTTATCTCCGGGCAGGACTTTCCGCTTACACGCGGAACATTCCGCAGATCGTCGCCGTAATCTTCTCTATTATACGGGATCTCATATCCATATGCCTTTAACCTGCGAATATAACAGAATCCAGACAACAAATTTACACCTGCAAATAAAAATAAACCGCCGCCCACATAAAGTCCCAACAATACTGACAATGCTATAACAGCATCTCCCTCCACTTCAGCCAGCATACATACCAACCCTGTCAAAAACAGGAGCGCGGAAACGATGGTTGTTACCAATAGTATTTTAATGGTCCTTCTATCATACTTTATTTTCTTTCCGCCCGCAGAATAGAATAAAGAGAATAGCAATCCCATCAGTACCAGCATTAGTATCATTTGGCATTTTCCTCCTCATATAAATCATTATACCATAAGTGCGCACGCTTTTTGCGCATAATTCAAATTGCGAAGCAATTTGTAATAAGCATAGCTTATTTTAACACAATAGCGCAAAATAAGAAACAGCCGCATAAGCTTACTGCGGCTGTCTCGTCCCCATCATTTTCCCCAATTGCTCCATGATACCCACATTGCCATTAACGGATATTTCACCAACCTTCTCACAAATCTTTTCCAGATACTCAAGCTCCTTCAGCTTATAGAGTGTCTGATTTTCATCCATGAGCTTCGCCGTGTTGAGCAGGGATCTGGTAGATGCCACCTCTTCCCTTCTGGAGATTACGTTTGCCTGCGCAGCCTTTTCCGCCACAAGGACAGAATTCATTATCTCCCTGATTTCACCGGGCAGTATGATATCCTTGATTCCTGCGGTGAGGAAGTTTATACAGAACATTTCTTCCTTTCCTTTCAGCGCTTCGTAGATTTCCTTGGAAATCTGCTCCTTTGCCTCCAGTATCTCATCCAGCCTGTAATTGCCCACAATCTCTCTTATCGCAAGCTGTACCGCAGGGTAAAGCTGTCCCTTTAAATCCGAGATCGTTGCTACGAATTCCACCGCATCCCTTATTTTGTACATGCATGCAACATTCATTCTGATACCGATCTTGTCTTTGGTCAGNATTTCCTGACCNACGATATCCAGTTCTTTCTGCTTCATATCAATCACGCAGTAGGAAACGGCATGATGGTAATTCCAGAAACGGTATACTCCCTTGGAAAGCCGGTTCTGCATTACATTGTCATAGTATACCAGACCGACTTCACCCTCTCCAACTGACACTTCCGTATAGAGGTGCGCGGGCACCAGCGAAAGCATCTGCTTCGTTACTTCNGNNCCAATNANTGTTTCAGNCATGGANACGATTCTGACNTCATANNTATCAAACACATTCCAGAATANATACTCTTTCCTGTTCGCAAANGACGTCAGCTTTCCATTCNTGTAGANNAAGCCNACNGAGCCATCCGGTATTTCCNNATGTANNGTAGCNTTAAGGAATGCAGNATCCTTGGAAAGNACCTGATAGGGAACTTCAATNTANTCCAACTCATCCAGCATTTCCTCAATTACAACCGTGTAACCTGCTATTTTGGGAAAATGCCAGGTTCCCGCGGTAATCATCTTCTGAAATANGCCGTTCTTAAATACAAATCCTGCCTGATTNTCTCTTATTATATACTTCATTNATTTTTCCTCCTGATTTTAATTTGTTTTAGTAATACTGATATCCCTTATTCATCAGCCTGATTCGGAAGCCCGGTTTAGCAGACTGTAGGGAGAAAGGGCA
>WFLX010015141.1_pt1 | contig 29355 bp, 20 predicted proteins | sample 4967041 | NCBI WGS metagenome assembly WFLX01 (sample SAMN12857096, study PRJNA449069) | gut metagenome | isolation source: stool from male and female vole | host: Microtus ochrogaster | place: USA:Florida | collected 2017
CAATATGGCGAAGCATTCCGGTTTCGTGAGAAAGTGAGAATGCGGTTTTAAGTTTAGTTAGATATAGTTTATAGTGGAATCGTGAGGGAGAGTCGCTGAGTTAGCGGCTCTCCTTTTGTATCAATTCATAATGCATAATGCATATTGCATAATTAGCATCCTCAGATCAATTATGAATTATGCATTATTCATTATAAATTATGCATTATGAATTATGCATTATGAATTATGCATTAAAAAAAGTGATTCCCAATCATTTGATGATCAGGAATCCGATTACTATCATTATGATGGAGATGATATATAAGATGATAGGGAGGGCTTTGGGGAAATGTTGCTGTTGCGGATCGGGGAAATTCTCCTTTGTCAATTTTATTCCGGATTTCCTGACGAAGCCTCGTGCCATTGGTGGAAGCTGATTGAGAAGACGTTCCTGCTCTTCCTCATCGTTGGCCTTCACTTTATCGGGCGTAGGTCCGAAATAGTTTTGCGACGGTAGTGTTCCCGAGAGACGCTGTCGGAAATAACGGCAGATATCAGGGACATCAGAAGCAAGGGTCCAATCCGCCATTCCCTTACACCAGACGTATGTATCAGGTCGCACACCTTCCTTCACCATATCATCGAGCTCCATTGGGCCATATTGCCGCCCATCTATCATTGCGAAATACTTCATATTATCATAGATTCGGCATAAAAGAGGCTACGGAAAATACTCCCAACAAAGAAAGCACATTGACAATCAGTCCGATACCTGAAAGCACAAAAGATACTATGCAAAGCGTCTTGCATGTCGACAACGCACTCTGAGCTGTAAAGTTGTCGCCATATCTCATCGCATTCTCTGCTTTGGATGCACTTGTAATGGCGAAAATTCCTACAATGCCGCCAATACAAGAGAATAGGAAACCTACCACCGTAGCAACAATTGCAAGTGTCTTCCAATTGACCGGAGGATTTCCATACGCTCCATTCTGATTATTCGGTCCGTAAGCTCCATATTGTTGTCCGTAAGGATTTGCTGTCGGTTCAGAAGGCCGTGCGTAAGAACCGAATGCAGATTCATTCTCGTCGATTCGTGTACGGTTTGCCAAAAGAGACGCAAGTTCAGGCACAGAGTCTGCCCTTGCCCAGTCTGCCATACCCGCTGTCCAAANGAGAGTGGATGGTTCAATTNCCTTTTCAGNAAGTTGAGCTATGGAAAGGGGACCTANACGGTTNTNCCCCTCCACNATATAATNTTCTTATTTCCATTATCACATATTTTTGCCGTGGCAATTCTTATACTTCTTACCGCTTCCGCAAGGACAAGGCTCATTACGCCCAACCTTTGGCATTGCTTTCACCGGCTGCCGCGGCTCTTGCGGACGATTGACGTTCTGGGCAGCCTGGCGTTGTGCATTTTCGCCCTCGTATGTCTCGTGGGTAGTAGAGTAGTTAGCGTAAGGATTAGATCCTGCAGGAGCCCCGTATTCTTGACGTATCTCTTGTGTGCGAGTATATGTGGCAGCCTGCACATTGCGACGTGTCTGAGCAGCCCTTGCCTGTGCTTCAGCCTGAGCCTGTGCTTCTGCTCTTGCCTGCGCTTGAGCTTGCTGAGCAGCTATCTGAGCCTCGCGCTGAGCCTTAGCTTCCTCATAATCAGGCGCGGCAAGTTTTCCACGCATGAGGGTTGCGACCGCCTTCGAATTCATCTCCTCGAGCATATTCTTCCACAGCCCGTAGGCCTCAAGTTTATAAATCACGAGAGGATCCTTCTGCTCGTAGCTTGCATTCTGCACCGACTTGCGAAGCTCGTCAAGCTCACGTAGCTGTTCCTGCCATGCACTGTCTATGGCCTGAAGAAGCACAGCCTTCTCCCATCCTTTTACGATCGGACGACATTCATTGTCGTAAGCCTCCTTAAGGTCGCATCGGATATTGAAGAAACGCCGGCCATCCGTAACAGGGACTCCTACAACGCCTGAAGCACCTCTCTCCTCAACAAATTCCTTGATATAGGGCATTGCAGCTGCAGCTATCTTGTCGCGGTTGCGATAATAAGTTGCAAGAGCCTCATCTGCAAGCTTGTTGATGATTTCATCCTTATCGGCCTTGCGATAATTTTCTTCATTAAACGGAGAGTCAATGGCAAGGGTCTTACGCACTTCCTGAGTGAAATCGTTGTAGTNATAATTCNTGTCAGCGATGCTCTGGGCAGTANCGNAGATCATATTAGCGATGTCGGNGCCGATACGTTCTCCCTTTAGCNCATNTTGNCNCTTGCCATAGATAGCGGTACGCTGAGCATTCATTACGTCGTCGTATTCCACAAGACGCTTACGGATACCGAAGTTGTTCTCTTCTACCCTCTTCTGAGCCTTTTCAATTGCATTGGTGAGCATCTTCGACTCAAGCATCTCCCCTTCTTCGAATCCCATCTTGTCGAGCATCTTGAATGTGCGTTCTCCTGCGAAAAGACGCATAAGATTGTCTTCAAATGAAACGAAGAAGACAGAGCTTCCAGGGTCACCCTGACGTCCGGAACGACCACGCAACTGGCGGTCGACACGACGTGACTCATGACGTTCTGTGCCGATGATGGCAAGCCCCCCTGCCTCCTTCACTTCAGCAGGAAGCTTGATGTCGGTACCACGACCTGCCATGTTGGTGGCAATTGTCACAGTTCCTTTCTTACCGGCTTGTGCCACAATGTCCGCCTCCTTCTGATGCAGTTTCGCATTCAATACCTGATGAGGAATCTTGCGAAGCTGGAGCATACGGCTGAGAAGCTCTGAAATCTCAACGGAAGTTGTGCCGACGAGTACCGGTCGCCCCTGTGCCACCATGTCTTCTACTTCCTTGATGACTGCATTATATTTATCTTTCTTAGTGCGGTAGACACGGTCTTTTTGGTCGTTACGAATTACCGGACGGTTGGTAGGAATTTCCACAACCTCCATCTTGTAGATATCATAGAACTCACCTGCCTCTGTCATAGCAGTACCGGTCATACCGGCAAGCTTGCGATACATTCGGAAGTAGTTCTGCAATGTGATGGTAGCGTATGTCNGAGTGNNAGCCTCAACCTTCACGCCCTNCTTAGCCTCGATNGCCTGATGAAGACCATCGGAATAGCGGCGTCCTTCCATGATACGGCCTGTCTGCTCGNCGACAANCTTGANCTNNTTGTCGTCGATCACATATTCGATATCCTTGTCGAATAGCGTGTAAGCCTTGAGAAGCTGATTGACAGTATGGACACGCTCTGACTTGACGCTGTATTCCTGAAGAAGATCGTCCTTCTTCTGATGCTTTTCCTCTTCCGTACCTTCCATGTTGTCCACTTCTGCGAGCTGCGAAGTGATATCGGGAAGCACGAAGAAATGAGGGTCCTGGGTAGTATCAGTCAGCACCTGTATACCCTTGTCGGTAAGTTCGATGCTGTGGTTTTTCTCATCTACTACGAAATAAAGAGGCTCGACAGCGATAGGCATCTCCCGGTTGTTGTCTTGCATATATTTCTCTTCAGTCTTCAGAAGGATAGGTTTGATACCTTCTTCGCTGAGATATCGGATAAGAGGACCATGTTTTGGAAGACTCTTGTAGACGCGGAAAAGAGCAAGACCTCCGTCTTCAAGAAGTTCCTGGGCTGTTAAAGGTTTCTTGCCGTCCCCTTTGTCATATTTCTTTATTCTTTCAGGATCGCCGCTCATCGCTGCGGAAATCTTATCCTTTGCTTCGAGAAGGAGAGCCTGGGCTTGCTTGCGCTGAGCGTTGACTACTTTCTCTACGTTAGGTTTGAACTCGTTGAACATCTGGTCGTCACCCTTCGGAATAGGACCGGAGATAATCAGAGGAGTACGTGCATCGTCGATGAGGACGGAGTCAGTTTCGTCTACGATGGCATAATAATGGTCGTCACGCTGCACAAGGTCGGTGAGCTGAGTCGCCATATTGTCGCGGAGATAGTCGAAACCGAACTCATTGTTAGTTCCGAAAGTGATATCACTGCGATAAGCCGCACGCCGCTGCGGGGAGTTAGGCTCTGTCTTATCGATGCATGCAACTGACAGTCCATGGAATTCATAAAGCGGGCCCATCCACTCGGAGTCACGTTTTGCAAGGTAATCGTTGACTGTTACCACATGCACCCCTTCCCCTGTAAGTGCATTGAGGAATACAGGAAGAGTAGCCACAAGGGTCTTACCCTCACCTGTAGCCATCTCGGCGATATTGTTTGAGGTCTTGTCGCCCTGAAGGATGCCATGAAGCACCATGCCACCGATGAGCTGCACATCATAATGCACCATATCCCACTTCATCTCGTTGCCTCCTGCGATCCAAGAGGTCCTGTAGATAGCCTTATCGCCATCTATAGTGATAAAGTCCTTGCCCTGGGCTGCGAGATTGCGGTCGAAGTCATCGGCAGTCACTTCAACGGTATCGTTGGTAGCAAACCTTCGGGCAGTCTCTTTAATGACTGCGAATACTTCCGGAAGGGCTGCATCAAGCTTATGGGCATACATTTTGTACATATCCTCCTTCAGGCCGTCGATTTCCTTCCAATAAGGTTCGCGCTTATCAAACTCCATGGTTTCGATTTTAGCGCGGATATCCGCCATCTTGTCTTTGTAAGTCTGTGCTTCGCCGCGTATATCGTCGCGTATCACGTTGATTCTATCGCGTAGTTCATCATTGGAGATGTCGCGGATTTGCTCAGAAATCGGGTTGATTTCTTTATTAAGACGATTCCAGAGAGGACGCACTGCGCGTTCGCTCTGGTCGCCGAAAATTGATTTTAGTATGCTGCTGAATCCCATTTTTAATGAGAGTTAAGTTTATATTCTATTTAAAAGTGCAAAGATAGTGAAAATAATTGAGAATTGAGAATTGAGAATTGAGATTTTTAGAATTTTTTGTTTCTAATTCTAATAAATCATACGTTTTTGTGCCATGCACAAGCCCGGAGGGCTGATAATCTTGTTAACCCTGAGCGTCAGCTCAGGGCATGGCTATCACTCTTTCTTCGACCCCGGAGGGGTCGTACTAATTCAAAATTCTTATTCGCTGTTAGAAGACCAAGGGACGGTCTGCCGCGCCATTGGGACTTCGGATGCGCATCACCGAGCTGATGGTGGGCGCTATTGCTGTGGCGTTGACTTGCCCGGTCTCTATTTTGGTTGGGACTCCCGGGCCCATTAAGAAAGCAGGGGTCGTAGGATTCCCTTCCCGCACTTGCCAGGTTATGACCGGGAGACGAACATCGTCGTTGACGGTCCATCCGGGAGCAAATTCAAGACGCAAGTCTCCGGCTGTCTTTGGATCAAGCCCACGTCCTATCCTGCGGAGTTCCGGTGTAGTCTCCCCTACTATATCGGTAAGTGACTTCACGTCGGCCACCCCACTCATCATGACGACAANATCANGTGCCTCATCGCCTGATATCGGCAATGTTGAGACCATGGCGTTCGATTGTTGCATGATCGAGATAGATCATATTCTTGAAGCTGCCGTCGATATATTGGTCGTTGCCATATTTAGCACTCAAGTATGAATTTAGAAGCGACTCGGCTCTCTTCATTGAGAACGTACCTGCAGGGATTCTATATCTTATCTCGTCTTCCGCTCCATCGTCGAAATATCCTGTGGATACAAGGAAAACCAATGTGTTGTCGAGCCCTACATTGTCGTTTATCGCCCTGAAAAGACGCTCCAGCTGCCCATCAAGACGCAGATAACTGTCTTGCATCTCAAGACGCATGTCGCTGTCGCCCCCATGCTTGTAAGGGGCAACGGTGTAACCGATGTTCAACATATCGATTACGTCAGGGTGTTGCCCAAGCTGAAGGCTCTTGATATAGTCAATAGCTACATCGGTCACTTCTATATTGACAAGTGCCGACTCCTTATATTTCACATATCTGTCACTGCTTTTCTTTGGGAAAGTATGGCGGAAAGGGAAATATTTCTTTTGAGCGGGCACTCCATGATAGGTGTCAAGAGACTTGCTCGGAGTCCAGACCATGGTATCAAGACGATCTGAAAGAGGAGTTCGATAGTTTCGTTGGGAGACTGTGTTCGGAACTTCCTTATAGTATGTCGTAGTAGCCCATTTCCCATTTTCATCGGAGATCCAGAATGCACTGCTTCCCCCATGCCCTGCCATTATTATCGCCTGCATTGCGTCTGGGGAAACACTATATATGGCCCCTAACCCGGCTCCATCCACCGCTATCTCATCACTGATTGTAGAGAGTCTGAGAGCTGTAGGACTGTAAGTTTCGTTAGTAAAATTACCCAATGTCGCTGGATCATGAAGCACCGGGAGAGGGTATTTTGAGGCATGGTCGTATACCTTTTTAGCTGGTATTCCTGATGCGGAGGCATGATTGCCTGTGTATATAATGGCTGTGGAATTGACAATGTCAAGATCTGAGACATTGTAATCCACATTTTTAAGATACATTCCCTTACTTTTCAGAAGGTTGAATCCTTCCTTGCCGAAGCGTGTGCTAAGGAAATCTATATAGTCGGTGCGAAGTTGGTCTACCATAATCCCGACTACAAGCTTGGGTCGGGTAGGGTCGGCCATCACCACCGTCGAAATACCGACGAGTCCACATAAGACGGATGTCAGCAGTCTATTCATTTTAGTTTATGGGTTGATGAGTTTATGGGTTTAAAAGGTTTTGTTTGAGAAGAGAGGATGATTGGAATGCATAAAAAGAGGGAACACGAGAGCATTGGCCAGACGGCTGGATTGACTACCTGACTTGCTACATGAGTGATCAAGAGAATCGACAGGATTAATGACACTGCTATATTAAAAATTGCCATCTCTTTGACGACATTTCTCCACGACCTAAACCATATTCCTATTCCAATTAACAATTGAAATGGGTTGAGCCATAGTATCAGCACGTTAGGGGAAGTGGCCTCATGATCCGAGAAGAAGACAAGGAATGTCACCACGCATCCGGCTATCCCTGCCACTAAGAAATAGAGGGAAATCCACCATTTCCAAAGCTTCTTTTTAAACATATAAGCAAACATTGTGCCAAGACTTATGATAAGCATGACAACTCCCACTGCCATTGGAGTCAAATACCAAGGAGTAGGGGGAAGAGTCGCATCATAATACCCGGGGAAAATGACGTTTGTCTGGCTTACGAGCGACTCCGTCCCTATCTTTCCTTGAGCTATCTTCGTCTCAAGCACCGGGGGTGCGAACGTGTCTTCATCCTTTGCAAGTGGATAGTCGAGTCCACTCCCCAACACGAGGTCGATTCCGAACTGATACCAAGGATAGTTTCTGTGGAAATAGCGCATCTCCGAGCGGAAAGTTGGGAAATAGAGAGTATCCGGTAGCGCAATCTCTCTGTCGGTGGCCTGTGTGATCCTTTTCCAAGGCCGTGTGGCGCAGTTATCGCGCACATAATTGTATCTGTACACTCTATTCTCAGGCAACGACTCTGTCTGAAGCATCTTTCGGAGATTGCGTGCCTCTTCCTGGGTCAGAGACAGAACTTGCTCAGTAACCCGTGAGCCTCGCCTGACGTAGGCAGGCATAAATCTATCAAATTGATAGCCATAGACCATATAGTCAGTCTCTCCCTTACAGAAACGGTAGATGAAATTAGGGGATGTGAAGTCGAATATTCCATAATTCCACACAGAATCCATCTTTTCGCTTCGGATTCTGATAGCCGAATGCCCGCAAAGCTCATAGACATCAGGTCCGGGATCACATGTCAGTATACTGACAGTAAGGTCTTCCTCGCCATCGACGGGGAAGACTGAATCGGTCCTCTCCTGAGCCATCACGCTGCAGGAGAGGGAAATAATCGTTAATATAATCCGTATGAAGCGGTTCATTATTTAGAATTCGCAGTTGTTCGGATAGCGTGGGAACGGGATAACGTCGCGGATGTTCTGCATGCCGGTCACAAAGAGGATGAGACGCTCGAAACCAAGACCGAAACCGGAGTGAGGCACAGTGCCATATTTGCGAGTATCAAGATACCAGTCCATGCCTTCAAGTCCTTGTTCGGCCATACGCTGCTTGAGCTTATCGTAATTTTCTTCACGTTGGCTTCCGCCAATGATCTCACCTATCTTCGGGAAGAGAACGTCCATTGCGCGTACTGTCTTTCCGTCGTCGTTGAGTTTCATATAGAAAGCCTTGATTTCCTTTGGATAGTCTGTAAGGATTACCGGCTTCTTGAAATGCTGCTCTACGAGATAGCGTTCATGCTCTGAAGCGAGGTCTACGCCCCAATATACCGGGAATTCAAACTTCTTGCCACTCTCCTCAAGAATCTTGATGCCTTCAGTGTAAGGAAGACGAACGAAGTCGTTGTTGATGACGAAATTAAGACGGTCGATAAGGTCCTTATCGAAGTGTTCGTTGAGGAATTCGATATCGTCACGGCAATGTTCGAGAGCGTACGAGATACAATATTTGACAAACTCCTCAGCGAGGTCCATGTTGTCTTCTATCTCATAGAATGCCATTTCCGGTTCGATCATCCAAAACTCAGAGAGATGGCGCGGTGTATTGGAATTTTCAGCACGGAAAGTAGGGCCGAAAGTATAGATGCAGCCAAGAGCAGTCGCACCAAGTTCGCCTTCAAGCTGGCCGCTCACCGTAAGGGAAGCCATCTTTCCGAAGAAGTCTTGAGAATAGTCTACTTTTCCGTCCTTGGTCATTGGCAGCTCATCGAGAGGGAGTGTAGTCACTTGGAACTGGGCACCTGCTCCTTCACAGTCAGAGGCAGTGATAAGGGGAGTGTGGAAATAATAGAAACCCTTGTCGTTGAAAAATTTATGGATAGCGTATGCCAGTGCATGGCGGATGCGAAGCACAGCCCCGAATGTATTCGTACGCGGACGCAGGTGTGCTATCTCACGAAGGAACTCAAGGGAGTGACCCTTCTTCTGAAGAGGATATTCTGCGACACTTGCAGTGCCATATATCTCAAGTTCATCTGCCTGCACTTCGATAGCCTGTCCTTTGCCCTGAGAAGCCACAGCCTCCCCCTGGACATGGATGGATGCTCCTGTGGTGACATCTTTAAGTGCATCTTCAGGAATCTTGGCAAAATCCACCACGATCTGGAGATTTTTAATAGATGATCCGTCGTTGAGGGCTATGAAAGCCACATTTTTGTTGCCACGGCGAGTACGGACCCAACCTTTGACATCCACCTTAGTGCCGATATATTTTTCGGGATCGGCGAGAAGGGCTTTGACGGTGACTCTTTTAATATTTTGCATTTTTGATTTTGCTTTTCAATTTAAGATTTGTAAGTATTAAGGTTATGAACCTAAAGAAGGATTTTTATATCCTCTTCTTAACCTTCATAACCTTTTTAACCTTATTAACCTTCAACTTGAGCGAAGCGAAAGTTGAGTTATTCAAAAGAACCCATACGGAGGAAGTTGACTTCTTCCTGNGTGAGGTATCTCCAACGTCCACGAGGCAGGTTTTTCTTAGTCAGTCCGGCGAAGTAGACGCGGTCGAGCTTGGTCACGCGATAACCGAGGTGTTCGAAAATTCGGCGTACGATACGGTTGCGTCCACTGTGGATTTCTATGCCGGCCTGATTGCGGTCGGTCTCGTTTGCGTAAGAGATAGCGTCTGCATGGATTTCACCATCCTCAAGTTCGATTCCGTCAGCGATACGCTGCATGTCATCCTCAGTGATGTCTTTGTCAGTCCAGACGTGATAGATTTTCTTCTTGACAAATTTTGGATGAGTCAGCTTAGAAGCTAATTCGCCGTCATTGGTCAAGAGAAGCACACCGGTAGTGTTGCGGTCAAGACGTCCTACAGGGTAGATTCTTTCGCGGCAAGCTCCCTTCACTACGTCGAGCACTGTCATTCGTCCGTTTGGATCATCACTTGTAGTCACGCAATCTTTGGGCTTGTTGAGCAGCACGTAGCATTTGCGTTCAGGCGTTACTACTTTATCTTCGCATTTCACTACATCGTCACGGTTGATCTTAGTACCAAGCTCAGTGACTACTACATCGTTGACAGTGACAAGACCTGCAGCAATCTTTTCATCGGCTTCACGGCGTGAGCAAATGCCGGAATTGGCCATAAATTTGTTGAGGCGGATCGGTTCGTTTGGATCGAAGTCTTCTATCACGTAGTCGATCTGGCGAGGCCGTGGAGTGAATTTCATTCCTGGCTTCTGATTCTTCTGGAAATTATTCTGTCGTTTCTGGAAGCCCCCTTGCTGATTACCCTGTCGGTTGTAGCCTCCTTGTCCTTGGCGTTTCTGCTGGTAGCCACCTTGTTGGTTACCCTGACGGTTGTAGCCTCCCTGACGGTTTTGATAGCCTCCCTGCTGATTGCCTTGGCGGTTATAGCCCCCCTGTCGGTTATAATTATTTTGGCGGTTCTGGCCGTAAGAGTTCTGGCGATTGTAGGAGTTTTGACGGTTTTGGGTATATCCGTTCTGGCTCTGTGTCTGCTGATAAGAATTTTCTGTTGAAATGGATTGTCCATCCTCGTCGGAGGAATATCTCTTGTATGCGTCTTCAGAAGAACTCGTGTTTTGGTAGCTACGGTTGTAGTTGTTAGTACGTTGCTGATATGAGGGACGAGCCTGACGATTATATCCTGACTCTTCCCGGTTATGGTAGGCGTTGGAATAACTGCTTTGATAGCTCTGGCGTGGCCTTGGTTGGAATCCACGCTGGGGGAATTCAGGTCTTTCAGTGCCTTTATAAGGGCGAGACTGGAAATACTGGTCTTTGTTTTCCGTGTTTTCTGGAGTGGTAGGCAATGCCCCGATTCTTGGTCGTTTGGGTTTCTTCTCTTCCATTATAATAATTTTAAAGTTGGCGCATGACATCGCTGCCATATTCTAAGTCGCCGTTAATAAAAATGTTGCTTGTTACTTTCTTGTTACTTATAGGTGTTTCATTTAATATGCAATTGCGATGCAAAAGTAGTATTTTTTTTTTGATTATGCAAATTTTTATGGTTTAAATAGTTTAAAAGGTTTAGATGGGTTAGATGGTTTAGGTGGGTTAAAGGGTTTTGATGGTTTAAAACAGGCCGGAGGCCTTATGATAATGTTAACCCTGGGCGTAAGCCCAGGGAAAGACATCTAAATCCTCTCCACGACTATGGAGGGGTTGTAATATTGGTTATCGGATCACTTTGGTAGCGGTGGAGCCTTGGCGGCGGATGAAAATGCCGTTGTCGGGATTGAGCACCTTCTGGCCGTTGAGGTTGTAGTATTCTACCGGTGCATTCTCATCGAGAATACCATCTACTCCTGCGCCAAAGTCATTCACCTCATTCTTCGCACAGTTGAGAACATTGCCATTGGCATCCACTATGGCAGCTATCACACGGAGCTTATTCTTGTCAGGGAGGAGATTAGACTTTATTTGCGACAGATCAAACTTGATACTATGCTCAGCAGTCTCTTCTGCAGCCATAGTAGTCGGGATACTGCCATTTTCGCCATAAATGCCGGTAGAAGAGATCACCACATCATTGTAGACAAGTCCTACTACCTTCGACTTCCCATATTCACCACCCATACAGAAAGCATTTAGTTGTGGGATAAATTGAGGCTTCTCAGTATTATAATAATTTGATTGAACCCAAGATTGTGTCATACCGGATAACCCATCAGCCACAAGGAGATAAGCTATCTTGTAGTTTCTATCTGTAAATCCTATCATATTCGCAACTTCCGCCTTAGCCACAAGGACATCTTCCGATTCCCAGGCATGATCAACACTAATCTTCCATGGCGTTGCCACTGAATTCAGCGCCAATATATCTCCTACTATTGGCAACTCCATATCCATATATTCCTGCGTGCCGAAGTATGGATCGACTACTGAGCCTCGATTTAAAACAGCTGAAGGGAAGCCTCCTACTTGAGATGGGAATTGATTTGTGATTTGCATTGGATCTGAACTTGCTCCTTGACCACTATGGAAGGCGGCGACGACAAACTCCGGATACTTTTCCCTTATATATTCAAGAGCTGCAAATCCACGAGTGCAATAGCCACACCATGTGCCGGTATACTCCTCAAAAAGAGTCTGACGCACAGGCACCTCCGACAACACAGCCACATTGATATCTACAGTAGCGCCATCTGAGACATTCGGCTCTCCATTAAGTTTGGTTATGTTGAATGTTACCTTTTCATTAAGCTTCTCGCTTTGAGCCGGGAAATCAATGGGCGCATAGAATGTACGGGCAGCCCCTGCATTCAATGCTTCCGGGAGCACATATTCAGATGTATATTTCTCTCCTCCGAATGTGTATTCAAATTCTACTGATTCAATAGGATTGGGAGTCGTCGCAGCGAGTGTGACGGTAGCTGATGATTTCTCACCAAGTGGTAGATAAATCTCGTATGGCACAGAGGTGAACGATACATAATTTGGGAAATTCTCACCCTCCAAAGTGATAGCCATGCTAAGTGCTCCCAAATCTCCTGCAAACGTATAGAAATCCTGTGGAAATTCGTCTTTGTCAGTGGCTGCATAAATACCTGATCCTATATACGGATTGGACACACCATCATACGGCAGATAGTACATATTGTTGGCCTTTGGCACCACAAAACTATAGCCAAATACGATTGTCTCCTCTTCTCCGGTTATGGTATATGGAGTATCGATATCAATGTTATTGACAGCAAAGGCTTCTTTGGAAAGATTGAAATCCTGAGAGTAGTCCTCTTTTGTGAAATCTAAAGAATAGAAAAATCTTGCATCAGTGATGGTGTTGAGGTTCATATTCTGATTTGAGGGACTGACCACAGTGAATCCGGTCACCTTATCTCCGGCAAGCCCTTTTATATCATCAGTGGTAAGCATGAAGCCCAAGTAGACCCGAGTGGTGCCCGGGGTCGCGTTGTTGAGCATAGTAGCTGAATAGACTGCTTCGCTATATGTGAACATGAAAGTCTCTGGGGCGCGAGTCTCCGGAGCTTGGATGGTTGCATGAGCTTCGGGTCCTAAATTAAAGACTTGATTGGTCGCTCTCTCTATCTGCGGTATCGCAGCAAAAGCAGAGCATGTTGCGGCCAGAGCCGCGGTTAATAAGAATGCTTTTTTCATTAGAAATTGTTATGTAATGGTTTAGTTTAGTTTAGAAATCGCAGTTCGTATACGGGTAAGGACTTCCGATTTAGGCATCAGTTCAGTGATGTCGAACATGTGCGGGCCACGGCATGCACCGACTACTGCAAGACGGAATGCATTCATGACATTTCCGAGATGATAACCTTTTTCAGCTATCCAGTCAAGCACGACTTTCTCTGCATTAGCTGAACTCATATCGTCGATTCCTTCAAGCACACCACAAAGTTCCTCCATGATTCGGGGAGTATCCTCCTGCCAACGCTTCTTGACATCTTTCTCAGCGTATGTAGCAGGGGCAACGAAGAAGAAGTCACCCTGATCCCAGAGATCCTGAACAAATTCAATGCGTCCTTTGACCATACCCACAGCCTTTGCCACATAGTCCATTCCGAAATCATCAGCACTCTTGCCAAGCTCTGCAAGACGCTCCCTGAGGATAGGCATGAAGAGTTCTGCCAATGCCATGTCGTCCATGCGCATCAGATATTCATGATTAAACCATATTCCTTTCTTATAATCGAATTTGGCCCCTGACTTCGAGCAATGGTCGAAAGAGAATTTTGATATGAGTTCATCCATGCTCATTATCTCATTGTCATCGCCGGGATTCCAACCAAGGAGGGCAAGGAAATTCACCACAGCCTCTGGAAGATATCCCTTCTCACGATAACCCATGGAGGTCTCGCCGCTTTTTGGGTCGTGCCATTCGAGCGGGAACACGGGGAATCCGAGTTTGTCACCGTCGCGTTTTGAAAGCTTTCCGTTGCCAACCGGTTTCAAGAGCAATGGAAGATGCACAAACTGAGGCATAGTGTCTTCCCACCCGAAAGCCTGATACAGAAGCACATGAAGAGGGGCTGAAGGAAGCCATTCCTCTCCGCGTATCACGTGGGTGATCTCCATAAGATGGTCGTCTACAATATTCGCAAGATGATATGTCGGAAGGTCGTCAGCACTCTTGAAAAGCACTTTATCGTCGAGTATGCTGGAGTTGATGGTAACTTCTCCACGGATAAGATCGTTGACCTTCACGTCGACATCCGGCTCTATCTTGAAGCGCACTACGTATTGATGGCCTTCGTCGATCAGACGCTTCACTTCCTCTTCAGGCATGGTGAGGGAATTGCGCATTTTGCCACGAGTATGAGCATCATATTGGAAGTTAGGATGTTCGGCTCTGGCGGCTTCAAGCTCTTCAGGAGTGTCGAAAGCTATGTAAGCCTTCCCTTCGTCGAGCAGTTGCTGAGCGTATTTTCGATATATGTCGCGACGTTCACTCTGCTTATATGGACCGTGAGGGCCACCTTCTCTGACACCTTCGTCAAATTTGATGCCAAGCCATGCAAGGCTATCGTTGATGTATTCTTCAGCACCGGGCACGAGTCGACGGCTATCAGTGTCCTCTATACGAAGGATCATATCGCCGCCATTCTGACGGGTGAAAAGATAGTTGAAGAGAGCGGTGCGGACTCCTCCGATGTGGAGAGGCCCGGTGGGAGAGGGTGCGAATCTTACTCTGGTTTTCATTAGTTTTAATTGAGAATTGAGAATTGAGAATTGAGAATTTTCTCTATTTGAATTTGAAGGAGGATTGCCAATTGGCTTTGAGAGAGGGGATGAGGAGGGGGGTGAGGAGGTCGCGATCTTCTTGGGAGAGAGTCTCAAGAGTCGTGAATGTCGCTGTCAGAGGGATATCTCCAGGTCCTGTCGTGTAGGATATTGATTCGAAGGGAATCTTTTCCATCAGGTCAGATACTTTTAGATCCGAGTTCTTTAGATTGAAGAAGTCTTTTAGGGTTGGAGATTTCAAGAATTTTTCTGTTGGGAGAGGTTTAAGTTGGGAGTCGAAAAATCTCACTTCTGTGTCCGCGGCAATAGAATCCGGACTGACAGTGTAGAGGGTCATGATGATTTGATCCTTTTTGCATGGGAGGAGTTTAATTTCAAGGGTGCTGACGGGAGTGACAGACACTTTGAGATAATCGGGAGTCATTTGCTCAATTGAGCTTTGGCCTCCGAGCGCGTCTTGGGCTGCTATGATACTGTCGGCCTGAGTGTAATAGTCGAGCATATCAAGGCGTATCGAGGGCCGAATCATATCAAGCACTTCGAGAGGAATCTCGGCGAAAACCTTTGAAGCAGTCAAGGCGGAGCCCCCATCACCCTCCGAAAGAAGAGTGTTGGAATGCCCCACCGTATATACTGTAAGAAAAAGAGTCAGCAAAATCCATTGTTTCACTGAGTTCTTTACCGAGGATAATGTCATTTCTTTTTGAAAATATCGTAGTTTCCGTTATATTTCGACTTTGGAGCTTCAGCTTTTTTCGCCTTCTTCTCCTTCTTCTTTGAGGCTTTCGGTCCTGCGAGCGACATCTCATAGTCTGTCCGGGCTGTCTTTTCCGCCTTTTTCTTCTTTGCCTCAGCTTTTTTCACTCTGTCTTGCGCTTCGCGCGAATAATCTCGATCGGTGGCAAATTCTGCCTTCACCTTGCGCCCGAAGAAATCAACATTCCTAAGTGCGTCTACCACCTTGCGGGCATCTTTCTTCCTGACATCGAAGAGTGTATATTCCGGCATAAGGTCAATTCTTCCGATTTCCGGCTTTGCGCCGACTACAGAACGATTGATCAACTCCATCAAATTTCCGGGGAAGAAGCCCTGGGCCTTACCTATATTCACCATAAGTCGCTCATATCCATCTTCAGCCGTACGGCGGTCTTTATCTCCTTTCGGACGGCGTTCACCACGTTCTTTCCGGTCACCCTTCCGGTCGCCGCGCTCTTTCTTATCATCGGCGTTGAGGTCAATATCCGGCATATCGCGATAATATTCAAGCAGACGGTTGAATTCAAGTGAAAGCACACGCTTCATCAGGTCTTCCTCCGACAGCCATTCCAATTTCTTTCGCACACCTGGAAGGAATCGTTCGATCTGGGCATCATCCACTGCCACACGCTCAATTCGGTCGGCAAGATGATAGATCTGCTTTTCAATAATATGATCAGGAGTCGGAACTTTCTTATATTCAAATGTCTTTCCGATACGCTTTTCAATCTCCCGTAGCTTGCTGCGTTCGCGAGAATGGATGATAGCCACAGAGACACCTGTCTTGTTGGCTCGCCCTGTTCGTCCTGAGCGGTGGGTATAGACTGCTACATCATCAGGAAGTCCATAATTTATGACATGTGTCAAGTCGTCTACGTCAAGTCCTCGGGCAGCCACGTCGGTAGCTACAAGAAGTTGAGTGACATGGTCACGGAATTTCTTCATCGCCAAGTCGCGCTGTGCTTGTGAGAGATCGCCATGTAGGCAATCTGCGTTATAGCCATCCGCTATAAGCTTGTCGGCAATCTCCTGAGTCTCACGCTTGGTGCGACAGAAGATAATGCCATAGATATCAGGATTATTGTCAGCTATACGTTTCAGGGCCAAATATTTGTCATGGGCCTTCACCATATAGTAGATATGTTTGACATTTTTGGCGCCTTCGTTTTTGTTACCTGCTACAAACTCCACAGGATCTTTCATAAAATTGCGAGCTATCGCAGCTATCTCCTTTGGCATTGTAGCTGAGAACATCAACATCTTCCGATCTTCGGGCACATGGGAAAGGATTTCATTGATATCATCAATAAAACCCATATTTAGCATTTCGTCCGCCTCGTCGAGAATCACTGTATTGACATTCTCGAGCTTCACCACTCCCCTCTTTATGAGGTCGATGAGACGCCCCGGGGTTGCGACTATCACCTGTGCACCCTTACGTATAGCCTTTATTTGCGAGTCTATACTGCTGCCTCCATATACAGGGATTATCTTCACCCCATCGAGATATTTGGCAAAGTCAGCAAGGTCGCCTGCTATCTGAAGGCAAAGTTCTCGCGTGGGAGCTATCACAAGGGCTTGCGTTGAGTCACTGTCAGGGTTGATACGCTGCAATAAAGGGAGTCCAAATGCGGCAGTCTTGCCTGTACCGGTCTGGGCGAGACCCACTACATCCCCTTCTTTGGATATTAGATGGGGAATTACCATTTCTTGAATTGGCATCGGATGCTCAAAACCGAGTTCTCCGATAGCCTTGAGAAGTCGTGGATCTACACCAAGCTCCTCAAATGTTTTCATATCTTGTTGCTCTGATTCCATTATGCTATGTAATTAAAAAAGTGAGACACACAGTGTGCTCTCACTTTATATAACATTCAAAAGGAATCAAATGTTTGATACAGTGATTCAACGTACCATCAACTTCTCTGATTTAGATCCACTTTTCAGGATATATAGACCTTTTCCAAGAGCTTTAACGTCAGATTTTGAGACAGAAGATTTAAGAAGGCGTCCATCAACACTATATACTTCCACCGTTGAATCAACCGGAATTGCTTCCACAGCTGCAAACTCTATGTCGCGCTGGTCGGCGGTCATTAGTATGAATTCATCTACTTGATACTGATCCGGGTCAGTAAGCTGAAGATAAGCCTGATTACGTGGGATAAATTCCAAGTCGGATTTTACAAATGCCGGGCGCCCATCCTTCCCTACGCCGAGCACTCGCATTGTCTCTTTATTGAATGGGGTACGATTATAGTGTATTTTCGATGTATTGTCAAAATAGACACCCTTAAGTTTATTGCCAATGACAGGTACTGATTCTCCTCCGATATTGAGGCGATTGTCGGATGGGACACCGTTGCTGCACTCTATGATCACAGGCGTAGAAGCTGGAACACCACCATCAATTTCATTTATGATAGCTGCTCCACGGGAATCAATCTCACTTATCGAATAAATCTTTATGCCCTCCGAATTTGCTGAGAATGGGAATTCTGCAAAAAATGGAGCATAATACTTCTCGCCAGCCGCTACAGTAGGTGCAACTCCGAAATACTCATCTGTGCTTGCATCTATCGGAGTAAGATACCATCTGCGGTAATCACCGGTTGCCTCAGCAGATGCGAGCCCCTTATCCTGCTCAGGATGATTCCAAACATCGCCTATATATTTCACAAGACCTGATTTTGAAGCATAGATAGAATAGGTCGTCTCCCCGTCAAATGGAGTTTTGTCTTCATATATCTTGAGATATAATTCTATGAATTTATAGATACTTGTGCCTTGCCCACAAATATTATAATAGTGGTTTCCCTGGGGGGCTGACTCTATGTAGAAGACCGCTGCCGGATCAGAGACAACAGTCTCCGGATCCATAAAGAGCTGAAGCGCACCGACATCAGCCGACGTAGTTGCCATGTTGTATGATCCTTTGTTATCAGTCAGATAAGCATAGCGCTTTGTCAAGGCAGCCTGTACACGATAGTAGCCATCTCCTGCGAGCTTAGCCATCGTCGGCAGAGCTGTGAATGCAATCATTGCATATAGTAAAAGTTTTTTCATAAATGTATGATTAAAGACAAACTAAAACATAAAGAGCATCCGTCGTGCGCTCTGTCACGACGGATGTGCTTTTTCATAACGAATTAGATTCTTTTATTATTGTATCCAATCTAATCTTTTTGTAGTATTTACAGTTTCCGCATTTCTTCATAGTTGCAATATCGATAGGCTGCCTATCTCATTAAATCATGCATTATGAATTATGCATTATGCATTCCTACTTAAGGATTATTCGCAAACGCAGATTGCTACGCGGTTGTCAACTGGATCAGCGTATGGCTGCTCTTCAGCTTCACCCATGCTCTTCACGATGATACGGCTTGGAGCGATGTTGAATTGCTTTTTGAGTGTGTTTGCAACAACTTCTGCACGCTGCTTGCTGAGACGGAGATTGATAGCGAGTGTACCTGTTCCCTTGTCAGCATAACCGGTGATAACAACTGTTGCATTAGGATGATCCTTGAGGAACTCTGCAACTTCGTTTACCTTGAACATTTCTTCCTTAGTGATAGTAGCAGTGTTGATGCGGAAGAAAATGTCGCGACGGAGCATTTCAGGCTTAACCTCTTCTACTACATTTGTGACAGGCTGCTCAATGACTTTCTCGATGATGCGTTCGATAATCTGTGGCTGAGCAACAGGAACTTCTACTGTGCGAGTAGTCTTGATATACTTCGGACCGAAAGTATACTTAACGCCTACGAGACCATTGAAATACCAGTCAGCATTGCCAGCCTTCTTTGAGTTGTAGCCGTCTGGAAGAACGTTGGCCATAAGTTCGAGACCAACAGCAACATTTTCAGCTACGTTGAAGTTGAGGTCAAGACCAAACTGGCCGAGGAAGCGTGCCTTAGTGCCGTCCCAGAGGAGACCGAGACCATCAGCGCCGACGCTTGTAAGAGCTGTGTTAGCTTTCTGAGCACCGTCGTTATTGAAAGCGATGTTAGCGCCAATACCTGCAAGGAGGTCAACGTCAACGAGACGATATGGATCATAACCACCGATAAGGTTGGTAAGGTTGACTACTGCATCGAGAGTTGGAGCTACGTAGTTCCATTTCCAGCGTTGGTTGCCAACTCCATCGCCTTTGAAGTTCTGAGCACCCTTTGACTGCCATGCATTGAGAGCGAGGCGAGCGCCAATGTAAGGATTGAAGTTATAGCCGCCAGCGATCTGTGCGTTCGGGTTGAAGAGGTGGCCGAAAGAGGATTCACCAAGGGTTTCCTGACCACCGAACTGTCCCTGGATATACCAGTTGGGGACGTATGTATACTCGGTGATGGTCTCTTGTGCCATAGCAGTAGCACTGGCGAACAGCATCGCACCAGCGAGCAGAATCTTATTTAATTTCATATTTGAATTCTTTAATATTTGGGTTTCGGATTAGTTTCAGTATCGGTCCGGAGCCGGAATAGCTCCGGACGCGAAATCAATCAAAACTTAATTATTAACCTCGATGTAGAATTTCCTTGTTGAGGTTTTACCGTTGTAGTCAATTGCCTGATAAGTGAACTCGTATACGTTGCCAGCAACGAGATTCTTAGCTGGAACGAGAACACCGATACGGCTGCCGTCGAGTACAGTGTTGAGATCTTCAGCTTCGTTAAGAGCTGCGAGATCAGCTGTAACTTCCTGACCATTCTTGTAAACACCTGTGATAGCTACATACTTCTTGTAAGCCGGAACGATAAGTTCGCCAGTGTAGCTTGTAAGATAGAGCTTGAATGCATTGCCACCTGCAGCTTTGAAAGTAGTAGGATGATTTACGCTACCTGAAACGAAACCGTAGCTTCCGTTCATGTTGTAGAGAGCTGTTACCTGAAGGTAAGCATTCGGATCATCAAGAACATTGTTAACCTTGTTAGCAATCTTATTATAGATATCGAATACACGGTTGATCTTGTTGAATACGCCATCAAACTTGTGACCGACATTATCGATCATATCTTCTATCTGCTGGTTAATGTTTCCTATGAGTTCATTATTAACCTGATTTTGGACTTGATTAATGATACTCTTCAATTCACCATTAATCTGATCCTGCATTTCACCAGTCCAACTATCTACTTGTGCCTGAGCATTTTCAAATGCTTGTTTGATACCGTCTTCTATTGCTGTATAAACAGATTCAAGATCGTCACTCTTTACTTGTACAGTCTTTTCATATTCAACTGTCAATTCCTTTTCACCATCCTTAACTATGATATCAGGAAGCGTAATCGTGATTTCACCTCCGCTAACACTAACATCACCTGCAGAAAGTGTAAGTTTACCGAATACTATATCATTGTATTGTATATTTATATTCTTCAAGTTAAGCTGAAGGTCACCGTCTTCCTTAAGCTTGAGAATCAAGTTCTGCATTGGGCTGAGGACAGGAAGCTTCTTTGAAACTGACTTACCAGCGAGGAAGTTGAAGCTGAGAGGCTTAGCAGTAGCAACTGCAAGGTCGTACTGGCTGAGGACTGCCTGAGCTTTAACTGAGTGACCCGGATCAAGGCTGCCTTCTTCAAGTGAAATTGAAGGGATTGTGCCTGTTGCCCAGTCGTAGCGGAGTGCGTATGCTGGGAGCATGCCCGACATCTGGTCGTAGAGTGCCTTTACAAGTGCAACTGCGCTGCGCTTAGTGCGATCTTTGAGGGCATCCTTCATTGCAGTCTTCAAGCCTTCGTCGATTGTGACACGGGCTGCTGGAATACCTGCTTCTGGCAATACAACTTTACCCTTATAGAAACCGTTATCAACTGAACGAGAGTAGCCATGGTAGAGGACTTCGTCTGTTGATTCGAGAGTAACCTTCATTGGAAGTCTGTCGCCTGCTGAATTTTCGATGCTGAGTTCAAGGTTCTCGAAGTTTGAGCCAACAGGATTGAGAGTTACATAAACCTCACCAAGTTCAACGTCGCCATAAACACCAGCTGGGATAGTGACAGTCTTCTTAGGAGTCATCTTGGCAAGATTAGATGGATCTCCGTAGGCAGCGAATTCTGAGTTATTTTCAGATGACGGGAATACGATATCCATATCTACGCCATTGTAGCCATACCAGTTGAAGAGGATATTGCTCTTGATGCCGATTGGCAGGCTGAAGTCGCCGAATACAGGGCTCTTTACGCTCTGGATAAGGATACCTGTCACCTGATGATCGATCTGGTTAACAATAGAATTAACGATATTGTTGATAGCCTCAATCATTGCATTGACTGTTTCATCAACTTTTGCATCAACTTCATCAATCCTGTCGTTAAGAGCATTGTAGACCTGGCTGATCAGCTCTCTTGCTTCAGTCAGCTCCTGATAAACCTGATCAAACAGGGCATCAGTCTCTTCTGCATTATAATAATTTTCCTTAAGATAAGTATCGAGGGCTTCGATAGCATTTTTATTTGCTTCGATCTCTCCCTTAAGCTCCTGCTTTAATGCTTCTTGACTGTCTTGAACATCCTTAAACTTATCATTATAGTCCTTCTGCAGCTCTGCCTTAAGGGCGTCAAGTTGTGTCTTGAGTTCAGAAGCATCTACCTTATTCTTGATGTCATTCTGTAGACTTGTCACAGCACCATTAAGTTGGTTATAGAGATTTCTCAACTCGGTGTCGTCATAAGGGGAACTACTGGGTTTGCCTTCAAGTGCATCCAATCTACCGTTGATTGTCGTGAGCAAATCATTGACGTATGACAGCTTAGCATATTCAACCAAATCTGCCGCATTTGCTTTCTGATCAATCTCTGCCTTCAGACCCTTCGCATAGGCATCAAGAGCATTGATCTGCTTCTGGAGGTTTGAAAGATCGAACGTGGTTTGAGTTGCCAGATCGTTCAGGTCATCCTTACATGACTGGAGAGAAACGACTGAAACACTTGCAAAGAGTGTCAAAGCAACTCCATAGAGTACTTTCTTCTTCATCTCTGGTAATTTTAAGTTATTGATAATTATTAATTTATTTTCTATTTTAGTCAATCAGCGGAATCTATTGCATACCTACGTAGCCTTTTGGCAGGCAAGTCTGAACATCTTTTGCCTTGACATTCTATATAATCGGATGCAAAATTAATATAAATTTTTCAAAATTCATAAAAATTTTTAAAAAATTTTCCACTTACAATTGCTATAACAATAAAGATTGAATAAAGTTTTGCGATTTTTTGTTAAACATAATTTTATCATTTACGCACAAAATCTTCATCCTTTCTTTTAGCCGATTTCAAAGAATAGCTACTTAATGTCTGATTCGATCAGCGAGAGTAGCGCCGGGAGTGCTTCGGAAGCAGCTACATTTTTTTTGACAAGTTCCTTTCCTTTATATATAGAGACCTTGCCGGGTCCTGCACCGACATATCCATAGTCGGCATCAGCCATCTCGCCGGGTCCATTCACTATGCATCCCATAACCCCTATTTTAAGTCCCTTCAAGTGAGATGTGTTTGCTTTTACTTCCGCCAATGTCTTCTGCAAGTCGAAAAGGGTGCGTCCGCATCCCGGACACGCAATATATTCAGTCTTCGAAATACGCAGACGGGCAGCCTGCAATATACCAAGAGCCACACTCTTCACCTCATCTTTGGTAAACCTCTCAGAAGCGACAATCCCTATACCGGAAGCATAACCATCTAAAAGCAACGGTCCGAAATCAGCAGCCGCCTCTATCTGAAGATTCTCAAGGTCNGTGGTCAGGAATCCCATCATGACAATGATAGGGTTTCTGCCTCCAAGAGCTACGAAACGGTCGATCCAACTTTTTATGGCACCGAGGCGATTATCGGAGGAAGTGGTCAGTACTACCGGTTGTGTGTCTTCAAAAAGGGCTGGAGGCATAGATGTTGAAACATAATGCCAGTCTGGCTGAAGTGTGAAATCGACATCCATCACGGGGAACTCAGCGTATGGAAGCTTCTCAGCATAGTCCCTCGCTTTCCCGGGCAGCTCTTTCTCCGGTTCTGGAATCGGCTCGTGACCGGCTCTACTTGTCACATAGTCGCGCAGCTTAATCGCCACAGGAATCTCACACTCCGGATCCTCACTGAGAGAGACGCGGATGGTGTCGCCGATACCGTCGGCAAGCAAAGTTCCGATTCCTACAGCGCTCTTGATGCGCCCATCTTCACCATCACCTGCCTCCGTCACTCCGAGATGCAAAGGGAAATGCATGTCCTCAGCATCCATCGCNTTGACGAGAAGACGCACAGTCTCCACCATCACCGTGACATTAGAGGCTTTCACGGAAATGACGATATTATCAAAATTCTCTTCTCGGGCTATCCTCAGAAACTCCATGACAGACTCAACCATTCCTGAAGGGGTGTCACCATAGCGGCTCATGATACGGTCGGAAAGCGAGCCATGGTTCACTCCAAGTCGCACGCAAGTGCCATGTTCCTTACATATTTTAAGGAATGGGATAAACTTCGAGCGGATCTTCTCAAGTTCCCGGGCGTATTCCTCATCAGTAAACTCCAGCTGCTTGAATGTGCGGGCCGCGTCGACGAAATTGCCGGGATTGATGCGCACCTTGTCGCATGTAGTAGCGGCTTCGAAAGCGGCGTTGGGATTAAAATGCACGTCAGCCACGAGCGGGACGTCGCTACCGGAGTCAAGGAGCGCTTTCTTGATATTTGCCATATTGGAAGCTTCCTTCACTCCTTGAGTGGTCAGGCGCACGAGTTCACCCCCGGCATCAGCGATGCGGAGTGCCTGAGCGGCACTCCCCAAAGTATCGTTGGTATTGGTATTGCACATCGACTGGATCCGGATAGGATTATCCCCTCCGATTTCCACCTTCCCAGCTTTAGCGATACTGCTCCTCCTCCTTTTATAATTATACATTGAATTTAGAATTTATAATTTAGAATTTAGAATTGTTAAGANTGAGTCGGACATATCAGACCTGTCGGACTTGTCGAACCTGTCNGACCTGTCGGACTTGTCAGACCTGTCAGACCTGTCAGACATTCTCAATTCTCAATTCTCAATTAAAAAAAATTCTCAATTATTTAAGACTTTATTTTCCACTCCACCCCATTCTTGGTGTCTTTGACGTCGAAGCCAAGCTCGGCGAGGCGGTCGCGGATAAAGTCGCTGGTAGCCCAGTCCTTGGCTGCTTTGGCATTCTTGCGGACATCCATCAGAAGATCCACTGCCCCTTCGAAGGCCTTGGTCTGTGCTGAATTGCCATTAGCTCCTTTTGCCTCTACCCTTATGCCAAGAATATCTATGAGGAATGTCTGGAAGAGTGATTTGAGTTTGTCTATGTCAGCTGCGTCGAGAGTGATCTGACCGTCGGAAGCCTGGTTGATATAGCGGCAAGCATCAAACAGCTCTGCAATCACCATAGGAGTGTTGAGATCATCATCCATGGCCTCATAGCACTTGGCTGCAAAATCAGGCAATTCGACGCTCGACTTTTCAGCCGGAACGAGTGCTTGGAGACGGCGGTAGCCATCGAGCATCTTCTGCAAAGCTTTATCGGCGGCCTCGAGGGCGGCATCTGAGAAATCGACAGTGCTGCGATATTGAGCCTGCAGGATGAAAAAGCGGATCACCATCGGAGAATAAGAGCGAGTCAGGAGAGGATGCTCACCCTTGAAAAATTGCTCAAGAGTGATGAAATTGTTATAGCTCTTCCCCATCTTCTTTCCGGCAATCGTGATCATATTGTTATGCATCCAATATCGGACTGTGTCATGCCCCTTTGCCGCTACACTTTGGGCGATTTCACATTCGTGGTGAGGAAACATGAGGTCCATTCCTCCACCATGTATGTCAAATTCTTCGCCGAGATACTTCTCCCCCATCGTGGAGCACTCGAGATGCCAGCCGGGAAAACCTTCACTCCATGGGGAAGGCCAGTGCATGATATGCTCAGGGGCAGCTTTTTTCCAGAGGGCAAAGTCAAGAGGATTGCGCTTCTCGTCCTGCCCGTCGAGTTCGCGGGTTGTGCTAAGCAGGTCTTCGATATTGCGGCCGGAAAGTTTGCCATAGTGATGATCCTTATTATATTTGGCCACATCGAAATAGACAGAGCCTTGGCTTTCGTAGGCATATCCGGCATCGAGTATCTTTTTTATATATTCTATCTGCTCGATAATATGGCCGGAAGCATGAGGCTCTATACTTGGCGGAAGCACATTGAGCGCCTCCATGTCGTGATGGTAGCGGTTGAGATAGTATTGCACCACCTCCATCGGTTCCAATTGCTCAAGTCGAGCTTTCTTTGCCACTTTGTCCTCACCCGAATCAGCGTCATGCTCAAGATGGCCTACGTCGGTAATATTCCGTACATAGCGCACCTTGTATCCGAGATGCTTCAGATAGCGGAAGAGGATATCGAAAGTTATGGCTGGACGCGCATGCCCAAGATGCGCATCGCCATATACAGTGGGCCCGCATACATACATCCCGACACGCCCCTCATGAAGAGGCTTGAACGGCTGTTTGATGCGGGAAAGAGTATTATAGATGTAGAGCATATTTTTTAATTAGTTATTGCTGAAGCCGTTATTGTGGCGGCGAGGTGTGATCACGCCGAAAGTGGCTTCATATTTCTGCACGTTCTCATTGAGGGCGCGGAGNAGCTGCTTTGCATTTTCGGGACTCATTATGACGCGGCTTACTACTGGAGCCTGAGGCATCCCTGGAGCTGCAAAGATGAAATCCATGAGGAATTCGTTCGGTCCATGTCCGATCATTGCGAGATTGGAGTATTTTCCGTCGGCCACTTCTGGACGGAGCTGGATTTGGAGCTGGTTCTGATTCTGATTTTGATTGTCTTGCTGTGCCATATTTTCTTTAATTCATAATGCATAATTCATAATGCAGAAATCTATATGGTATCTGTATGCATCAGAGTTATGCTATTTGTAATTTTGGTTGATTAGGGTGCGAAATTAATAAAAAAATTCCAATCCGCAAAATTCTCAATTCTCAATTCTCAATTCTCAATTAAAAAAATTAGATAAGTGAGAGCGTCCAAACCGAGAGGAAGCCGACGGCAGAGCCGGCAAGCACCTGGAGCAGAGTGTGCCTTCCCAGCCAGATGCGCGCACTTCCGAGGAGGCCCGCCATGATTATAGCCCCCACTATCCACCATTCCATCCCCTCCGACGAAGGACCCTCTTTTATCACTTGAATCAGCATGGCCACTACCCCTGCGATGCCTGCCGCATGAGCACTGATCTTCCACCAGAAATTGACTATAAGGTTAATGAGAGCCGCCAAAGCTCCACCAAAATAGAACATCGCTACCCAAAGAGGAGCCATTTTCAGATAAAGGAACAGACCTGTGCATCCAAGACATACGATTGTGATTATATAAGGAATAAGACGCTCCTTTCTTCCATTAAGTCCGATATCTTCAATTAGACGCATTTTCTTTAGCAAAAGCACGAGAAGCATCGGGATGATGAAGTTGGCCGCAAACACGATTAGAGTGAATACCAATTTCGTATGGAAGGGGGCGTAAGCCAAAAACGACAAGGAGAATATAAGCATGATGCCATAGACCGGCATCAGCAGCGGTACGAAAATCCACGAGATGAGATTAGAGAATAGCGTGATGATTCGTTCAAGAGGAGTATTGTCTTCCGGCTGAACCGGTTGATCAGATTCCCTATCCTTCTTATCCGTGGACGCAATTACATCTGCAGAAACTGGTTCAGCCTCCACGGACTCATCGATNATCTCTTTTTTCTCTTCCTCTTCTGAAGGAATAGGGGGTTCCCAGCCTTCAGGCTTGGGCATATAGTCGAAATGATTAGACATATTTATAGAATTGAGAGGGTATTGGACTCGTAAAATTCATATCCTGACGGGTAATAGGATGAGCAAAACGAAGGGTCTCTGCATGAAGCGCAAGGCGATGGAGAGGTCCTGACCCGTTGCCATACCGTTTGTCGCCGGTTATGGGGCATCCAAGGTCGCGGGCATGGACGCGTATCTGGTTTTTGCGTCCTGTATCCAGAGAAAATTCCGCAAGTGTATGACCTTTTCCGCGCCGACGCACTTTATAACGGGTCACAGCAAGTTTTCCTTCTTCCGGGTCTTCCGTGGAATATACCTCGTGCTGTGAAGTTTCGGCAAGATGACTACGTATCTCTCCACCANCCTTTTCGAGTTCCCCATCAAGTAGAGCCACATACTTACGCTCAAGCACCATATTGTTCCAGTTGTGTTGCAGGGCTTCCTTCGCCTCTATATTTTTCGCAAAGACCATCAGTCCGGAAGTGTCGCGGTCAAGACGATGAACTATNAATATNTTATTGGAAGGNNGTACTGANTTCANATAATCGCNAAGANTACTATAGGCAGTNTCCACATTGCTTTTNTTTNAAGAGTCTGTGCCTACTGAAAGAAGACCATAACCTTTGTCTACTACTATGATATCGTCGTCTTCATAGACTATCTTCAAGCGAGGATGACTAAAAACCACGAAGGGACGAGTGAGGTTTAGTTCCACCACACTTCCCTGACGCACTGGGGCATCGAAGGCTGTAGTGACAACTCCATCGATGGCAAAATGGCCAAACTTAAGCCATTTCTTTATATCGCTTCGTTTGGCATCTGAGAGAGCAGTGGAGATAAACTCCAAAAGACCCTTCTCAGATTCTCCCTTGTTCTCACGCCGGAGAATCCTGTCGGGCTCCCACCCTCCTCTGCCTGTATATTTTCGNCTATTATCTTTCANANATTNTTATTTCTTCNTTATAAAACACATNCAAAGGNGAAAAATATCAATAAGAAATGATTTTTTATAGCTAAATGAGGGTTTCTTTAAAAATATTTTGCTATTTTTGCAGTGCGATTCATAATTTATACTATTTGAAACTGACAAAACAATGAAATATTTAGTAAAACTTATAGCCATTGCATGCTTTTTGATGCCTTTGACTACATACGCCCAACGTCACGATGCCGACTACCCTGATAGGATGGGTAACTTGGCGCAAAAGATGAACGAACACGGTGTGTTCAACACTATCGAGCTGGCCGCCAACATCGGTACCACCGGGTTGGGACTCGAGATAGCCTCTCCTATGACAGAGTGGACAAAACTACGTGTCGGATTTGACTGGATGCCACACTTCACCATTCCTATGACTTTCAATCTCGAAAGTTATGATGATGGAAAAATCAACGACAAGTTTCAAAGAATCCAGGAACTCATGTATGATATAAGCGGAATGGATATAGACAAGGAAATACAAATGGAGTCTAAGCCTAACATAACTACATTCAGACTTCTCGTCGATGTCTATCCATTTAAGAACAACCGCCATTGGCATTTTACGGCAGGATTCTTCATTGGAGGCAGTTATATGGGTAAGAGTATAAATAAGATGCAGGAAATGCCTTCACTTCTGGCTCTTAATATGTACGACAGGATGTATAAAGGAATAACGTCTGATGATTTCATCGACAAAATCAAAGATGAACCCATCTTCGGCACTATATACTTAGATCCAGAGGTAGCGGAAACGCTGCAAGAAAAAATGCTCGGACTCGGACAGCTTGGTGTGCATGTAGGCGACTACAAAGACGGCTCTCCTTATATGATGATGCCCGATAAAGATGGCACTGTCAGTGCCAAAGCGAAAGTTAACCGCTTCCGTCCTTATCTTGGATTCGGATACGGTGGAAATTTAAGCCATGACGGCAAATGGCAAGCGTCTTTTGATGCCGGTGTACAATTCTGGGGTGGAGTGCCCAAAGTGACTACCCACGACGGCACAGTACTCAACGACCTCACCAATCTTCGTGGGAAAGTGAACAATTACATGAACCTCATGAAGGCGATTCCAGTATATCCCACGATTGACTTCCGAATCTCCTATCGCTTCTAACGTTGTGCGTTTTGCA
>WFLX010269174.1_pt1 | contig 29212 bp, 24 predicted proteins | sample 4967041 | NCBI WGS metagenome assembly WFLX01 (sample SAMN12857096, study PRJNA449069) | gut metagenome | isolation source: stool from male and female vole | host: Microtus ochrogaster | place: USA:Florida | collected 2017
CGAGAAATTTTTGCCCGTAACCTTGCGCAATATTGTTGACGAGCAGTTTGCTGCCGCCGACTCGGCGCTTTGGGAACTGATTCTTGTTAACGACGGCTCAACCGATGGTTCCGGCGAAATTATCAGGCGTGCCGCATCGCAGTCGCAAAATATCAGGGTTATCGATCAAAAGAATGCGGGGGCCTCTTCCGCTCGCAACGCCGGTTTAAGGGCCGCTCGCGGCGAGTACGTTTATTTTATAGATAGTGACGATTTATTGGCCAAGGGTGCTTTGAGCATAGTGCTCAACGTAATCAAAACCTCTCGGCCCGATTTAATAAAATTCCTGTTGCGACATATTTCGCCGCAAGAATATGACCAGCTGAAAGATAGTGTGCCGCAGGCAGAAGTATCCGAGTCAGACATTAAAAAAATGTCGCCGCGGGAATATTTAGCAACTACCGAGGCAATGACCAATCCGTCGGGCGACTGCACCTGGCTAACGGTTTATCGCAGATCGCTGTTGGTCGAGAACTCTTTGGAGTATGACCCGAAGATACTTATTGGCGAGGATGTTGACTTGATTTGGAGAACAATGTTCTGTGTGCAGAGTATTGTGTATATTCCGGTTGCGTTATATCTTTATCATATTCATGCAGCGGGAATCACCGGCAGTGTCGCCAATAGCAAACGACGCCTGAAGGACAATGCCGATCTTTTGGATAATATGCTCGGTTTGCGTAAGCGCTACAGCGAGCGCCCGGACCTGATTACCCCAGGGGCTGACACAGGCTTTAGAAACACCATTCGCTACTTGAGCAACCATGTGCTTTCGCTGCAAGTGGTTTTGGGCGAACCGCTTTCTGAAATTTTTAAAACCATGCGTCGGCTAAAGCGAGCCGGAGTGGATATCCACCCCGGGCGACCGCGCTTTGAGCGTTCTGTTGCTGAAAACGCAACTGTCGGAGCTAAAATCCGCCGCTGGTTTGTTGCCTATATTCTTGTACTTCCTGTTTGGTTAAAAAAATGAAATTACTGACTGTTATTACCGTAAATTTTAATAATGCCGATGGGTTGAAGCGAACTCTCGGTAGTGTGGTTCCACAACTCTCCGATCGGGTTGACTACGTTGTAATTGATGGAGGAAGTACCGATGGCTCCAAAAAGCTGATCGAACATGAAGCCTCGAAATTGCATTTTTGGTGTTCGGAGCTCGACGGTGGAATTTATCAGGGCATGAACAAGGGTGTTGCTCATTCCGACGGACGCTATTTGCTCTTTATAAATTCAGGTGATGAGCTTTGTCCGGATGTGCTTTCAATCGTTCTTCCGATGTTAGAGCGGGGTGAAGCTGATATTTTTTACGGCAATGTACGCTATATTGACCCCGAAAGCGGAAAAAGGTGGATAGTTACCTATCCCGACAGGCTAACGCTTTCACATCTTTATGAGAGCCATTTACCTCATCCGGGTTCTTTTATCAAGCGTCAATTGCTTGTGGATATGCCCTATAATGAAAATCTGCGGATAATTGCCGATTATGAGTTCTTTATAAAGGCTATAATGGTTAGNGGNTGTTCGACCCAACACATTCNACTGACCATTAGTAANNTCTTTCTTGACNGAGTTTCTTATCAGAACCGCGAGCGCCACGATATGGAAATGGCCGATGTCAAGGCCAGGCTTTTCTCGCCTGTGCTTGTCGATGCTGCCGCGCTTTCAAAAGTGCAGACCCTCGGCTGCTACCCCGAAATAGAAAAATTGACCAGAACGCGGAAACTCCACAAGCGAGTAGGCCCGTTGTTGCGCGCGGCAATAGCTATAGACAAATTTTTTCATTGCTCTAAGAAATGAAGCGAGTTGCGGTAGTTTTCCATAACTATTTGCGGGGCGGGGCGGAAACTATTGTTGAGGCGCTTTGCCGCGAGTTGCGCCAACACGACTATACTTTCGAACTATTTACGAATCGAGTTGCCGAAAATGCGCGGCAGGGGGCCGAAACTGCATATAATAGCATACAGATCTATCCGCAACCAATAGCCGGCTTTGGCCGGGAGGCGGCTGCAAAGATTGCGGCGACCATAGCTCCGACTCAGCCTGATGTTATTTGGCTCATAGGCGATGACTACGACGGCGTGGAGCAGATGCGACATGCTTNNNGCCCCGGGGGACNNCNCNNGTNCGCGNNCCATTCGGNGCCANNCTNNCNGGTGAGGCTCNAGACACCGCTCTCGCCNTAATCTGTGGCGTGAGAAATTTNTTCATACCTATTCGCAGCGCTATTTGCGGCGCACNGCCGCGACGTTGNCGGCTGTTGACTCATACGTGGTTCTTTGTCAGGGATATGCCGAGCAGTTGCGCAAGCTTTTTCCTGACTTCGTCAATAAGATTAGGGTTATCAATAACCCGGTTCTTACCGTTGCCGAGCCCAAGACCCCGACAAACACGATTGCATACGTAGGCCGGTTGACGCGAGGCGACAAACGCGTAGATAATCTGTTGCGTATCCTTGCGTTGGCAAAGCCTTGGGAGAAAGGCTGGAAAGTCCGCATTATTGGTGATGGCCCTGACCGACAGAACCTTGAGGAACTTGCTGCGGAACTGAAACTTCGTAACGTAGAGTTCGCCGGGTTTCAGTCGCCGCCCGACCTTGAGGGCGCGCAAATAGTTTGTCTCACCTCTGACGTTGAAGGGTGGCCAACGGCGTTGATTGAGGGCATGCAGCAGGGCGCAGTGCCGGTTGCTTTCGGTTGCTCGGCCGGCGTCAGCGAGATTCTTACAGAAGGCCGCGGAATTGAAATCAGGCCGGGCGACTTGCGGGCATACGCCGACGCTTTGACGCGACTTATGGCCTCCCCGGAGCTACGCAAGCAAATCGCCGCACGCGCCAAGCCTTTCCTCGACTCCATGCAAACCAAAAACATAATCGAAAAGTGGCAACAAGTCCTATGAAAAGCCAAACTGTTACTGATCAAAAGATTTTATCGCTCAGAAAAGATATTGACGCTCAACTCACACCGTTGATTAAGAGTGATTACGTTCTCTATAGTCTGCCTTATTATACTAATATTGGCGACACCTTAATTTGGGAGGGAACACGCGATTTCCTGAAAACGATAAACCATAAATGCGTGGGCGTTTGCGGTTGGAACGATTATCCGGCTCAACCGCCGAAGCCCGGAACCACCATTTTAATTCTCGGCGGCGGTTTCTTTGGCGACGTATGGCGCACAGGCTGGCAGAATGTGTTGGATGGCCTCCGCGGTTGCGAGGAATATCCGATTATAATTCTTCCCCAAAGCATATTTTATGAGGATAAAGAGCTTGAGCGAAGAGATGCCGAGTATCTGTCGAGATTCAAGAATCTTACTATTTGTGTTCGCGATGACGACTCTCTTCTTCGAGCCAAACAGGCTTTTAAAAATCGGTCGATTCTTGTGCCCGATATGGCTTTCCACATTGATACGCAATGGTTGCGCCAAATGAAGTTACCACATGAAGCCGCTTCGGTGCTATACCACAAACGAACCGATAAGGAGCAGACTAATATTCTGCCGGTTTTCGATGCCGACGAGAGAGTTTTAACGAGTGATTGGCCGGTGATGGAACGTACTGATGAATGGCTGTCGGATTTCAATGAGCGGGAGAGAAAACTGCGATTGGCGAATGACAAGATGGATGNNATAGACCAAATGNATGAACAGGAGTACCGTCCGAAGCTTATACTTTGTGCAGTAGAATTTTATTCAGCACATAGCCGGGTGGTTACAACGCGTCTTCATGGAATGGTTTTGGCATTTTTGTTAGGTATTCCGGTTGAATTCATCGATAATAGTTATGGTAAGGTTAGTGCACTTTACCGCACTTGGTTGTCCGATTTGCCCAAATCTATTGTATGTCCATTGAAACGCTTCCGCAGGACTAAGATTTCTGTAATTGTGCCGGTTTGGGGGGTAGAAAAATACGTTGTCGATTGCTTACGGTCTATAGGAAATCAATCGGTAGATTGCGACGTGGAGTGCCTGATTGTTAATGATTGCACGCCCGATAAATCTATTGAGCTCGCTCGGGATTTTGTTGAAAACTATGTCGGTCATGTGGAATTTAAATTTATTGAGCGGCAAAAGAACGGTGGATTGTCGGCTGCTCGCAATTCGGGACTCGACGCGGCTACAGGTGNTTATGTTTGCTTTGTTGANAGCGATGATGAGCTGCNGGAGGNTNNTCTAAGCAAAATGTTGANCGGTATNCTTAATTTNAACAGNGATATTCTTATTGCGGAATATTCCACCCAATTTGCCCCCTCTATGGCATCCGTTGCCGCAGTGCTACCACACAATAAGTTGGAAATGCCTGTGCTTCTTAATCAGCCGCAAGCACTGCAGGAGACCTGTAACTGGCATCTTTTCCCCATGGCATGCATGAAGTTATACAGTAACGATTTTTTACGCAAGAATAATCTACGTTTCGTAGAAGGTTTGCTGCATGAAGATGAACTCTGGAGTATGCAATGNGCACNAAAGGNAGGCAAGATTGGAGTAATCAGNGATGAATGTTATANTTATAAGTNGCGTGGTGACAGCATAACATTGACTGCCGATGCCTCGTACATGCGCCGCAGATGTGAGTCAATGGAGCAAATAATCTGTAGAATATGGAAGTCGATAGAAAATGAGCATGTTCCGTTCAGTAAGTCTATGGATTTAGGTATGCGCGAGCGTGTTTTAAGCTATCTAACTACGTTTTACAATATTTTATCCGAGCAAGCGCTGTTCGAAATATATAAGTCAATAAGACGCGCAACGCCGTTATATTGGCGTCGCGCGGCAATTATTGACGGTTTAACCCATGCTCACCGCCGCTATCAACTGCATCTGCTTTTGCCGGAGAGCATTGGCTTCAAGAAATTTCTTAAGGAACTCAAAAAGCGTGTCGCTATCAACAAAAGTTAACATTTAGCTGTGGCGGCGATAATGCGGGAGATTAGATGAGGTTGGTGCGGATGGGGCGCGCGGGGTTGCCGGCTACGGCGGTGTTGTCGGGAACGTCTTTGGTTACGACGGCGCCTGCGCCGATGATGCAGTTGTTGCCGATTGTTACGCCGGGAAGAATGGTTGCGCCGCCGCCAATCCATACGCTGTTGCCGATGGTTACCGGTTCGGCCCATTCGGCGCCGGTGTTGCGGTGGCCTTCTTCGAGGGGGTGGCAGGCGGTGTAGATGCTGACGTTGGGGCCGATGAAGCAGTGGTGGCCCATGGTTACGGGGGCTTCGTCGAGTATGGTCAGGTTGAAGTTGGCAAAAAAGTCTTCGCCTATGGATATGTTGCAGCCGTAGTCGCAGCGGAAGGGCTGGTTGAAATGAAAGCGTTGGCCGGTTTTGCCCAGTATGCGGCGAATGAGCTCGCGCTGACCGTCAAGGTCTTCGGGGTCGAGGTCGTTAAACTCGCGAATCATGCGGCGTGTGCGCATCAGCCGGGCGTGAAATTCGGGGTGGGCAGCGTCGTAGATTTCGNCNGAGAGCATTTTTTGCCNCTCTTTTTCAAATTCAGTTTGCATTTTCAATGTGTTTAATCAGTTTTGTATAAGCTTTTTGACTNCCGTAAACAACCGCAACGTCGCCTTCTTCAACCGTCAGTTCGGGNTTGGCAATGTCGATAGGTCTCAGGGTGTCGGCNGCGATGCCGATAATGTTGCGCGANTGCTGCGGACGGCTTGCGCCGATGAGCGTGAGGCCGAATTCTTTCTGCAAGTTAAGGTCGGAGTAGTGCAGACCCCAGAACACCTTTTGCAGACGCAGGCAGATAACGTAGCTTTCGGAGTCGACTTTCATAACTTCCGCCTGGTGGCCGAGCGCCATTTCCAGGGCCAGGTCGCGGGCGGCGCGCTGTTCGGGAGTTATGATGCGGTCAACGTTGAGCCCTTCGAGTATCGAGCGGTGAATAGGGTCGGCTGCGCGGGCATATATATGTTTGGCACCCAGTTTTTTAAGCAGCGCAACGGTTTTGATGTTGGCACCGAAATTCTCGCCTATGGCAACGATTACGAGGTCAACAACGCTCAGCGGCAGGGCTGCCAGCGCTGTTTCGTCGGTAGAGTCTATAACGTAGGCCGTTGAAATGGTGTCTTTTATCGAGTCGACCAACACTGCCGAGCGGTCGGCGCCGATAACTTCGTGGCCCATGTCGGTGAGGTCGCGGGCCAGGTTAGAACCGTAAATGCCAAGGCCGATAATCAGGTATCGCATAGTTTATCAGTTGATTATAAGGTTGTCTTCGGGAAGTTCGATTGCCGGATGTATGCGTTCGCCAATCATGCCCATCAGCAGCGAGAGCAGCCCCACGCGCCCAACGAACATTGCCAGGCAGAGCAGCGACTTGCCGGCGGTTGACAGCGCGTCGGTGATACCNAGCGAGGAGCCGACGGTCATCAGTGCACTCAGCGACTCAAAGAGCACTGCCCGGGCNGGCAGCGCCGGTTCGAGCAACAGCATCACTATGGNNAGCAGCGCGTAGCTGATNATCGACAGGGCGATTATGGCTTGCGCGCGGCTGAGCGAGTCGGCCGAAATGCGGCGGTTGAAGGCGCGGACTGTAGGCCGGCCGATGATTACGGCCTTGAGGTGGAGCAGGGCGGCCGCAAAGGTGTTNACCTTGATNCCGCCGGCGGTAGANTGCGAGCCGCCGCCAATCCACATCATAACCATTACCACCACGAGCGTAGCAGGGGCGAATGCCGCNGGNTTGACCGAAATGAAGCCCGACGAGCGCGGAGTGGTGGAGTTGAAGATGCTCTGAACGATTTTCTGNTAGGGCGACATNCCCTCCAGAACGCCGTGGTTTTCAAANATGAAGAACAAAACCGCGGTGACCGCGAACAGCAGCGAAGTGGTTGTAAGCACCACGCGCGAGTTGAGGCTATAGAGATGCGGCCGTCGGGTGAAGTGGCGGTTGCGCATCCAAGCCCAAGCCTGGCGCGCGCGGGCAACGATGGCATCCTTGGTGTTGACAAGAATCGGAAAGCCGATGCCGCCGGAAATCACCAGCACGCTAATTATCAGATAGATGAGCTGATTGCCGTTGAGAAGNACGGGGTTNGCCAGGCCGTCGCCAATGGTTGAGAAACCGGCATTNCAAAAGGCTGACAGCGAGTGAAATGCNGCNAANGTNAGGTAGTCGGACGTGGTGTAGCCCGGAATGGTGTCAACAATGCTGAAATAGATGGCCACGGCTCCCACGGCTTCGACTGCAAGGGTGAAGAGCAGCGTGTAGACCAGCGTGGGCACCAGCGAGTTAATGGTTTTGGAGTAAAACATGTCGCGCACAATCAGCTGCGAGTAAACCGACGGGCGGCCGCTGAAAAACAGCGCGAAAAAGCTCGTGAAAGTCATGACTCCCAGGGCGCCTATCTGCATCATTGCCGCGAGGATGCAAAGCCCCAGCGGAGTGAAGGTGGTTGAAACATCGACCGGCGAGAGGCCGCATATGCAGACCGCCGAGGTGCTAACGAAAATGCTGTCGATGACGGAAATGCCGTTGACGGTCGACTTGGGAAGCAACAGCAGCGCGCTGCCGACGGTTATGAACGTGAGGAACGATGCCGAGAGAATCAGCGACGGGTTGGTGCGCCGCCCCAGCAGCCGCATCAGCGCCGAACTCAGATATATAGCGGCATATATGCCGAGTATGGCTATAAAGACCAACGGCCTGAAACTCAAGTGGAGGAACGTTGACAGCACCGCAAGGTCGATTATCCAGCGCAGCGGGCGCACTTCGCCAAACGTTGCCCGGAAGCAGAAAATAGCGTTGAAGAGAANGTTGGCCACAAAAACTCCCCGACAGAGGTAGAGCCAGGGGCGCACGGTTTCAAATGAAACTACNGAGGCNNCGTAGCCGCCATAGNGCGCTATGGCCACCAGCGCCAACAGCGATGCCAAGACCGTGAGTACGTTAAACGCCACAGAAAGCACACGCAAGGTGTCGGCCCAGTGGCCGGTGAACCTTGCGTAAGCTCCGCGTAGGGAATTTTTTCTGATGCGGTTCGTCAAATGGCTGACGGATTACTGTTTCGACAGTTTGAAGCCGGCGGCCAGGCCGTCGTAGCTGCCGAGCAGGCTGTTGACGGTGTTGAGGGCCTGGATGTTGGTGGCGCCGCCAATGGCTTTGAGCACGGTCATAAGCTTGGAAACGTCGAACATCAGCGACATGCTCTTGCCGCCAACGCCCATGTTGACGTAGGTTTTGATTTTGCCGAGCGAGATTTTGCCGAGGGCTTTGAAGTTGAAGTAAACGTCTTCGCCGTCGATGGTGATGTCGCCGCTCATTTTCAGCGCGCCGGAGGTCATGGTAAAGGTCTGGTCCTGNTTAACCACNAGCACCATTTTGTTGAGGCCNAACTTGTTGTAGTAAGGTTCNAGTTTGCCTTCGAGGGTCGANGCGATAGCCGAGCCGCCGGCTTTTTTCAGCAGGTCTTCNGTTTTGAAGCAAACGGCGGGGCCGGAGTAGTTCCANGTGCCTACGAGGCGGTCNGGGCTGATTTTGTCGGTGCCGAGCAGGCCGTTAACAACGCCGCCAATGATGTTGCCGAGGTCAGAGCCGGAGTTGCCACCTTTGTTGCCGCCGCCGAGCAACGAGCCGAGGCCGCCCAGGGGATTATCGGTAGCCGGGGTGGAGGTTTGAGCGGGCATTTGGTTTTGAGCGGGAATCATGGTTTGCGTTCCGCAAGCGCTCAGGCCCATGCCGAGGGTTGCAACCAGAATAAGTAGTTTCTTCATAGGTAATAATATAATGTGTAATGAATTAGTTCTTGACTTCGATTACCAGCAGGTTAGAGGTGGCCCAGAAGCGGTTGGCATCGGTGATTACGAGGGTGAGGTTGCCGTTGGTGCCTTTTTCAAAGCGATAGCTTTCTTTGGGCTGCGAGCTCAGAATCTTGGCCTCGGGGGCGTCGGTGGGGATGGAGGTGAGATTGCGACGGTCGCCGCGGGTCATGTAGTTGCGGTCGAAGTCGCCTTCGAGCACCTTGGTTTTGCGCAGGAAACCGCCACCGCTGATAAAGTCGTGTTGCTTGAGTTCCTTGTTGGTGCCGATAACGTAGTAAACGGCGTTGAGGTCGTTGATGGCCTTGACGGTAGCAGCTTCGGCCTCGGCCTTTTCGGCGGCTATGGTGTCGATGTCGGCTTTGAGACCGCTCACGGAGTCAACCAGAACTTCAATGCGGAAGTTGGCGGCGTTGAGTTTTTCGGTGAGGTCGGCAACAGTTGATGCTTGGCCGTCGATTTGCGAGCGCAGGGCGTCGAGCTGTTTGCGCAGCTTGGAGTTTTCGCCGGCTTTGCTGCCGAGCTGGGCTTCGAGCTGCTCAATGCGTTTGCGGCGTTCAATCAGGCCCTTTTGAATGGCAATCATCTGGGCTTCGATGTCGTGGCGCGCCGAGGGGTTTTCGGCATTGACCTGAGCCTGCACCAGGTGTTCGAGTTGCGAAATCTGTTCCAGGCCGGTGGTTACGTCGTAGAGCACCGAAAACATGCTGTCGGCGTTGGCCAGGGCCAGTTGCAGCGAGTCGTTCAGGCGGTAGTTCTTGTCTTGTTCTTCGGAGAGTTTGGTGTTTCCGCAAGAGGTGGCGGCAACGATGCCGGCAACGGAAAGGCAAGCAGCTAAAATCTTTTTCATTTGTCAGTTATCTTGAATTTTGTATTTGTTTTTATGTTCGGAGCGTTCGGGGGCCGGCTTTCCGGCCACGACTATAACAATTTCACCCTTGGCTTGGTTCTCGGCAAAAAATTGCGCCAGCTCGCCCAGGGTGGCGCGGCGGGTGGTTTCGTGGAGCTTCGAAATTTCGCGGCTTACGGATGCCGGGCGCTCCGGGCCACAGGCTGCGGCGAGTTCGCCGAGGGTTTTGGCCAGGCGCAGCGGGCTTTCGTAGATGGCAAAGGTGCGCGGCTCTTCGGCCAGTTCGGCCAGGCGGGTGGCGCGCCCTTTTTTCGGCGGCAAAAAGCCCTCGAACGTGAAGCGGTCGATGGGGAGGCCGCTATTGACCAGTGCGGGAATCAGCGCCGTGGGCCCGGGGAGGGTCTCGACGGTCAGCCCCATTTCGCGACACACGCGCGACAGCATGAAGCCCGGGTCGGAAATGCCGGGAGTGCCCGCATCAGAAATCAGGGCGATTTTTTCGCCCGCGGCTATGCGGCGCCCGAGGTCGTTGACCGTAGCGTGCTCGTTAAACTTATGGTGAGCGGCCATCGGCGTGTGTATGTCGAATTTTTTCAGCAGTGGGGCGCTGGTACGCGTGTCTTCGGCCAATATAAGGTCGGCCGCCTGAAGCACCTCGATTGCGCGGGGTGTCATGTCGGCCATGTTGCCCACCGGGGTCGGAACTATGTAGAGTTTGCCTGATGAATTATTCTCCATACTCGTTACTAATCAGGTCACAAAGGTACGAATTTTTTTTTGGGTCTTTAACATCGCCGGGCCAAAATTTTCTGTAGCCCGCAATTTCTTCCGTCGAACTTTTCGGCGGNCCGGGGGCGTTTATCTTCTGAAAATAATTCATCTACTGCTATGCAATACCAAAAAGAACTTATTCCCTACATCGCCCAGGCCCTGCGCTCTAACTGGAATAACCCCGCGTTCAGCGACTACCATGGTGAAACTTTCACCTTCAGCCAGGTGGCCGGGCAGATTGCTCGATTCCATATAATTTTCAGCGAAATGGGCCTTAAACGGGGCGACCGCATTGCCTTTTGCGCCCGCAACGGTTCGCGCTGGGCAATCGCAGCCCTGGCGTCGCTGACCTACGGCGCAGTGTGTGTGCCGATTCTGCGCGACTTCCGCCCCGAAAGCGTGCAAGACCTTGTAAACCACTCCGAAGCCCGGCTGCTGATTGCCGACAATGGCATCTGGCCAAGCCTCGATTCCGATGCGATGCACGGACTCGACGGCACGATCCTCGAACATGACTATTCGCTGGTTTTTTCGCGCAACGAAAAGCTCACCGCCGCCGTTGCCAAAGTCGACGAACTATTCAATGCCAAGTATCCCGACGGAATGACTGCCGCCGACGTAACTTATCCCGCCGAAACGGCCGATGCCCCGGCGCTGATTAACTATACCTCCGGCTCTACCGGGCATCCCAAGGGTGTGGTGTTGAGCTACGGCGCGTTGTGGTCAAACATCCAGTTCTGCATCGACGGCCTGACGTTTCTGCTGCCGGGCGACTCAATGGTGTGCATGCTGCCGCTGGCCCACATGTTTGGCTTCACCGTTGAGATGCTCCATCCCTTCGTTAAGGGTTGCCACGAAACGTTCCTCACGCGCACACCCGCGCCCAAAATCTTGCTCGGCGTGTTTGCCGAAGTGCGCCCCAAACTGATAGTTACCGTGCCGCTGATTCTCGAAAAGATTGTCCGGACACGCGTCTTCCCCGAGCTGCGCAAGCCCCTTATGCGCGTGCTGCTCAATTTACCTATTGTAAATAAGTATATCTATAAGAAAATCCGAGCCAAAATCGTTGACGTGTTCGGCGGCAACGTGCTTGAAGTCATTATCGGTGGCGCGGCCCTGAGCAAGGAGGTTGAAAGCTTCCTGCGCCGTATCGACTTCCCCGTTACGGTTGGCTACGGCATGACCGAATGCGGCCCTCTGCTGGCCTACGCTCCCTGGAACGAGCGCAAACCGGGCACGTGCGGGCGCCTGGTCGACCGTATGGAAATGAAAGTCGAATCGCCCGATCCGGCAACCATACCCGGCGTGCTTAAAGTGCGCGGGCAGAACGTTATGAAAGGATATTTCCATAACGACAAGGCCTCGCGCGAGGTTTTCGACAGCGAAGGCTGGATGAACACCGGCGACATTGTGCTCGTCGACTCCGACGGCTTCATAACCATCAAGGGCCGCGACAAAAGCATGATTCTCGGACCCTCAGGCCAGAACATCTATCCCGAAGAAATCGAAAACAAACTCAACCACCAGCCCCTGGTTGGCGAGTCGCTGGTAATCGACAGCCAAGGCAAACTCATTGCCCTGATCTACGCCGACCCCGAAGCTACCGAGGGCAAGAGCGCCAAAGAAATCGACGCCGCCATGCAGGCCAACATTGACCGCGTCAACGCCGAACTCCCCGCCTACAGCAAGCTCGCCGGCTTCCGCCTGCAGCCCACCGAGTTCGAAAAGACCCCCAAGCGCTCCATCAAGCGCTACCTCTACAAATAAAATATAGCAACAAAACCTTAAGAGGCCGCCAGGTAATCCTTGGCGGCCTCTTAAAGCATTATCAGAGTTTGAGTTTGAAGATTTTGTTGTTGACAACGAGAATATAAATTCCCGATTGGGCGACTTGGATGTTAGGGCCGTTGCCGGAGTATATCATTTTGCCCTTGACGTCGAATAAACGAATTATTGTATCTTCGCTTCCGCCGTTAACAGTTGCAATGAACGGCTCCGTTGATACCTTGATGCCGCCGGCACTTAAAGCTTCAAGCCCGGACTTGTCATTACCTTTAACTTTTATTGGAATNTCGCAAATTGCGTCCNGATGGTTTGGTGACCCCGTGGCTCTTAACTTCAANANGCCTTCNCCTTCATTGNCGGCAATAATACGGTATTTAGTAACCTCTACGCCATTTTCAAAAGTTGTAATCTCTGAAAAATCCACTGGCGCATCCGAATCATATTCTTGAATAAGTTTGCTGTGTGGGGCATCTGACTCCCATTCAATAAACATTTCATCCTCAAGTTTGAGCTCCGACAGTTCACTGAAATTTAAAATGTTTAATGAAGACGGAGCTTTTGCTATCGAATAGATTAACGGAATATCAAATTGCGCATTAAGGGCTCCGGAGAAAGTTGCTTTAACGGTAACGGTATGTTCTCCTGCTGAATAAGGAAGATTCGAGGTGTTAATGGAAACCGGCCAAGGAGTATTGTTTGTCCACTCGAATTCAGGGCTGACACCCGAATATATCAAGTTTTTATCTTGAAAAGAAATCATTTCTTGACCGTGTTCATACGTCTTGCGACTCGGAACCCACAATTTTGAGGCTGCGTTATCATCAACGCATGCAGAAAAGTCTATGGAANTGCCGGCCCAATCCTGATACGTCGGCTCTTTTAANGGTGTAAAGATAAGAGCCTCNATACTTTCCANATGTTCGAAGGCGCGGTCCTCAATAATTTCAACATTTGAGGGAATTATAAGGGTTTTGAGCGATTTGCACCAAAGAAAAGCAGAACCTCCAATATGCTTTAAGTTCGAGGGTAAGTTCAGATTTACGAGCTTCGGGCAATCCTGGAAGCACCCTAAACCTAATTTCTCAACTGATATGAAGTCTACAGATGTTAAATTCGCACATGATACGAAAGCATCGCTTTTAATTTCTTTCAATTGGTAGCTGAAATCTAAAGAGGTGAGAGAATTACACATCGTAAAACAGTTAGAACCAATAGTTTCCAAAGCGTAATTGAACGTTACCTCTTTTAGATTAGTACAACCATAAAAGCAGCTGCTGCCCAATTCTTTAACACCGGAAGGAAGTTGAACAGAAGTAATATCCGCACGACGATAGAAGTTATAACCACCAATTACCTCGACACTTGGAGGGATTGTATTTGGGTCCATCATCGTGCCCTGAAACACGTTGTCGCCAATAATTTTGATTTTGTAATCCGCTGGGTGATAACTCGTAAAATCAATCAGAAAGTATCGCGACGGAGCAAACTCTTTGCGAAGTTCCGTGATTGTATACGTTTTCCCATTGTGGGTGATAGTCGGGGTAAAGTGAAATGGTTGATTATATTGTGAGCCTAAACAAGCAACAGTGAGTTCAGTTTCAGAAAGTATCTCATAAACAACGGCGCCATTGCTGAATGTATTGCCGACAGCAGCGTTGGCTCGATACGGTAAAACACCAACTAATAGTGTTACGATTATTAAAATTCGGTTCATGTATGTTGAGGATAAATTTGGTTTATTGACGCCGGTTAAATTACGTTATAAGTTCTAACGCAAAGTTACCCCATTTCTCCGAAACCACCAAACTTTTCACCCTGTGTGATGTCTTTATAACGGTTGTGATTATAGGTGGTTGTGGTGGATGCGGGCGGGGGCCCATTTGTCCATTGGTTTGCGGGGCGTTTTAGGGTAGCCGACAGGTATGAGGTTGAAGGGGACGAGTTTGCCGTCGAGTCCCAAAATTTCGGAGGCGGCGGCTATGCGGTCTTCGTGGGGATAAATGCAGGTCCAAACGCCCCCTAAACCGAGGGCGTTGGCGGCGAGCAGAATGTTTTCCGATGCCGCCGAAAGGTCTTGAATCCATAGGGTTGAATCCTCGTCGTCGAGAAAGCGCTCGGGGTTGCCGCAAACAACTATCGCCATTGGGGCTTTGGCGGCGGATTTGGCGTAGGGGAGGGCATCTGCCAGCCGGCGAAGCACGTCGGGGTCGTCGATGAGTATAAATTCCCAGGGTTGGCGGTTAACGCCCGACGGAGCGGCCATTGCGGCCCGCAGCAGCGCTTGCTTGAGGTCGTCGGGAACGGGTTGATCTAAAAAGGTGCGCACGCTTGTGCGCGTAAGTATGTTTTCGTAAGCTGAATTTGTTTCCATATCTTAAAAACACCCTCAAAACTCAAAAGGTTCTTGGACGGGTTGGAGGCCTTGGGGGGAGATGAGCAGAACGGTGTCGGAGTGGCGGAAGGCGGGGGTGAGTTCGTGGGTGGAGTAGAAGATGGTTTTGCCCTGCTCGTGGGCCAGGTGGCCGAGCAGCGCCGAAATTTCTGCGCGACCAACAACGTCGAGAAAGCTCGTCGGTTCATCGAGCAGAATCACCGGGGTTTGCTGGGCCAGNGCGCGTGCCAGCATNATGCGGCGGCGNTCGCCGTCGGATATGCGGTTGACCTTCCGNTTNGCGAAATCGAGCATCCCAACAGTCCGGAGCGATTNGTCAACAATCTCATAATCAGTTGCTGACATGCGTCCAAGCAGGCCGGTGTATGGNGCGCGACCGTAGGCTACCAGCTGGCGGCAAGTGAGATTTTCAACGCGCGGCGAGNCNGTGGTGATTACGGCAATCANTTTCGACAATTCCCGGNCNGAGGCCGACGCCACGTCAANATCGTTGATGATAATNCGGCCGCCGAGCGGTTTCTGCATGCCGGCCATGGCGCGAATCAGGGTCGATTTGCCGCTGCCGTTACGGCCGATAAGTGCCGTAAGCGTGCCGTCGGCAATGGTCAGCGACTGATTCTGAATCAGGGGCTTGGCGGGGTCGTTGGCTATGGTTAGGTTGCAGAACTGAATCATTTTTTGCGGATAACAACGTAGGCCACAACCGGTATTCCCGCAAGGGAGGTTACGGCGTTTATGGGTATTAGGAAACGTCGGGAAATCAGGTCGCAGGCAATCAGAACTATGGCGCCGACCAGCGCCGAAGCGGGGAGCAGGGTGCGGTGGTCGCTCTCGCCTGTGAGCGCGCGGGCAATGTGGGGCATGGCCATGCCTATGAAACCTATGGGTCCGCAAAAGGCCGTGACGCTGCCGGCAAGCAGTGTGGTCGACGCCAGTATGGTAAACCGGGAGCGCCGCAAATCAACCCCCAACGAGCGGGCAAAATCATCGCCCAACTCAAGCAGGTTGAGCGGCTTAACCGTTACGGCTGAAAGCAGAACGCCAATGGCAACACATCCCCCGAGAATTGCGAGCTGCGTAGCGGTTACTTCGCTCAGCGAGCCCATGGTCCAGACCACGTATGATTTCAGTGCCTGTTCATTGCTGANAAACTGAAGTATCTGCACTATCGAGCCGATTGCAGATGAAAAGAGAATGCCGAGAATCAGCAGTGTCATAACGTTGTTGACCCGCTCGTTGATAAGCAACAGCAGCCCCATGACTATAGCTGCCCCGGCCATGGCTGCCGAGGCGATGCCCATGGCCGAGCCAACGCCGGCAAGCAGCAGCAGGGCCACGCCCAACGATGCACCGGAGCTCAAGCCGAGCACGTAGGGGCCCGCCANCGGGTTGCGAAACAGAGTTTGCATCTGCAGNCCGCTGATACTCAATGCAATGCCGCCCAACAGGGCGGTTGCGGCCTTTATCAGCCTCAGGTCAATAACTATGGTTCTTGTTTGCGCATCAACGTCGCCGCCAAAAATTGCCGCAATAACCTGATTCAACGGAATATCGACGCTGCCGATGCAAACGTCGGCAATGAACAACAGAACCGTTAAGAGTATCAATGCGTTGAATAGCACCGACTTTTTCATTTCAGGCGAAAGAAATAGCGCAGCGAGTCTGGCGCCTGGTGGCTAAATATTTGTTTGAGTTCGCCGATTACCAGGTCGGGCCGCGAAGCTCCGGTTTCGTAGAAATCGCCGGTTTGATTCCACACCTCACCGCTAAAGCGGGCTTTGGGCACCAACTGTTGAGTTTGGGCTAGAGTTTCCACCTGGCCCGGAAACAGCCAGAAGTCGGCGCCTTCGAGTGCCGGTAATGCCACTTCGAGGTCAATGGGGCGGCTTTCGTAGCCTTCGGGCTGACCCACGTTAAGGCGAGCGCCGGCATCGTGCAGAAGTTGCGACATATAGTTCTCGCTCCCCGGAACAAACCAGTTGCCCGAGTAGGGGCCGTTGACCATAACGGTGGAATTGTTTGAGTCGGCCGGCTTATATGCGTCTGCAATTTGACTGAAGGTTTCGGTGGCGTCAATGCCGGTGAGAGCGCCGAGCGCAATAAGCCATTCAGCTCGTCCTAACGGGCTCTGTTCTTCAAAATCAGNTATNTAGATATATGGAATNGACAATTCATCGAGTTTTGCGGCCAGGGGGCTCTTGCCTCCTATGCNATAAATCAGCGCNAACTCGGGTTTTGCTGCCAAAATCGACTCATAGTCCATTGCACCTTCATATCCCACTTCGGCGGCGCGATTGGCAACGTTGCGGTTAGTTAAGTATTGCTTGCAGCTTACGGCAACAATTGCCGAGTCGGCACTTAAGGTTGACAGTGCGCCAACGTAGGTCGACGACATGCACATGAGTCGTGAAAATCCTCCGCGCGGAATTGCTATCCGCATCGTGTCGGGGCGGTAGACTTCCAGCGCTAAAAGCGTTGAATCGCGGTCGTTGGCCAGCAAGCGGAAGCCGGTGGCGTATGCAGGTTCGTATGCGGTGCGGTTAAAGTCGTCGGGCTTGTCGATTGCNACGAACCGTGTGCAACCACACATAATCAGCGCCGTCAGTATCAGGTGTTTAATCTTCATTGCAGTAGCGANATTGCGAAATCGAGCATAGTGTCGCGGCCAAGCANCTCCTGCTCCGGGTCCATAGAAACTTCGCAGCCTTCCGATGGGTCAATGCCTGCTTCNGTCAGCTTCATCTGCGCATCGTAGACCCGAACAGCGCTCATTCNTATGCTCCAGCCGTTGGGGAGCTCGCGGCTTATGGGCATTCCNGCNCCCCCGCCGGTAGTNGCACCGGCAATCGTAACGTTNGGCAGCGCTTTCATGCACATAACCATATAGTTNGCTGCCGAGAATGTGGAGCGGTTAGTCAACACCACTACCGGTTTAATCCAGACGGTCGACAGCGATTCCAGCGGCTTGAACTCAATCGGGTAGGGGGAGTCGAACGCTTCGTGGCCTGGTCNGGTCTTGTGAACCATATAGCCTACGGTCAGTGGCTGCTGAATGAAGTGGCGNACCCAGTTTTCGGCNAGGTNCATCGAGCCGNCGCCATTGTCGCGCNNGTCCAGANTCAATCCGTTTGCGTCGGTTAGCGACGACAGAAGCCAGTCAATGTTACCGTTGGCAAGTCCGGAGCTGAAGGAGGGTATTCCAACGTAGGCAACGTTTTGAGGTAGCATGCCGTAGGTCACGTTGCCGAGCTGATGGTAGTCGAACTGCAGATAGTTCTGTTCGATTATGCGGGCATTGAAGTTCTGCGGATAATCGCTCCACCAGTTGCGGTAATAGCTTGTTTCAAAGGGGGCGGAGAGGTTCGTGTGGCCGTCGCGCAGCTCGTTGACCATCGCGGCGCATATTTCAAACAGCTGCCGTTTTGTAAGGTCTTCGGTTACGAGCGGCGAATATTTATTGCCAACTTCTTGCCAATCAATATTTTTCTCGACAAAAAAACAATAGTTTTCGTCGATTTCGGTCCAGAGAGCGTTGAAAGTTCCGCGGTTGTCGTTCGGAAACTCCTCGATGGGGTGACACCCTACAATCAGCAGACTAATAAAGAGCAGGCAGAAGTTTCTCATTATGATTGCGGGGATTAACGGTTACGAAGTCGCAAACAACGCCAATGACTGCGCAATGGCTTATCATTCGCGTGGTTATATTGTTNGCCCTGGCCGAAAGAGCATCGANGCGGTAGCCGAGGCGNAGGGTNGTGCGNCCGAAGTTCATGTCCAGGCTCAACAGCGATTTAANGGCGCGTCGACTTGCCGGCCACGCAAAGTGAACAAGGTCGCTGCGGTTGCCCAGCTGAATTTCATAGTAAAGTTCGCCGTAGTCCTGACAGAAGAAAGNGCCCAGCAGCGGCGACGATACCTGCCATCGAAACGCAAACGGCAGTTTGCGCACCTTACCGCTCCATTGCACAAAAGCTTCCGGGCCGATGCAGATTGCCCCAAGTGCCTGAGCCGGGTTATTGGAGTTGCGCGACAGATAGAGAATGCCAAATTCCGCACCCGCATATCCGCCAATACCGACCTGAAACGATGCCGGCAACCGCCAGCGGTGCATCATGCGCCAGGAGCCTTCTACTGTGGCGCCAAGCATTGTTGAATTGCCCACTCGGTTTTTGGCGCGGTCGAAACCAAGGCNGACATCCCANCCCTGNACGCANCGGTCNAGCCGGCCCTTCATGGCTTGAAGGCGCGAGTAGGTTAACCCGTAGCGTTGACCGGCGTATTTCTCGGAGCTGAGGTAGGTGTTGGCTAAATGCGATGAACCGACCTCGGCCATCCACGCCGAACTAACGGGGCGCACCGGGTCTTGCGCGGCCATCGGGGCGTATGCAACAAGCGCTGTAATGAATATTTTAATGAATCGGCGAAACATTTCTGCAAAGTTAAGGATAATTCCCGAATTTTTTACTAATTTTGCCAAGTATATGAAACGATTGACTCTTTTGGCGGCGTTAGGTGTGATTTCGTTCGCATGCCGCGCCGTTGCTCCGGTTACCGAGATAAATTCCCCGAAGGCCGCTTTGTCGGGCCGCAATATTGCGCTCTGGCAAAGCCACGGCCGCTATTACGACGCATCTGAAGACAGGTGGAAATGGCAGCGTTGCCGCCTGTTTGGCACAGTTGAAGATATTTATACCCGCTCATACGTGGTGCCGCTGCTGGTGCCGATGCTCGAAAATGCCGGAGCCACCGTCTGGCTTCCCCGCGAGCGCGATACCTCAGCCTTTGAGGTGGTAATTGATGGCGATGGCGGCCATGCCTTCGACGGCTACGCCGAGCATAACGGCAAACAGAAATGGCAACCTTCGGTCACGGCTGGTTTCGGATTGCCGGATGCCGTGTTGACCGACGGCGAGAATCCGTTTACTTCCGGCTCGGCACGCGTGGTCAAGGCCGTAAAAACCGGCGGAAAATTGTCGACCGCCCGCTGGAGTGCGCCGATTGATGCCGAGGGCGAATATGCCGTCTACATTAGTTACCCTCCGATGCCAAAGGCGGTTAAGGATGCCCGCTACACCGTGCATACCGCAACCGGCGACCGCGAATTTCTGGTCGACCAGACCATGGGCGCCGGCACATGGATTTATTTAGGCACCTTTCCTTTCAATGCCTCGAAAGGTGTGCACGAATTGGTTACGCTTACCAACGAGTCGGCATTTGACGGCACTGTAGGCGCCGATGCCGTCAGAATTGGCGGCGGCATGGGCTCGGTAGAGAGAGGTCCTGAAGGTGCCGCGCAGGTTAGCGGCATGCCGCGCTGGGCAGAAGCTGCGCGCTACTGGCTGCAATATGCCGGAATGCCCGAAAGTGTTTATGCCTCGGAAGAAAACGACTATCGCGATGATATTTTTTGCCGACCGCAATGGGTCAACTATCTTAAACAGGAACTTAAAGTGCCTGTTGACCTGACTTTGGCCTTCCATTCCGATGCCGGCACTCTCGGCGGCGATTCTATAGTCGGCACACTCGGAATATATTTTACAGACAAAAAGCGCGGCAAGTTTGCCGACGGCACCTCGCGGAAGTCGAGCGAACGCTTTGCCCAAGCTATTGTGGGCAGCGTGGTTAACGACATTCGCGCCCTCTACGACTCAACCTGGACTCAACGCAAGCTCAAGGATGCGAAATATATCGAGGCGCGCATTCCCGAAACTCCGACTATGTTGCTTGAGTTNTTGTCGCATCAGAATCTGGCNGATATGCGCTATGGCCTCGACCCGCAGTTTAAGTTCGATGTTGCCCGCGCCGTTTATAAAGGCATGCTCCGCTTCCTTTCGGANAGCGGCAAGGCTGAATATGTTGTTCAGCCGCTTGCNCCGGATAGGCTTTCGCTGCTCTCAATCGGGTCNGATAGTTTTTATCTGTCNTGGANACCGAGTGTCGANCCCCTTGAACCGACCGCCGCTCCGACGTCGTATATTGTAGAAGTGCGCGAAGGTGCCGACCCGAATAAGCCTTTTAAGGTGCTTGCTGAAACCTCTGATTTGGGCATGTACGTAACCGTTCCCGCAGGCGAGATCTGCAGCTATCGCGTCACGGCCCGCAATAAAGGTGGCCGCAGCTTTCCGTCGGAGGTATTGGCTGCCGGCCGAGCCCGCCATTCCAAGGGCGAAGTTCGCGTTGTCAACGGCTTTACGCGCACTTCGGCTCCCGACCTGTTTATAGCCGGCGATATGGCCGGCTTCGGCATCCCNGCTCCCGGGGTNCCTAATGGCGNGGACCTTTCAATGACCNGCGTGCAATATAATTTTGACCGTCTCGCTCCGTGGGTTCACGATGATCAGCCGGGCTTCGGTGCATCGCGCGCCAATCTGGAAACGGTTCCTGTCTACGGCAATTCGTTTGACAACGTCATTACCCACGGCAAAGCGATTCTCGACGCCGGCTATAGTTTCGACAGCCAGTCGATTGCTGCTTTTGTTGAATACACCGATACTCCCCGCAATGTTGACCTGATTTTCGGATTGCAGAAAGAAACCAAAATCGGCGCCGGAGAGCGACCGGCGGCTCACAGCGTCTTCCCTCCCGAATTGCAGGGCCGCCTGGAGCAACTGGCTGCCTATGGCTCCCGTCTGCTGGTTAGCGGCTCTTATGTGGCCTCGGATTGTAAGTCGCCTGAATTTTTGCGCGAAACCTTGGGCGTTGGCCTCCGGTCGTCAAATGCCGCAACCGTTGGAAAAGTCAGTGAGGTAAGGTCGCAATACTCTTCGGAATTCCCGGACGGCAAGTTTACCTATTCCGACCGGTTAGGCGACAAACCTTACGCCGTAACGTCGCCCGACGCTATAATTCCGATTGCTCCCGGGGCGGTGACAATCATGCGATATGATGAAAATCAGTCTCCCGCTGCCGTGGCCTATATCTCTGCGACTCACAGGGCGGTTACGCTCGGCTTCCCCATCGAGGCCATAACAACGGCAGAACAAAGAAACAAACTTATGAACCAGATATTAACCTTTTTCAAATGAAAAACTTTTCAACATCAGATATAAAGGCCCTTGAAATTTCGGGCGAATACACCCTGCTTCAGCTCACCGACGACATTATCGCAAGCGTTGATCGCCGACGCCTCGAACAGGTTGCGCGCGACACTGATTCGCTCGCCGTTTATGGCAATTACGAAAAAGATGGCCGGCAGATGCCGCTGATTGAGATGCAACCCGGCTCGGTGCGCGATGATTTTGACTTCGGCCCGGTCATGCTGGTTCGTTCCGATTTTCTGCGTAAGTATCTGTCGGAGGCCGAGGAACTCGACTATGCCGCGTTCTACGACTTGTGGTTGTCAATGTATGGTCGCATCTATTTCGTGCCCGAAACCGTCAGCCGGGTAACTTCGGTTCCTGTCGAGGCCTCAACGGGAGAGGCGCAGTTCAATTATGTTGACCCGCGCAACCGCCTGGCGCAGATTGAGAAGGAAAACGTGTTCACCCGCTTTTTGATGAACTGCGGAGCCTTCATAGAGCCGGGCANCTCCGGTTGACCATAGCGGCGATTTNCCGGTTGAAGCATCGGTCGTTATTCCGGTCAGAAACCGTGTTAAAACCATTGCCGATGCCGTTCATTCAGCTCTGAGTCAGTTAACCGATTTTCCGTTCAATATTCTGGTGGTGGATAACCACAGCACCGACGGCACCACGCAGTTGCTCGAAAAACTTGCAGCCGAGAATCCGCGNGTTGTGCACATTGTTCCTNANCCGGGCCATGGCATCGGCGGTTGCTGGAACGTGGCCCTCGNCGACCGTCGCTGCGGACGTTTTGCCGTGCAGCTCGACTCCGACGATATTTATTCATCGCCGGCTACTCTTCAACAGATTGTTGATGCTTNCCGNCAANCAGGCGNCGCGTGCNTTATCGGTTCATATACTCTTACCGACTTCGACCTGANCGTTATTCCCCCCGGTTTGATAGACCATGCGGAGTGGACCGACAGCAACGGTGCCAACAACGCCCTGCGCATCAATGGCCTCGGGGCCCCGCGCGCGTTCTTCACCCCGATTGCCCGCGAGCTGCGCTTCCCCGACGTAAGCTATGGCGAGGATTACGCAATGGTGTTGCGGATTACCCGCAGCTACAGGCTTGCGCGCATTTTCGACTCTTTGTATTTTTGCCGTCGCTGGGGAGGAAACTCCGACTCCAACCTCACCCCCGATAAAATCAACGCCAACAACCGCTACAAAGACGCAATCCGCTCCATCGAACTCCATGCCCGCCGCTCCAAATCCTAATTTTGGCAACCAAAAATGGTTGCTTTTTNAGAATGCAACCAAAATCGGTTGCNTTTNGATTTGGCAACCAAAAATGGTTGCATTTTNAGAAATGCAACCAAAATCGGTTGCATAAATGAAAATAAATTTGTAACTTTNCGCCATAAATTCAATCAATNNTGANAAAATTTGGTGCAATAATAACCGGCGACATAATCGACTCTACGGCTCTGACGCCGCAGGAGCGTGAGATTATGCTGCAGGCGTTGACGGCAATTCCGGAAACGCTAACGCCTATCGCTCCGCGGTTAGTTGTGGAGATTTTCAGAGGCGATAGCTTTCAAGTTTATGTTCCTGAACCCCAAATGGCGGTTGAGGTGGCAATAGGAATACGCGCGTGGCTGCGCAGCCAAAAAATGTTCAGCCCGAATACTATTCTGGACGCCCGTCTGGCAATCGGTATCGGCTCCATAGATTTTGAGTCAGATAGCTTGGCAACAAGCGACGGCGAAGCCTTCCGCCGGTCCGGCCGGCTTCTTGACGAAATGACNCGTNCGCGNTTNGAAATAAGCACTCCCTGGGAATCGGTCAANGATGAATTAAAAGTTTCAACGGCCTTTGCCGACGATATTATCAGCTCATGGACCGAGAGTCAGAGCAATATAATGTTGCAAAGCCTGTTGACTCGTGGCAGCCATTTAGAGATTGCCGGTAAGCTGAATATTTCGCGGCAGATGGTCACAAAGTCTCTGAAGATTTCCAAAGAAGAGCTGATAAGCAGCTATATCAGTCGTTTTGAGCTCCTGGTTTCAACCCATTTAAAGAAGAAAAAATGATTGCAATACTTTTTGGATTCATTGCCGCTCATCTGATAGGGGATTTTATTCTTCAGACCGATAAGGCTGCTCAATTGAAGTTCTCGGCCAAAATGCCGAAAAAACTTGAAATTCTTGCTCTCCATAGCGCGTTGCAGGCCTTTCTGACTTATTTGTTTATAGCGCAGTGGAAGGCTTGGCCCATACCTATTATTATTCTTTTGAGCCATTTTGCTATTGATTTTATAAAGGTCCAAACCGGTAAAAATAAGCTACCCTCGTTTCTTTTCGACCAGTTGGCCCATTATATAGTTATTCTGCTGGTTTGGTGGGCATTTTTCGTGCGAGGTATTTATCCTGTGTCTCCTTATCCGTTATCAGAGTCGTTTATAATAAAGTTATGTGCTTTTATAGCCGTTTTGGTACCGGTGTCGGTATTTATTAAGTTGTTGCTGGAACATGAAAAATGGATTCCAAATGAGCCGTCGCTTCAGGGTATGCCAAATGCCGGACGGTGGATTGGTTATTTGGAGCGTGTTTTGATTTTAGTATTCATTTTCAGCAATAACATCAACGGTATCGGCTTCCTTTTGGCGGCTAAGTCTATTTTTCGCTTTGGCGAACTTCGTCGGAGCAAGGACGTAAAGGTCACAGAGTACGTTTTGATAGGTACTTTGTTGAGCTTCACTGCGGCAATTCTGATTGGTTTTGGCGCTGAATGGGTGTCGGGCTTAAATAATGAATGGAGATGATTGAGATTGATGAGTTTTTTCAGCGGCAGCTGAGCCGGTGGCCTGCTGTCCGCGAACGATATGAGGCTTTGGCAAATGTCGAGGTCAAGCGGGTAGGGGAGTACAAAGTGCAGTTTAATCCCGCGCGTGCAGTCAGCACTGCCGCCAAGGTTGACCCGGCCTCGATTGCCGCACGCCCATGCTTCCTGTGCAAAAAGAACCGCCCCGCCGAGCAATTGGCTCTGGAGTGGGAAGACCTTGAAATTCTGGTTAATCCGTTTCCCATCTTTCCGGGTCACCTGACCATCGCCGCCAAAGAGCACACTCCCCAGAATCTGCTCGGGCGCGCCGACCANATGCGGCGCCTGAGCCGTGAGCTCCCCGGCTACACAATTTTCTTCAACGGCGCTAAATCCGGAGCCTCGGCGCCCGACCATTTTCATTTNCAGGCTGTGCCGAGCGAATACATGTTGCCAACCNNGATGGCTTACACCTATCACCTTGNGCCTGCCGAATTCTCTGCCGAAGAAATCGACCCGATGGTGAATATGGTGTGCACCGACGGCGTAATNACAGTTATTCCGCGCAGTCGCCACCGCCCGCAATGCTATGGCGAACTTTTGGTCAGTCCGGCGAGCATCGACCTTTGCGGAACGCTGATAACGGTGCGTCGCAGCGACTTCGATGCCATAGATGAAAAGCGGCTCGAAGCGATAATCCGCGAAGTCACTCTTCAGGAACCGCCGGTCTATGTCNGNCTTATTACCTCTAACCCGGTCGTGACGGCTAACTCCAACGGCACGACCACAGTTGAAGGCGTGGTTATTGGGAAAGATTTCCATTGGGAGCAGCGTCAGACTCAGCGTTTTGCCGGTGAGATTCTGGAACATAACGGCCGGCTCATCAACCGGGTAGGCCTTGAAGAATATTTGCGTTCGGTAATCTCTTCGGAAATGTCGGCAACCTCGTCGGTTGAGTTGCTTAAAGCTCACGCCATTATTTCGCGCAGCTGGGTNATGGCTCAACTNCGCTCAACGCGCTCACTGGCNGCAAANGGCGAGCCGGTTGANGATGCGCCGATGGANGNGGGCGAAATCCGGCAGTGGTTCGACAAGGATGACCACTCGGGTTTCGACGTGTGTTCCGACGACCATTGCCAGCGCTATCAGGGTGTTACGCGCATAACGTCGCCTGCGGTCGACGCGGCTGTAGAGGCCACGCGCGGAATCGTGTTGCGCTCTGCCGGCCGGATATGCGACGCCCGCTTCTCAAAATGCTGCGGCGGCGCGTTTGAACTGTTTGAAAACTGCTGGCAATCGCGCCATCATTCCTATCTTTCGGCCGGCCGCGATTGGCCGGATGCACCCTTACCCGACCTCAGGGTGGAGGAAAATGCGAGCCGCTGGATTCTTTCGCGTCCGGATTCTTTTTGTGCCGATACCCCCGACGATGTGCTCTCGCAAGTGTTGAACGATTTTGACCGCAACACTACTCCCGATTTCTATCGATGGACCCAACGCTATTCGCAGCAACAGCTCAGCGAGCTGGTCAATCGCCGTTCCGGTCTCGACTTCGGAACCATAAACGCCCTGGAGCCGCTGACGCGCGGCACCTCGGGGCGCATTACCCGCCTGCGCATCGTTGGCTCGAAGCTGACAAAGGTTATTGGCAAGGAGCTGATTATCCGCCGCTGGCTCTCGGAGAGCCATCTCTATAGTTCGGCTTTCGTTGTTGAGCGCGAGGGCAGTGACTTCATACTCCGCGGTGCCGGTTGGGGCCATGGGGTAGGGTTGTGTCAGATCGGGGCAGCCATGATGGCCCATAAGGGATATGATTTTAAGAATATTTTGCAACATTATTTCCCTGATAGCGAACTTTGGCACGCCTTTTGATATTATAGGGTTAAGATGAATAACTACGAATACAAGGAGGCTGTTGAAAAAGCCTTGACTTCCGAAAATTTCCACGAAGCGTTTCGCCTTTTGCGAGTAATGTTGTCGGCCGATAGCTGGCGCCTGCGTGCCGACCTCGAAGCTGCCGAGGAAGATTATAGCCGAATAATTGATTATGCGCTCAGCGGAGCTCCCGACCCGGGACGCGCCGAGCAGATTTCCGTTTTGTCGACGAGGCTCTACAGCATTCTCGACATGTTGCTGCGCGAGAGCCTCGTGCCAGACCATAGCTCGCTATATTTCAACGTCGTGCGCACGCTGCGCCTGCGTCGTGGCGAGCAGCTCGCGTCGCTGCTACGGGAATATAAGGATGCCTCGGCTAAGGTCGGCTCGTTTTTCTCAAAGCAGCCTGCCGATGCAGATGTGCGGGCGGTTGAAGACCTCGAAGAGCGGATTTTTGACCGCATCTGGACCACAACGCCTCTGACCTTCGACGAAATTTCGGCAATTAAGGAGTTTATGGCTTCTGACGTGGTGCCCGATTCGCTGAAATCGCTGATAGTCGGGGCATTGACCATGTCGTTGCTACACTTTTTCAGTGAACCGACCCTGCGCCTGCTTCTTGAGTTTGCCACTCCGGGAGGTAACACCGACGTTCAGGCCCGCGCCACTGTCGGCGCCGTACTCGTTATGGCCCGGTGGCCCAAGCGCTCAAACACTCCCGCAGTTAAATCGCGCCTTGCTTCGCTGCGCGAGCTTGGCCAGTGGCAGCAGAGCGTCGAGCACGNGATNATGCAGATAATCCGCGCTGCCGATGTAGAGGCCATTACCGCCACNATGCGCAACGAAATCATTCCCGAAATGATGAANCTGCGTCCCGATATTGAGAAACACATCAAAGAATCGGGTTTCGATCCGGCTGATTTTGAGGCCAACCCCGAGTGGGAGGAAATGCTTGATAAATCGGGCCTCACCGAGCGCTTGCGCAAGCTCTCGGAAATGACCGAAGAGGGGGGCGACCTTTTCTATCCTGTATTCTCAATGCTGAAGAGTTTCCCGTTTTTCAACCATATCAGCCATTGGTTCCTGCCGTTCAATTCGTCGCGGCTCGATGTTAAGCGCGTAATTGGCAAGGACCCGGCCATGGAGCTGCTGCTCGAAGAATCTCCGATGCTCTGCTCATCAGACAAATATTCTTTCGCGCTCGCTGTCGACCACCTGCCCGAGGCTCAGAAGCAGATGCTCATGACCCAGATTAGTTCCGCTGCCGAGCAGGGCAACATTTTTGGCACCAGCACCCTGAGCAATGGCCAGGCCCTCACCGTGGCCATAACCGCGTATATCCATGACCTCTACCGCTTTTTCCGCCTGTTCCGCCGCAGCGGCGAGTTTGCCAATCCGTTTGAGCAGCTGATTAACCCGGTTGCGATTCCCGCTTTGAGCGCCGATTNCCGCGAGCCTGAAAAGGTCAGACTCCTTGGAGAGTTCTACTTNAAGCACAAACACTTTGTTGAGGCGCTCGACCTGTTCCGCACNCTNGANCCNGACGTTGAGCTGCACCAGAAAATGGGCCATGCCCTCCAGCGCTTGGGGCGTTTGCAAGATGCCTTGACCGAATATGAACGCGCCGAAATGCTTGCGCCCGATAGCGAGTGGACTCTCAAGCGCCTTGCCCAGGTCAGCAAGGCTTTGGGCAATAACCGCAAGGCGCTCGACTATTACAAACGGCTCGAAAAAATCATGCCCGAGTCGCAGCAGATAGCTCTGCAAACCGGCCATTGCTACCTCGAACTCAACGAACTGCGCGAAGCCTTGCACTATTACTACAAGGCCGAGATGCTCGACGAAAAGTCTACCAAACCGCTCCGGCCAATTGCCTGGAGCGCATTCCTCAACCGCGACTATGCAACCTCTGAGCGCTACTACGCACGCATCATGTCGGAGCTGACCCCCGAGCCTGCCGACTATCTGAACGTTGGCCACCTCGCCCTCGCCAAAGGCGAAATCCGCAAGGCGCTGGACTATTATTCGCAATATTCAGCCGACCCTGAAATGATCGCGCGCGCTTTGAACGATGACCGCCCGCTGCTCGAACGCGCCGGCATCGACACCTCTATTCTGCCGCTTCTTCTCGATACCTTACGTTACAAGAAAAACTAATCTGCTGCTATGAATCCGCTGCTTAAAGAATTTGAATATCCTCCTTTTTCTCAAATAAAACATTCCGACTACCTCCCCGCTATTGAAAGCGCTATTGCCGAAGGGCTGGCCGAAGTCGACGCCATAGCCTCCAATCCCGAGGCTCCTACTTTTGAAAACACCGTGCTTGCCCTCGAAAATTCGGGCAAGACCCTTAGCCGCGTGCTCGGAGTGTTCTATCCTATGCTGTCGGCCGATGCCGACGATGAGCTGATGGAGATTTCCATGAAAGCCTCGCCGCTGCTTAGCGACTATTCGTCGAAAATCAGCCTTAACGAGGCGCTTTTCCGGCGCATTAAGGCTGTGTATGAGCAGCGCAATGAGCTGAATCTCGATTCCGAGAGCATGAAATTGCTGACCGATAGCTACGAAGGCTTCGCCCGCTCCGGTGCAGACCTTACAGGTGCCGACCGCGAGCGTTACCGCGAAATCACGGTCCGCCTCGATGAGCTTACTACCAAGTTCGGCCACAACGTTAAGCGCGAACTGGCAACCTACGCCTTCCCCTTGACCGCCGACCGGGCCGAAGGTCTGCCTCAATGGCTGCTCGACCAGATGGCTCAAAATGCCCGCGAGCGCAAGAGCGATGCGCCATACGTTCTCACTCTGCAAGCTCCGGAATATATGGCGTTCATGAAACTGTCGCCATTTGCCGACCTGCGCAAAAAGGTTTACCTCGCCTATTCGGGCCGAAACCTCAAAGGCGAGTACTCCAACGTCGA
>WFLX010016525.1_pt1 | contig 29209 bp, 21 predicted proteins | sample 4967041 | NCBI WGS metagenome assembly WFLX01 (sample SAMN12857096, study PRJNA449069) | gut metagenome | isolation source: stool from male and female vole | host: Microtus ochrogaster | place: USA:Florida | collected 2017
ACTCGACAACTTGACAACTTGACAACTCGACAACTTGACAACTTGACAACACATATATGACAGCTATCAAACTGACAAAACACCTCGGAATCCTCCTCGCCGCGCTGATGCTCCTGGGCTGCCCGCTCGCCCAAGCCCAGAAAGCCGCCGTGAAGACCAACCTCCTATACGATGCCCTCCTGACTCCCGACCTGGGCCTGGAAGTCAAGCTCGCACCGCAATGGACGCTCGACGTCACCGGCAACGTCAACTTCTGGAAAATCAACCAGCACCGCTGGAAACAGTGGAGCGTGCAGCCAGAGGCCCGCTTCTGGTTCTGCCAGGCGTTCTCCGGCCATTTCCTGGGGGCGCACCTCATCGGCGGACAGTACAACTTCGGCAACCTCCCCCTCGGGTTCAAGTTCCTCGGCACTGACTTCGGGCAGCTGCGCGACAACCGCTTCCAAGGCTGGATGGGGGGCGCCGGCGTCGCATACGGCTACAGCTGGATCCTCGACAGGCATTGGAATCTTGAGGCCGAACTCGGGATAGGCTGGATATACGCCCACTATGACAAATATCCATGTGCGGTATGCGGCACCAGACTCGACTCCGGCGACCATAACTATTTCGGACCGACAAAGGCTGCAATCAACATTGTCTATATTTTCTGACCCCTCCATCAACGTATATTATGAAACATAGATCATATTCAATTTTAGCTTTGTGCGCAGCCCTGGCACTGCCGTATGCGGAGGAGTCCATCGCAGCCACTGAATCCATCGAGACACCGTCTTTGTTGAAGGTGGAGCGTATTCAGGTGACGCACGCTGACTCGCTTCTTACCCTCTCTTTCGACATCATGCCCAAGCGCGTCAAGCCGGGCCGCGACCGCCAGGTGATTTTCACTCCCATCGTCCGCAGCCTTGGTGAAGGGCAGAAGGACTCCGTGGTGCTGAGCCCGATAACAGTTGCGGGGAGGAACCGCTATTTCACCTACCTCCGTGAGGGCAGAATAGCTGTCGGTGACCCCATCTACAAGGCGGGCGACAAGGGAGTCATCGAGTATTCCCGCTCCGTGGAATGGCAGCCCTGGATGTACAACTCGGAGGTGTTCATGCGCGAGGAGGTGCAGGACTGCTGCCGCCCAATAAAGCCTCTGTGCGACACGCCGATAGCCACCATAGACAAGTTTGATAACATCACCCACGGAATAGACGAGATCGAATATGTGGCGCTTACGGGCGACAGCGCAGTAGAACTTGAGATGCAGGGAAGCGCGTATGTAGATTTCATTGTCAATCGGACTGAGATTCGCGACAACTATCGCAAGAACCCGGAGGAGTTGAAAAAGATCATCGAGTCGATCAATGTCGTCAAGAATGATCCTGACGCCACTATCACACGCCTGACCATCAAGGGATTTGCATCTCCTGAAGGAAGCTATGACAACAATGTCCGTCTTGCTATCGGTCGTACAGAGTCTCTTAAGGAATACGTGCGTAAGAAATACGATTTCGACCCTGAGATAATGTACACCAACTATGAGCCGGAGGATTGGGACGGTCTGCGGGCATGGCTGGAGCACGCCACCATCCCCAACCGTGACAAGATCATGGCGATTGTAGACTCTGACCTTGCCCCCGACCCCAAGAACGACGCCATTAAGCGCCAATTCCCGAAGCAATACAGACTGCTGCTCGATAGTGTCTACCCCGGCCTCCGCCACTCCGACTATACGGTCCGCTACAAGATCAAGACCTTTGTTGACATTGAGGAGTTGAAGCGCGTGTATGAAAAAACGCCGGAACGACTACGCCCTGTTGACTTTTATCAGGTTGCAGAGACATACGATCCGGGAAGCGAAGAATTTGACGAGGTGCTTCTCAAAGCTTCTGAAATATATCCTCACGATCAAGAGGCTGCGATTAATGCCGCCAACATACTCTTGCGCAAAGGAGATATCGAAGGAGCATCACAAAAGCTGAATTACGCTGGTGAAAGCGGCGAGGCCAATTATACACGTGGCACACTTGCTGAATTGAATGGTGACATCGAACGTGCTGAATTCTTCTTCAAAAAGGCTCTTGAACTTGGTGTAGAGAAAGCATCCCGTCGCCTCTCTACAATGGAGAAACTAAAGAACCCTGAAATTATCACTTACTATATTGAAGGTAGTGAGGAATAATACAGTCAATTGAAATATCATAAATTAACATAAATTACTAAACTCTACACAATGAACAAACTAAGCAAACTGCTTTGTGGCATAGCCCTCGTAGGGCTCGCCACCGGATGTTCCAATGAGAACATCCCTAACGGTGGAGGATTAATGGAAAAACAAGGCGATGTATACGCACGTCTCACTCTTTCCTTGCCTTCTACCAGAAGTGTAACAACTGGACAAGATGGAAACTCAGATGCTGGTTTCGAAGTCGGCAAGGAGTATGAAAATTCTGTTACTTCAGTTCTTATCGTCCTTACTTCTAAAGATGGTGACAATTACAACTACGTAGCAAGTGCTCTAACAGACACTAAAGGCCAGACCCCTGCCGAGGGTGAAACGGAAGAAGGGAATCCATCAAAACCAATGTATACTGTTTCTTTTGAATCTGAAGAGATTGCTGAATTTGCAAATCAAGAAGTATATGTATTCGCTTTCTGTAACCCAAGTATGATTCTTGTAGAAGATGTAAACAACCTCAAGCCTGTAAAGAACGATGAAGGAACTGTNATTACAGCTGCTAAGGCAGTCAACACTCNGGTAGGTCATATAACAGGCGAGAACAGCGCACAGATTTCAGAACAGAATTATTTCTTGATGTCTAATCATTCTCTTACATCTGTCACTATACCACCATCCTCAGATCTNTNNAGTCAATACAATNCANCCGAAAATCCGTTCTTCTTAGGAACAGTTGACGTATCACGTGTAACCGCTCGATTTGACTTCCGCCAGACAACTGTTGAAGGGGAGACTGTAGCAAATAGATATCCTATCTACGATAATTATACCATTAATACACCAGTAGTTGATGAAGATGGGAATCCAGTATTAGATGAAAATAATAATCCTAAATATGAGACTGAAACAGGAAAGACACTGATGGGTTATGTAGTCCTTGATGGTATGGCTCTCATGAATGAGGCTAACAGCTATTATTGTCTCCCACGTGTTTCAAGAAATGGTATGGATACTTCTTCAAAGCTTTGTGAAGGTGAAACAAGTAGTAATTTCGTTGTGTCCCCAGGGGCGTCGAACAAAGTAACTGTTCCACTTTCATATACATTCATGACAAACAATTATCTCTATAATGGTCTTCCAACAGGCAATGATGTTGAACCTCCTTATAATTACTCCTTTAATCGCTTTACATACGATGCTTTGTCTTTGACAGGCCACGACGAGGACAACGATGAGAATTGGACTGCTGACAATAAGACAGGTTATAGAATTTGGAAGTATGTCACTGAAAATACTATTCCTGGTTATGATGCAGATGGAGTTACCAATACAATTAAATACCAACGTCTTGGCGCTACTACTTGTATTGTATTCCGGGGCTATCTTGAACCAACTGCTGATTCTGGGCTTACAGAAATTATGGGAGATGGCACTAAATACATCTACTGTTATAATGGTCAACTTATCGGAGACCTTGATATGCTTAAAACAAAAGTTGCAGAAATGCCTGTTTCTTCATTGGCAGATGCATTCTATGCCGCAGCCAAAGCTAATGGTGAAACAATGAATGAGGATGGTTCTATTGACCCAAGTACAGTAAATATGGATTTTCAGAAGACGGCTTTGACAGAACGTGGAGAAGGTCTAAAGATATTCAAACCTAATGGGGGTAAATACTATTGCTACTACATCTATCGTAACCGTCATAACGATAACGGTCGTACGGATCTTATGGGACCAATGGAGTTTGCAGTAGTCCGCAATAATGTATATAAAATTGACGTAGAAACCATCAACGATTTCGGTCATACTGAAAATCCTAATGACGATCCAGATCCAGAAGATCCAGAAGAACCCGACGAGCCAAACAAGGCATATTTCCGTCTCCAGGTTCGTGTCCTCCCATGGGTTGTACGNGTAAACCACGCTATACTTTAAAAACCACTATTCTGCTTTTTTAATGGATTCATTCAATAAAATAATAAAGTCTGCTTTTGTCGGCACTGCTATCTTAGCAGTGTCGGCAGTAGCCGGCCTATCTTCCTGCAACGCTGTTTATGAGGATCTCGATGAATGCCCGAGAGGCTTGCGTCTGCGGTTTGTCTACAACTACAATATGGAGTTTGCCAATGCATTCCCATCTCAGGTTGACTGCCTCACTCTTCTTGTCTATGATGACACAGGCNGATATGTTGATACATATACTGCCTCCCGACCTGAACTGGAAAATGAAAGCTATCGCATGACTCTCAATCTCCGGGATGGCCANTATCATCTNTTGGCTTACGGAGGGATGGACTGTGACAAATCATCTTTCCATTTCCTCAACGGGCCTTCTCAAAACTTCACATGGCAAGATTTGGAAGTAGAAATGAATCCTGGCTATGTAGATACTTCCGATGGGAAGGAATTGCATCCGCTTTTCTATGGCGCTTTAGATGCGCAGGTTGAAACCTCTGATATGGATTACAGAGACTACACTGTATCTATGATCAGAGATACTAACAATCTCCGTATTCTGCTTCAACATGTAGATGGTTCGCCTGTAGATGACAATCTTTTTGATTATACTCTTACCGACGACAACACTCTCATGAATTGCAACAATGATGTCATCCCTACTCAGCCAGTAGTATACTCTCCTTGGACAAGAGGCCAAGCCTCAGGCGGTTTAAATCCTGACGGCACGGAAAATGTCCTCGCCTATGCGGAATTCAGTTTTGCTCGTCTTGTGACTGAAAATTCCCCGATACTCCGTATCACTCTTAAAGAAGACAACCGGGAGGTGCTTCAAATCCCTCTCATCAACTATCTCTCCCTCCTAAAAAGCGATCATTATTCGTCGATGTCAACTCAAGAATATCTTGACCGTGAAAACAGATGGTCAATGATNTTCCTTCTTGACAAGGGCAACAATTGGGTCAAGACTCACATTGTCATCAACGATTGGATCGTACGTATAAATCATTTTAATGGATAATAACGGTGAAGAAATTTACCTACATATTGATTGNGGCTTTGTCTGTGCTGAATTGTGGTTGCAACGACGATTTGGCGCNTGACATCATANCCGAGCCAATAGTCNCGGAGGATAATGCCTATGTCGATTTGTGCATAACTGTGGCTGCTAATAATTGTTTCGCTCCCGGTTCGGCTCAGAGTAGAGCAGAGGAAGATGAAGAACAGCAGTCTGAACAAATTTTCTCATTCCAGCCTGGAATACCTCCCTATGAAGATATCCATTCTCTCAGAGTCATAATGCTGGATGATAATAAAGTTGAATATAACGAATTTCTTAAGGGATTTGACCTATCGTCAACTCAAGAAGTTAAAAATATAAGGTTACGTACCAAACCGGGTGGAAAAAGACGCCTGTATCTTATCGCAAATGAGGCTGCTTTATATGATTTGATGAATACAGAAGATTTTGATTTCTCCGAACTTGCCCCCGGGGATAGAATCTTTCCCCAGTTATTTTCAATACTGACCATCAATGCATCTAAGGCCGGACTACCTCTCTTCGATAATGGAATGACATACGTCCCAATGACTGAATTTTTTGATGTAGATATCAGTGAGATTCCAGAAGATTGGACTGATGATATGGGTCCCTTTACTCAGATGGAATCAATGTTTGTCACAAGGACAGCAGTAAAATTCTCGTTTATTTTTCAGGACAAACCCCCATATAAAGTTGGGGAAGACTATCAGATCACTGATATAAAAATACATTCTACTGCATTATCAGAGTATCTTTTTCCACACAATTTAACATATTATCCACCGAAAAATTTAGATTTTTTGGATCGTCAGGTCGTCAATTTTTCAACTCCTTCGGATGTAAGTGGCGTTGCAAATATAAATATTAAGCCTCAAGAATACGAAGACGAAGATAATTATTCTATCCTTGATGAAGATAGATATGACGGTATCTTAAAAGCTGGAGATAGAATATTCACTTATGATTCCCCCGCATATTTCCCGGAGACAAAAATAACGGGAACGTGTACTATGGATGTTACTGTCAAATGGCTCGACAATGGAGACACTGAGACATTTGAAGGCTTGCAACTAAACAACCTTCCTTATGGTGGATTGCCACGCAATACCCATGTTTTGGTTATTATTTCTGCAGGTGAGCATAAACTGAATGCAAATGTGCGCTTGGTGCCCTATATCGGAGTAGAACTCGAACCTCTATTTGGCTTCGATAAATTAGTGCCGGGAGATAAAAGNAATGNNGANGNAGAAACTCNNGNAAANCCTGAGACACCGNAAACGGAAAACCCNTAAACACGAGAAANCTAAGGTAGCGACTAATTGAAATTATCTTTTTTAGTGCTTAGATAAAACTGCTATTTGAATACAGCAATGAAAAAAAATATATTTTATCTCACGTTCTTAATATTGACCGGCCTCATCACTATGATATCATGCAGAGATGATCTGCTGTATGATCCCGGAATGATTGGCGATGGTAATTCACAAATTTCTGCTACCGTCTCATTCCATCCTCTTGTATCCTCACTTGATGGTACAAGAGCAGCCGGTAGTGCCATCAAAGCTATCAATGATATTCAGCTTGTGGTTTTCAAGTATGATGGCACATTCTATGATAACATAAAACTAACAAAGGAGAAGAATAATTTAGAAATCGAAGAGTCGAATACAAATATGCCATCTTCTTCTAATGATGCCGCATATAATCCTGAAAAACCCAATCAGTCGGAAGAAAAGACAAGTAAAGCCACATTCAACTTCTCTCTTCCTTTCGGCAGATACTACATATATGTCGTAGCCAATTGTCCGGATATGGATTTTGATGAAAATAATGCCGGTACGATTGATGCCCTTAAACTTATACAGGTGCAGTGGAATAATAAACCGGGAGAAGTAGGCACAAACGATCAAATGTTTGGATGCCTCGCGACAGATTCTCAAAAGGACTACGATGATACGGCTCCTCTTCTGACAATCAATCGCAACTCAGCCACTCTTCATGCATGGATAAAACGTCTTGCCTCGAAAGTGACAATCGTCTACGATGGTCGTGATCTTCATGAAGGAATATTTGTATATATCAATAAAGCAACAATACGTGACATTCCTAAATATTGTCATTTTGGAGCAAACAACAGTCCTTTTAGTACAATCGAAAATGGAGAGGTAAAATATGCTAAAAGGACAGATGGAATTGAAAATATTACTGATTCAATCATCTCTGTGGGTGAATCTATATATTATAATGCAGAGGGGGATGTTTCATCCACACCCTTTGATGTGGCTCCGGACCAAGTAGATTATCTTTATGTTAGTAGTCATTGGATGCCAGTTAATAAGTCTTCTAAAGACGCAGGCAAAGGAAATGACATTACTGAGGATAATAAAAAAATTCCAAAAACGCCTCATCATGAAACCGGGGAAGCTCTCTATTTTTATGAAAATTGTCAAGGTAATTATCCAAACGACCCAACATACGATAAACATCAGGATAAGAATAAGGTAGGAAAAGACTTTAAAGTAACGGAAGGACAAACTGATAAAGAAGACTATAAGGATGAAGTGATTTGTGGTACATACATTGAAGTAGAAGGATTTTACACGGCTAATTATGACGGTTATTTATCAAGTGGCCCGATCAAGTATCGTTTTATGCTTGGTCAGGATCCTGATTACAATTATAATGCTCTTCGTAACCGTCATTACAAACTCACACTCAAATTCCGGGGCTACGCAAATCAGCCCGACTGGCATATCGAGTATGAAGATCATGAACCCGGACTCTATCCTCCAGATGAATTCTTAATGTCTTATCTGTACAATGTAAGGCATGAAATGCCCATCAGACTAACCGGGAATCCTACTAAAGTAACTATGCAAGTCGTAGAAAACAATTGGGCTCCTTATGATCCTGATGAAACTGACAATGTGCCTCCATCTTCTATTACCATAGACAATGGTCTTCCTTTTGAATGGAATAAGGAAGTATATTCTGGATCTCAATATGAGTATGGTCTTCATTCTGTCAGTTCGTCTAAAAGCACTCCTTATGGATCCACTATTCTCAATAAAACAAATGGAGAAGTAGCAGAGGACTGGGTGAATCGGGAAGTTACTCCTATATGGGTAGGATTCCTTGGATTGCAAGCCCCTACTGGTTATGAAAATGAAAATACACNTCTTCCTACAGGTGTGTATAATTTGCGTTATGAATCGGGTGGTATCGATAACTTTTATGATCAGTCTGACACAAGAGAGGGTATGAAATCGTTCTACTATGGAGTTGGAGATAGGGCCGAAACAATGACAAACGGAACAGTAGTACGTCCCGCCAATAGTATACCTCTTTATGAGAATGTATATAATATTGATAAAACCAAATTGTCTAATGTTTCTCAGACTTTCAACTCCGGGAAAAATAATGATAGGACCGGACGTAATTCTTATAAAGCTGAACTCAATGACGATGAGTCAGTGACGATTTATGTTCCTATGTTCACCCTCCCTAAGGATTTGGNATANATTACTGGCTTCTNCGGAAATAATCCCTATGAATGTNATTATAGAAAAGCTGTCGTTAAAATCACAGCTGAGTATGCAGATGGGGATCCCATTGTCAAATTTGTCCCTGTATTCCAGACAAGGCGAATGGTAAATCCAAAAGCTGTATGGAGAACTTGGAATGATACAGCCCCATTTACGGTTACCCTAATGTCTCTTGATGACTATAACGATCCCGAGTTTACTCCTCTGATATCCAAGGGCGTATGGGAAGCCTGGGTAGCAACTCCCGAAAATGAAAGCAAACCACTTCAAGGAGGCACGTTTACTTTGTCTCCTCTTGGGGATGCTAAGTATGAAAGAGGAAAGATAATTGGAATAACAGGATCTACCATATCTTTTAAAATTAATTTTGCCGGAGTTGGCAAGAACGAAACTGAATGTGGCAAAATTATCATACATTATCATAATCTTAATTGTGAACATAGTATTTATGTTCGTCAAGGATATAATGTCCCGGTTCAAGTGACCGATGGAGCAAATGATAAATATTGGAGTTCTTATGCCGTATTCTCATTTGACGAGGCCGCAGATACATATACAGGTACGTTTAAACCTGAACGTAATAATTCCGTTTGGACGTTCCCTCAATATTCAATCAGTGGACTTAAAGCTACACTGACAGTAAATCCTCTTGCTTTAGGAACTATGTATAAACGAGGGAACTATGCGGAAGGCATACGTATAATAAACAATAAGACCTATCCGGTACTTACAGCGCCGGGAGATTTGACTCTCACCTGTAAGGATGATGATAATAATATTAAAATAAATACAGTTAAAACAAAGAGCTGGAATGATATATACGGCATTCCATATTTGGATTATCTTAATAATGATACATGGCCTGCGGTGATAAATGCAGGAATATGGTCTAAAGCTGACATAGACAAAACTACTAAGTGGGAATGGAGTGCTTTTGAGTCGACTGTGCCCGATGAATACTCAGACAATACATTTATTTATGATGTTCCTACTGTTGAGGATTACGTTCTTCTTACTCAGCAGGGATTCGGAGTAGGAGTGACTTACGCAGACGGAGCCACTGAGACTGCCAACACCCCTGAAAAAGCTTTCGGATTTTTCAATACTGGTAATAACGAGAAAGAAAGTGATCATGGTATGAGGGGATTCATTGTGTATAATTTGAAGAATTTTAATCAAATTTTCTTTCCTTTAGGTTATTCCGGAGTTGGTCGTAGGACAATTCAAAATAATGATGGAAAGCCTGGAATCCTTCGATACGGCAATCAAGCAAAAGTTCTTAGCGTAGCAAATAATGCAAATAACCAATATCGTCCTATTCCATACAATAACCCCAATAATCCGGGTGCAGTATATTGGGCAAAAAAGAAAGCTTCATCTGAAGCTATGTTCGCAATGGATATGAACTACTTTGATTTGACATTCGGACCTTATGATTATGCCGTTAACTTTGTTGACTATGGGGATGCAGTTCCTATCAAACCAGTTGTCATAAAGAGTGTAAATACAAATTCCACTCCGGCAGCAAAAGCTAAGCAAAAAAAACATAAGTAAAAAGTAAAAGAGAGGAGACCATAAATGTTCCTCTCTTTCATTTATTAATTTCCAAATCCCAAAACAAACAACCCCTCTTCCAGATTAAGCCCGACTGACTAACATTGCTGCCATAATTCCAACAAAGTGAATTATGGCAGTAATTGTTAGAAATCTTATTTGACTTCCTCTGTTTTGTGATATACGGTTTAATCAGAAAGCTTATTGATTTCCCCTATGGTCATTTCATATTGCTTAGCAATGGTATCAGGATCAATTCCCAATGACAACATAAATCGTATTGCTTCCGCTCGTCCTGCCGCTCGTCCTTCCTCAAATACCTTTTTGCGTTCACGCTCTATCTCAGACTTAATCTCAATTACGTCTTCTTCTGGATAATTAAGTACCATCGCAATAGTTGCTGTATCCGTTTCATATTCCATAAGCGTTTTAACAAGTTCAAACTTAGCTGAATGATATTCATGCTTTTTGTAATTTTCCCCAAATTGACTGCCGTATGCCTGCGCATAAGCATAATCTAAAGCCCTCATATCATCGGCAAGTGAATATAGGGATATAGAATAAGGAATATAGTCTTTGCTATCATCCCAACAAGCTTTTCTAAAAATGCAGAGAAAATTGCCCAACTCACATTGCTCTAAATCAGGCATAGCCGGCTTACCTCTCTCTCCCAAAAGCCTCCAATCCCCTCCTCCCTCGGTGAGCCCCCCCCTCAAGCAGCAAATCAAATTCTAAAAATAGTGCCATCCGTAGCATTACTGTTATCTTTGCAGAATAATACTAATTCTGCAAATCTTACTACTAATATGGCATCAATAAAAGTTAAATTCCGCCCTTCCTCCTCCCCCGACAAAGAAGGAACCATCTTCTATCAAATCCTACACGATAGCAAGCAGCGTCACTACATCACCGATTACCATATCCATCCTTCAGAATGGAACGTCAAAAGAGCTTCCATCATCACGAACGTCACTCCCGAAAGAAAATCTATAATTCTCTCAATAAAGGAAAGAATCCGTTGGGATATAGAGCGCTTCAGCAAAATCATACGTCATCTTAATGACAATAATCTTGATTATTCCGTCAATGACATCGTAGATGAATTTCAGCGATATAGCGACGAATGCTCCGTTTTCAATTTTATGCAGGCTATGATCGGCAAGCTTAAACAAAATGGAAGACTCCGCACCTCTGAAAATTATTCCTCAGCACTCAGCAGCTTCAGGAAATTCCGTAAAGGACAAGACATGATGTTCGATGCCCTGACAAGTCAGACAATGGAAGCATACGAAGCGTGGCTCCGTCAACGTGGCATTTCCGCCAACACCAGCTCATTCTATCTACGAATACTGCGCGCTGTCTATACAAGGGCTGTCGAAGAAAATATAGTCGAAAACCACAAACCTTTCCGCCATGTGTATACTGGAATTGAAAAGACCGTAAAAAGGGCACCCCCATTAAAAATAATCAGAAAGATGATCAATCTCGATTTCTCTCGCCTTCCCCACCTTGACTTTGCCAGAGATATGTTCATACTGAGCTTCATGCTCCGAGGCATGAGCTTCGTCGATATGGCTTTTCTCAAAAAGAAAGACCTTTCAGACGGCTACATTACCTATAAGCGCAGCAAGACCGGCCAACAACTGACAATAGAATGGACCCAAGAAATGCAGGCTATACTCGACAAATATCCAATGAATAAAAGCGAATTTCTTCTTCCTATAATAAAGAATAAAGGAGTAAAAGAAAGATACATCTATAGAAACGTAGGCTATAACATCAACCACAGTCTCAAGGTCATCGCAAAAAAATTAGAACTCTCAATACCACTGACTATGTATGTAGCCCGTCACAGCTGGGCCTCCGCAGCAAAAGCATCTGGAATTCCCTTGAGCGTAATCAGTGAAGGAATGGGGCATGAATCCGAGACCACTACCAAAATCTACCTCGCCAGCCTCGATACTTCCGTTGTAGACCGCGCCAATTCCATAATTCTCAAATGCCTTAAATGAAATAATCAATCATTAAGCATGCATAAGGCGAATCCATTTCCGATATCCAAAAAAGGCTATGACTGTATATATGGCATATAAGACAGCATATAGAGGAATACCTTTATACCAGTATAGACAAGTGCATACTGAATCTACCAAAATCCAGGCTATCCATTGCTGCACGTATTTGCGTGCCAACATCCACATTCCGACAATACTCATTGCCGTAGTGAAGGCATCAGGAATGGGAACAGTGCTATCAGTCAGATAATTCAGAATAAAATAAAGTCCTGCCCAAAGCACTATGAAGACAGCTACGCACCCTGCAAGCATTCGCGGAGGAATATTGGTGATGGCAGTAGCTTTCTTGTCAGACTTGTCAGACATGTCAGACACGTCCGACCTGTCCGATAAATTCGACTTTTCCGACTCCTCTGAGAGCTTTCCTTTTCCATGACCCCGTGTCCAGACAATATAGCCATAGACCGCTATGACAAGATAGTAGATGTTGATAGCAAAGTCTGCATATATCCCTTTGCTGAAATAAATCCACATAGATATAGCCGGCATCACCATTGATGCATACCACATCCGCCAATCTGCATGATATTCCCACCACAGATAGAGAAGACCAACAGTGAAGCCCAATATTTCAAGAATTTTGTCAAAATTATTGATTATTAAATCCATATTTTATTACCATAAAGCGCCTCTCCGAGGCTACTGTGCTATTATCTGAGTGACCCCAGACTGAAGTCCAATGCCGGTAAATAACTGCGTTCCTCCATTGAAAGCAGACATTCTTGGCTACGTTTACTGGCAAAATTAGGTGGTAAGCATGCTCCGCATGCGTCCAGACGCGTGTTTGGTAACTTTATTTTACCAACATTGGACTTAAGTCTGGGGTTTTTACATAATCATCAGGTCTCCGACCTTATTCTAAATTCACAATTCAAAATTAGAATGTAAGTGTGACCGTAGCAAGGACATTAGTTGTAGCCTGGGCTGCATAGCCGGCGTAGCGATAGATGACTGGTTTGCCGTCTTCGAGGTAGTAGCCGGCACCTGAATATCCATTGTTGCAATACTTCTCGTTGAAGAGATTATAGATTGTCACTCCNACACGGAGGTCTTTCATTCCACGTATCTTATTGAATGTATATGCCAAAGAGAGGTCAGAGACGAAGTAGGAGTCAAGCTTTGCCTCCTCGCTCCGGGCATTGTTCATATACTGGCTCGATACATAGCGGCTCATCAGCGATGCTTCAAAACCTTTGACATTGAAGTTAAAAGCATTGTGGAGTATGAAATCGGGAGAGAATGCTATCGGTGTGTCTCCGCAGTCTATTGATATTGGATTTGTCCATTCATCCTCATAGATATACTCAGTAAAGTTCTTGATTCGGTTGCGGGAGAGAGTCGCGTTGATCTGCCAGTCAAACCACTCTACCGGTCGTAGGGCCCCCTGAAGCTCAATACCCATACGGTATGACTTGGGAACATTTACACTTATGGCATTGCCCGTATCGGAAAGTTCTCCCGTCACCACAAGCTGATCCCTATAATCCATATAGTAAAGGCCTGCGCCGATATTGAATAGAGCATTACCGTAGGAATATCCGGCTTCATAATCCAACATACGTTCTGCTACCGGGTAATGATCAGGGTCACTGTCAGTAAAGTTATCTCGTGTCGGCTCCTTATGCGCTACGCTCCAAGATGCGTATGCACGATGGCCGCCGTCATTATAAGAAACGCCAAGCTTAGGATTGAAAAAATTCCAGTTACGCTTCAAGTTAAGTATTCCCATTCCTCCGATATTCCAGTCGTAATTGTCGCTGATGCCACGGATAGAATAATCGATGTGACGATATTGGAGATCGGCATACGCAGAGAATCCTGCTCCGAAGGAATAGTCGCCTCGAAGGAAAATATTTGAATCAAACTTTCGTCCGGTATTGCTATAATATTCCTGAAGAGGATCAATAGCTCCTATGAAATTGCGCACCCATTTCACCTTTCCGAAATGATTGCCGCGATGCCAGTTGGCAGCTCCCCCACCTACCAAAGTCAGAGCATCCTTTTGATATCTCACATTCACCATACCCCCTCCAAAATCATTGTCATTGAATTTCAAGCGGATTAGATCTGACTTCTTCACAAGGTTGCCTTCTGAATCAAGGAAAGGTTCAAGACCGTATTCTTCAAGAGTGCGCTTGGTCTTGTACTGGTCATAATAGCCGTCTCCTTTAGTATAATGGAGAGTGGCGTTTAGAGTTACATACTGACCTATGTATTGGTTAAGAAGCAGTTGGAAATGATGTTGCGTAAAGTTGTCGCACTGGTCCGGATAGAAAGCCGTGGAGCCATCGGAAGCAGTATATTTTCCACAAGGATTATAACGTCGCCCATATTCCTCCATTTCCTCTTTAGTGGCATAGTCCCAAGCCATATAGGTCTTTTCCTTTCCTCCGAAAGCGAGTAGGCGCAGGGTGGTATTGTCGGAGCGGTAAGCAAGCTGGCCCATGTAGCTCCAAAGTTGCGAGAAGGCCCGGTCTATGTAGCCGTCAGAGCCGATATGGCTGATGCGTGCATCTACACTCCAATGGTCACCGAAAAGTCCGGAAGAGACTTTTACAGTCTCACGGTTGGAGTTGAACGAGCCGTATGAAGCGGAGACCATAGCCGAACGTTCAGTGTCAGGATAATCGGTCAGCATATTGATAGAGGCTCCGAATGCACCTGCGCCATTGGTAGAAGTTCCGGCACCACGCTGTATTTGGATGTCATTGAGGGAAGATGCGAGGTCTGGCATATTGACCCAATATACATTATGACTCTCGCTATCGTTGATTGGAACCCCGTTAGCTGTGATGTTGATACGTGAACCGTCTGTGCCGCGCACACGTAGGCTACTGTAGCCTATTCCGGCTCCTGCATCACCGGTAGAAATAATTGAGGGGGTCATTTCAAGGAGAGATGGGATGTCGCGTCCATCGTTTTTCTTGCCTATTTCCTTGGCATTCACATTCGTGAACGCAACCGGAGTTTTCACTCCTGCACGGTTTGCCGTAACTTCAACTGCGTCAAGGGCAGTATACATACTGTCAAGGCTCTCCACGAGCGNTGACTCTCCGGCANTCTCTGCCGAAGCCGGGAGTATGGACATACATGCAAGTGCCATACTCCATGAAAAGGTCTTTTTCATATCGATTAATTTTTCTTACGCCGGTGCTAACCGGATCAAGTTAAAAGGGTTTGTTCTCAGCTTCACAGCCGCTGGGCTATGACGCACCCCTAAATTATTCAGATCAACCTTCGCAAGCGAAACAAACGAAAGTTGAGGTATATTTCCACTTCTTATGCGGACAATCCACCGTGCTCATATAGATACTCAGGAGCTATATCTGCCCCATTTCTCCAAAAGATAGTTCCTTGCAAACCAAACTCCACGAATTTTTCCTTATCTGCAAGTTCTTGGAATGCCGGATATTGAAGCAGCGGAGTAAGATCAACGATTTTGATCACTCCATCGTTAAATGTACATTTTAAGAGGTAATCACCCATGTACTCTACGTCAGTCACTGTCAGAATCATATTATCTTACTATTTTTGTTATACGTTCACCTCGCTGTGCCTTGTCCCAAAGAATGAGAAGTTCGCTCTCATGGCTGTCAATGAATTCATTTATCTGCTTAATGTGCTTAGACTTTGCCCGTCCTTCAACAAATCTATCACCTATGTTAATTGTAAACTCCTCTCCACCATATTTCACATGGATGTGAGGAGGATTATGATCAAAGGCGTAGATGTATATCAATAAGCCGTTGATTATGAATATAGCGCCCATAAAATTTCTTTTGAGACTTTTATGCTTGCAAAGTTAATGCTTTTTTATTAAATAACCAACATATTCGACTGAAATCACACTAAGAAAAGTCTTTTTTATGGCAATATACTATGATTGCGGGATTCGGGGGAGAGAGCCGAGCGTCGGTAAGCAGGGAGTGATTGGCGATATCGGCGGAATGAGAGAGTACGGAGACTGTCTTCAACTTCTATACTTTTTGCCATAGAGATAGCGGCTGTATCGCCCAAGGCAGAGCCTGAGATAGCCAATACCTTCGCAAGCTGGCGCGCTTCGAAATATGCACTGTCAATGTGATGGCGAATGGTAAAGGGTATAATTTTCGAAGGATACCTAATCAAGGCAGACTTAGCTACATGCAATGCCTGATCATGCCGACCCTCCTTGCTTAGTGACTCTGCAAGACGAATCAAGGAGGCTCGTTGAATAGTTGCCTGTGCTGATACGTCTATCCCGGGATATGGAGCACTATCAAGACCTCCCCACCGGAGCTTAGGCAAGATATTAAGTGATTCTTCGACAAGAACCATCGAATCTGGAGCATGGGGCATGAGTTTGCGTGTGAATAAAGCTTGACGAGTATAAGGAAAGAATCCAATATACTTGTTTTTCTGAAGATTCTGCTGCCAATAGATAGGTCGAGGATAGCGAGAGGCTGCATTGGTAGCAACAATGTCCACTTCTGCCACTTCCCGGAGTCCGGCAAGTGAACCCGANCCTTTACCGGGAATCGACAAAAGATCGAATATCCAAGAATCTGTAAAATCTTTTCCCATGACGAGCCATCGGTTTTTGAATGATGGAGTCGCAGACATATCTGCGTAAAGATTGCGAAGCTCATCAATAGCTTTGACAGTGTCGCAAATCGATGATGGGAATCGTACAATATTGTAGTTCCCCAATACGATATCCCCTTCCTTTCCTGTCATCCTCACACCGTCATATTCATATCGCGGAGTCATCAGTTGCCCAACATACCAATCACTGCCAAGATAGGCATTACATACCACCGACACGTCACGTCGCACTCCCATCACNTCCTGTGCAAACCAAAGGGGGAAGATAAAGTTGTCGCCATCCACAAAGAGAATCGCATCCTCATCGAGCGACTCAAGAAGGTTAGAGGCATAGTCGAGTGTGGCTGAACGATCGCTGCGGTCATGGTCGCTGTAATTCTCCGCTAACATCCATATTGGGAGAGCTAATATNCAAACCAATACCACTCCCCTNCCCCATTTTTTTCGGACAGATTTGAGTATNAAAAGCATCCCAAAACAGATCCAGAGAGCAAAGGNCCAAAAACTTCCCATAAAAGAATAGTCACGTTCGCGAGGTTCGCCCGGACTTTGATTAAGATAGAAGACAATTGCCACCCCTGTCATAAGAAACAGAACCAAAGATACCCATGCGATACGACGCATCCATTCAGTCTGCAAACTTTTACGTGACCCTTTGAACAACCATACCAAACCAATTATTCCCAGGATAAACGGTATGCACCAATAGACATTCCGACCTTCATTTTCCTCTCCAAGTTCCGGAGGGAGCTTTGATTGCGGACCCAACATAAGATCATCAATAGGAGGAACACCGGTTATGAAATTGCCATGATCTATTTCCCCGGTGGATNAGACATCATTCTGCCGCCCTGAATAATTCCACATCAAATAGCGCAAATACATATATCCTATCTGATAACCGAATAGATACGTCATCGACTGGAAATAAGAGGGACGCAAACCATATTTTACAATAGGTTTTCCTGANGCATCTCGCATCGCTACAGGGTGACCCACAGAATCGAAAGCCTCCGATATCCGGACTTGAACCATATTGGCGGAGTCCATCCCGGTCCAATCTCGGTAGGCAGCGATATCTCCGGGTGAGGATGCATATATGCGGGGAAGCCACATGTTGAGTTCGGGAGTATATTGCAAATCAGCTCTTACGCCTGCTACTACATAGCCCGATTCCGATTCCCTTGAAGATATTTTATCGTTGAGTTTATGGTCGTCATCCTTCAAAAACCGAGACCGATTGGGTATATGTCCGTTCTTGACAAATGGTCGCATATCCCGCCCTCGGAGTTTCATCGCATTCCAAGAATAATCTCGAAGCGTATCTCCATTTTCATTGATTGAAACTCGCTCCATCCTCATCACGCGACTATAAGGTGTACGCCCATAAAATAATGGGGATTCCCCATATTGCCGACGGTCAAGATAGTCAGAAAGACGGAAGATATCCGAGGGATTCCCCTCATTAATAGGGGGATTTGCCCAAGCCCGAATAGGAATGAGAATGTATACTGAATAGCCGACCATCACAGCGGCAAGACACCAAAAAGCAGTGGAAAGCTTCCAAAAGCGAGGGCTTAAAAGGATAGCAAGGACTATCATAATCATGAGGGATACCCCCCAGAAAATCAATGCTCCTGTCCAATATGGAAGACCAAAGGAATTGACCGCGATTAAATCTGCCCATCCCGCCAAAGCCAATGACCCCGGCATAAGTCCTTTTAATAGAAGTGCAACTACTATGCACCCTACGATAAAGGCTATTATTAGGCGAATGNTTTCNGACTTCTTTTTCCTCAAATTGCNNGATNCCATTATCATTGCNATNGCNGGGAGGGCAAGNAGNTTNAGCTGATGCACTCCCAATGANAAGCCGATGACATACATCAACGCTACCAACCATCTCACTCGANCAGTCTTACTGAAAGAGAATGCCCGGCGAAGCGACATCCATANAGTAAGGGCTGAAAGAAACAGCGACATAGCNTATACTTCGGCTTCCACCGCACTATACCATGGAGAGTCAGACCACGCAAAACACAAAGAACCAGCTAATGAAGAAATAGATATAGCCACTATACGCCAACCGTTTTTCCCATTTTGAGGCCATATCCAGCGCATCAGTGATATAGATATGGAGCAAAGGATCATCACAGCAAGCGCAGTGAATACCCCGGACATCATATTCACTACCCTGACTTGGAGAGCAGGATCGGGAAAAAAGCTTGAGACAAACCGATGCGTCAGCATCCATCCAGGATTGCCGGGAGGATGCCCTATTTCCAATTTAAGAGCAGATATAAAATATTCAGGACAATCCCAGTAGGAGGCACCGGGATCGACAGTGAGCCAATAGACAATGAGAGAAAATAGAAATGCAATCCAAGGAACGGTAATTAATGCATAATTCATAATGCATNATGCATAATTTTTTTTTAATGCATAATGCGTAATGCATAATGTACAATTCCGACACGCTCCCATAGCTTCCGTGAATATTTAATTATTAATACGCATTCATCAATTTTTTTCGATTGAATCTCCGTGGCACATAATTATGCATTATGAATTATGAATTATGAATTACTTGGTGATTCCCTTGTCAAGGAGCCGGCGTTTCACTTGCATGCGTAGCCACGTAGGGGTTATGCCGACAAAGAAAATTGCAAGCCGGTTGAGCAGACCGTTGATATATTGCTTTTTCCCTTTCAGCATTGCATTGATGGCTTTCTCCGCAAACTTATCAGGTTTTGCCACTGCTCCGATGCCCACTGCGATCTTCATAAGATTGTCTGGAAGACCGAAAAGAGATGTGGCAATTCCCCCGGGGGCTGCCACTGTGGCTGAGGCTCCATAATCTTTCAATTCATAATGGAGAGAACGTGTGAAAACACGGATATATGCTTTAGTAGATGAATACATTGCCAAACCGGGCATTGGCATCCAACATGACATAGACGACATATTCAGGATCCTTCCACTGCCACGCTCCTTAAATCTACGTGCGAAAAGGAGGGAAAGCATAGTAGTGGCACGAATGTGAAGGTCGATGAAGCATCTTACCTTAGCGTCGGGAGTGTCGGCAAGTTCACGGAAACTGAAGATGCCGGCATTGTTGATGACGTAATCCGGATCAACTCCCTTTGTGCCAAGGAAAGCTGCAAGCATTGACTCGGCATGGGGGGCAGTCAGATCAAGAGTGAATGGGATAGCCGTGATTCCAAATTCATTTTCCAAAGAAAGAGCAGCTTTGCGGAGAGGATCCACTGTGACACTGACCATAATGAGATAACAACCCCGACTTGCAAGCACACGGCAAAACTCAATGCCAATACCCCCATCAGCCCCGGTCACGACAGCCCATTTCCCACTCAATTCCTTCATACCCAACGATTAATGATAAACGATTAACGATAAACTATGAACGATAAACAATAGACTTCACTATTCACTATTCACTATTCACTGTTCACTATTCACTATTCTCTCAATCTCCTTTTGAATCTTTATAGGAAGGTCTGGGACTGTGCAATGGCAAGCCATCTCCCGGCTATACATGCGGGCGATACAATAATTGATGTGCTCGCATCCGCAATGATGGGCAGCTTCAGCAGCTAATTTATTGACGAAATCCGGTTCCTTCAGCAATGCGCGCCCCATCTGCACAAACTCAAATCCTTCCGCAAGGGCCTTGTCCATGCTCTCTCCATCTACAACTCCCCCTACATATACAAGTGGCAATTTCAATTCTTTGCGGAATCGTTTAGCATCCTCAAGGAAATATAGTGGTTTGAATGGTTCTTTGGGTATCATATATTTGCCTACCATCCGAACTCCATATTTCAGCCACCATTGCTTCATATAGTAGGTCATCGAGTAGATAGGCATCTCGCCACGCATCACATACATCGGCGCTTTGCTTACGAATCCACCGCTCAACACGATGGCGTGGGCTCCGAGATTCTCTATTTCTTTGGCAACTGTAATGCAATCATCAATCTCCAGTCCACCTTTGAAACCATCGCGCATATTAGTCTTTACTAAAACACCCATATCGTTTCCAGCAGCTCTCATCACTTCCTCCATACACNNCCGCATANAGCGCATACGTGAGTCGAGCGTTCCTNCNAATTCATCTCGGCGATGATTGGTATAAGGAGAAAGAAATTGAGATATAAGGTAGCCATGTCCGGCATGCACCTCCACACAGTCGAAACCTGCATCTCGTGCCGTACGGACAGCATCTCCGAAATCACGGGCCATCTGTCTTAGCTCATCCTTCTTCAGTCCTCGCACTATGGTAGGGGAATAAANATTAAANCCGGTGGAGGCTCCCACAGNAATTNCTCCGGCTGTCTTTATATGTGTCATATTGCCGCAGTGGCCAATCTGAATTGAGGCTTTGGCACCACGATCATGGATACCGTCGGTGATCTCTCGAAGCGACCCAACGATTTCCGGACGCAGCCATAGCTGGGTTTCAAAAGAGAGGGCAGAGCGGTTGATTCCGGCGTAGGCGAGAGTAGTCATACCCACTCCCCCTTCTGCCACGCTCCAATGATAGTCGCGGAGCATATCGGTAGGGTTATTGTCTTTTCCCATTCCTTCGAAGGCCGCGCTGCGAATGGAACGATTGCGCAATTCCACGGGACCGATTTTCCCTGGAGTGAAAAGTCTGTCGTGGTTGGTCACCATATAAAAGGTATTATATATTTGCGGTTGAGAGATGTGAATTCATCGCCAAACTCTTGAACGTAGCGATTGTAGAGAGAGCGGGCCCGAGGGGCAAGGTTGGCGAATGTCCAAAGAGCAAAGATTACTCCCGGCAGCGACCATGTCAGCACTGCATATCCAACCCATTCGGTGAATTCACCTAAATAATTGGCGGAAGTAACATAGCGGAACATTCCTCCTTTAGGGATATAGTGGCGCCGGTCGCCTGGCTTGCGGAGATGGCGTATGATATGGTCAGATTGCAGGTTGATGATCATTCCAATGAAGAAAATCAGTGTGCCTATGATGAATTTTGGAGATGCGAGCCATGCATCCGGATAGGTATCAGCAGGCGAAACGTAAAATAGCCACCCCCCAATCAAATATGTATTCACTACATTAAATGCACACCCCATAACGATAATTACCAATGGCATGCGGCTCTTTCCTTTAATAAACATAGGGAAGATGAACGACCGCTGGAAATAATGAAGCAAGAAGAGAGAGGCCATTACTATCAGGGCAGTCTCTGCCCTACGGTCGGAGAATGTCCATAGGAATGCCATACAAATGAAAGAAGGTGCCTCCATCAGCACCCATCCGAATCGGTTGCTTAAGGACGGTCCCCACTTGGGGGAATAAAAAATGCCATAGCCGGGAGTGATAAAACGTAGAGCCACGAATACTATCACGGCAAGGGCTATCATTATATATTCCACTGTGTGGAACACTATTGGGTCGAAAATCTCGTTCATTAAAATATAGNCNTATAGGGAAGCNTTTCAGATTCNGTCGCTNCANTCAATANTNAATGCANAATTAATANNTTGCCCCGACATTTGNAAANTGANNAGCNATAANCNGACAAATNNACTANAATTTNGTAGAAATAACNTATATTTCCATGCTGATAAAACAGCTGCGTTGCGCCATGGAAAGCAGGCTGTCTTGCCAGAGCTATGGAGCCGACGGCTTCCCGACCGTCGGTCGAATGGCAAAATTAGTTATAAAGCATGCTCCGCATGCCCCCCACAGAGTCTAAAGCTAATCTTAATTATGCTTCTCCTGTTGGTGCCTCCACTCCATATATATGGAGCAGAACCCGTGTTCACACCGACAAAGTCGCAGAAAGGAATAAGGACTTCAACCGACGTTGTTGCGGTTGCTTTGCCGGCGGCAGCTCTTGCAGCCACTCTCATCCAGCAAGATTGGGAAGGTCTCAAAGAGGGAGCATTCACGGCGGCGGCCACTGCCGGGGCTACCTTGATATTGAAATATTCCATAAAAGAAAGGCGTCCGGATTTCAGCAACAGACATTCATTTCCCTCGGGACATTCTTCAGTGACATTTGCGGCTGCCACTTACATTGGCAGGAGATATGGGTGGAAATGGAGTATTCCGGCCTACGCTCTATCTACCTATACGGCTTGGGGAAGGGTGTATGGCAAGAAGCATCATTGGTGGGATGTGGCAGCCGGAGCGGCAATCGGGGCGGCAAGCGCGATGATCTTCACGCATCCCTATATGCGGAAACATGAAGCGGCGCTCGTGCCATCAGTGAGCGATACGAGCGCCGGGATTGCATTGGGTTTTAGCTTTTAATTGGGCTAATTAGTCTAATAGGACTAATTAGTCTAATTAGCATATTTAGTCCAATTAGGATAATTAGTCCAATTAGTCATATATGACTAATATTGAGATTTTTATTTTTCAGAAGTAATAGCACGGTAGTCAGCAAGGAAGTTGAGGAGCTGGCGTAGGCCTATCGCTACTCCTACGAGGAATCCGGCGACCATCCCGATGCGGACATAAAAGTCATCAATCGCGTAAGCTAATAATCCTAAACATCCAAGAGCCATTGGAAGGAGGATAAAAATGAAGCGNATGTGCCATTTNCGATANTANAGAGCNTTTTCTACGACTTCNGATACTGACATTGTCAATACATCTATCTGNTTGATGCCATGATAGAGCCAGCGGTCCATGACAGAACATATTATAAAAAAGGAGCAAAACCATATCACTATGAGCATCCTGAATTTCATCTCAGGAAAAATATGCATATTCAGGAGATTGAAGGGCACCATAAACAGGAATAATATTCCCATATTGGAAAACCAACGGTAGCGTTGAGCGAGGCTATCTAATGCCGTCTTTCTCTTGTTGGAGATTATGTCATTGTATGAGTTTTGGTGTCGGGGCATTGAGACATTTGAGTCTTGCCAGTTTTTTCTTATTTCTTCATTCATAATTGTTTAATTGTTTAATCGTTTAAGGGGCTTTAAGGGAGTTAAGGGCTTTAGGGGCTTTAAGGGCCTTAGGGAAGAGTTAGGGGCAGTGACTAATGATTATGCATTGTGCATTATGCATTATGCATTGATTTAAGTTTTTCTTTAGCTCTGTGGAGTCGTGTGGCTACGTTGTTGCGTGTGATGCCCATTGTCTCAGCTATCTCGTCGTAGGAGTACTCGTCGAGCCACATCATCAGGATTGCTTTATCAATGGGATTTAGAGTGGCAATGCATTCGTAGAGGTCCTTTATTTCATTCCGTTTCTCCTGAGAATCATCCGGAACAAGGATTACTTCTTCAAGAGATGCCTGTTGAGGACTTCGGCTTCTGGTGCGAAGTGTAGAGACACATGTGTTGAGGGCAATGCGGTAAATCCACGTGCGCATGGAAGATTCCGAACGGAAAGACGGGAGTCCGCGCCAAATGTTTACAAGCACATCTTGGTAGAGGTCTTCAAGATCTTGAGAATTGGCTGCATATCCGAGGCAAATGCGACGGAGCATCGAATCATGGGTCCGAACGGTCTCTACAAAGAGGTGTTCATACCTTTTGGATTCTGGTATGACGCCGATTGCATCTGCGAATTGCATAAGCATCCTCATCAAGAAATCCTTTATAGTAGGAGACGATTTTGTCAATGTTAGCGTTGTCATCTTTTTTTCTGTTTTTACTATATTAGTCGCTGAGAGTGGACGGATAGTTACATTTGAATTTAAATTTCGCTCAATTTTAAGGGCCTCATTAGTTTCAGTCAGATTTTTAACCTTGTTAACCTCAATAACCTTATTAACCTTCAACTTGAGCGAAGCAAAAGTTGAGTTATAAAAAAACGCGGCACCCGAAGGAAACCGCGAAAAAAAAAATAAATGAATGAATGACGTGTGGGCGAAGATGGATTCGAACCACCGAAGGTATCAACCAGCAGATTTACAGTCTGCCCCATTTGGCCACTCTGGTATTCGCCCGGATGAAAGCGACGCATCGCGCGTGTTTCACACTGCAAAATTACAAATAAAATCCGTAACGGCAAAATATTTTGAATAAAAAATTAAAATCTCTTAATATTTAGGGCAAGACGGATCATTTAAATCTCATCTCGTCGCTGTAGATTGATGCAATTTAAGGGTTGATATACATAATAATTCTATATTTTTTATTAACTTTGCAAAAAATACAACAATCTTAATGAAAAAAATAATCACATTAATACTTTTTGCCCTGTTTACAGTTGGTATTTCTTTCGCAGCAAGAGACAAAGCTACTGAGGCACTCCTTGAGCGAGTAGCCCCTGGCTCGAAGGGTCGTATTACATTTGAGCTTCAGAAGTCAACAAATCCTGACATCGATTTCTTTGAGATTTCGATGAAGGATGGACACCCTCATATCACAGGCAATAACTCTGTCTCCGTTGCGACAGGACTGAACTGGTATCTAAAGCATTTATGCGGCATCCACCTGTCCTGGAACAATATGCAGACTGCTCTTCCTGCAGAACTTCCTGCAGTATTGGAACCAGTCCGGAAGGAAACACCTCTCACGATGCGCTACGACTTCAACTATTGCACATTCTCCTACTCCATGCCCTTCTGGGACTGGGACCGCTGGGAAAAGNAAATAGACTGNATGGCTCTTCACGGAATAAACATGCCGCTTGCCNTTGTCGGTNTGGAATCAGCATGGCGAAATATGCTTCTCCGTCTCGGTTACAGCGAGNAAGNAATCGGAGATTTCATCGCAGGCCCAGCCTTCCTTGCCTGGTGGGCTATGAACAATCTTGAAGGATGGGGTGGTCCCCTACCCGACTCCTGGTATAAAGATCAGGAACAGCTACAGAAAAAGATCCTTGCCCGTATGAATTCCCTTGGGATGACACCGGTTTTGCCCGGCTATTGCGGTATGATGCCCCACGATGCTGCTTCTCGACTTAGTCTCGACGTAATAGAAGGGAATCCTTGGAATGGATATGTCCGACCCTCTAACCTGCTTCCTACTGATCCAAAATTTGACGAAATAGCCGACATATATTATGATGAGCTTACAAAACTCTACGGCAAAGCAAAATTCTACTCAATGGATCCCTTCCATGAGATGAATGATGTGGATGTAGATTATGGGGATGCCGGCGCAAAACTGATGAAGGCTATGAAGCGCTGCAATCCTGATGCAAAATGGGTGATTCAAGGATGGACAGAGAATCCTCGCCCTCAAATGCTTGAAGCACTCCAACCCGGAGAACTAATCATCCTTGACCTCTTCTCCGAATGTCGCCCTATGTGGGGGACGCCTTCTGTATGGAAACGGGAGAATGGATATGAAGACCATACTTGGCTCTTCTGCATGCTTGAGAATTTCGGGGCTAACGTCGGGCTTCATGGCCGAATGGACCAACTCCTTGACAATTTCCGACAGACCAAGACCAATCCCCTTGCGAAGAACATGAAAGGTATGGGGTTGACNATGGAGGNTTCCGGCAACAGATCCNNTAATGTTTGNGCTGNTNTGCGANCNNCCATGGCTTGGCGAAACTGTCCNGACAAAGGAGGAATGGCTTGACGCTTATGTGAAGGCTCGCTACGGGACAGATGACCCTGATATTCGTGAGGCTTGGCGTGTGCTTGCCGACGGAATCTACAACTGTCCACTTGGCAACAACCAGCAAGGGCCTCACGAGAGTATCTTCTGCGGTCGCCCATCGCTCAACAATTTCCAAGTGAAGTCATGGTCGAAGATGCGAAATTACTATGATCCTGCAACGACTCTTAAAGCCGCCAAACTATTTGCAAAAGCAGCCGACAAAATGCGGGGCAACAATAACTATGAGTATGATTTGGTAGATTTTACCCGTCAGGCCCTCGCTGACCAAGGACGCCGTCAGTATCAGCGCGCCATGTCTGACTATCGCACATTCTCTCGAGAGGATTTCAATGAATCGTCGAAGAAATTCCTTGATATGCTCCTGATGCAGGACTCTCTGCTTGGGACTCGACCGGAATTCCGCCTTGGAAGCTGGATTGAAGCTGCAAGAAACCGAGGGAATAACGATGCCGAAAAGGATCAATATGAATGGAATGCACGCACACAGATCACGACTTGGGGCAACCGTGAATGTGCCGACAATGGTGGTCTACGTGACTATGCCAACAAGGAATGGAACGGTCTTTTGAAAGATTTCTACTATCCTCGATGGAATACTTGGATGGAAGCATTGGCAGCCCAGATGGCTGAGGACTCCGGACCCCGCCCAGACGCATTAGGTGGAGGACCCAACGCCAACAAGACTTCTTCAGAACTCTTTGCCATGGCGCTCCCCTCGGCCCCGGAGATAGACTGGTATGCGATGGAAGAGCCTTGGACCCTCAAGACCGGAGGTTACTCAGCTGCTCCTGAAGGCGACCCTATAGCGATCTCTCTCGAAATCTTGAAATATCTTTCAGAATAAGACAAATAAGTCCAATTAGGCTAATAAGACTAATTAGTCTTATTAGCCCAATTAGACTAATTTTCAGAGAAAATGAATCTCTCAGCGGATATAAAATTCCTAAAGGGTGTTGGAGAAGCNAGAGCNAATCTCCTTGCCTCNGAACTTGACATACACACATGCCAAGACCTCCTNACNTACTTCCCTTCNCGCCACATAGACCGCTCTCGCTTCTATCGAATCCGCGACCTNTATGGCTCGGAGATGCCATATATCCAGATAAAGGGTCAATTTATAAACTTCACAAAGGAGGGAGAAGGAAGCAAGCAGCGTCTGACTGCCACCTTCACAGACGGCGACCGTCTTTGCCAAGTGACGTGGTTTGCAAAAATTCAGACTATCGCAAATATGTATCGCCCTGGTGTGGCGTATGTATTATTCGGAAAACCGGCTTACAAGTATAATGCATGGCAGTTTGTGCATCCTGAAATCGAGGTTTACGATCCAGCAAAGCCTCCGCAAGGACTTCGAGGCATTTATGGATTGACTGATACTCTCCGTAAACGTGGATTCACGACCAGATTGATGCAGACACTGGCGGCAAATCTCCTTGACTCCATACCTGTCGGTTCCCTTCCTGAGACACTACCCGCTGAAATCCTCAAGGAAAGGAATCTTCTTCCATTTGATGAGGCGATGAGGAATATGCATCGTCCGGTCTCGATGCAGATGCTCCAGAAGGCTACTGAACGGATGAAATTTGAAGAACTATTTTATCTCGAACTTCATATCCTCGAATATTCTCGGCGGCGTAATATCCAACTGCAGGGATATGTCTTTTCAAAAGTGGGTCCATTATTCAATAAGTTTTATTCTGAAGTTGTTCCCTTTCCATTGACAGGGGCTCAAAAACGGGTTTTGAAAGAAATCCGCGAGGATATGCGCACCGGCCGACAGATGAACCGTCTGCTGCAAGGCGATGTAGGAAGCGGCAAGACCCTTGTGGCATTTATGACGATGCTTCTTGCCGTAGACAATGGTCTGCAGGCTGCCATTATGGCCCCCACGGAAATACTTGCCACTCAACATGCTGAGGCACTTGCCAACTGGGCTCAACCTCTCGGCATCCGCACTGCACTGCTGACAGGAAGCACCCGAGCAGCTGAACGACGTCGTATAGCTGAAGGTCTTGCTGATGGAAGCATCCACATGCTTGTAGGAACTCATGCGCTGATCGAGGATACAGTGGAGTTTAGGAATTTGGGAGTTGCTGTGATTGATGAACAGCACCGTTTTGGGGTGGCTCAGAGAGCAAAGCTATGGAAGAAGGGGACTGTCCCTCCGCATGTGCTTGTGATGACTGCCACCCCAATTCCACGTACGCTTGCTATGACCGTATATGGCGACCTTGATGTGAGCGTCATCGATGAGCTGCCTCCGGGTCGCAAGCCAATCCAGACATGGCTCCGTTATGATGATAACAGAAATGAAGTATACCGTCATCTATATAATGAAATCTGCAAAGGCCGGCAGGCTTATATTGTCTATCCCCTAATCCAAGAGAGTGAAAAAACCGATTTGAAATCGGCAGAAGAGGGTTTTGAACGAATAAAAAGCATATTCAAAGGAGTAGGTGTCAGTCTTGTGCATGGCAAGATGAAACCGGCTGAGAAAGATGCCCAAATGCAGAAATTCGCATCTGGAGAGACTAAGATTTTAGTGGCTACCACGGTGATTGAGGTTGGAGTGAATGTGCCGAATGCTTCCGTGATGATAATTGAGAATGCAGAGCGTTTCGGGCTGTCGCAACTACATCAGTTGCGTGGCAGAGTAGGACGCGGAGCGGAACTCAGCTATTGCATCC
>WFLX010152202.1_pt1 | contig 29209 bp, 36 predicted proteins | sample 4967041 | NCBI WGS metagenome assembly WFLX01 (sample SAMN12857096, study PRJNA449069) | gut metagenome | isolation source: stool from male and female vole | host: Microtus ochrogaster | place: USA:Florida | collected 2017
TCTTCCCCGTCCTCATTATAGTCGCTGTGCCATACCCAATGGACTTTCCACCATGGGTGCCATATCCCCCAACTGGCTGACGTAACCTGCCCCTTTGCCGGAAGTGGCGCATAAGAAAAGCCGTCATTCCTGTCATCCGCATTGGGGTCAGGGGGAGGGTTCGCATCCATGTCTACGATGTTCGTCCGGATGGTCCCCTTGCTGGCCGAGCCGCCGCCGTGGACATTCACCGTAATCGTCAAGACCTGCGGCTCCTCAGGCGTCCTCCAGCGCACCCANGCAAGCTGGCTCTCCCCNTCCGGATAATACACGCCNCTNACNGTATNGCTNCTCCCTGCGATATGNAANGTNACAGAGACCGGGTGATCCGGNTCGCTCTGACCGCCGCTTATCCATACCGCCGTGATGACCTCCGTGTCCGTGCGGTATTCATAGTCACAATCTGTCACTACCGGTATCTGCGGCGGCATGTCATTAAAACGCACGATGCCAAGACCAAGGCTGGACTTGATGTCCGCGTTGGATGCCGCCGTGTTCCTGCTCCCTCCCCATGCTGGAAAGCCTAAGTCTGCCGTTTCAAGGAACATGGCGAGGGGGAGGTTCTTGTGTGACAGGGACACCATCTTCCGCCGCAGCAGTCCGCTCACCACTTCATCGTAAAGGGCCGCTTCCGTGGCCGTGGTGGCGATAAAGGCACCCTGGAACGTATAATAGGCAATCGGCTCAATGAGCAGCCGATACTCGCCGTTTATCAGCACGTCAAAATCCATCCCTGTCAGGTTCGCAATACTGCGAACCACCTGCTCATCCGTAAAATAGCTCTTGATGGCGGCAATATTGCTGTTGCCGCTGGAACTGACAATCCTAGGCAGGGCCTGTGCTGGTTTTGTATAAACATAACCGCCCTGTACCGGGGACAGCCCTGCTCCGCCGCTGTACTGCAGCTTACATACTTTCCCGAAGTGGTAAATCTGATCTGAAATGGTCTGGTTCGTCAGGTCAATAGGTGTGGCGACTACCGCATGGTCACTGGTCCGCACCACACTCACCCTTACCCCGTCAAATCCCGATGTCCATTTGTTCTGACTAGTGCCCTGTCCCATGTCGCCCCCACCGCCGTCCATGTTCCCCTCCCCTGCCGCAAAGACCGGGAGGGCATGCAGCATACAGCAAGACAAGGATATTGCCAGCATCAGGGCAATACCCCGTTTTTTATAATAAAAAAATCCTGCCAACATTTCCTCCTTTCCACCAAAAAGCACCGTACAATCAACCTGTACGGTGCTTTTCTGTTTCATGCCTTATTCAGCTTTATCTGGCTTAATCCATGTTGCCAATCTTGTTTCCGTTTTCATACATATCATCTGCCTGAGTACCGTTATTTGCACCTCCGTCAGGTACACTTCCGAATCCCGGCAGTCCTCCACCGCTGTTTCCGCCCCCGTCACCCGCAGGCGGCACATAGGTGTCATGGTCCACCGATTCTGGGGTCACATCCACCTTTGTCCCGTCTGGTTTTTCCTCCGGATTAGTCAGGGTTTCCTCATCCGGCTGGTCTGGCTTTTCCACCTCCGGCTGGATGCTCTGCTCCAGCTGTTCGGTCTGCGTAGGCGCTTCCGTCTGCACCGGCTGGATGGTCAGCTCTGCGTTGCTGTCTTCCCTGCTTTCTGCAGCAGGGGGCGGGATGATGGTCACCTCTGCTGTGCTGCTTTCCCATCTGGGAAGGTCATCTTCCCCCGCAGGGGGCTGTACAAACCGCAGGCTGATTGCCGCAAGCAGCCCTGCACAGATGGCGATGCCTCCCCCGATTGCCAAGCGCCTCTTTGTCTTTTCTGTCATCTTCATATGAATTCCCTCCTTTGGCGTAGTGGTTATAGTTAGGTTATCTGTTTGTTTGGTTTGTACGATACACCATACTACATAGTTTACGCAAAGTCTAGTGTTATTTCAAAATACTTCAATATATCCTGCCTGCACTTTCAGCGTGATGTACATGGATGGGAGAAGCCTGCCGCCAAAACGCACCGGCACCTCCAACCTGATTATGGCATCCGCCTCAAACCTTGCTGCGTTCTGCGGATCGGATGGGGCAAGGGGTGCATTTCTAACTGTGACGGAAAGGCTGTCAATAGCAAACTCCATCGCTTCCCCGCCATCCCCTGCATATTTGATATGCCTGCCACCGACCTCCTGAGTCCCCAAGGTAAGGTCAAGAAAAGAATAAATATCCCCTTCATTGATCGCCTCTTCCCATGCCCCGCCGCCATCCGGCAGATAATTTCCGGAATAGCCCTCTCNCACACCATGGNATNTGCCNTAGTAGTTGNNATTGACCGTGNAAATGATGGCATCCTCCGCAGCATCCCGGATGCCTGAGGCAATCATCTGCAGTCGGAAGTATTCCGATATGCCGCAGAAGATGATGAGCAACACTAGGGTGGCGGCGATGGCAAGTGGGAAAGATGACCCGCTCCTGTCCTTTATCAGATTCCTGATTTTTTTACACATTCCAGCCACCTCACTTCCAATACACTTCAGATTTCCCGGTAGCCTGCGCACGCAGGGTGACAGGAAATGACCCAAAATTTCCGAAAAGCCCGATGTCCTTTTGCAGCGTCAGAGTGACTGTCATTTCCTGATTTAGCTGAATCTGCCCGCTGTCAGACCATGAAATCTGCGGATCAATCCCTGTCTTTTCCCGCAGGACAGCGGCCCGTCTATCAGTCTCCGTACCTATGCGCCCCGAAATTTCCGCCTCCCGCATCAGTTCCGTGGCAAAAGTGTCAAGCTGCTGCTTGGCAATGAAAACCGGCAGCACCCGCAAGGCCAGCGCCAACACCAGAACCATACTCAGCACTAGGACAGCCACATCCACATACCCCTCCGCCCTCCGTCCTTTTATGATACGACAAAACCGTTTCTTCAGCACATGACCACCCCCTGTCTCTTGGCGCCTTCCCCCGACTGCTCCAGGATCAGGTCAACATATCCACCCGGAGTCATCATGTGGAAACTGCTGTCCGGGTATTTTCCCAAAAAATTTCTTACCAGCATACACAATTTTCCTCCTTAAAACATCCCGCCAAGGCTCTGGAGTGCCACATAACAGATGATGGCGAGATAGGTCAGCAGAAAGCATACCAGCATGACAAAAGAGAACACCCTGATTTTAGGAGGTATCTTCTGTGCCTGTGCCTTCAGCCTCTGCAGCTCCATCTGTTTGAAGTCATGGGTCAGCATCTGGAAATATACGGCGCTATCATCGCCTCGCAACACGCCGATCAGCCCCCGCACCACATCCGAGAGCATAGGGGAATTGAGCCTTGCCTCAAACCGGGTCAGTGCGGCCTCATAGTTGGAAGAACGCATATCCGCTAACAGGATGTCAAGCTCCCCCTTCAGAGCCTCCCCTGCATTCCCTCGAAAACGCTCCAGCATGCCTATCACATTGCGGCTGGCTTTCAGCTCCTGCTCAATAGTCGCCACCATCCTCGGCAGCTCCCCCTCAATTTCCTCCCGCTTTGCCTTCAGCAGCTCATCCGCTTTCTGGATCTCCTTAAAATACAGCAGAAGGGCAAGAACCACCACAAAAGGCGACAAAAGCGGCATCAGAAAGATGCAGGGGATTACGCCTGAAAGCACTGCCCCCGCTTTCACAAGGGCGTATGCCTGATAGACCTCCGGCTCCATGCCCATGCCGCCAGCCTTCAGCACATTTGCCATCCGGCTTCTCTTGTATTCATCCATCCGGATGTATTTCGACACCTTCACCGCCATGGACATCAGGCTGGCTTCCACGGTCTCTGCCGCCTTTTTCTCCTGCTTTGCCGTTCCCAGCATAGCTCTGGATGCACCGATGGTCGGCAGGCGTAAGAACACGGCCGCAAGGTAAAACAGCCCAAGGGCTAAAAGTGCCCCGAATAAGAATAAAAGTCCCGTCATGATATACTCACCTCCTGTATTCAATGGGACGGGTCAGTTTCACCACAAAGCCTGCGGACACAAAGATCGCCGCAGCTGTTGCGGACAGGATGACCTGCCCCAGCGGTGTGTGCATCAGCACATGATACCAATCCTTGTTTAACAGGTACATTAACGGGATGTTGCCCACCACGAANANGACCATGATNAAAAATTCCTTNCGCGGCTCCGCGATCAGGTATTCCAGNTCCGCATTCACATTGCGCATGTCNGAGAGCTTCGCCACNATGGGNGTCAGGGTGGTTTTCAGGNTCCGGTCATTCTGGCAGTCGCTGATGGCATCGCACCACTCCCGGAACACCTCGTTGTCGATCCGCCCGCGCATGGCCTTTAATGCTGTTTCCACATCCGGGCTGACCATCTTGATTTGTATCAGAAAGTCCTTAAACACTTTTGAGACAGGTGGATTCAGATAGGCAATGTTTTCCTCCACAGCGGTCACGATGTCCTCTGTCCGCAGGTAGGCGGTTGTGATGACCGACAGCGCTGTCTCCAGTTCCGCTGACACATCACGCTTGTAATGGCTGGCCGTCAGCTTCACATACCAGAACGGCAAGAATAGAAAACCTACTGCCATGACAGGGGCCAGAAAAAAGTTCCCCAAAAGAATGGCAATAGAACCGCCCACGCAGAACAGTGCAAGAGCTGCCACGCATACCAGAGAAAAGTGTTGTCCTCTCCCCGTCATCTCTAGTACGCCCTGCGCTTCCAATATCTCCCGGCGCAGGGGACCGGGTTTCTTAAGCCCGGAGGTTTCCCGAATGTCCTCCCGGATGCTGCCTTTCGGTTTTATCAGAAAGGCAAACAGGCCGTCCGTGAATTCCGTGGGCTTTAAGCCCAGGATCAAAAACACGCCGGTGACCATCCCGGCGCAGGCTAACAGCTGGATNGCCGTCATAGGGCGCTCCCCTCCTTCCTTTTCTCTTTCTGCCCAGGCACAGCCAGAAGCTGTGCGAGCATCTCCTGGGGCATCCCGTTCTCCATCAGGCGGCGGGCCAGCCCCTCCGATATGGGGTTTACCTGCTTATGGCTCCCCTTGATNATAAATTTTCCGTNNTCNACCCGGTTCTCCGTGATCTGGTANTGGAACAGGGGNCGGAACTTCCTTGTGCCGTCCGGCAGAATCTCGCATTCCATAATCTCCATCAGGCGGCGCTCCTTGTTCTCAAGCTGCTTGCAGAACGCCACGATGGGATATGCCTCCGTGACGAATCCCATCAGGGTCTCATCGCCCATATCAACAGCCCTCTTGCAGAGGGACACCATGCGCCTGTAGGTGGCATCACAGCTCATNGANTGTATGGTNGTGACCACGGCCACNCCNGTGCGGGCNGCNTCCTGTGCCGCATTNGCCTCCGGTCCCCGCATCTCNCCNACCACGATGATATCAGGGTTAAANCGCAGCGCCATGTCAAGAAGAGCGATCTGGTCCACCCTCTGGCGCTCNTTCTCACTGTCACGAGTCAGGGTATGGATGACGGAATTGACCACCCTCCCCTCCTTCCTGCGCACCAGGGCCAATTCTCTGGAACCGTTCTCTATGCTGTAGATGCGCTTGCCGTCCGGGATAGTGGTGAGCAGCCACCCAAGAAGGGTGGTCTTGCCAGAGCTGGTCGCCCCCGCCACGCACACGGATATGCCGTACCGAATGCATTCCGCCAGAAAGTCCAGCATCTGCTCTGTTGCCGTGCCGCTCTTTGTAAAGTCCTGCTTTTTCATACTCTGGGGATTGACAATACGGATGCTGGCCGCCACACCTACGTCCTCATCCACGATGGGCGTTTTTAATACGGCGATACGGATGTTCTTGGAAAGATGTCCAAGTACGCTGGGGCTTGCATCATCCAGCACCATGCCAGATACATGCAGCATACGCCGCACCACGTTTATGGCATGCTCCGGGCTGTCAAAATGCTCCGCAAGTTTCTCCGTCACGCCGCCTGCAAACTGCACCTCCACATCATCCCACGCATTGATGTCGATTTCCTCAATGCCTTCCCCATAGATATATTTGGTCAGGAAACCGAATTCCGCCATCTCGGAATAGATGGCGGCGATCAGTGTTTCCGTATCCATGCCCGGCACGGATATCCGGTGATCCTGGATATACTTGCCCGCAAAACGCCTGATCTGCGCNCTTGCATCCTCGCTGCCCTCTGCCGTGACCAGGCTGCTGTACTCTTTGGACAGGTATGCCTGCACCTCCTTTAACACCGAGGAGAAGTCCCTGCCTTCCGGGTCTGCCTCAAAAAACAGNCCATGGGTACGCAGCATCCTGACATCCCGCCTGGGTACGGCACATTCTTCCTCACTTTCAGGGGATTCCTCCACGGTGGTTTCCANNTCCCCNNCATTGATATGCCGTGTTTCTTCTGCCACAGGTCTGTNGGTATTCTCCGTCCGNTTCCCGGCATCCCTCCGGATCTGCCTGCTTTCATCTGTAAATGCAGGAGTGGTTCCCCTGTCATCTTCCATTGCCTTCCCTGCACTGCCAGGGCATCGGGCCTCCGCCCTGCCGAGGCAGTCATTTAACAGGCTGTCCAGGTATTCCTCCCCATTAGANGGCGGGANCGNTTTTTCTGNCCTCNCATTTCCTGCNTCTGTGTTTCCCGTTTNTGTGTTTNNNNCCTCCNGCTTTCCTGNGNATGCGCCTCCCCCTGTCTGAACACTCTCCGGGGAATCCCCCTGGAATGCCGCCCGGCTCCGCTTTTCCCCTAACATCCGAACACCTCCCTTGTGATGGACTCCAGCGATTTCCGGAATGCCCTGCTGTCCTTCAGCCCCAGCTCCTTGAACAGGTTCCCTTCAAGGACCTGGGACGCCACCTCCCCGGAATGGGGGATCTGGAACGCCACGCTGCCCAGCACCTGCTCCATNTGGCCGCTGGCCTCGTTAGGGTACACGTTGCTTGCCACCTTGTACTGCTTCTCCGCATCCCATTTGCTCTCCTTTAACAGGGGCAGCTGGCTGGACAGGTAGCTGATGGATTTTAAGTCACAGTTCACCATCCGCAGCACTGCGTCAGACTTNAGCAGGGCGATGGCGGAAAGGATGTCATTGGCGATGGAGCTGCCGCAGTCAATGATGACATAGGGCGCGATGTTCCTTAATGCCTGCAGCAGTTCCTCCGCCTGGGTCCGCTCATAGGGCGGGTAGGTGTATTCGTTCTCCCCCTTCCTCATCCCGATGATGGCNAGNTGGCGGAACCTCTTATGGGTGATGCAGTTGTGCCGCACCAGGGACTCCGACACATGGCTTGCCGCAAGGATGCTCCCCAGGGAATGTTCTTCCTCCAGATCCCCCGGAGGGCAGATGCAGGGGAGCATGGGTGTGTTCATGTCGCATAGGAGCAGCGCCACGTCTTTCTTCTGCTGTGCCAGGTGTGCCGCCAGCTTGACNGCCACCGTTGTCTTGCCGCAGCCGGGGCTTCCCCACACCGCCAGCATCTGATTTCCCTTCTCCATCTCCATGCGAATATCCTCCCCGCCATCTGTCCGGCTGAATATACTATTTTTCATAAAATTCAAGACTTACTCCACCCCGCTTCCCGACAGCGCTTCCTCCGCTTTTTCAATTTCTTTCTTCATAGACCATCTGTCTTTGGGGTTCCCGCTGCCCTCCTCGGTTTTCTGGACACCGTCTGCAGCTTCTTCCCCGTTTTCTTCTGCAGGCGCATACAGTTCCTTCAGCACAGCCTCCTGTGCCGCAATGAATTTGGCGGCGTTTCCTGCATCCCCGCGATATACCAGGGAAAGATGCAGCTTGCCGTCCGCCTCCAGCTCCGCCAATATCCCGGACTGCTCCGGCGTGACTAACAACGTCACTGTGGAAGGCAGCTCCCTTTCGGAGTCTTTGCCCTCCCGCTCCCCTGTGTTGGCATCATACCCGCTGTTGGCCGTGACAGCGATGACTTCCACATACTGCAGTTCCGGCGGGATCACCGTCACCCCCTGCTTCCTGTAATCCGGGGCTATGACGGATACGATGTCACCGCTNTGCAGTTTNCCGGACAGCCCGTTGGCAAATGCCTTGACCGTCACGGACATGGCCTGCTTTTCACCGTTTAAGCTGTAAAGGTACGCATTTTCNGCGGCAGGCTCATCCGCNATCTTGGAGGCGATGATATAGTCCCCAGGCGCAAAGTCGGCGGAGGCGTACCTGCCGATGGCGGTTTCAGGGTTCCTCACCACATCCTCCGGCAGGTTNTACCCGCCTACTTCCACCACCTTTACCTGCGCTGCCGTGATCTCCTCGCCTTTCTTGATCTCCCTGACCACCCGCACGATCTGTGTCTTTTCACTGATGCTTTTATTAAACAAAGGTGTGACCGCAAAGCATATGATTAACGACAAGATGATGCAGGCCACACCTATGACGATCCTGTTTTTTAGAATCTGCATTCTGTTCCCTCCTGAAAATAAAATATTCTGCTTTAGGTGACGGGCGGGTTTTCCGTGGAAGCCCGCCCTCTTTCACTACCGCACTGCGTATTTTCTTCTGCGGCTGCGTAAGAACGCCGCCAATGCCACAACCGGCACAGCGGCGCAAAATGTGATGAAGATTTTCTTTTTCATATGATCCATCCTCCAATCTCCATAAAATAAGCTATGGCTGCCCCTGCCGCCAGGAACGGCCCTGCGGGGTAGGCAGTCCTTCCCTTCCTACCCGTAAGNCTCCTTGTGCAGGAACAGACCAGCCCGTAAACGATAAAAGCTGACAGCCCCATGATGGATGCCGCCAAGCCAGCAGGCAGTCCCAGCATAATCCCCATGGCTGCAGCCAGCTTGATGTCTCCACCCCCGATTCCACCGAGTCTGTCCCCTGCCAGCGCCACTACAAGATACGGCAACGCCGTGAGGACTCCCGCTAGATTCCATAGAGAAAAATTTAGCAGGGATAAAATCGCTATAGCCGCCTGCAGGCCGTCAGGGATTTCCCTGTTTTTAATGTCGCAGATGGAAACCATGATCAGCAGAAGAAAAAACAGCACAGCCTGCAACTCCACCTCTGGTTCCGCTGCTATCCTCTGGCAGATTGTCTGGTTAACCAGCATAATTGAACATCTGCTCGATACGGTTCACCAGCGTGGGCAGCACTGTGTCCTTGAACAGGGCATACAGACCTGCCAGCAGGAGTGCGCCGAGCACCACTGCAATCAGAATTTTGACCGCCGTGTCCACATAGCCCTCCCCGGAACGCTCTGTCAGCTTCCTTCTGGCCTCCATGGTCTTTCCCGCAATAATGCCGCACATTCTGTTAAACTTGTTTCTGATCTTCTTCATTGATAGTCCCTCCATTTTTAATTTTTTGATGTTGAAATTGTGATCCTGTTACATTCCTGCCATCTGCTGGCCTTCCTGGGGTGCCTCTTCTCTGGCTGCCTCCTGTCGATCCTCCTGATGTGCTGCCCCTCCGGCTGTCTCCGGCTGTCCAGCCTGGGATGTGCCGCTTTCGTGCGTTTCCTGGTGGACAGGGGGCGTCTGTGCCATCGTGAGTGCCTGCTGGTAGGCGTCCATCACGGCATTGTGGAGCTGGTCACGGAATTCTGCCGTCACAGGAAAACACACTTCCTTGTAGCCATCCGTTGTCTTGCGGCTGGGCATGGATACAAACAGGCCGTCCCTGCCGCCCTCCACCACCTTGATCCCCCGCACGGCAAAACAGCCGTCTATGGTCGCAGAGGCATANGCCCTGATTCCNCCCTGCTGTCCGGGCGGGTACATGGAACTGATNTTGATATCCAATGTAGGTGTAGACATANAAAANCCTCCTTCTTTTTCTGCCCTTATAAGGGCATTGATTATATTTATCCAGCAGACAGGCCTGCAGCATGGAAAGCTGCGCCTGTCAAAACTGCATTGTCTGGCCCTGGGCCTGCTGCGGGGCGGCAAATTCTATTTCCTGGAAACCGGTGCGGTCCACATAGTAGAAGCTGCTCCCCGTACTGTCATAAAGTTCCAGCACATCGCTCATGGAAAGGGAATGCCCCCTGTAGCTGGCGGGGAGTGCGCTGCCGTCATTCCCGAATTTCATGTACAGCGCCTCCAGGTCATTGGTTTCCGCCGCCCCGTCATACACTGCCTGGTAGTTCTCCTGGTCCGGCGGGCCGAACTTCCTGCATGTTTCTTCATATCCGATGAATTTCATGTACACATCCACATCAGGTTTCAGCTGCCAGACACGGACATTCCTTAGTCCCTGCGCCGCAGCGCCCTCCTGTTTCCCTGCCATGAGGCGGTCAAACATCCCGTCCATCCACTTNACTTCCTGGATATGGCGCTGCCTCCCCAGAAAGCTGGTGAGCTCCTGCCCCCTGAACATGGGGTCCACCACGGCACAGCCGTCATCCANCCTGCCGNCNNTGNTTCCGTAATACATGATGATCCCGTTTTCAATCCGGATCTGGTTCACNTTCCTTCCCTCCTTACGTCATGGTCATCCNCCCGCCCTGCCCCTGCCGGAATNCGGCAAGCGCCTGTTCATCGGGATATATGAGTTTTCCGTCTATGACCTCCATCACTGCAAAATCATCCCTGTCNCAGATCAGCACCCGGTGCTGGTAGGGCTTCTGCATCTCCACATAATCGAGGGCTTCCTGGGGGCTGCANAGCCATACGCCCGCACTGTAGCGGCCGTCCGGCAGGAAGCTGTACCCGGAGTATTCCGGATCGTTCCCCGCAAGGTCTTTTGCCCCTGCCGGGCGGATCTGGGATAACATCAGCTTTTCCTCATCCGGCAAAAGTTCCGGCTTCAGTGTGCCTGTCACGTCCCCCCGCCAGAAACGGCAGCTTTCCCCGTTTGTAAGGGAGACCAGGAACACGCTCCGTCCTATGGGGTTGGGGTTCGCCCCGTTCCCTCCCGTGCAGAGGAAAAGCTGCCCCGGATGTTCCGGCGGNANTGCCGCCTTGTTTAACACCACAACNTTCCCTTTCAGGGANAAGCCATACCCGGTCTGCTCACAGTCATTTTTCGTATATTCATGCATGGTGCTATGCCTCCTTTTTCTGCAGCAGCCCGCTCAGTTCCGCGAGCAGCTGAAGCCTTGTGCTGTCCGNCATGGTTTTCAGNGCGGCATGNACATATGCCTCCACCGCCTCCGGNGACTGGTCGCCGGGTTCTATCACATCCACCCTGCGGACAGTCACTTTCCCGTCTGNAAGCCCAAGCCGCACGATGCCGCCGTATTCNANGTTTGCCGCCTCCCGCAGCGCCTTGGGGATCANCACCCTTCCCTTGCCGTCCACCAGCTTATAAATCGCATTGCCCATAGGTTCCTCCTTCCTTTTCCTGGNCGNTTTCCATGATGCCATAGNCNCCCTCCCCGTNATTGCCGCCGCACAGCCCGAACAGGCTCATCTGCACAGGCTGCGCCCTCTCCCGCTCCTTCGGGTCATAATTGGTGATCAGCACCTCNGGGAACTCACAGCCGCCNTCATAGCGCTGTGCCAGGTTGTTGATGCGGGTNACCGCCGTGATGGTGTATCCGGCGTACAGGTCCCGTATAAAATCGCAGTCATTGTAGCTGACCATCCATTTCCCCNTGCACCCGGCCAGCACATCCCGCAGCCTTGCGTGATCCTCCTTGCGGAACACCACGGCATAATGCCCTTCCGTCTCATANTAAGGCGGGTCGCAGTAGAAAAAGGCGCTGTCACGGTCATACTGCCGGATCAGCGCCTCGAAGTCCTTATTCTCCACCACCGTGTCCGCAAGCCTGCGGGATGCCTGCCAGATGGTGTCAAAGCATTTGCGCACATCAAAGTTCTTGCAGCCATAGGATGTGCAGCCGCTCCCATAGCTGTACCGTATCAGCTTGAAGAATGCGGCCGCCCTTTTCACATCCGTCACTTCCGCATTCTCCATGAGTATTGACCTGATTTCCTCAAAATCAGGCACCGGCAGGGAAACCTGCGCCAGCTCCAGTTCTTCCGCCAGAAAACGGTCATCAAATTCCTGCTTGTCGAGGAACCTGCGGATGACGGAGAACTCATCCCTGCTGTTGATGGGCAGGAACCCAAGCTCCTTAAGGAACGCCCATGTCCTGTCCTTCACGCAGCTGAACAGGTTGGCAAGGTTAGAGTTGTAGTCATTATAGACCTCCATGCACCTGCAGTCGGGCGGCTTTCCAAAGAGCACCCACCCGCCCCCGCCGAACACCTCGATATAACGGTCAAAATTTACGGGGAACATCGTATAAATCAGCTTACGGAGGGCTTTCTTCCCGCCCACCCATGAGATAAAGCTGTCTATGCCGCACCACCTCCTTTCCTGCGGCCGCCGTGTTATTGTTCCATCGCCATGCCCTGTCCCCGTCCTGTGTATTCATGCACAAACTCCTGCCCGTTCCGGGAGACGGCGCCATAAGGGGTAAACACATAACCTGCCTGTTCCAGCTGCCTTTCCCCATACCCTCGGAAATCAAAGCGGGAAAAGGCAGGATCACCCGTGTCGATCCCGGCGCTCTGCAGGACATACTCCCCATACGCATCTGGGGACAAGACATCTGGGCTGTAATCGTAGCAGTCCAGGTTGGCGGCGATATCCAGCTCCATGTCCAGGTCAGGGTGCTGTTCTAATTCCAGCACTGCCTTATACTTCATAAGCATCAGGCCATCCGGCATCTCCCGCTGCAGATCATGCAGTCGCCCTGCCAGCGTGTTCAGTTTTCCGATATCCTCATCTCCTGCCAGCTGATATTGGAACAACATGACAGCACTCTTTGTTTCTGCGATCCGGCAGGAATCAAAGGAGTCCTCACCGATGGATACTAGCGCCCAATGCAGGGCNTTTTCGTCTGCNGGCAGCTCCAGCCATACNCCGNTGTCCTTGCCGGGNGCATCCAGNTTTTCTATCCGCAGGGATAACAGNCCCTGGTGGNTTTCCCCGCAGGCCGGCAGGTGTTCCCCGTCATAGAAATCCTGACGGGCGACAGCGGTGCCCCGGTACACATAGCCCCTAGGGGTGAATGCCCCATGATCGCTGTGCCGCAGTGCCTTCCCCACCTTTGCAGGGTCCAACAGCTCCGCCACCTCATCCGGCAGGTTCTCCACCAGATCGAGCATGCCGCCCTCCATGCAGGCTCTCCCAAGATGGAGGTCATTTGTCACGTCAGGGTGGAATTCGTAATCATCCAGACAGGCGGCAAGGTTGATCAACTCTTTTAGGGTGATGGTTTTCTTCCCTGTTTCCTCCATGTGCAGCTGTGCGGCTCCTTCAAAAGTCCCAACCTGTATCTCATCCATGCGGCTTACGGCATCCGCCAGCAGGTTCAGTTCCTCCAGGGCATTTTCTCCTGANAGGGGGCTGGTATTAAACAGGGCAGTCCAGAGGAAGTCCGGCCAGTCGCCGGTGCTTTCCAGCGTATACCCGCCGCCCTCCGGCACNCGGGCGCGCTGGAGGGCATCCNTNATCTCATAGGGGGTGGCCGGCAGTTCCAGCATCGCNCCCTGGTATCCCCGCAGNTNCTCATGGCAGTCTGCATAGATATTGGCCTGTATCCGCATCATCCGTTCCCTCCCATCTTCATCTCGAAGTCCTGTGTCTGCCACTGCTTTAATTCCGCTTCCGTCTTGATGAAGAAGTCATCGCTGGAATTCCAGAAGCTGACACAGAGATTCCCTTCTTCTGTCTTGATCTCCCGCTGTTCAAATCCTTCCCCCCAGCCATCGGATTCCTGCCCCAGCCATTCTTCCATCAGCCCGGACAGTTCCTGGGGCGACAGGGGACCGTGGCTTTTTACCTCNAGCACNCCCCACAACTCCCCGTTCCACATTTCTACNGTGGGGTTCATGCTGAACACCTTCCGTTTCAGCAGGCGGTTGCCAAGGTAAACAGCAAGCCCTCTCTCCCCNTCTTCCTCNAGGCGTTCCTGCNCNATCCTCTCCAGTATCTTATCCTCATACNGGCACAATTCNNCNGNGCTTANTTCCNCCGCCTGATCCGAAATGCCTCCCCAATCTTCATCATAAGGGTACAGGATTCCTTTCAGGGGGCTGAACAGCTTGAATTCCTCCAATTCCTCCGTAGGCTGCGCCATCGGGATGTCCTCCCGCCGCACCAGACCATGCTCCGTCTGGACCACCCCGTCTTTCCTCATCTGGCCTTCGCCAAGCCTCTTATAATCCAAGAACGGCTGTATTTCCTCATCAATGTATATCTGAGCTTCCTTCAGGAAATAAGTAGCATAGTCATCCGCAGTCCGGATGTCCTCCGGAAGAATTGTATACCACTCCAGCCCTGCGGCAATCTCCATGGCCTCCGCCATATTTTCAGGCACCTCCGCCTCCAGCACCGCAAACAGCTTCTCCCTCGTCTCAGTTTCCCCAAGGATGTTTCTTTCTGCCAACAGTCCTGCAAGCGCATTCATTTCCCTGATGTCCCTGGAAAACGGCAGGCAGGATTCCAATTCCCGTACAGGGCAGCAGACATTAATCACCTCATACTCATCCAACTTTCTTCCACCCAGCTTTTCCTCTGCCAAGGCAAGCCTGTCATCAGAGGCAGGGAGGGAAACAGGGTAATACCGGTAATGCCCTGCGGCGTAGTAAGGGGAACGCAGCCAGACCTGGATGACACATGATTTGTCGTATCCGGGTTCAGGCAGACGTTTCCCGTCATAGAGCGGCTCCAGAGCTTCCCCTGTGCGGACCACATACCCAAGCTGCGTAAAGCACCCGGCATGGCTGTCTGCGTATTTTTCCCCAGATGCCCCATAATCTAGGTAAAGGGCAACCTTTTCTGACATTTCCTCATTCCCCAGCACACGCTTCCCAAGTTCCTCATGGCTGGAAACACCATCGTAGAGTACGAATTTATCCAGGTTACAGGACAGGTTCACGATCTCCATTACAGTGCGAGGTTCCTCAATCTCCAGTGCCGCCTGGAATATGCATTTTTCCCTTTCTGTCATGCAGTCCGTATGCCGGTCTAAAAACTCCAGTTCCTGTATGCCCTGTCCAGGCCGCAGTGTCAGCCCCTCCAGATACGTCATTAATCCCTCCAGCGGGCTGTCAACCGCCCCGATCTCATTTGTACCCTCTGCGCCGAACTTCATGGCCTCCTGCCTTTCCTGGTGCCCTAGGGGAAATGCCAGCCACAGTCCGTCTGATGTGGCAATATTGCTCAGATATACCTTTAACATCCTTTGCTCCTTTCTTCCTCCAATACCTCTGCCCCATACCGCCGGATCAGGAACGCCGTGATGACTGTCCAGAATATCCCATCGCTTATCAGTTCCGGATCGGTAAGCTCCGACAGGCTCAGACGGTTGGTCCCCTTATACAGATCCTTTGCGGAATGGAACAGCACATAGCCATCCAGGCCAATGCCCCTGATGCAGATGGCGGCAAAGTCGATCAGTTCCGGCTGTACCGCCTGGGATGCCATCCCCCACAGCATCTGGTCTGCCGTCAGCAGGTAAAGGGCGGCGCACATGGCGTCCCTGTCTGGGACATTCCCCTGCGTACTCCATTGGCGCTGGAAGCGTTCCCTGTGCCCCTCATCCCGGAAAGTGCTCCCTGCGCTGCCCTCCAGCTGTGACACGCGGTCTGTAAACGGGCCGAACCCTACTTCCCCGGTAAAATGTCCGAGGAGGCAGGAAAAACGCCCACATCCGTCCCCTGTTTTTTCACATTTCCTGTTCCCATCAGGAGGTCCGCAGTCCCCCAGCCCTTTTGTCTGCCCGTTTTCGCCTCCCTGCACCTTCGGCTGTTCCAGCCTGCTCACGGATATCCCGATCTTTCTCGGTCTGAACCCCGGAACCTGCTGCATCTGCGCCTCCATCCCGGCAAGCGGCATGTCACTCATAAATTTAGATGCCATCTTCCTCTATCCTTTCTATCTTTTTGCCCTGTCCGCCGCAGGGCAGAAAAAAACGGCCAGACCTCCGCTATAACGGAAAGTCTGGCCGCATCCTGCGGCAGTGGCTTGGTGCCAATCCATTTATTTTGTTCCACTCATGCTTATGGACTCCTGCATACACTGCTGTCCCGCAGCCTCTCTCAATACCGTACTGACAAGTTCTGCAAATTTTCCCCCATCCATAAGAGAAAGTGCATGGCTGCTCTTTAAGTAAAGTTCACCATATTGACTGTCCGGCATATTTTTCGGTAGCCATTCCCCTTGAGGATAATGTCTGCGCTGTGGCGNACTTTCCGTCTCAGGTATTTCTTGTTCAGTGAAATACCATGTTTCAGCTCCCCTCGGTAACTGTATGAGCCGTTTCCCCGCATCCAGCTGTTGCGTTTCTCTCTTGCCGCACCGGGCATCCTTTTTTGCTGTGCCATAATGTTCTGCCTCCTTTTCTCTTTTTCAGGACAACACTATACCATCTCTCCTGTGAAATGCTACCCGGAATAATACACAAACATCCTGCACCACTTTGTCTAATTTAGGCAATAAAAAAAGGCTTCTGGGTTATACCTTTCCGCCTGTTTCTGTTTGCCTTCAACATGACTGCACAAACCTCAGCCATGCAACGCAGTCTCTGTCTGTTTTCGGTTAACATTTCTNTGCCTGCTTTTGCAGATATTTGTTTTCTTTCTGACTTTGATAGGTTCCTTTCCCTATGGAAAAAGCCCGTAAACACTGATGTCTACGGGCTTTTTCTAGCTCCCCGAGTAGGGCTCGAACCTACAACAACTCGGTTAACAGCCGAGTGCTCTACCATTGAGCTATCGAGGATTAGTGAATTTCTTATCGAAATTCTATTAAATTTTTCTTTCCCCAGATTCGCTTTTTTACGGTTGCATATCTATCAATGCTCTACCATTGAGCTATCGAGGATTACTTACTTAATTAGGACAGGCACAGCCAAGTGACTGCACCAAACGGAGAAGGAGGGATTTGAACCCTCGCGCCGCTATTAACGACCTGCACCCTTTCCAGGGGTGTCCCTNCAACCTCTTGGGTANTTCTCCANANAAGTTGATTCATCTGCATATGCAGTTGTTATGGAGANCATATCGTTCTCCCAACGGAGAGAGTGGGANTCGAACCCACGCGCCCTTGCGGACAAACGGTTTTCAAGACCGCCTCGTTATGACCACTTCGATATCTCTCCAGATGCTTTTCATCTGCTTTCAAAAAGCATTTCTGCCATTAATATCAACGGCAAGAACCATTTTAGCAAAAAGCAGAATGACTGTCAATAACTTTTTCGGGAAATTTAGAGGAATTCGAAGGAATAACACATGTTATTCCTCTATCTCCTCCCCCAAAAGCATTTCCGCATAAATTCCGCCCAATTCTTTTAATCCTTTGGCAATCATTCCTGCATAATTCACGGCCCCGTCATAGCGCAGGTGGGTATTATCCAACGATTCTTCTGGATGGCTGGCATATTCTCCCGCCGGAAAATACATATACCATCTGCGGCTGGACACTTCTCCTGCCTTCTCAAGGGCTGCACGGCTCATGCTGTATAGATCCACCAAAGGGACATTGCAGTTTTCGGCAGTCTGCTTCATGGCAGCCACATAATCCCCATGCTGTCCTGCTCTCAAACGTCCGTCCTCATCAAACCATCTGCGCTCCAAAGGGGTAATCAGCACCGGATGCGCACCGTTTTCTCTTGCAACAGCGATAAAAGTTTCCAAATTCTTCATATAGGACGAAAAAGGCTCCGTATATCTGGCAGGGTCATCTTTCTTTTCATCATTATGTCCAAATTGAATAAAAAGAAAATCCCCCTCTCCGATGCGCTCTTTGATTGCCTCCAAACGACCTTCATCTATAAAACTTTTGGTGCTTCTTCCGTTTTTGGCATGATTCTCCACACGGTATTCGTCCTTGATAAATAAGGGGAAAACCTGTCCGATTCCTGTCTGGGGGTAAGTGCTAAAGTGGTTGGTCTGCACGGTTGAATCCGCTGCCCAAAATATGGTATTCATTCTGTTTCCTCCATTAAATAGCGTACGTTATTATATGCACTCCATCCGGCCGTTTCCTGCCTCGAACATATTTATGATTGCCGCAATTTACGGGCAGAGACCCTCAAAATCAAGCGGCTGCGAAGCAGACATTTGATTTTCAAGCCATGGATAAAGCTTGGTATAATGCCCCACAAAGCGCTCTTTGCTTTGTGGGAACAAGACAGCATATGCTGTCTTGGATTTTACGAAGTAAAATCATTATACCATAAAAAAGGCTTTCCGGTCAATGATGACTAGAAAGCCTTTAAAATTACTCTTTTACGGCACCGATGTTCACACCTGTTACGAAGTATTTCTGCAGGAAAGGATACAGCAACATGAAAGGAAGAATTGCTATAATAATCGCCGCATTAAACAGGGTCGTCTGAGACACCTGATATTCCGCACTAGGCGTTGGCGTATCACCATCCATAACCATATTTCTCAGCTTATACTGGAAGTTGGTCTCCTTGTTTGAAGAAATATAAATCTTGGGTGTGGTATAATCGTTCCAAATGGTCACGGCAAACATCAAACCGATGGAAGCCAATGCCGCTTTTGACAGCGGAAGCACTACTTTGAAGAAGATGCCCATGGGAGTACATCCGTCAATCTTTGCAGCTTCAAACAAGCTGGCAGGAATACCCTCAAAGAAGTTACGCATCAGAACTAAGTTATACACATTCATACCATGTTTTACTACCAAAATCCACTTGGTATTTACCAGATGCAGTTTATCCATAACCAAGTACTCCGGAATCATACCGCCTGAGAAAATCATGGTAAAGAGCAACATAAATGCCAAAATGCTACGTCCGGGCATATCAAACTGAATCATAACATAACCGCCCAATGTGGAGAGCAACAGACCAAGCAANGTACCCAGAATTGTCGTAATGACAGAGTTGATAAACGGAGTGTACAATGCGCTGGNTGTCACAATGGTTCTGTAAGCATTAAGCGTGAAATNTTCCGGCCACAGTCTGAACTGATATACGCCTACAGCATNCAGAGAGTCAACCAGNACCNTCCACATGGGAAAGANAATCATGATAGCCACGAGGACAAACACAAAATAATTTATAACAGCAAAAAGTGAAAATTTTTTCTTTTTTTTGTAAACTGCTTTTGCTTCTGCCATGTTCTACCTCCTCTATACGATACCGCGTCCGCGAATCTTCTTGCTTATTGCATTACATATCAATACCAATGCACNGCCAACCAAGGATTNGAACAGACCGACCGCAGTAGNATNACCATAGTTAGATACTGCCTGACCAAAGGACTGACGGTANATNTATGTAGANATAACATCTGCCACGTCATATACGGATACATTGTACAGCACGAATACTGACTCAAACATNTTCATAACTTTTGCCAGATTCAAAATCAACACAGTGATAATGGTATTGCTCAATGCAGGAAGTGTCACATAACGAATCTTCTGCATACGGGTCGCACCGTCAATGCCGGCTGCCTCATATAATTCCGGATTGATACCAGACAAAGTCGCTAAAAAAATAATAGTACCCCAACCAGTCTCTTTCCATATATTAATTATTTAGAAGATAGGCCGCCACAGAGTTTTCTCTTCCAAAAAGCTAAGATTTCTCATGCCTTCCTTCAGAAAACCCCAATCCCTCAAAAGACCGTTTAGCAAACNGGTATGGGAAGCGGATAAGAACAAAGTAAAAATAGATGCAACCACTNCNCATGACATAAAGTGGGGCNGATAGATAATTGTCTGCAGGGATTTCTTTACAAAAAGATTTCCCATCTCATTTAAGAAGACTGAAACCACCACAGCACTGATGTTGGTAATAATCAGCTTCATAATACTCAACNCTAAGGTATTTTTAAATGCCGTCCAGAACTGCGGNGCCTTAANCATCGCATTAAAATGCTTCAGGCCTACCCAGCTCGGATCTCGTACAACATAATAATCGTAGAAAGAATACCGAATACCTAACAGAGGCCAATAATGCATAATAATCAGGAAAACCAATACGGGCAGGAACATCAAATAGTATCCGCGATTATTCCAGATACGAAGCCCCAAGGGTTTTTGGCGTACGGTTGCTCCGGTAGATGATATGACAGTCTTATTTTTCTTACTNATNCCGNCCTTTTNCNTTCATTTTCTAATGNTGNNGAAANAACNGTCCTGCTCANANGAGCNGGANNGCNTCCCTAAGGGNATATCACCACTTTATTACTTCTTTAATTACTGTGCATTCAGCTCAGCCAGAACTGCATCAACTGCGCTCTTGCATTCTGCATCATAAGTCTTCATCATATCTTCGTAAGAAACTCCATCCTTTACGAAGCTGTCAACAGCCTTATGCACTGCGTCAGTAATGGTTGTTGCATTGTTGCTGTAAGACTCGGAAGAAGGAACTGCAGGAGCTGCTACAGAATCCTTATTGAAGTGCATATTAGCCTCGTCTACCATAGGTGTAAGAGTAGCATAACCATTGGTCAGAGGTGCAACTACCAGCAAGTTATCAATGTGGTTCTTGGAATACAGTTTTGTAGGATCCTTAACCTGAGGAAGCATATGGAACTCACCTGCATTGTAATGAGTAACCTTATCAGGCTGCTCTACGCCATCCTTCGGAGCTACTTTCAAAGCAACATCCTCTTCAGCAACGGACCACTGCAAACCTTCTACACCATACTCCCACATTGTCTGTACATAGTCACCGTCCATCATGGACTCGAAGAATGCATCAAAAATCTTCTGCTCACGATTGTTGCTGTCATCACCGTCGNTCAGGATTACCCAAACAGGTGCNTTTCTGTCAATGAAACCAGGAAGCTCTGCAATCNTAGGAAGNATAGCTACTTCTGTGGTATTTCCATCNTTGCCAANCACTTTGTTCTTGTCAAGGTTGTTGTACAGAGTCTCTCTCCAGGTACCTGCCCAATAGGTGAAGCAGCCTTCGGAACCAGACTGAGTAGCACTGAACCATTTCTCACGGGTATCCTTGGTCTTGCCGTAGAATGCAGAGGTATCAGGGTCGATAACGCCATCGTCCCAGCCCTTCTTCAATCTCTCCAAAGCTGCCTTGGTTGCATCGGACTTGAAGCCGTCAACCCATGTGCCGCTTGCATCCTGCATCAAAGCGGGATAACCATCCTGCCAGAACTCAGGCATATAGTTGGTCCAAGGAGCCTCGTTGGAAACCAGACCTGCTGCGATAACGCCATAGGTGTTACCATTCTTTCCATCGCCATCGGGATCTTCCTTTGTGAATTTCAGAAGCAGATTGTAATAATCATCAAAAGTCTTGATATCTTCAGCCTTTACGCCTACATTGTCAAGCCAGAACTGCTTCACATAAGTAATACATCCGTTACCGATTGCAGGAGAGAAGCCAAGCATCTTTCCGTTAACCTTGTTGTTCTCATTTACGCCTTCTCTGGTTACTCTGGAACGGAACTTAGCATTGTTATATGCATCGGTCATATCCCAAAGGAATCCGTCGTATGCAGCATACTGTGCATAGTACTGTGCGCTCATCAGAACTACGTCAGGTCTGTTATCCTTGGTTGTAAGTGCACGTGCAAGAGCATCTGCATAACCAGAATGGTCAACCTTGTTGATGGTTACCTTAACACCGATCTTCTCGCTGAGAACTGTCTGGAACTCGTTCAAACCGTTCTCCTCGTCCAGATTCAGGGTTCCGTCTACCATAACCTTGATCTCTTTCAAGTCATAGTCGGTAACCTGAGGAGCTGCACTGCCGCTGCCGTCAGTAGCAGGAGTGGTGGCACCTGAATTTGAAGGTGTTGTTGATCCTGTATCCTTGTTACAAGCAACAAGAGAAAAGACCATTGCAGATGCCAAAAGTAAAGACAATACTTTTTTCTTCATTTTTCTTTTTTCCTCCCATTTAGAATATTGTAAAAAGTATCTAGACCGCGGTTTTACCTTAGTCTACATTTAATTTAACACATATTTGTGCAAAAGGCAAGGGGCAATTTAGTCAACAATCATAAAATTTGGTGAATTTTTATAAATTTTTGTGTTTTAAGTGTGCTTCTGCGGATATAATGTCCTCCGGAGTGGTGATTTTTATATTTTGATAAGACGCCTCCACCAATTTCACTTTTCTGTCCGTCAACAGTTCCACAACACCCGCATCATCTGTAACGGTAATCCCCTGCTCTCTTAATTTCTCATACTGCTCCAAAAGTTTTTGATAAGCTTCTGTAATTAAAGACACTTCAAATACCTGCGGGGTCTGAATGTTCCACAGATATCTTCTGTCTGGGGTGGATATTGCAAATCCTTCCTCGTCCGCAATCTTAATGGTATCCTTGGAGGGTACTGCCGCCGCGCAGGCGTGGAATTTCTGCGCTGCCTCATAAGTGTCCTGTAAAATTTTTTCCGTAAGAAAAGGACGGGCTCCGTCATGGATAAAGACATAACCGTCCCTATTGGGCACTCTTATATCGCCATTCTGAATGACCCGCAGGGCGTTTGCCACGGAAAAACATCGTTCTTTTCCGCCCGCCGTTATGGTATCTACTTTGCGGAAATGATATTTTTCCACAATCTCCTGCCGGACATAGAATACATCCTTTTCTCCCGTCACCAGAATGCAGTCGTCAATAATTTCAGACTGCTCCACAGCCTGAAGAGCATACCAGATTAAAGGCTTTCCGTCGAGCAGCATAAACTGTTTTGCCACTTTGCTTTTCATGCGGCTGCCGCTTCCTGCTGCCAGAAGAATGGCTGTACAGCGGGGCTTATTTTTGCTTCTTTCCATATTTAAATCTTTTGAACCTCCGTTTTGCCGTTTTCGTATCGGCTGCGCTTTCGTTTGATTACCTCTCTCCGAGTTTTAAATTCGGCACGGCATTTAAGTCATAGCCGCTTCTTACGCCTTTTTCATATTCGTAATAGCCCGCCACGGCAATCATGGCGCCATTGTCCGTACAAAAAACCGGCGAGGGACGATAAAAGGAAATTCCTCTTTTAGCACATTCCTTTTCAAATGCCTCCCGCAAAAAAGAGTTGGCGGCCACACCGCCTGCAATGGCAAATTTATCATAGCCATAGGCTTCCACTGCCTTCAGGGAATGTTCTGTGAGCACATCCACCACAGCTTTCTGGAAAGACGCCGCTACATCCGCCGCATTCACAGTCTCCTCCCTCATCCGGCAGNCGTTTAAANAGTTTAAANCGGCGGATTTTNACCCGCTGAAACTAAAGTCGTATTCGCTTCCCTCCACCTTTGCTCTGGGAAAGGAGATGGCATCGGGATTCCCTTCCTTGGAAAGCCTGTCTATTTTAGGACCACCGGGATATCCCAGACCTATGGCTCTCGCCACCTTGTCAAAAGCTTCCCCCGCCGCATCGTCCCTTGTCTGCCCTATCAGGTCATAGACACCGTAATCCTTCACCACCACCAGATGGGAATGCCCGCCGCTTGCCACCAGACAGACAAAGGGGGGCTCAAGCCCCTTATTTTCAATAAAATTGGCACTGATATGCCCTTCTATATGATGTACCCCTATAAGAGGAATTCCCGTGGCAAAGCTGACAGCCTTTGCCGCAGATACTCCTACTAACAGCGGTCCTACTAATCCCGGTCCGTAAGTGACAGCAATGGCATTAAGCTCTNTTAAANCCGTTTTCGCCTCAACAAGCGCCGCCTCTATCACNTGNATAATCTGTTCAATATGTNTTCTGGATGCAATCNCCNGCACCACGCCGCCATACTCCGCATGAAGCTCAATCTGAGAGGAGATTACGTTGGACAATACTTCCCTGCCGTTTTTTACCACAGCAGCCGCCGTCTCGTCACAGGAGCTTTCGATTCCCAATATCAATGTATCCTTCAAATCATTTCTCTCCCATCTGATTGATCTGTAAATTTTCCGCCGCATCCCAGCCGTAAATCTTCCACTTGCGGTTTTTGTCACGGCGCAGCAGATACATGGTGTTCAGGGGCTGGCGCTTTCCATCCGTAACCAGAGTATAACTGCATTGAATTCGTGCAAATTCATAGCCGTCTTTCTTAANGGTGTCCACATTGCTGGCAGAANGAACGGAAGAACTAGTAATGCTCCGCTTTTTGTTNCTATANTCCTTANCCTCCGCCAAAAGNCTGATTTGATAGTCNTCCTCNGGATTTGCCTCCAGAAATNCTTCATCATAAAGTTCCCTTGCCTTGCTGCCCAGAGCTATGATTTCCTCATCGGTGCATTCCCCGCGGTACAGGCATAGCATAATCTGGTTGTAAAATTTCATAACCTCCCTGACCGTTCCAGGGTATCTCTTTGTCAAATCCGTAGCGAGCACTTCCTGCACCATATTCTTGGTATTGGAAGCCTTTTGCGCATTGGAACGATTGGTCAGATAGGCATAATAGGCCAGCATGCCCAATGCCAAACATATAATAACAATTGTTATTCTTGTTGTTTTATTTTTCATGCTAACCCTCCATATCTGTGCTACTTCACATTTTCGTTATCATAATGCGCCTGTGGGGACTTTGAACAAGTTCAGTCCTCAAAATTTAACTCTATAGTTCTGCCGTCTTTTGCGGCCACGGCTGCCGGAAAAATCTTTTTTACCCCTCCCATATACTCCTCCGGATAGTTCAGTGAAGGACTGTAATGGGTCAGCCACAGATTGGGTGCGTTTACCTGCTTTGCAATCTGCGCCGCTTCGTACATGGTCATGTGTTTGCGCTCTTTCGCCTTATCCAATTTGTCCGGCTCCCCATACATTCCCTCCAATATCAGAAGGTCAGCTCCCTCCGCATTGGCGCGGATGCTGTCCGTGGGTCTTGAGTCGGTGCAGTAGGTCACTTTCAGGCCTTTGCGCGCCTCCCCCAAAACCATATCGGGGGTAAACACTCTTCCGTCCTGAGAGACAGTCTCCCCCTTTTGGAGCCTGTTCCAGAGCTTTAATGGGATTTCCTGTGCCAATGCTCTGTCTTTGTCAAACTTTCCGCCTCTCTCCACCACAAGGCTATATCCATAGCATAGCACATTATGATTCACTTTGAAAGCCTTGATAAAAAAACCTTCAAAAGAAAAAATCTCTTCTGCCCCGTCAATCTCCCTGCACTGAATGGAAAAAGGCAGCTCCGGTGCAATGATTCTCAAGGAATTTACCACTTTCGTAAGTCCCTTGGGACCAATGAGCAGCAAGGGCTCTTTGCGTTCCGCATTGCCCATGGTCAAAAGCATCCCCGGCAGTCCGCTGATATGGTCGGCGTGAAAATGGGTAAAGCAGATAATATCGATAGGATTGGGACTCCAGCCTTTTTCCTTCATTGCTATCTGAGTCCCCTCACCGCAGTCAATCAAAATGCTTTTTCCGTTATAGCGCATCATCAGGGATGTGAGCCATCTGTAGGGCAGCGGCATCATTCCCCCCGTTCCGAGCAAACAAACATCTAACATAAAATCCTCACTTCTGCTACAAAAGCTCGTTTTCCGCCTCCTCTTCAACAGGGATGCCAAAGCCTGCAGCCATCTTGTCATAGCAGTCTTCACAAAGATCAAATCTGTGTCTTGTGCCGTCCTTTAAGCTGAAATATCCGAAAAGATAATCCGCAGTGAAGCATCCTTCTTTCAGATATCCATTTTCTAATTTTAATTCTTTTTTACAACAATTGCAAATAACCTGAAGTAATCTGCCATCTTTTCCGTTTTCGTATTTACGCATTTTATCCTCGCCTTTCCAACATACATTATAATAGGTAATTGCGAAACTACTGCAATCATCCCATTCAAGTATAATGGATAGAAGGTCAAATGTGTGTGGTAATTGTTGGGGCATGGATTATTACATCATTTTCCAGAAATTACCATTTAAAAAGGCTGTCGTCAGAGTTTGCGGACACTCTCACCGCTTCCACATAATAAGAGCATCCTCCGTGGGTTTTTCATAAAACCGGGGGCGTATGCCCTCGGACACAAAGCCAGCTTTTTCATAAATATGGATAGCAATCTGGTTGCTGACCCGCACCTCCAGCGTATATGCCTGAATACCGCGTCCCGTTCCTATTTTAAAGAGTTCCTCCAGAAGCTTCTGTGCAATTCCCTGTCCTCTGTATTCCTCCGCCACCACTACATTATCAATGCTGCCCTCATGGCAGATATCCGTCATTCCGGCGCTGCCTGCCACCCTGCCGTCCACTTCCGCCACCAGATACAGGCAATAATCCCGCTTAAGCAAATCCGCAAAATCCCGGGGCGACCATGGCATACTGAAAGCTGCCTCCTCTATTTTGCTTAAGGGTTCAATATCGGATTGCTCCAGCCGACGTATAATAAGATTGTTAAGCATTTTCCTTCTCTCTTTCCGCCTGGCTTTTGCGCAGATACTCCGGCTTATGTTCCGCCGCCGTCACCGTTTTTCCTTCCTTATAATATGTGGCCCCCAATGATGCAATGGCGGCCGCCCTCTGGCGGTTATGGCTGGCGGGAGCAAAGGCGAAAGATACCTTTGTGTGGGTTTCTATCACTTCCCGATACACAGGCACGCCATCCCCCAAAAAAATCACTTCCTGATTTTGTTCGTTTATCCGGTTCAGAATGTCATGAATGTCCACAACACATTGTTCTTTCAGGATTTGCAGCCTGAAATCCTGTCCTTCCCTTACGAATTCATAGAGTCCGGTGTAAACCTGATTTCTTCGCGCATCCATCAGGGGACATATTATGCGCTGTGTCCCCCAGAGATTGTAGGCAAGCCCCTCCAAGGTAGGCACCTCCACCAAAGGCTTGTTCAACGCAAGCCCCAAACCCTTGGCAGTAGCAGCTCCGATACGCAGTCCTGTAAAAGAGCCCGGCCCCGCCGCTATGGCTATGGCGTCCACACTGTCCAAATCCAGCTCTATCATATCCTTAAGCTCTGCCAGCATGGGCAGAAGGGTCTGGGAATGGGTCTTTTTATAATTGGTAGTATACTCTGCAAGCAGCACGCCGTCTTCCACAATGGCTGCGCTAGCCACAAGTCCCGAACTGTCTAAGCCAATGATTTTCATAATTTACTCCATTTCTGCCTGTCAAATATGCCGGATGGTAATGCGGCGGTAGTCAAAGCCTTTTGACAGCTCCTTTTCAATCATAATATGATGATAATGCTCCGGCAGAAGCTCCCTGATCAAATCTCCCCATTCAATCAGGCACAACCCTTCTCCATAAAAGCAATCTTCATAGCCGATTTCCTCCATCTCCTCTATATCACCGATGCGGTACACATCGAAGTGGTAAAAGGGCATACGCCCCTCATCATATGTCTGCAAAATGGTAAAGGTGGGGCTGGTCACGGGTTCCGTGATGCCAAGTCCCTTTGCCACGCCTTGAGTAAATACGGTTTTGCCCACACCCAAATCACCTTCAAGAAGATAAATATCGCCCGGTTGACACTCCCGTCCAATCCGCTCTCCCAGCGCAAAGGTCTCACAGGGGTTTTCTGTTTCTATAATTGTTTGATTTTTAATTTCATCTGTTATTTTATTATCTTTTATTTCCATCCCTGAGTTTCCCTGATTTGATTACTTGGCTTTCTTTCATTTCTGCCATCATAATCACGATTGTTCGATTTTTATTGTTTATCTAATCATGATTTGATTTTTATCTGTTTACCAGCGAATTTTCACCTTTGAGGGGGGCATATGAGTGGAGATACACTCTATAACAGCGGCGGTTTTATCTCCCATCTGCTTTCTCGGAAATATGGTAGCATTTGCTTTAGAGGTATATACAATGATGCTGCGCCCTGTGGAAACAGCCTTCACCATATCCTCCCATTTTTGAGTATCACTTGCCTCGCCCTGAGAAACAGAAATCCCCTCATTGTCCAGCACATAGTGCAGGGTTTCTTGAAAAGCAGGATTGGTAAGAGCCTGCTGTTTGCATTTGATAAAGAGAGTCCAGGGCAGATACAAAAGCAGTGCAGCACCTCCAATCAGGTAAATCCACTGCCTGCTGTTAACTCCCACCACTACCATCAGCGCTCCCAGAATGCTTCCCATCAGCCCTGCCGCACTGTGATAGGCATGCCGCAGATTGTAATCATATAAATCTCCCGCCCCAATCTTGACATCCAATTCCACCATAAGCCCACTTCCCTTGCTTGATTCTGTTTATTCCATCCGTTTGTCAAATCATGATTTATTTTAAAAGCACCCACAAGCGTAGGTGCTTTTCTACTGTTACTTATTTTAATATACTTTGCCCTAAATTGCAAGCTTAAACTGCCAAGCCTGAGAATCAGGCTATTAGCAGTTAGAAGTACTTTTCACCCTACTCATGGCGGAGCGCCTCAATAGGACTCAGTTTTGCTGCCTTCCTTGCCGGATAGATACCAAAGAAAATACCCACCGCCGAGGAGAAAAGGCTTGCTCCCAGCACCGTTCCCACGCTGACTCTGGCCGTGAACCCAATCAGACTGCAGACGCCGTATGCCCCTGCCCAGCCAAGGAGAATCCCTATGATGCCCCCCAGCAGGGTGATAATGGCGGACTCCGCCAAAAATTGCAGCAATATGGAGCCCGTGCGCGCCCCCAGAGATTTGCGGATACCGATTTCTCTGGTTCTCTCCGTCACGGATACCAACATGATATTCATAACGCCGATACCGCCCACCAAAAGGGAAATGGCCGCCACAAACACTACAAAAATCGTGATATAACTTAAAATTTCATTCATCTCGCTCAGAATATCATTAAAATTTTGAATCCCTATGGCATTTTTACCCCTCACATTATGCCTGTTTTCCATAAGCCGCACCACATCCGCCGCCACCTGAGTTGCATACTCTGCGCCGTCGCTGACAATCAAAAGGTCTGTCATGCTCACATAAAAGCCATAAGCGGAGGATACCACGGACAGCGGCGCCTCTATGCTTACATTATCACCATACATCATGCCAGAAAGCATGGAGGCATTATCCCTCCTGATGCCCACAATGGTAAATTCCTGAGTCATGCCGTACAAATCGAAATCAAAGGTCATTCCCAGCACATTTGTGTTACCAAAGAGGGTTCTGGCACTGCTCTCGGTAATAACGCACACTTTATTGGCGGAATAATAAACCTTTTCGTTAAAATACCTGCCCTTCACCAATGGATCGTTGCTGGTATATTCAAGCCCTGGAATACCAAAGGTAACGGTTGCATAGAAAACGCCCTTTTTGCCTATTTCATTTCCTTAGAACCCCAATTGGGGCGTTACCGCTTTCACATGGGGCACTTTCTCCATAATTGAATCAATATCCTCTTCCGTAAATTCAATGTCAATGCCGTCATCTTTGCTTCCATTGGCATAAATATAAATCTGCC
>WFLX010175583.1_pt1 | contig 29180 bp, 23 predicted proteins | sample 4967041 | NCBI WGS metagenome assembly WFLX01 (sample SAMN12857096, study PRJNA449069) | gut metagenome | isolation source: stool from male and female vole | host: Microtus ochrogaster | place: USA:Florida | collected 2017
TGTCCACAAGGCTATCGGAATGTGAAACATTATAACCGCCTTTCCAGATATCCCCATTAGTGCTTTCTATGTAATCCCCCGTATTTTGGTCATAGGCTGCCAGTGTTGCCGCCGCTGTTCCCTTAAGTGCGTCCCGGATTTCATTCACCATGGCATTCTTAACGACCGTCAATGTCAGAATCATGGATAAAAACCCCAAGATTAATATGGGAAAAATTGCCGTTGCCAGGATTTTCTTTTTCAAACTCATAGCCATTCCTCCTATTCCACTACCGTCACCGTCTTGAAATACCAATTAATACCACCTGTTATCGTCGCATCATCCAGGGTTTTCCCTTCCTCGCCTACCGTATCTCCGGTATTTGTCTCAATCACACCGTCAAACACGTTAAACCCGCCCGACAGAATCATCGCTTTTGCCTCGTCAACCTTTTCCTGCGTTCCTTCCGCACAAAAATCAGAAAGCTCAGTAATACCTACCAGATTTTCCGTCATACCGCCAAAATAATTACTGCCATCCCAAGTGCCATCAATGATACTCTGCACCGAAGAAGTATAATAAGCGCTCCAGTTCCAGATCACACTGCACAGACATGCATTTGGCGCTTCTTTACTCATATCGGAGTTATATCCAATCCCATACACACCATTCTCTTCAGCCACGGTCTGCGGATATGATGTATCACAATGCTGCGTAATCACATCACACCCCATATCCACGAGCAGTCTCGCTGCAGCCTCCTCACCTTCCGGATCAAACCAACTGTTTGTAACTTTGACATAAACCTCCGCATCCGGATTCACAGAATAAACACCGAGCGCAAAAGCGTCAATACCTCCGGTCACCTCTGAATTGGATGAATCCATCGCAGCAACATAACCTATTTTATTTGTTGTCGTATTCATACCTGCTACAATGCCGCTTAAATAACGCGCCTGATAAATCCTGCCGAAATAATTGTTAAAGTTTTTTCCATTGCTCAAATAGCCGGTGCCATGGGAAAAGTAAATATCCGGATACTTTTCTGCCATCTCTGCCGTCGGTTCCATATAACCCCAGCTTGTGGTAAAGATAATGTTGCAGCCTTCATCTATACATTCCTGAATCGCCTGATTTGTCGCCACTGCGTCCGTATCGTCAACATTCAGTTTCCGAACCACCTGTTCTCTCGAAAGACCAAGGTTTCTCTCCATTCCCTGAATCCCCAGATCATGCGTATAAGTATATCCGTTTCCGTCTTCGGGAGAGGTAAGATGCACAACGCCGATTTTTATATCTTCTACCGGAATGCCTGTTCCTTTGTTTTCAGCGCTTTGGGTGTTATCTTTCCCATTCTCCTGTTGAGCCTCTGCAGCATCATTGCCGCCCACTGCTGTATACCCCTCGTTTGTAGCATAATCATCAATTTTGACATTTCCGCATGCCGTAAACATAACACACAATAATAACAACATTACAAATGTCCAATGTTTTTCTCTCATTTTGTGTTCCCCTCAGTCTATTTATCAAATATAAATACAGGTAGAATTTTACCAAAAAAAAAAGAAAAAAGCAATCTAATATGGAACACGGAAATGATCCAGATTTGAACTTATCCTGTGCTGAAAGGCAGGTTTCTATCAGGAAACCCTGTTCGGACTTCCACTCATGCAGCCCCCGATAGTAAAACATTATAAGGTCTTCATCAATAATAAACGGAACGATGCCGCTTCGCAGACATTCCTTATCGGCAAAAAACAAATATTTATTCGCGTGTATTTTATTGATTTTTGCCGTTATCGGAAATTTTCGTACAGTTTCATTGACTGAAACTTATTTTTTAAGATAAAATGAAGTATATTTTATATTTTCATAAAGAAAAATCCGCTAATTCTGACCGGCGCGAAATTAAGAAAAATGAAAAATTTAACAGTATTACTGATTGGTTGCGATTATAAAACCATGTATGAAACATGAGTCCCTCAATGGTGATATTAGTTTGCGTGATACTTTTTTTAACAATTATGAAGTAATCTTTATTGATGAATCTCACTATAATGTATATTACTATAGAAAAGGTGAATTTAATGCAGATGAGAGCGCCAACTGGAGTGATGATACGCAGCTTGTCTGGTACAGTTTTGATCTGAGCGGCATTTCAGATGGGGAGCTTTCAATAGGCTTGCATTTGCGCTTTAGTAATGGTTTTATTGATGATCACATATTCAAATATCACAAGGATACATGATATAAATAACTATACAATAACAATTGATCAGGTCTCTCTGTTTTGAATCATTGTCTGCTGCGTATTACATTTCCAGAAGAAACCATATTTATATATAATATAAGCCTGTACTTCCATTTGGGGAATACAGGCTTAATTTGTGTGGTCATCCTTAAAATGCTGCGTGGGATCATTGGTCAATCCCCTATTTTTCATCCACCACCTGAAAAATATAAAATTTCAGATAGTAACTTTCCCCCGCTGACCACAAAATCGGGTGATCCGGCGACTGGGTGCGAAATTCCACCTGACGCAGCCGTTTGTGAGCGCCCCTTGCCGCTTCACCGATCGTTCTGGTAAAGAGCTCATAATCCATATAATGAGAGCAGGAACACGTTGCCAGATAACCTCCGTCTTTCACCAGCTTCATCCCCCTGAGATTGATCTCACGGTAGCCTTTCACAGCGTTTTTTATGGAGCTTCGGGATTTGGTAAACGCGGGCGGATCCAAGATCACCACATCATACTGCTCGCCCTGTTCAATCAGCTTTGGCAATAGCTTAAATACATCCTCGCATTGAAATCTTACTATCCCGGAAAGTCCATTCAGCGCGGCGTTCTCCGCGGCCTGCTCTACCGCCGGCTTAGAAGCATCCACGCCTAATACGCTCTTTGCCCCGGCGATCCCGGCATTTAGCGCAAAGGAACCCGTATGGGTAAAGCAGTCTAACACTTTGGCATCCTTACACAGCTTCTGGATCGCAAGCCGGTTATATTTCTGGTCTAAAAAGAATCCTGTCTTCTGACCGTCTTTCACATCTACGATATACTTCACGCCATTTTCCACGATCGGAACTTTAGTGTCAAATTCCTCTCCCAGAAATCCTGTGACACGCGCCATACCTTCCTTTTCACGTTCCTTGGCGTCACTTCTTTCATAGACGCCGCGGATCGTGATGCCATCCTCAGCCATCGTATCTTTCAGCATCCTGATAATGATCTCTTTATAGCGGTCGATGCCGAGCGCAAGCGACTGAACCACCAGCACATCTGAGAATTTATCGACCACCAGTCCCGGCAGAAAATCCGCCTCTCCAAAGATGACGCGGCAGCTGCTGATATCCACTGTCTTTTTCCGGTAATCCCATGCGTCCCTCACACGCATCCTGAGAAAATCCTCGTCAATTTTCTGCTCTGACACGCGGGTCATCATGCGGATTCTGATCTTGGAATTTAAATTAATAAAGCCCTTCCCCATGGGATACCCGTCAAAATCTTCGACGTTCACAATATCCCCATTACAATAAGCCCCATCTCGCGCGGCTTCCTCCGCCGCGATACCACTATCTGCATACGTTCCCCTAATGGCATCGATCTCATTATCAAAGATCCAGAGTCCTCCTGCCTTGAGCAGTCTGCCCTCGCCCTTTTTCAATATCGCTACCGCAGATGTTTCCATACTAATCCTCCATGTCAGAGCAGCTTGCTGCGATGACACGTGATGAGAAATCCGCGCAGGCGGTTTCTCATCTGCGATCAAAGCAATTTGAGGCTCTGACTCAAATTGCCGGTTGAAAAATAAGATATCAATCTTATTTTTCAACCTAATCCCCCATTCCGCCTTTGGCGGCTCAAATAGGAATGAAAAACGCGCTTTTTGCGTTTTTCGGTGTGAAACTTAATATATCTTAGGCAGTGTTTTTTACTGCCTTAGATATATTTTTCACACTAATCCTCCATGTCAGAGCAGCTTGCTGCGACCTATTTTTCTATTCGTTCAGTTGATCCAGAATCTTCTTAAGTTTCTCAAAATCAACCGACCCCTCCTGAAAGCTCACCATTGCGCGAAGCGGCAGATACTCCATCATTGCGTCCTGCAATCCCGAAAAAGAATCCTCTTCACCCTTTTCTGCGCTATCCGTATCACAGACTTCCACTAACGTGCTGGCTACAAATAACGGCGCAAGAATACGTGATGCCTTTTCATCCTTCATAAGGTCGCCAATTGTCGTATTCAGATGATATTTAGGTTTATATACTCTGGTTCCCTCTACATAAACCTTGCCTTCCCCGCGGATCTCTCTGGAGGAGCTTCCGACCAAAATAGCAAATGTTCCGCTTTCCACATAAAATTCCTTCAGCTCCGTATGATAATATGCAAATGCTCTGGCATCCAGCACAAATTGTACGGTCTTTGTCTCGCCCGGTTTTAAACTCACCTTTTCAAATCCCTTTAACTCTTTTTCCGGACGGATGACGGAGCTTTTCTCATCAGTAACATAAAGCTGGACAGCCTCTTTTCCTTCCACGCTTCCCGTGTTCGTAACATCAACGGATACCGTCAGACAATCCGTATCCCTGATCCTGAGCATGCCATCGTTGCCCTGCTCTCCCCCGGCGGCATCGCCACATCCTAATCGGAGATTGGAATAGGCAAATTCCGTATAACTCAGTCCATGTCCAAACGGGAACAGCACCGGCATTTTCTTTGTATCGTAATAACGGTATCCGACAAAGATGCCCTCCCGGTATTCCGTCATATCCCCTTCCCCGATATAATACAGATACGAAGGATTGTCTTCTAACCGCAGCGGAAATGTTTCTGCCAGCTTGCCGCTGGGGTTGACGTTGCCAAATAAAATATTATACTCCGCTTCGCCTACCGCTTCACCACCCAGATAGGCCTCCAAGATGCCTTTTACCTCATCTACCCAAGGCATCTCTACCGGAGAACCATTGTGCAGAACCACAATGGTATTGGGCTGAACCTTCGCAATTTCATGAATCAACGTATTCTGACTGTCCGGCATCCGCATATGCTTTCTGTCATATCCCTCTGACTCAAAGCTGTCCGGCAGTCCGGCAAAAATAACTGCCACCTCCGCTTCTTTTGCCGCCTGAACCGCTTCCTTTAATAACGCTTTCGCTTTTTCCTCTTTCTTAGGATCGATGCTTCCGGTCTGACCGTCCATCTCCTCCAATGTGTCATCATATCCCTGTGCATAGGTAACATTTTTCATATCCTGCACAAAATCAAGCATACCTGACACCTTATGACTGTTGATGTGTGAGCTGCCGCCGCCCTGATACCTCGGTTTCTTAGCATACTGTCCGATGATGGCAATCTTCTGCTCCTTCTTCAATGGCAAAACGCCTTCATTTTTCAAAAGCACCAGAGATTCCTCCGCCGCCTTCCTGCTGAGATCATGCTGCGCGTCCCTGTCAAATACAGCCGTCTTATCACGATGCTCCATATAACGGTATATGATATTTAAAATACGGATCACCGTTTCATCCAATACCTTTTCTTCCAGCGTACCGTTTTTTACAGCCTCTACGATCAGCTTATCATTTACTCCAAAGGAAGGCGGCATTTCCAGATCAAGCCCTGCTTTTACTCCTGCCACACGGTCATTGACAGCGCCCCAGTCACTGACAACGAATCCATCAAAGCCCCATTCTTCCCGAAGAAGCTCTGTCAACAGCCATTTATTTTCCGCAGCATAAGTTCCGTTGATGCGGTTATAGGAGCACATCACTGTCCATGGCTGTGATTTTTTGACTGCCGTTTCAAATGCCGGCAGATAGATCTCCCTCATCGTCCGCTCGTCCACTCTGGAATCCGAAGACATCCGCCTTGTTTCCTGACTGTTTGCCATAAAATGCTTAATGCTGGTTCCCACTTGTTTACTCTGTACACCTTCGATATAGCTTGCCGCCATCTCTCCGGCAACATAGGGATCTTCGGAATAATACTCAAAATTCCGCCCGCATAAGGGAGAACGTTTGATATTCACGGCAGGACCTAAGATCACACCCACGCCCTCCGCCTGACAGGAAGTGCCAAGGGCTTCTCCCATCTCCCTGATCAAATCCCTGTCAAATGAAGCTGCAATCGTGCATCCCGTCGGAAAACAGACTGCCTTGATGCTGTCATTCACACCCAGATGATCTCCTTCATCTTTCTGCTTACGAAGTCCGTGCGGTCCATCGGATACCATCATTGCCGGTATGCCAAGACGTTCTACCGGCTTCGTATGCCAGAAATCACTTCCGGAACACATTCCCGCTTTTTCCTCCAATGTCATCTTTGCGCAAAGCTCTTCCAATTCTGTTCTTGTCATAATTCGTCGTTCTCCCTTCCTGAATATTTTAAAATTTCTCTTTCCCTGTTTTTATCTTTCCCTATTATAACTCCCCGAGCTGCCAATCAGCAATATGATTAAATTTTCATTACTTCTATTTTATTATTTATTTCACCATGAACCGGAATAGCGCATATAGATAAACAAAGCTTTTATTAAGGAACTACCATGGTTTTTTATCCCTGTTATGATTACTTTATGAATCTTATGCATGAAAACTCTCCGCAGGCGATTGCCCTTGTCCACGGAAACCGCAAGTATCCTGACCTGAAGGGAACCGTCAGATTCTATCAGACGCCTTATGAAGGCATCCTGATCTCCGCGGAATTTTATCATCTGCCATCAGAAAATACGGATTCTCCTTCCTTTTACGGATTCCATATCCATGAAACCGGCGACTGTTCGGATGATTTTGCCAACACCGGAAGCCATTACAACCCTCTTAATCAGCCGCATCCGAAACATGCGGGAGACATGCCGCCGCTTTTTTCCTGCAATGGTTATTCCTTCATGACATTCTACGCAGAACAGCTTACGATCTCTCAGGTAATAGGCAGATCAGTGATCGTGCATGAAAAGCCGGATGATTTTACCACGCAGCCCTCCGGCAATGCCGGAAACAAGATCGCCTGTGGGGTGATACGCCCTTTTTAATATTTTAAGCGCGTCCATAATTTTATTTATATGTAACGCCATTCGTCACAGCTTTCAAACTATGTCGGATGGCGTTTATTACTTCTTTTTATTCTGCATTTTCTAAAATAATTTCTTCCTTCTCTTCTTTCCGCCGCCGTTAGTACCATCATTATCTTTGTCGTTATTGCGGGATGCCCGGAAACGCTCCGCCGCATTTAATGAATCCTCGGTCTTCTGATCAAATTGCTTTAATAATTCCTTCGCCTCATGGGAAAGCTTCGTAGGAACCTGTATCACCAGTGTCACATAATGATCTCCCCGGCTCTTAGGATCGCGCAGAGAAGGTACGCCCTTGCCACGCAGACGGATCCTTGTATCGGTTGCAGTTCCCGGCTTTACTTCATAGACCACCGGTCCGTCTACCGTATCAATGATGATCTCTCCTCCCAGACAAGCTACCGCAAATGACATCGGAACCGTTGAAAAGATATCCCGATCCTGCCTCTGGAATACCGGGTGTCTGGCAACTACTGCCTCCACCAGCACATCACCGCGCGGACCGCCATTCTGTCCCGGCTCACCCAGTCCTGTCATACGCTTGCACTGTCCATTATCCACACCGGCAGGAAATTCCACAGAATATTTTTTACGGATGGAAACATATCCTGTTCCCCGGCAGTCAGTACATTTTTCCTTAATCACTTTACCTGTTCCGCCGCAATCCGGACAGGTCTGTACATTTCTGACCGTGCCGAAAAATGACTGCTGTGTAAATACCACCTGTCCCTTACCGCCGCACTTTGCACAGGTCTCAGGATTTGTACCCGGTTTTGCACCGCTTCCCTTACAGGTAGGACAGGGATCCTTAACATTGATTTCTATCTCCTTTGTAACGCCAAAAACAGCTTCCTCAAAGGTCATATTTACTCTGGTACGGAGGTTGGCTCCCTTCATCGGACCATTGCTTCTGCCACGGCTTCTGCCTCCGCCAAACAGATCGCCAAAAATATCCCCGAAGATATCAGAAAAATCAGCTCCTGAGAAATCAAAACCGCCAAAGCCGCCTGCTCCGCCGCCTTCAAATGCTGCATGGCCAAACTGATCGTACTGTCTTCTCTTTTCNGCATCACTAAGAACAGCATAAGCNTCTGACGCCTCTTTGAACTTTACCTCGGCTTCCTGATCTCCCGGATTCATATCCGGATGATATTTTTTGGCAAGACTCCTGTATGCCTTTTTAATAGCCGCATCATCAGCGTTTTTATCTACACCAAGAACCTCGTAATAATCTCTTTTTTCTGCCACCTTTTGTCTTCTCCCTTTATCCTATCTTACATTATATGATTATAAAGCAGATTATGTCCGGCATAATGCTCGTCAGATCATTATGCCCGGACAACTATCCTACAGTTTTGTTATATCATACATTTTCTTTTTCAAAGGACTTCCTTTATATTAGATCTCTAAGAGATTGATTTATATCTCAAAGAGATCTCTTAGATCTCTTTGAAGTCCCCATCAATGATATCATCCGCGCCGCCGTCACCGTCACCGCTGCTGCTGCCTGTTCCGGAAGCTCCGCCCATACCGGACATGTCAGGTCCTGCACCGCCGGAAGCCTGTACGTTCTCATACATCTTGGTAAATAACGCCTGAGAACTTGCCATCATCTTCTCCTGTGCAGCCTTGATCTCTGCCACCTGAGACTCGCTGAGTTCCTGATCCTTCGTGCTCTCTAACAGGCTCTTCAATGCATTTAAGTCTGCTTCTACATTTGCTTTCTCTCCTGCATCTACCTTATCACCAACATCATTGAGTGCCTTCTCTACCTGGAATACCATGGAATCAGCGTCATTTCTGGTATCTACCGCTTCTTTACGCTTCTTATCCTGTGCCTCGTACTCCGCAGCTTCTTTTACTGCCTTATCAATATCTTCATCAGACATATTGGAACCAGCCGTGATGGTGATATGCTGCTCTTTACCTGTTCCGAGATCTTTTGCGGATACATTTACAATACCGTTGGCATCAATATCAAAGGTAACCTCGATCTTAGGTACACCTCTCGGAGCCGGTGCAATACCATCCAGTCTGAACTGTCCCAACAGTTTATTATCCTTTGCAAACTGTCTCTCACCCTGTACCACTACGATATCAACAGCCGTCTGATTATCAGAGTAAGTTGAGAATACCTGTGAATGCTTTGTAGGGATCGTCGTATTTCTCTCGATCAGTCTGGTAGCTACGCCGCCCGCTGTCTCGATGGACAATGACAACGGTGTTACATCAAGCAGAAGGATCTCGCCTGCGCCGGCGTCTCCGGCAAGCTTACCGCCCTGAATAGAAGCGCCGATCGCTACACATTCATCCGGGTTCAGGGTCTTACTGGGCTCGTGTCCTGTCAGCTGTTTTACCTTCTCCTGAACAGCAGGCACACGGGTAGAGCCGCCTACCAACAGCACTTTACCAAGCTCGGATGAGTTTACGCCTGCGTCCTTCAATGCGTTCTGGACAGGAACTGCCGTTCTCTCAATCAGATCATGAACCAGTTCTTCAAATTTTGCTCTGGTCAGGTTCATATCAAAATGCTTCGGTCCGTCAGATGTTGCCGTAATAAACGGAAGATTGATATTGGTTGTTGTAGAAGCGGACAGCTCCTTCTTCGCCTTCTCAGCTGCTTCCTTCAATCTCTGAAGCGCCATCTTATCATTGGAAAGGTCAACGCCCTCCGCCTTCTTAAACTCCTCTAACATCCAGTCTGTGATCCTCTGGTCAAAATCATCACCGCCGAGTCTGTTATCACCGCTGGTAGCCAATACCTCGATAACGCCCTCGCCGATCTCAATGATGGATACGTCAAAAGTACCGCCGCCGAGGTCATATACCATGATCTTCTGCTCNNNTTCATTGTCCANNCCATAAGCNANNGCNGCNGCNGTNGGCTCNTTGATNATACGNTTTACATCAAGNCCNGCAATCTTACCGGCATCNTTNGTTGCCTGTCTCTGNGCATCNTTNAANTAAGCCGGAACGGTAATGACTGCCTCCGTCACCTTCTCGCCAAGATAATTTTCTGCATCCGCTTTCAGCTTCTGAAGAATCATCGCGGAAATCTGCTGCGGTGAATATTTCTTATCATCAATCGTACGTCCTTTATCCGTGCCCATATCTCTTTTAATGGAAGAGACTGTTTTCTCCGCATTGGTCACTGCCTGACGCTTTGCCGGCTCGCCGACAAGTCTTTCTCCGGTCTTTGTGAATGCCACAACAGACGGTGTCGTCCGCGCGCCCTCTGTATTCGCGATTACTGTCGGCTTACCGCCTTCCATAACAGCAACGCATGAATTGGTGGTTCCTAAATCAATACCGATAATCTTTCCCATAATCATTGCCTCCTATTTGATCATAATATTGTTTTTATGTTTTATTTGTTCAACCGGCTGATTTCTGACCGAAAGCAGACCGGATAGATCACTTTATTTCTAATTCGCTACCTTCACCATACTGTGCCGAACAACGCTGTCCCTATAAGTATAGCCTTTCTGTAGTTCCTCAACCACGATATTCTCACCGAGGCTTTCATCATCCACATGCATCACCGCATTGTGAAGATTCGGATCAAATTCCTTACCGACTGCGTCCAGCGGCTTGACTTCCAGCTTTTCCAGTTCCGTCATCAGCTGCTTGTAGGTCATCAGCACACCTTCCTCAAAGGGCGTCCTTTCCGCACCTTCTTCCAGAGCCGCCAGCCCCCGTTCAAAATTATCAACCACCGGCAGAAGCTTTTCAATGACACTCTTGGCGCCGGTTTCAAACATCGCCTGCTTTTCCTTCTCCGTACGCTTGCGGTAATTATCAAACTCTGCCATCTGACGGACTACCTTGTCATTTAACTCATTGAGCTGTTCTTTTAATTTATCTTCTTTTCTCTCAGTCTTAATAAAATGGCGCTTCTTTTCTTTCTTATCTGCACTATCTTCCGTATTATCTTCTTCGCCGTTCTGTACGGAATCTTCTCCCTCCGGATCCGCTGTCGTCCCATCCTCTTCTGCGTCTTCTTTCAAAGCATCTGAAGATTCTTTGGAGCCTCCATCATCCGCGGACGCTTCCTCCGCTGTGAAGTCTTCTGCAGTTTTTTCGTCCGGTGCAGACGCTTCCATATTTTTTTCTTCAGCCGTCTCCATCGTTTCCTGTTCCACATCCTTCTTTGCTTGTTCTTTCTCCCTGCTTGCCATGTCTATCTTCCTTTCTGTTATTTCCCGTTCTGTAACCATAAACTTTTGTTAAATCCCCTTACGGTCATCTCTTCTTAAGGTTAAAAAAATATTTACCCGTTATATATCATTTTTTGTCTTTCCCATAGACATTTTCCAATTCCGTCATCATCGTCCGCAGCGTACCGACCACCTTTTCATAATCCATACGTTTCGGTCCGACTACTGCGATGCTTCCCTTCATCCCCTGCCCAAGATCATAAGTTGCCGTTACGACGCTGCAGTCTTTCATGGACTGAATCGGCGATTCTTCACCGATATAAACCTGAATACCCGTATTGCTTTCGTCTTCTATGCTTTTCGCCGCCAGCTTTGCCAGCATCTCCTTTTCCTCAAAAGCTGTGATCAACTCACCCGCTTTTTGATGATCCGCCAGCTCCGGATATTTTAAAATATTATTGGCGCCGCTTGTATAAATCTGGAGATCTTCATCCGCCCTGATGGCTTCTGCAACCGCATCGATCACTTCCCCTACGATATCACTATGAATCCCCGCCTGCTGCTTCAATGTAGAGATCATTGCAAGGTTGATCTCGTCTATGGATAATCCATTTAGATTCGTATTCAGCAAAATGTTTAATTTCAGGATCGTTTCATCATTCAGCGGCTCCGTCACCTGTATAATATTATTCTTGATGACATTGCCCTCTACCACGATCACTGCCAGGATCTGATTGCTGTCTACCTTGGAAAGCTGGATAAACTTAAGCTTATTGCGCTGATACTGTGGCGCAGATACGACGCTTGCATAATTGGTATTGGTCGCCAGCAGCTTCGCTACATTTTTTAATACACGATCCATCTTGCCTTCTGTTTCGACAAGCATCCCCTTCAGTTCCGAAATCTCACGATCCTTCTCTTCCATGATCGTATCGACATAAAGCCTGTAAGCTTTATCTGTCGGAATCCTGCCTGCCGAGGTATGAGGCTGGATGATATATCCCAGTTCCTCCAGATCTGACATTTCATTACGGATCGTCGCAGAACTCAGGTTCAGGTCTGTATATTTGGAAATCGTCCTGCTGCCCACCGGCTCTCCGGTTTCAAGATAATTGCGGATCACTGCATAAAGAATCTTTAATTTCCGATCATCTAAATCCATTGCAGCTCTCCCTTCTTTCGCTATTGCCTCTTTCCGTTTCCAAATTCCGGTTTATCGCTATCTATTTCATGAGTCTTCTCTTGAAATTTCTTTTATTTGTTAGCACTCATTTAATAAGAGTGCTAATATCTCTATATCCTAAAATAACACTACCTTTATTCATTGTCAACATTATTTTGCTCATTTTTTAGATAATATTTTCAAATTAATGGATTTTTTAATTCATTCTTTCCTATCAGCATCGCTTTTCATCCGCTTTTCGCCATACGACAAAGCTTCGATTTTGTTGATTAATCTTGTAGTTACCTATATAATATTGAAATACAGCAGTATATAGCAAGAGAGGAAGCACCTAAGATGAAAAAAGAACGGATCACATTTCTTGACGGTTTAAAGGGATTTGCATGCCTTGGCGTATTTACGCATCATTTTTTTCTTTCCTTCTTTCCAGCAAGTTATTTTGGTGCAGAAGCCGCCGTTATGACGGCATCCGGATTTGATGCCGCGCTGTCGGTGGAACCTTACTCCTTTTTTGTCAACGGCAATTTCTGGGTATGTCTGTTTCTGGTGGTTTCGGCTTTTTTAGTAAGCAGCACAATATTCCGTTTGAGAATATCCTATGAAGCTTTTCCTTGCAGCGCGTCTGACAGCGTATCTCACAAGAAGGAAAGACAGGACGACCAAATGCCTGTATTTGATGTCTTATCGACGACACTGTTAAAAAGGTATCTACGGCTTATGATCCCCGCCGCCTTGATCGGTATATTCAGCTATTTTCTGACAGACCTGCTGACGATTACCGGTCTGAATTATCTGGGTAAAGTCAATACCTTTTCTTTTCCGTCTTTCTTGTATCACGCCATCATCCATATGTGGCTTTTCGTGGACTCCTCCGTACAGGGACCTTTCTGGATGCTCCATTATCTGCTGTTCGGTTCTTATCTCGCAATATTGATTGCGCTCGCGACCCCTTTAAAAAGCAGGGCAGCTCTCCCGATCCAACTGTTTTTAACTGTCATTTTCGGCATTTTAAACCGTTATTACGCGGTTATCGTCCTTGGCGTGATGATCTGTTACCTGTATCATTACAGAACCGCCCTAAGGGAAACCTCAGACAAGAACTTTCTTAACAAAGTCATGTCACTGTTTGCACAAAATAAAATATTGCAAAGCACTGCGGGGATCCTCCTGCTGCTGGCAGGTCTGTTTCTCGGAGCATATCCTTCCTATGTCAGACCGGACAATATCTATCGTGTTTTTAATGCTTACGCGTTTCGCGATCCCGATGCTTATGAACTGATCCACGGCATCGCTGCCGCCTGTCTGCTGGCGTCATTTTTCCTGTTAAAAGGATTGGCTGAACTCTTTTCCACAAAGCCGTTTCTATTTCTGGGAAAACTGTCATTTAGTATTTTTCTGGTACACAGTATGCTTTTAGAACATCTGGGATATTATATCATGCATAAAATGAATACTTTGATTGGCAATTATTCCCTTGCGGGGATCCTGACCTATCTGCTATTGTTCTGCCTGCTGATCCCCCTGTCTTTCGCCTGCCGCAACACGATAGAACGGTTTGGGGACCGGATATGCAAAAAACTTTTCAGCAGAAAACAGGATCCAGTCCCAACAAAATAAAAGAAGCAGACCGGATTGGTCTACCTCTTATTTTATTACTGATTTCTCTATTTTCTTATTATCAGGCATGGCTATTATATCGCAAAAGAACCTGTCTCTTTTTTATTAAATACGCAGTAAGCCATCCTTTCCTGCGGTTTGATATAAAGCTCCAAAGATTTCAGATCGGCAGCTTTTTTCTTCATATCCTTTGTCCAGATCTTCTCTGCCGCAGCAACCAGCTCCGCCTCATTATATGTCTCATTCTGATACTGAATATATGTATTTTGAACGATTGCTTCTGCTTTTTTCGGCTCTGCTTTCTTTGCTGCAGGCTTTGTTTCTGCCTTCTTCGGCTCTGCTTTCTTTGCTGCAGGCTTTGTCTCTGCCTTCTTCGGCTCTGCTTTTGCTGCTGCAGGCTCTACTACTCTCACTTCTTCCTTCTTCACTGCCGCAGTCTTTTCTGCTGCTGCCGGTGTCTGAATCCTCTTACTTGCAGCGGTCACCTTCCCGGCGATGATCAGCGTATCGTCCGCCGGTCTCTTCATTGGTTCCGCCATCTTACATGCAGGTATCTTTTTCAATCTGCCGCCCTCCAACAATTTATTCTTTCTATAAAATGATTCTTTTCCATTGAACATTGGTTCCGGCTTCACAACAGCTGCCGCAGATTTCTTTGTATCTGCTGCAGTTTCCTTGGATATGCCCTCATTATTTTTTGATGCCTCTCCTTTACGGATTGACGCAGCAATTTCTGCCGCGCTAGGCATAGATTTCTGCTGTCTGGTTACTGACTTTTTTTGTGCAGTCCCTGTTACAGCCAATGGCTCTTCCTCCTCCGGTTTGGAAGTAAGAAATGCTTTTGCCCGCGCTTTTACAATTACCGTCTTACTCTTATCTTCTGCCATTTGCGGAACTCCTTTCATCCATAACAGCAATTCATATCATTTATACAGTTGTAAAATTAACCCATTATCCTATAATAATACCCTAAAACCCATAAAAAGTCAAATATTTTGAGATATAAAATAAACAAGCACCACTGCGCCCAGCACAATCCGATACCAGCCGAATACCTTAAAATCATGTTTTTTAATATACGTCATAAAAAACTTTATTACGACGATCGATACCGCAAATGCCGCCACGGAACTGATCAAAAGGATCGTCATCTCAGCCGCGGTAAACTTAAGTCCCTCAAATAAAAACTTCACAACCTTCAACAGACTTGCTCCAAACATCGTGGGAACAGCCAGATAAAAGGTAAATTCCGCCGCCACGCTTCTGGATAAGCCCAGCAAAAGCCCGCCGATGATCGTTGCTCCGGAGCGGCTGGTGCCGGGCAGAACCGCTGCAACCAGCTGAAATACACCAATCCAGAAAGCAAGCCGGTAATCCAGCGCTTCTGCTGTGGTGATCTTTGCCTGTCTGCCTTTATAGTGATTCTCCGCCACAATAAACACGATCCCAACTAAGATCAGCATCACAGCCACAATGACAGCCTTATAAGGCGCCATTTTCTCTTCCATCCAGCTGTCCAGCAGAAATCCGTAGATCATCGCCGGAACACACGCTACGAAGATCTTGATCCACAGGAAAATAATATCTTTCCATACCAAGATCCTACCGAAGCTCCACCCTGTTTTTTCTTTTGCAATATCCTCCGCAGAAGCGTCCGCCTTTTTCCATCCAAACGGCCAGATATCCTTAAAGAAGATGATCACCACTGCAAGGATCGCCCCCAGCTGTATCACCACATCAAATACTTCCATAAAAGCAGCCAGCTTTTCCTCCGATTCACAGATGTTAAACTGCACCCATTCATTTAATAAGATCAGATGCCCCGTGCTGCTGACCGGAAGCCATTCCGTGATCCCTTCCAGAATTCCGAATAGTATTGCTTTAAAGATCTCGATGATTTCCATAACAAATCTACCTGTTTCTTTTTATTAGATTTTCATATACATTACAAATTAGTATTTTCTTTTGATCCCTAAAAACTTTTTCATAAGCTCATAATTGATCGCCGCATCATGGTATCCCTGCAGATACAGCACCTTTAACTTTTTGACATCCTTCTCGATCCGGTTGACCTTGACCAGCGCCTCCGGCCGGAAAACAAACGCCCTGCCTTCCATTTCCTCTTTTTCAATCAACTTCAGAGTCTTATTATAACGGATATACCTCTTTTCCATATCCTCCACCAGCTTGGGATACTTTTTATATTTCGCACGGATCAGCGACATCTGGGAAGACGGTTTCTTCCGATAGCCGTAAGGCTGCGTCAATATGATCACGTTCTTTTGATTTCCATCCCTGATCGATCGGCGGATAGGGATGGAATCCGAAATCCCACCGTCAAGATACTTCTTACCCCCGATCTCCACATTGCGTGAAACCAGCGGAAGGGAAGCGGATGCCCGGATTGCGGTGATATCCTGATACATATCCTTTAGTTCAATATATTCCGGTCTGCCCGTTTCTATGTTGGTCACAACGGCATAACCTTTACCGGGATAATTTTTAAATGCTTCATAATCATAGGGATTCAGCTCATTAGGGATGCGGTTATAACACATATCCGCCCCGAACAGATCCCCTGTTTTAAACAGGCTGTACGGACTGCAGTAATCCCTATCATCCAGATAATCAACAGACACCTTGAATGCTCGTCCATTCTGCCCCGACATATAGCTTGCGAGATGGCATGCCCCCGCAGACACTCCATAACAGGAAGAAAACTGCAATCCCTTTTCCAGAAAGAAATCCAAAATACCGGCAGTATAGAGTCCACGCATCCCTCCGCCTTCCAAAACAAGACCGGCCTTTATCATGATCTTCATCCTCCCTTTCTCACATCAATACTCATTTTTCACAAATTTTCTCAAAGCCTCCAGCGAGCGGTATACTTTCTCTGTATCCACGCAATAAGCCATCCTGAAATATCCTTTTACTCCAAAGGAATCGCTGGGCACCAGGATCAGGTCGTACTTCTTTGCCTTTTCCGCAAATGCAATTGCATCTTCTTCCAATGCCTTCGGGAAAATGTAAAATGTCCCGCCCGGCTTCACACATTCAAATCCCAGATCAGTCAGTTCCTGATAAAGGATATTCATATTTGTCTCATAAACAGACAGATCGCTTGTCTTATCAATCACTCTTGCCACGGCAAGCTGGATCAGGGATGCCGGACAGTTATGCCCCGTTCCTCTGGAAATCTGGCAGCACATCGGCACGATCAGCTCCGCATCCTTACATTTCGGATTAACGGCAATGTATCCAAGCCTCTCACCGGGGATGGACATGGATTTGGAATAGGAATAACAGGATAGAGTATTGTCATAAAATTGTGAAATATACGGCGCGTCAACATCCTTAAACACAATTTCCCTGTACGGCTCATCGGAGATAATAAAGATCTCATGACCATATTCCTTTTCCTTTGCCCTAAGCATATCTGCAAGCTTTCGGATCGTATCGGAAGAATATACGATGCCTGACGGATTGTTCGGCGTATTGATCAGAACCGCCATAACCTTTTCATTCAGCATTTCCTCAAATGCTTCAAAATTGATCTGGAAATCCTTTGTATTGGCAGGCACTACCTTAATTACAGCCCCCGTCTTATTGATATATGGATTGTACTCCGGAAAATACGGCGCAAATGTCAATACCTCATCGCCCGGCTTTGTCACACAGCGCACTGCATGGGCTACCGCACCGGCAGCTCCCGACGTCATAAAGATATGGTCGGTTTTATAGTCCATACCAAATCTTTTATTTAATGACTTTGCGGTCGCTTCCCTGGCTTCGGGGTTGCCCGGATTCGGGCTGTATCCGTGAAGATATGCGGAATCCTTCGTCTGAAGCAGTTCGATCATTGCCTCTGTCAATTCCTTCGGCACCGGCACAGACGGGTTACCCAGACTGTAATCAAATACATTCTCATAACCAATCTCTTTTCCCCGCTCCGTTGCATAAACGGATAATGCCCTGATCACGGACGGCGCGCTGAGCATCTCCTTAAACTCCTGTGAAATCATATCATACTCCTCCTCAAGTTTTAATAATATTTAATAGGTGATTGCAAAACTCTCAATAACGTAAATGTTATTGTGCAGTATTGACAAATACAATTTCAAACTGATTTCTACAATAATGGCGAAAGTACTTTTAATACGCTCTGTACAAACCGCTGACGGATCGGGCGCTTCCTCCACCCTTCATAACTGATCTCCTCACACTGCTCCAGCGTCTTTAAGAAATCCTTCTTGATCTCCAGGACTGCCTTATCATCCGCCAAAAAAACAGCGTTTTCATGGTGGAGATACAGGCTGCGGTAATCCAGATTGACCGTTCCGCAGATGCCGCATTCGTCATCCACAACAACATTTTTCGCATGGATAAATCCCGGCGTATATTCATAGATCCTGACACCCTTTTCCAAAAGCCTGCCGTAATTCGACACCGTAACCATATATACATACCATTTGTCATATCTATGGGGCGTTATGATCCGCACATCCACGCCGCTTTCCACGGCCTGTATCAGCTGATCCCGCAGATGGTAATCCAGCACCAGATAAGGCGTTGTAATATAAACATAATCCCTCGCCTTATTGATCAGCCTGCTGTAAACCCCGCAGATCGGATTATTGGAATTGCGGTGCGGTCCGCCGGAAAACGGCTGCACAAATCCCGTTCCTTTGGTTTCCCATCTTGGCATATACTGTTCAATATTTTCCTGCATTTTACCGGAATGCTGCCACATTGTCAAAAAGGTCATTGTCAGACTATATACCGCCGCCCCTTCCATACGGATAGCGCTGTCTTTCCAATGTCCGAAACGATCCAGCTGATTGATGTACTCATCTGCCAGATTGACGCCGCCCGTATAGGCAATCGTACTGTCTATGACCGTAATTTTCTGATGGTTGCGGTAATTAAATGACAGGGATTCCACTCGCTGCTCCAGAGGCGCAAAGGAATATAACTTGATACCATCCTTTTTCAGCTCCTTTTTCAGCTTGCGAACCCCCATATAGAGGCATCCGAAATCATCAATAAGCAATCTGACATCTACACCCTCCGCCGCCTTCTTTACCAGAATCTCACGGATACGCTTCCACCATTCCCCATTATATACAATAAAATACTCCATGAAAATACTTTCTTTTGCAGCAGCAAGGTCTTTCATAAAGTCTGTTTCCATATCGTCGCCCAACGGATAATAAACCACATCCGTATCCTTATATACCGGGAAGCCGTCTTTTTGCAGATAACGCGAGATCTGCACCTTGTTAATATGCACCGATTCAAAATCCTCTGCAACTTCCGGGCTTTGTATCAGATGCGCCTTCATATCCAATTCAATATCCTGCAGCCGTTTATGGAGCTTCTTATCCTTTGCCTGACTGCCCCACAGATAATAAAGGATAAATCCAAATCCCGGAAGCGCCAGAATGATCATGATCCAGAACTGCCGGTTATAATTATCCTCATTTACCAATTGAAAGATTACAACGGCAGAAAAAAGTTCCAATGCCAGATAAATCCCCACCGCATACTGCTGCAGATATAGAACCAATCCTGCGACCAATACAATCTGCAGCGCCAACGCCGCCAGAATGGTGCATAGCCTGATGACCGCGTAATATTTTGCTTTCCTCTTATCTCTCTCCATATGATTACCACACCCTTTTATATTGAAAAACTTTTGATTTTTGAAACACGTCCGGAGACTTTATACTATGATATTCCTCTCCATGCCCTGTAAAAATGCTTCTATATTTTTATAGACTTCCTCAACCACTCTCTGTCTTGCTTCATTACTCGCCCAAGCCATATGCGGCGTAATGATCAGACGGTTGGAATCCATCAGCCTGCTCAAAGGATTCTCCGGCGTGATCGGCTCCTGCTCTAATACATCCAGACCGGCTCCGGCGATTGTCTCCTCCATTAAAGCGGTATATAAATCTTCATTATTGACTACCGCCCCTCTTGCCACATTGATCAATACCGCGCTTTTTTTCATTTTATGCAGCGCTCGGGCGTCGATGAAATATTTCGTATTCTCATTCAGCGGACAATGCAGGGATAATAAATCCGATTCCTTTAATAGCGTATCCTTATCCACCGCTTCATAGCCTTCCACCACATTCTTCCCTGTGGTGGAGTAATAAATCACCCGGCATCCGAAAGCCTCAGCCACCTTTGCAACGCCCCTGCCGATATTTCCCATGCCGACGATCCCCCAGGTCTTTCCCCGTATCTCCGCATACGGCAGATCAAAGTGGGAAAACCGGTCCTGCTTCGCGTAATCGCCATGTTTCACATACTCATCATAGTAATGCAGATGCTCCAATACAAACAACGCCAGTGCAAAGGTATGCTGCACCACTGCAGGGGTGCAGTAATCTCTGGAGTTTACAACACGGATCCCGCGTCCCTTACAATAGTCCAGATCAATATTATCATAGCCGGTTGCAAGCTCACAGATCAGCTTTACCTTCGGCGCATCCTTTAAGGTCTCTTCATTTAACGGTACTTTATTGGCAACCAGAATATCCGCATCCCCGATCCTGCCTGCAACATCCTCTTTTAGTGAATTGCCGTAAGCAGTTACATGACCCAGCTTTTCATAACAGCTGATATCGATATCCGTGCCTACGCTGTTCCTTTCCAAAATTACAATATTCATTGCACTAATCCTCCATGTCAGAGCAGCTTGCTGCGATGACACGCGATGAGAAATCCGCGCATGCGGTTTCTCATCTGCGATCAAAGCAATTTGAGGCTCTGACTCAAATTGCTGATTGAAAAATAAGCTATCGAGCTTATTTTTCAATCTAATAACCATGCCTTTCCGTAACCTGCGAATTTGGGCCGCAGGCACAAATTTGCGGTTGAAAAATAAGATATCAATCTTATTTTTCAACCTAACTCTCCATATCTGTATTCTATAGACAATTGCGAAACAATAATTTTATATTCTGTCATTTCTAAATTCCGTCCATGAGGTTTACATAACTCTTTCGCAATTACCTATACTATCAGAAAAAGGCAAGGGTATCCCCGGATTGAGATACCCCCTCTTTATTCATCATCATAGACCGGATACAAAGCGCNTCTGNCAGATTANAGTCTTTTNAAAAGNTCTTCNCTCTGTGCCTCATATCCCGGCTTNCCAAGAAGCGCAAACATGNTCTTCTTGTAGGATTCNACACCAGGCTGATTAAACGNNTTNACTCCTAANAGATAGCCGCTGATACCGCAGGCAAATTCAAAGAAGTAAAACAACTCGCNAAGATAAAATTCATTTACTTCCGGTACATGGACCATCATGTTNGGAACCTGNCCGTCCGTATGGGCAAGAACTGTTCCGTTCATTGCGCTCTTATTAACAAAGTCAACAGTCTTGCCTGTAAGATAATTCAACCCGTCAAGATCTACCGGCTCCTCCTCAATGATAATCTCTTCTCTGGAAGTTTCGATATCAATAACAGTTTCAAACAGATTTCTGGAACCGTCCTGAATAAACTGTCCCATGGAGTGAAGGTCTGTGGTAAGATCAACACTTGCAGGGAAGATACCTCTCTGATCTTTTCCTTCTGACTCGCCATACAGCTGCTTCCACCACTCTGATACATAGTGAACTGCAGGTTCATAATTGGCAAGAATCTCGATGCATTTTCCCTTTCTGAGCAGGATGTTACGAAGAGCTGCGTACTTCAGCGCATCATTCTCTTCATAGTCTGCTTCCAATGCCCGCTTTCTTCCGGAAGCCGCGCCCTCCATCAGCTTATCAATATCAGCGCCGGATACCGCGATCGGAAGAAGTCCCACTGCGGTCAATACGGAAAAGCGTCCGCCTACATCATCAGGCACAACAAAGGATTCATAACCTTCCTCTGTAGCAAGATTCTTCAGCGATCCTTTTGCCTTATCTGTAGTCGCATAGATCCTCTTTGCCGCGCCTTCCTTGCCATACTTCTCCTCCGCCATCTTCTTAAGCACACGGAATGCGATTGCCGGCTCTGTGGTCGTACCGGACTTTGAGATCATATTCAGGGAGAAATCCCTGTCCCCGATCACATCGATCAGATGTCTTAAATACGTAGAGCTGATGGAATTGCCGACAAAATATATCTCCGGCGTCTTTCTCTGCTCCTTGCTGATCATATTATAAAAGCTGTGACCTAAAAATTCGATTGCCGCCCTTGCACCCAAATAGGAACCGCCGATACCGATGACGAGCAATACATCCGAATCGCTCTGGATCTTTGCTGCCGCCTTTTTGATCCTCGCAAACTCTTCCTTATCATAATTGACCGGGAGATCGATCCAGCCCAGAAAATCATTACCCGCACCGGTCTTGCCAACCAGCATTTCCTTAGCGTCTAAAACCGGTTTTTTCATCTGCTCCACTTCATGATCCTTCACAAAGGAAGCTGCCTTGGAATAATCAAATGTTACCTTTGAACTCATCTTGCTTCGCTCCTTTTTTATAATATTAGTGTCCATATTTTACCATCTGTTTTTTACTTATAATAGTTTAGCAAAGTTGCCTCTTTTATTCAAGAGAAAAAGTGGAAAATTCAAACCGACTCTGTAAAAATAACGCCTAACAATTTATCTATCTATTAAAAATCCCTATACAGTTCATCAAGCGAAATATGCCCAATGTGTGGGTCATTCGTCTTCTCGATTCCGGCTTTCGTGATAAACATATATTTATAGCAATTAAGTCCGGTTTTCTTCACCTGCTCTATTTCTGCTTTTACTTCCGAAGCTGTTAATGAGTTCTTTTTGAATTTTACTTCATAAAATACATATCCATTCTCATCTTCTGTCACAATATCAAATTCTCCATTTGTATGATTCTCCGGAGCATCATAATAATATTTTCCGATTTTCTCAAATATCGGATTCATGAGTCCTGCCCGGTTTCTTCGAATCAGATATTGCTTTGCTATCTCCTCAAATTGAAGAGGTACATGCTTTTCTTCAAAATCACTTTCTATATATTTCATATAGAATGCATCAGCGTCCATGATATTAAGCTGGGAAGCATACCTGAAAATATATTTATAGTAAAACAGAGACAAATTGTCGCAGATATAATAACCCGCTNTTCTCTNGTTATTTTCATCATTGATAGGAANAGTCTTCTNAANAANTNCCAATTGAATGAGTTTACCTAATNTATCAATAANGGTGNGTCCGCTTGAAACNTGTGACTGCGACAAAATATCGCTATATTTGGAATATCCCTTAGACAATGCTTCAAAGGTTTCGTTAGCATTAACAATCTTAGACAATTCCCCCTTTAAATACATTGGAACTTCATTTTCCAATCGCGCACCGGATGAAGCAATTAAATCTATTATATTCTCCTTTACAGACTTCTTATCATCCACTTGTTTATTAAAATGAGGAATTCCGCCAAAAACAGAATATATTCTAACTTTATCCTCATCAGAAAAATTCGGATAAAATTGTGCAGACTCATAATAATCCATGGGTTTTAAGTCAATGACAAGATTTGTTCTTCCAAATAACGGATTGGAATGTTCAATTAATGACTTCATAACTTCTACATAAGAGCCAAGAATTATGAGTGTAAGCTTTGATTTGTCTTTATTATTATCAATTAATGATTGCAGTATGCTGTCAAGTCCCTTTACACACTCTCTTAAATAAGGATATTCATCTAATACCACTACCATCTTTTTATCAAATGCCTGCTTAAATAGGAAACTTAAAGATTCCTCAATCTCTGTAAATCCAAGCTTAGGTAAATTCAGGTTTTCTGAAATTATGCTGCAAAAACTTTCGACATTGCTCTGCTCTGTCGTTTGCTTGCACTCATAATAAATGCCTGGCACCTCGGACTGTTTTAATGCAGTCTTCACAAGCTCGCTTTTCCCAACTCGTCTCCGCCCATATATAAGCGCAAAACGCAATTCGTCTGAATCGATTTCTCTGCCAAGCTTTTTTAACTGTTCTTTTCTTCCAATAAATTCCATAAATTAATTCGGTCCTTTCCGATTCGGTTTCAATCGAACTAATTTTATAATACTACCGGAATCCAATATTGTAAAGATTAGGTGACTAATTTCATTTTTTTATTATTTTTAGTTAATTTATTTAGATATCCAGGCAACCGCGATGGCGCCGGGTCCGGCATGTGTCCCTATGGTGCCTCCTACCGTTCCAACAGAAAGCTCCGTGACATGATCCGCCCACAGTGCGGCATTGTCTTCTATGTATTTATGCATCAGCTGGTCACTCAGTCCGGTATATCCGAGAAAATACGGTTTATCAAAATCTATTCCGCCGGATTCCCGGATCTTCTCTATGATAAAATTATTGGCCTTCTTAGAACCTCTTGCTTTGCCTATTACCGCAACTTCTCCATTTTCAATGGCAACGACCGGTTTAATAGACAGCATCTCTCCCGCAAAAGCAACTGTTTTAGAGACCCGTCCCCCCTTTTTCAAATATTCCAGGGTATCTAAGAGAGCAACCAGACGGATCCTCTTTTTGATACGTTCCAGTTCTTCTACGATCGCCTCTGCGTCCATTCCGTTATCTTTCAGCCGCAGAGCATATTCTACCAGAACATGTTCCCCTACAGTTACATTTTCACTGTCCACCACATAGACGTGATCCGAATACTTCTCTGTTGCCATCACAGCGCTCTGCCATGTCCCGGAAAGTCTGCCGGAAAGGGTAATAATAATCACTTTTTCCCCCTGACCTACCGCTTCTTCTACCGCCTTCTGAAAAGCATAGGGTGGGATCTGGCTTGTGGTAGGCAGGGTATCGCTTTCAATCAGTTTTTCATAAAATTCTTTATGGGACAGCGTAACTCCATCCTGATACTGTTCTTCACCGAAAGAAATAGTCATGGGAATCACCGTAAGGTCATCTCTCGTATTATCCGTAATATCCGATGCAGAATCCGTTATAATCCGTATTTTCATAAAAATAACCATCTCCTTTTTTATCTTTTCACCAATAGTCAAATAATATAATGTGCAATTATATCACTTAATTTGACCACTGGTCAATACGCCTGATATAAAAAACCAGAATACCTTTTTAAGCATTTTAAGCATACATTTTTAAGTTTTTGTAGTATTATATTTTTATAATTGATACAATGTACACAGAAGCAATGCGCAAATAAATGAAATCCTATGTCACCGGAAGCTTCCCTACAGACGGCATATGATTTCATGAACAAGCATAGATCAAAGACTGCAGGCAGGATGGAGGACTATATGATATCGAATGACAAACGCAATCTGATATTGGATTCTCTGGAAACACTTTTGGAAGAAAAAAAATTACAAAATATCTCTGTCAGCGAAATTGCCCGGAAAGCCAATATCAGCAAGGGGAGCATTTACTATTATTATCCTTCTAAGGATGCGATTTTAAACGCTCTGATTGAACGAAGCTATAAAATACCCCTGGAAACAGCAAAACAACTGGCTAATCAGCCGGAAATCCCTATTTTTACAAGGATAGCAATGTTATTCCAATCCTGCCGCAGCGTATCCGCTACCTTTATCCGCGAAAACCGCTCACAGGAAGTTGCTTCCATACAGGAAAAAGCTTATATTCACCAAAAATATACAAATTATATGATAAAACAATTAAACCCGGAACTGACGGCAATGATCAGACAGGGGATCGAGCTTGGGGAGATTCATTTTGATAATCCGGAAGCGCTTGCGGAGATCGTATTGATTGTATTAGTGATCAAGCTGGATAACACCTTGATTCCCAGCAGCGAAAAAGAGATTGAAAATACTTTGACCGGACTGATCAGTTTATTGGAAAAAGGCGCCGGTATCCCCGCTGGCGCCTTACAGTATCTGTCTCCCAAGTAAAACTGATCAAAGCGTTTTTCACGTCGAAGGATCCGGGGAAGCACTGTTTTAGTCACCGCTTCCGCAGATTTTCAGGAAAGAAATTCCCTCAAAAGCATCTCCAGTTCATCATCTCCCATATGTCCGGCATCATCTTTCCGGCTCTTTTCTATCTGTTTTTTTTCGGCTGTCTTTGCTCTTACTGTAGATAATTCCGCATCCTCATATGCATCCGACGCAATATCCTCAGCTGCATATCCGGCGTCTTCTGCATCTTCATCCGCATCTTTTTCATAATATCCGGCGTTTCTTTTCATCCCAGACATACTATTTCTTCTCTTACGAAATCCCAGCTCTTCCTCCGTCATATCCGCCATGCGCATGCTTTCCGGAAGCAGCTCCAGACGCTTTACCATATGATTCTCCATATAGTCAACCAGATTCGTCTTTAATACCTGCTTTTTCCCTGTAATATCAATTGCGGAGGAAACGCCAAAATATACATAAAGACCAATCATGCTGATGATATAATATGGCATCAGAGATATAAAACGGTCTCCTCTGGTGATTCCGATATAGATACCCATACCCGATACAAATACGGAAAACAGTACCAGCTGCCCCGACCAATGCTGCAGACTGATCAGACTGATATTGCCTATCCTCAGATGATTGATAAATTTATCTACAAAAACAGGTATATTGGTCACTCCTCCATTCATGCGATAGCAGTTTGCAAATTTTTTTTTGCACTGTTTCAGTAGCTGATTTTCCGTAGCAGTCATATTATCGGTCTCATTAATCATATTCTGATATAAGAGTCCAATCATAATTTGGAAAATTATGCTCAATACTATGAGAAGGACGACAATCCCGATGATAACATTGTGGCTCATATGTAATCTCCTTTCATTATCTACTATAATCAGGTGATTGCAAAATAGTCTTATCCAATTTATACTGACCTTATGGCTAAAGCGATAAATCGAATACTTACTATGTTATGCAGTTACCAATCTTTTAAAAATATTATAAAATAGATATCTTTATGTCTCAAGATATAAGGCATCGCCTTTCATTTACATTTTCTTCCATAATTTTATGTAAATGACTGGAAAGAATTTCTCAATTGTGTTATTATTTTTCATAATAAGGAGGAGATAACATCATGGTGTATCAAACACATGGAACCTGTTCTTCCCGGATCGACATCGAACTGGATCAGGACACGATAAAATCGGTTCAGTTTACCAACGGCTGCAACGGCAATCTGCAGGGNATATGCGCTTTAGTCAAGGGCATGAAGGTACAGGATGCCATTGACCGGCTGGAAGGGATCAGGTGCGGCACAAAAAATACATCCTGTCCTGATCAGCTTGCACGTGCATTAAAACAAATGATCCAATAATATCTAAGATGTAAGCCGTGGCAGAACCGCGGTATTGGAGTCAGGTTGAAAAACAAGGTTTTTCAACCAGCAGGTTTTGAACTGCGCCAAAACCTGAGCCATTAGCTACTCAATATCTCTGCTTAAAGCAGAGCCATAAAAAAACAGTCGCAGCATAGAGGCTATTAATTATATGAAAAAGATTGTTTTGACCGGCGGCGGGACCGCAGGACATGTTACGCCAAATATTGCTTTGCTTCCTACGCTCCGTTCGTTAGGATATGATATTTCTTATATAGGTTCNTATGACGGGATCGAAAAACGCCTTATCACCGATTTCGATATCCCTTATTACGGCGTGGCGACCGGCAAATTCAGAAGATACCTTGACCCCAAGAATCTTACCGATCCTTTCCGCGTCATTAAAGGGTATCGGGAAGCATTAAAATATCTAAAGCAGATCCGTCCGGATATCGTATTCTCCAAAGGAGGATTTGTTTCCGTTCCCGTCGTCCGTGCTGCAGCCGCCCTAAAGATCCCCTGCATCATCCATGAATCCGATCTGACTCCGGGCCTGGCGAATAAGCTCTGTATTCCTGTTGCCAAAAAGGTATGCTGCAATTTTCCGGAAACGCTGAAATGCATTCCGGATGACAAAGCCGTCCTTACCGGTTCACCCATCCGCGAGGAGCTTTCCAAGGGAGATAAGATCGCGGCGCTTAATATGTGTGGATTTACCGCCAATCTTCCGGTTATTCTGGTCATCGGCGGCAGTCTGGGCGCCAACGCCATCAATACATGCATCAGAAAAGTACTTCCAAGGCTTCTTACTGATTTTCAGGTAATCCACATCTGCGGAAAAGACAAAATTGACAATCTTTTGTTGAATACAACGGGATATAAACAATTTGAATATGTAAAAGCGGAATTAAAGGATATGTTTTCTTTGGCGGATCTTGTTATCTCAAGAGCCGGCGCCAATGCCATCTGTGAACTGCTTGCCTTAAAGATCCCCAACCTGCTGATCCCCCTGCCCGCAAAAAGCAGCCGCGGAGATCAGATCTTAAACGCAGAATCCTTTGAAGCGCAAGGCTTTAGCATGATTCTGAAGGAAGAAGATCTGGACGACAATACTTTGTTAGAAAAGATCCATGAACTGTACTTTACCAAAGACACCTACATCAAAAATATGAACAAATCAGTCACGCACGACTCCATCCGGACGATTGCGGGACTGATTGAAGATACGGTAGCGGAAAGCAAAAAATGATATCCGGCTTCTTTATATGATACTGTTTTTTACCTGTTCCAGTTCTTCCTGTGACACCTCGGTAGGTTTCCACAGGATCTTCTGCCCGTCGTCCTGATATCTCGGTATCAGATGCAGATGATAATGCATCACCGTCTGGCCTGCCACTTCGCCATTGTTCTGTACAATATTAAATCCGTCACAGGAAAGCTTTTCTGTCATCCTTGCCGCCATCTTCTTCGCCAGCACCATTACCTTTGATGCCGTTTCGTCCGGCAGTTCATAAAGATTGGCGCTATGCTCCTTCGGAAGGATCAGCGCATGTCCCCTTGTGGCAGGACCGAGATCCAGAATCACACGGAAGTCCTCATCCTCATAGATCGTCTTCGACGGNATCNNTCCATTTGCAATCTTACAAAATATACAGGTATCAAGCATTGTTCTTACCTCNTTTTTCTATTTGATTTNTTGATAATTACAAAANAAGCAAGTCNGGNTTACATAACTCTTTGTTTGAAAATATATGTTCTGAACATCTATGTTCTAACATAGATGTTCTAACATCCATGTTATGAAATCTTTTTTGGAACATATATTTTCAAACTTCGAGTTATGCAAACCTCATTGACCTATATAATTACCTTCTATATGGTCTACTTCATGAACGGAAACATACTGTCC